>Ga0182030_10021628_pt1 | contig 12040 bp, 6 predicted proteins | sample 812S3MmetaG_FD_121299 | JGI IMG/M metagenome (GOLD analysis project Ga0182030, IMG submission 121299) | Permafrost microbial communities from Stordalen Mire, Sweden - 812S3M metaG (Illumina Assembly) | ecosystem: Environmental > Terrestrial > Soil > Wetlands > Permafrost | place: Sweden...
CTGACGGCGCCGTATACAAGCCCGCCGCGGAAATCGTTCCGGGGCCCCCCGGCTTCAGCGACCAGGTGACCGGCTGGCCGCTGCCGGTGGCCGCGGCGAACTGCTGGGTCTGGGCCTGGCTCAGCGTCGCCGCGCCGGGAGTGACCTCCACGGCCGGTGTCGCCGCGTCGCCGAAAACGACGAGATCTCCGGGCACGTAGGCGGATTTGAAGTCCAGGATGTTCAGGCCGGGAAACAGCAGGTTGCTCACCGCGAACGCGTTCACCTCGGGCAGGGGCACCTGGAACAGGCCAGCGAGATGCGCCAGGGCCGTGGCGCTGATCACGTTCCCGAGATCCTGCCAGTAGCTCTTGAAATCGGCGAGATTGTAGATGTTGCTCGCATCGAAGGTGACCGAGACGCTGGGCGAAGACTGGAACTTGATGATGTCCGCAGGGGTCTTATCTTTGGGGTTCGCCGGCGGGGGAATCGTAGCCGTGGTCGGGCACTGGACGTTGGCCGTCATCGTGGCCGTGCCGTGGGCGTGAATGCCTTCCCCCTTGGGCGTAGGGATCTGGAGGGCCAGGTCCTGGGACCAGTTCGGCGTGTTCGATATATGCAGCTGGTTGCCGGTGACTTGGACCTGCGTACCGGCCAAGGGGATCAAGAGCGGTTCGTCTTTCTCGACGTATCCATTGAAGGTGCCCGTGAAGGCCTTGGCTTGTGCCTTGCCCGCGTTGGCCGGGTACTCACAGGACGAGACGCTGATGCTGCCCTCCGTCAGGGCCAGCGAGTACGTCGTGGCCGACCCCTTCTGGCTGGCCACCGCTTTGACTCCCTCCTGGCTGAACGCGGCCTCGTAGAAGTCCTTCAGGATGTTCGCGAACAGCACCTGGCTGGAGACGATCAGAGTGGTCGAGGATCCTTTGGGCACCACGTCGGCCAGGCCGAGCGAGGGTTGTGAGCCACCGCCCGGGTTGTAAGTGGTGGGGATGAACAGCAGCAGACGCCCGGTGTCGGTTTGATCTTTCTCGTCGATCTGGATGCCGAACTGGAAAGTACCGGCCGGCTTTAGATTGGTTCCATTGTCTTTGTAATCCAGCGTGCCGAGCTTGTACTTGTAGCCGTCCAGATGGTTCACCAGCCAGTCGTGCATGAACGTACCGACCGAGGTCTCGGCCCCTTCAGGCATGCCGAGGTGGGCGGCGAAGGATGCACCGTTGCGGATATCGATCACGACATCGTGGCTGTTCTCCACCTCGCCCTGCACGCTGGCCAGTGGCACATATCCATGCAGCTGGTACTGATCACCGGGCGTCACCGTCTGCACGCTCGTGATGACCGGACTGCCGGCGACGTTCTTGGTGTGGTTGACCTGACCAGAGAGGAAATTGATCGTCAGCTCCACCGAGTCGGTGGAGCTCGTGGGTGAAAAGCTGATCAGGGGCGGCCCGAGAGTGAGGTTGACGGCCTGGATAGATTCATCGCCGGTCAGGGGCACGGTGCCATTGATGACCGCGTCCTCCCCGCCGGAAAGCCGGTCAACGTATTGCTGCAGGAACCATTCATTGATCTTGTCGATGGCGATGGCGCAGACCACGTCCCAGCCTTGGGTCACCGTCTGGCCCTGCATCCAGGACAAGATGGTGTCGGCGGGAGAGGCGTCAAGCCGGTTGGGAATGGCAGGGTCGGCGGTCATGATGGAACTCCTTCGTGAGTACTCAGGTCTCAGATAAGAGCCTTTCCGGCCTCAGGTGGACGGGGCGATGAAGCCGGCGCCGATGTCGCCGAGGTCGTCGATCAGCAATTTGACGGCGAGAGTGACACCGTCCGAACTTTCCACTGAGTCCTTGACGAGCAGCGGATAGGTCGTCAGCAGGGGCAGCGGCCCGAGGACGGCGGCGGCCACGTCGTAGCGGTTGGCGGTCGGCGGATTGTCGTTGAGCCCCATGACCGCGCTGGCCAGGCCGGTGCCGAACATCCCGGCCCCGAGTACCGTGCACCAGGCCTTACCCATGGGATCCAGCATTTCCGCGATCTCGCCGTCGGCCGGTTCCGGTAGCACCAGCAGGGCCAGGTTGAGCAGGATCACGGCCCAGCCGATGAGCCAGGTCGCTCGGCCCAGCTTGTCGGACTTGGACATGCTGCCCCAGTCCCAGTTGAAGCTGAACGGCCATCCACCCGGCCAGGAGAGCACCTGCTGGGTGGCGGCGATGAGCAGGTCCCCCCAGCCGATGAATACGACCAGCGGGTCGCCAGACCCCGGGTCATCGTCACCGCCAGTGGCCAGCGACGCGCCGTCGGCGGCCATGTCGGCGCAGGCCTGGATGATCGACAAGTAGGCGTAGGCCCACGTGAACGGGGTCGCGTCGGCGGGCGCGCCAACGGCGGCGGGGCTGGCTGGTTCCGTCCCGGGCTTGGTGAAATGCCAGTTGAGAATCCGTTCCGTGGCCGCGCCGTCGAACGGGGGCCGCATCTGGTTCGCGACCTTGTACATCAGCGTCACCGGCAGGGCCGCGACCAGGCTGGCCAGCCGCAGGATGCTCGGTTCCTCCGGCTGGTCCGAGGGGCAGACGACGTTGGTGTACAGCCAGGAGACGACCGGAATCTCACCCAGCTGCTGGGTGAGGATGCTATCAGCGATACCGAGCGCCCCGCTGACCACGTCGAGGATATCGACGACCAGCGTGTCGAGCAGGTCGAGGACGAAGTCCACGATCGCCTGGGCCGCCTTGATCAGATCGGCCACTCCGCGAGTCCCAAGATCCTGGGGATTGCTGATCATGGTCTGGAGGAAGTCGGTCAGGTCGGTCAGCGCATTTCCCAGGTCGTGGATCATGGTGCTGGCGCCGAACTTGCTCTTCAGCGTGTCAGTCAGGTTGGGTGATGCCTTCGTGGACAGCGGGGCCAGCGCGTTACTGCCGCCGGCGTTGTCCATCACCTTGGACATCAGCCAGTTGTTCTGCGTGGTGCTGCCGGGCTGCCCGGCGGGACCCCCGCGAGCGGTCAGGCGGGTGCTGCTGAGGGGCTGGGTGAGGCCCGCGGGCGTGGCGATCTGGCTGAGGGTGTCCTTGTCGAAGTGGCTGATCGCGACGGCGAACTGCTCGTCGACCCAGCCTTTCGCCTCGCTGAAGAAGTGCTGCACCTCGTCTTCCGCGCGTTTCCCGATGGCCCACTGCAGCGCGGTAAACGCCTCCGTCACCAAATGCTCGAACACCTTCTTGGTGTTCCAGATCTCGTTCCAGCCGAACACGTCCTTCACCCAGTCGAGCACCTTGTCGGCCAGGGCACCGATGAAATTGAACAGAGCATGGACGAACGGGATGGCCTGCTCGATGTCCTGGATCACCACGTCCGTCAGGTGGATGACCTCGTCGGCGACCGTGATCATCACGTCCAGCAGGAAGCTCGCCGCTTCGAAGACGAAATGCGTCACCGCGGCCGCGGCCGTCTCGACCGCGTTCAGCAGATCACCGAAGAAGGCCCCGACGCCATCGATGATGCCGCCGACGCCGCCGTCGGACTGCAGGCCCTGATGCAGGGTCGCCTTGTAAGCCCCCAGCTCTTCCTGGGTGTGGTAGTAGCTGAACTGGGGATTGCCGGGGTCCCGGAGATCCAGGGACCAGCCGGCGTAGCCGGCGGCCTGGACCGCGCCGGCGTTCGCCTGCACGGACTTCATCGCGTTCTGGATGCCGGTCGCGACCGTCGCGGCCATGCCGGTCTTGTCGTCGGCCAGGACCGGAGCAAGGGGTTGTCCGCCAACCGTCGCGGTCTTCAAGGTGGTGTCGCTCATCGGGGGGATGACTGCCGAGCCCGTGTTGACGGCTGCCGTCCCGGTCAGGAAGTCGTGGTAGTTCTGGGCCGGGTTGACCGTCACGGCCTCGCCGGAGCTGGGCGTGACCGTGTAGCTGGGGCAGACCAGGCTGGTCGCGGACCGGGTGACCGTGATCACCCCGGCCTGGTTGGCCTTGAGCGTCGCGGTCTGGGCACCGGGACCGACAAAGTAGGTCTTGCCCCCGGCCAGGATCGCAGTTTCCTCGCTGGCGCCGATGGTGACCGCCACTCCCGGCGCGGGGTTGCCGTAGACGTCCCGCACCATCAGCTGGGTCCGGTAGCGGGTCAGCGAGTACGGCGTTTTGCCGGGCTGCTGGACCAGCGTCCGCCGCCATATCTTGTTGCCGTGGTTCTGGGTCAGCACGTGCAGCGTCTGGTCGGAGCCAGCCGCGAACAGCGTGGCGGCGGCCAGAGCGCTCTGCGGCGATGCCACCGTGGCCACGTCCTTGTCCAAGGGGAGCAGGGGCGCCCACACCGGAGCGTCGGTGGCGTCCCAGGCGGTCTGGTGCAGTACCCAGAGGCCCCCGTTCGGGGCGGCGCCGTAGAAGTGGATTTTGGGTGGGGTCGCGGTGTCGATGACCGCCGTGCCCTGCACGATCGAGGCGCCGGCGATGACCTTCGGCTGGTCGCTGAACCCGACCGACGTGTACAGCGTGTGCTGGTCGTCGGAGAACATGACCATGGTCGAGCCGGAGCGCTGGTAGGTGAAATGGATGCTGGTCACCGGGTGGGGCGTCGAGACGGTGTTGGGACCGGCCGCGAACGTGCTGCCCTGCCCGGAGAACAGCTGGAGCTTGCCGCCGGCCACCGCGGCCAGCGTCCAGTTCTCCGCGTCGATCATCTGCAGCACAGCCTGGGCGCCGACCAGGGCCTTGTGCGCGTCGGCCACGGTGCCCTGCCACCGCCCGCCGGCACCGTTCTGGCGAATAAGCAGAAGGTTCCCGTCCGCATCGATGCCCACGGCCACCGGCTCGTTCGTCAGCGGGACGTTCGTCACCGCCAGATTGACCGCCATCGGAAGCTGGTCAGGAGCCGACCAGGTTCCGCCCGGGCCCAGGCTGGAGTGGTAGGTATGAACGCCGTCCTGGTAGAAGGCGTGGCTGGTGTTCGCCCCGTCCTGGGCCGCCACCACCTCTTTGACCGCCTGGCCGGACGGCAACGGCAGCAGATCCCATCCTGACTGGGAATTCTGATCCGGGGCGACGTGTACCAAACCGATTCCAGGCACCACGGCCAGGGCGGTCCACATCCCGTCCGTTGTTCGGGCCACCGCCAGCGGATTCGGGCTAGCGGAATCGACCAGAACCTTGTCCGAGAGGATGTAGTCCTCGCTCATGCGGCTGTCATCCGCGATGCCGTACGGTCCCTTCGGGACCACAGGCTTCGTTGGAGAGTCCATGCCGGCCGCTCCCTCACTTGGGAAACTTGGGGCTTACATCCCGACCCCCCGTAGGCCAGGACCGCGGCCAGCCTAAATTGGGGCCGCGTCGCGGCACTACAGCTTCGTTGCGGCAAAGGTGCTGCAATATTGCGCGGGTGCTGGAACGGTCAGGAATCCTCGGGATCCGGTCCCGCCAGCGGGTTCAGGTCGACGGCCAACGGCGGCGTCGTATCGGCCTGGTGAATCGACACCCGGGTCGCCCCGTCAACGCTTACGCAGGTCAGCCGGAGCACATAGGTCCGCGACGCGGCCACCAGCCGGTACGCCACCGACCAGGGCGGCTCGTAGGCGATCACTTCGCCGGTGCCGGGAGCTTCCCGTCCGTCCTGGCGCAGCCGCAGACCGAACACGATCCCGGTCCCGATCCCGCCGAGCTCTCCAGCCTCGCCCTGCACCGCGGCCACCTCGGGCAGCCAGTCACCCAACCGCAGCGGCGTGGCTAGTTGATCGAAAACCGCGGCCAGCGGTCGCGCCAGCAATACTTCGTGGTCGATGACTGCCTGCCTTCACCATGGCGTGCCCGCAGTGCAGGTAGCTTCCCGAGGAGGTGAGGGCAGGCTAGGCTACCGGGTGACGCATGTACCAGCGGATTGGTTGCGGAAAAGATGCTGTGAACATGCGGTAGCGTCGTGACCAGGTGGCTCAGGTCAGCAGGTGGGAGGACCTGGGAGTGCATGACCTGGACGGGTTCCGGGCGGCGGTGCGTGAGCGCCGCCGGACGGCCGGGCGTACCCAGCAGCAGCTTGCCCGGGCCATCGGCCTGCATCCCGACGTGCTGAGTCATAAGCTGCATCGGCGCGGCGCGGTGCTGACGCCTTCCGAGGTCGTCGCCATCGTGGCTACCTTGGCGGCCTGGAAGGTGATCGGCTCGGCCGCCGAGGCCCGGACGCTCGCGCTGATGGCGATACCTGAGCACGCTATCCCCTCACAGGCGTGGGCCGCAGGCCCGCTGAGTGCCCTCCCACCCGGTCCGGCCCAACCCGGTCCGGCCCCGCCCGGTCCGTCTCCGGCCGAGTCGACAGCCCGCGCGAGCGTGCCCGGCCCGAGACTCAGTTCTGAACACGACGGCGGCCATCTGACCCCGGCGCCGGCGCCGGTGCCGGTGACTGAGCTTGTGGGCCGGAGGGCCGAGGTCACCGCGGTTGTCACCGCCGTGGCCGAGAGCCGGCTGGTTACTCTCACCGGGACCGGCGGGATCGGCAAGACTCGCGTCGCGATACAGGCAGCCGCCGAGATGGCAGGCCGGTTCCCCGGCGGCGTGGCGTACGCCGACCTGGCGTCGGTCGGCGACCTGGGCCTGGTTGCCGTGACGTTGCTGCGTGCGCTGGGCGTGACCCCGGCATCCGCGGCCACGGCCGAGAACCAGCTCGCCGCCGCGCTGCGCCCGCGGCGGGTGCTGCTGGTCATCGACAACATGGAGCACCTGATAGAGGAGGGGCCGCTGCTGGCTGCAGCCCCGGAGCTGCACCTGCTGGTCACCAGCCGCATCTCGCTGGGCCTGTACGGAGAACACCAGGTGCGGGTGCCACCGCTCGGGCTCCGTGGACCGGACGGAAACGCTGCTGATAGCGAGGCAGTGCAGCTGTTCATCCAGCGAGCCGACGCTGCCAATCCCAGATTTGAGCCGAGTGAAGACGCACTAACGGCGGCCGCCGCGATCTGCGCTGCCGTGGACGGGCTGCCGCTGGCGATCGAGCTGGCTGCCGCCTGGGTGCGGCTGTATCCACCGCAGGCGCTGCCGCCCTTGCTGCAGGCGCGGCTGTCCCTGCTGACGGGTGGCCCGCGGGACCTCCCGCGGCGCCAGCAGACTCTGCGCGCCACTCTGGAGTGGAGCGATGCACTCCTGTCTGGCGCGGCGCATGAACTGTTTACTCATCTGGGAGTGTTTGCCGGGCCGTTCGACGCCGCCGCCGCGGCGGCGGTCTGCGGGACCGCCCAGCCAGCGGCAGAAGTAACAGAACGGCTGGCCGAGTTGGCTGAGCACAGCTTGCTGGAGATAACGCCCGGCTCGGTTCCGCGGTTTGCCATGTTGGCGACGGTCCGTGAGTATGCTCTGGCGCGGCTGGCCGAAACTGGCTCGGCCGACCTGGCGCGTGACCGCCACCTGCATCACTATCTCGCGCTGGCCACGCGGGCGCGGCGCCAGATGGTTGGGCCCGCAGAGGGCGAGTGGCTGGACCGGCTGGAAGCCGAGTTCGCCAACATCCGTGCCGCCCTCGACTGGGCGCGTGCTCGCGCCGAGGCGGGCAGCAGCTCCCTGGAGGACGGTCTCCGGCTGGCCATCGCCGTCGGCCTGGTCTGGCGCCGCCGTGGCTCGATGGCCGAGGGCGCCTTGTACTTGGAGCACCTGCTGGCGCTCGACACCCGTCAGGGCGCGGCGACGCCGGGAACCCGGGCCTGGGCCCTTCTGGAAGCCTGCGCCCTTGCCTGCCTTCGCGGTGATTATTCAGCCGCCGCTGACCTTGGCCGTCAGGGCCTCGAACTCTGCGAGAAGATCGGCGACCTGCCCGGACTGGCCTGGGCGCATCGTTATATCGGTGAGGCAGCCCTCGCCGCCGGTGACCTGGCCGCCGCTGAGTCCTGTTTCAATGACCAGCTGGCCCTCGCGCAACAGGCCCGCGATTCGGCGGGCGAGGCATCGGCCCGCAACATGGTGGCCCAGGTCTTCCGCTATCGGGGCCGGTACCGCGACGCCACCGCACACCTGCGGCGGGCGCTGGGGATCTACCAGGCCGTGGCCGACCGGGATGGCACCGCGACCATCCTCAACAGCCTCGGTGAAGTAGCCCGTGACAGCGGGCAGCCCAGCCAGGCGTGGTTCTTGTTCCGCCGGGTGCTCGATGAGCATCAGCGAGTCGGTAGCAAGCGCGGCATGGCTGCTGATTTCGAAGGACTTGCGGCTGCTTCCGCCCTTACCGGGAGCGGCCGGGACGCCCTGACCTATCTCGGCGCGGCCCAGGCGCTGCGCGAGGAAAACGGCAGCGCACTCCTGCCTGCCGAAGAGGCCATCCTCAAACGGCTTCTCGACACCAGCTTGGCCTCACTCACTCAGCGCGAGCGCGAGCATGCGCTCGCCGAGGGCCGCAACCGCCCCCTGGACCAGGTGATAGCACAGGCACTCAGCGAGTAGCCGCTTAGCGACCGGCCGCCTTCAGGGCGTGCGCGATCGTGGCTGCTAGCGGCAGGTTCCGTCGCTGACTGAGAGCGTCCTGGCGTTGCCGTGCCGACAGCGGGGCCAAGGCTGGAGCGAGGATCCGGTCGAGAATGGCCTGCTCGGCCGGCGGCAACGGGCCGCCGGTTTCCTCCCGGAGCACCTGCGCCGCACCCAGGTACATCAGGGCCTGGCGGCCGGCCTGTCCCAGGCCGGCGGCGCCCGCGAGCCCCTCGAGTTCGTAGGCCATGTGGCGCTTGTTGCCGAGCGCGGCGTGGCGCCGCAGCGCCGCGCCGAACAACCTCCAGGCCTGGAGGGCTGGCCGGCGTCTCACGCGACCTCACCGAGGCTGCTCAGCATCACGCTCACGCCGTCGGGATCGCCTGCCTCCCGGAACAGCTTCAGCGCCTGCCAGAAGAGCGACCGGGCGCGGCGGAATTCACCGCGGTGACGGGCGGTCTGGCCGAGCATGTTGTAGGCACTTGCCTGCCCGATCATGTCGCCGGCCCGCGACGCATCGGCGAGCTGACACTCGAAGTGCTGCTCGGCCTCGTCGTCGGCGCCCACTGCGAGCGCCGCTTCACCGAGGAAGCGATACGCCAGCGTCAGACCGCGGTGGTCGCCTCGGGCTGCGCACAGCTCGATGCCGTGGCGGGCCAGGTCCGTGGTCCGTGCGTAATTGCCCTGGAAGCAGGCCAGCGCGCAGGCCGCCAGCACGGCGGATGCCCGGACGGCGGCGTCAATTGCGCGCTGCCGGGCGTCGTCACGGGCAAGCAGCCGATCGAGCTGCAGCACGCCCTCGGCGAGGACCGCGCTGCTGCCAGAGCGGGCGGAGCGCGGCGGCCAGGCGCAGTCCGTCAGCGAGACACCGGCTGTCGTGCTCGGCCTGCCGATAGGCGAATTTCAGGGCGGCGCGGAAATTTGGGTAGGCCTTTTCCATCTCGTCAAGCAGCCCCGCCTGCCCGGGCCCGTTCAGTCCCGCGCGGGCGGCGAGCGCCACCGTCAGGAAATACTCCAGGTGCCGCCGCTGCACAAGGTCCAGTTCCCTCGTCTCGGCCAGGCGCTCCTGCGCGTACTCCCGCACGGTCTGCAGCATCCGGAAACTTGGCGTTTCCCCGGCAATGACCTCCAGCAGGCTTTGATCGGCCAGGCCCACCAGATCCTGCAGCGTCACAACCGGGTCCTCGTTCCCGCTGACCGCGGCCGCGGCAGCGGCGTCGAACGGCCCAGCGAATGCCCCGAGGTGGGTGAACAAGCGCCGGGCCAGAGGCGGCAGCAGATCGTGACTCCAGTCCAGCGTGGCCCGCAGCGTCTGCTGCCGCTGCGGTGCGTCCCGCGGACCTCCGGTGAGCAGCGCGAGGCGGGACCGCAGCATTGGCAGCAGGGCCCGTGGCGGGTACAGCCGGGTCCTGGCTGCGGCCAGCTCGATGGCCAGCGGCAGGCCATCCAGGGCAGCGCAGATCTCGGCAATGGCGGCCAGCTCGCCGCCGTCCGGAGCGAAGTCCGGCCGGGCCGCCCGGGCCCGTACGATGAACAACTGGACGGCCTCGCTGTCCTCCGCGCCAGTGCCATCCGCCGCCCCGGGCAGATGCAGCGGGGGAACCCGCAACGTACGCTCTCCGTACAGGCGGAGGGCGATCCGGCTGGTTACCAGCAACCGGATCGCCGGGTCGGCAGCCAGCATCCTGGCCAGCACTTCGGTCTCGTCCAGCAAGTGCTCCACGTTGTCCACCACGAGCAACAGCTCGCGGTCCCGCAGCGCCACCTTCAGGTCAGCCTCGGCGGTTTCTGCCGACGCCGACGCCAGACCCAGTTCGCGGGCCAGCGTCGTGGCCATCAACGATGAATCACGGACCGGGGCCAAGTCGATGAACGCCACGCCATCGGCAAAGTTACCGGCCAGGTCACGGGCCGCCTGCAGCGCCAGCCGCGTCTTGCCGGTGCCGCCAGCCCCGGTGAGGGTGACCAGCCGGGAGGCCGCCACCGCCGTCGCCACCTCAGTCCGCTCGCGCTCCCGGCCGATCAACGCAGTGGCCGGGGCGGGCAGCGGCGCGGGAGTTAGCCTGGGCCGCTGCGCCACCGGTTGCGGCGGCGCCGGGGGCTGGTCCAGTGATACAGCCGCCCCGCTGGGTTTCCCGGACCTCTGGGCTCGAGCCGCCGGGGGCACTACCGGGCCGCTTGCGGCGACGTCATTTCCGGTCTCGCGCAAGGCAGCTAGCGACGGCACGGACCACGATGTAGCCGGGATGGCATCCGGCGGGACTTCCATCGGGTCGAGCAGCGCCAGCATGTCCGCCCTGGTGGCCACCGCGCCCCAGCTGGCCAGCATGGTGACGATGCCGACGACGTCCGACGTGGTCAGCACCGCATTGTCGGTGCCGTTGATCTTGTGGCTAAGGACGTCGGGATGAAGCCCGATCGACCGGGCCAGCTGCTGCTGCGTACGCCCCACCGCCCGCCTGTGCTGCCGCACCGCCGCACGGAACGCGCGCAGATCCCGCACCCGCGTCTCCCAGCCCTTGCCGCCGCCGTCCAGGCAGGGTGGCCACCACCGCCCGGCTTCACCACATCGAGCCGCAAAGCGTCCGGTTCGCTTCCTCGTGCTCAGTTTAGATTCGGAAGCCACCGGATAGCCACAGTCAGTAAGGAAACGCAAAAAACTACCTGGATACGCCCTGCTGCGACAGGAACAGCGGTATGAACCGCCCCGGGAGGGCGGCATCCTGACGGTAGTAGGCATCCTCGGCAGCCTCGACGAGTAGCCAGAATCAGGAACGGCCGGTCCCTAGGGGGAACCGGCCGGTGAACAGGTGAGGTGTTCACGTTTAGGGCTGACCTGCGCGGATGCGGGCTTGTTTCGGTCCGGCCCACAGGTTAAGCGCGGTGTGGCCACACTATCTGGGGGTGGCTGTTCCGGTTCTTAAGACGTGAAAGCAGTCAAGATCCCTCCGCGGACGCCGGGAGCCAATTGCTATGCCGAGCGGTGGGTGCGCACCGTGCGGTCTGAGTGCACCGACCGGATGCTGATCTACGGCGAACCGCACCTGCGGACGGTGCTCGCAACATACGCCGGCCATTACAACGCTCACCGCCCGCACCAGTCTCGCCAGCAACGACCACCCAACCACGACATGCCAGTCGTCATGCCCCTCGAAACACCCGTGCAGCGACGGAAAGTGCTCGGCGGTGTGATCAGCGAGTACTACAGGGCCGCATGAACAACTCCACCAACCTGCAGGTCAGACAACACTCGACGAGTTTTGGAGCGGTACAGCAATGCCCGGCGATCCTTTCCGCTTACAGCATTGGGCGTTAGCATTCAGGTCTGCGGCGGCAGGCTGCCGATGTAACTTCCAGCGTTGTGTGGCGTTTCCCGGATTTACCTGGTGTGTCCGCTGGCTCGGACCGCTCGCGGTCTTGTGCCGGGCCACGTTAGTTGGCACCTGGCCAAGATTGCCGACTCCGAGCCACTCGCGGCCCCGAGCTCGTTGTGACACCCAGCTATAGATGGCGGTCCCCCAAGTGCACTTGGCGGCTGCATCGGAACATGCAGGTCAGATCACCGATTCGGTACCAAGCCGCCAAGTAGAGCTGGGAGATTCCGCCATCTGCAGCTGGTGATTCAGGCGAATGCC
>Ga0182030_10021629_pt1 | contig 12039 bp, 10 predicted proteins | sample 812S3MmetaG_FD_121299 | JGI IMG/M metagenome (GOLD analysis project Ga0182030, IMG submission 121299) | Permafrost microbial communities from Stordalen Mire, Sweden - 812S3M metaG (Illumina Assembly) | ecosystem: Environmental > Terrestrial > Soil > Wetlands > Permafrost | place: Sweden...
AGATACTATAGTAGAACCAGGTGATAAACTCATTTGATCAGCTAGTAGACTAGCTACAATAGGGTTAGCTGCAGAACTCTTTATTACTACATATGTACCAATACTAATGAATATTACTAGGAAGATTATTAGGTTACGGAGGGAGTAGTATTTATTATAGGTTTTGACATGATCAGTTCCATATTAAATTAACAATATAAGAGCTTGTATTACTACTAATTTTTAAAATAAATGATTTATTTATATAATTTGTAGCTTTAACATAATAATCATGATTAACATTTGAAATTATATTAGTTAGTATAAATTGTCCTTGAGAATTAGTTGAGGTAGATGTGGAACCGGTCGGTGTAGCATGAATACCAGTCGAAATTAGCGCATTTGGTATTGGTTGGTGAGTAGATGAATCTAAAACTTGGCCACTCAAACTAACTAATGTTTTGTTAGGGCTGAATGTTGTAGCTGACACAGTGGCAGAAGGCGAGCTGACATTACCTAACTTATCAAAAGCAATTACATAGTAGCTATATTTGGTGTTTGCTACTAAATTATTGTCCCCATAACTAGTACTTGTTAGTGTTGCAACCGGACTAGACGATCCATTTCTATAAATATAATAGCCAGCTAAACCATTGACTGCTTGTGAAGCGGACCAATTTAAGTTAATTTGACTACTTGAAACTGGATTAGCTGTTAAGTCAGTCGGTTGACTAGGAGGTTGCTTTGGGTTTGTATTACTTACATTTACGCTGATTGATGATGACGTAGCAGTATTACCTTGATTATCTGTCACAACTGCACTTAGTGTATGCTCTCCATTAGATACACTTGAACTATTGAAACTATAAATATAGTTTGAGCCAGCACTCGGTGAAGTAACTGGACTACCTAAATTATTATTATCTAATTTAAACTGTACGCTAATTATTGGATTAGAACTTGTTACATTGGATTCAATATTTGTTGTACTAGTAATTGTAGAGTTATTAATAGGACTAGTTATGGATACAGAAAGGGGGTTTTTATTTACTTCCGAAGTAAGCACATAACCATTTCCTGGATTAATAGTAACGCTAGATAAATTAACTACCTGATTTGAGTTATTTATTTCTTGATACTGTCCACCTAAATTAACTGTTATAGCTGATCCGTTACCAGGTGGATTAAGTAAAACTACACCATTTTGGAAGTCTCGTCTTATAAGTCCATCCCAAGAATATCTAATGCCATTATCAGGCCCTAGATTCCTCTTATAACCTGCCCATAAATTAGTTGGTAATTCGCTTGCGGCATCCGATGACACACCGTCGTAACCATCGCTTGTAAGTAAATAGCCAGCTAAATTATACTCATTACAATTAGGAGTACATTCTACACCTGGATTACCGCTATTGTCTGCATATGATGCATACCAAACATGAACATTCGTGCTTGAACATTGGCCGCTACCATTTAATGCACATAGCGAATGTACAAAATCGTTATATCCAAACAAATTTTGGACTGACCACTGACCACCGTCACCAGTTAAACCGCTATCAACTATTCCTCTTTCATCAGATATATAATTAGCCGACTGAATTTCCTCTTTTAAATATTGTAAGTCAGGGTTTGAATTGGCGTAACCACCACCGTCATACCATACGGCATTATGAACAATCTCTGCATTAGGCATAGCTTGTCTAACCGTTAACATATAGTTTGCAAAATATTTTCGCCAATTTGATACGGTAATAGTTTGTCCAGTATTTTTATCAATTGGCAGTACCGTATTGCTGCCATCACTTATATCAGGATCCATATTGACATCATCTATCATGATACCTTTATAACCTTTATTCAAAGTTGCTTCAGCTCCACCAGTCCCGTCACATTGTTGAGGATTATTTAAATCGCATCCTGTCAACCAATAGTGCACAAAACCTGGATTACTAAAATCAGCGGCGTATTGAGGACAAGTACCATTACTACATCCCCAATTAATAAATAAATTTTGTCCCGATGCGCTCTTTAGTATCCATTCGGGATGATGCGACAAGATCCAAGCAGTTTGAGGTGATTCAGAAGAATTAGGTGCACATGGCATACCTGGAGCACAATTTGTATAGACTGCAAAAGAATCATCATAAAACCAGGTATTAGGAAACCAATTCAGTCCAAGCTGATTTGTCCAATAAGGATCGAAAGCAGAAGCTCTATAAAAATTCTGTTTGTACCAACTTGCATATGGAGTTGGGCTACAAGTATTTGTATTACTATTCCAAGTGCAATTTGTGTATTGATCTGATTGAGGCCCAGTAGCTAAAATTAAATTAATTGCACCTGTGTTAACAGACGACTCCGCTTTACTGCCTTTAATAAATTTAACTCCGATAACGGCAAATATCGCAATAAATAATATAATTAAAAGTAGTTTAGCAGAAGAATGAAATTTGCTAATTAAATCTGGTTTATCAAATATTGCTTGAGACATATTTAGTTTACATTCACTTTTAATAGCCAGGAGCTATTATTATCTTCAACAAACGAATAATTGCCAGGTTTATTAAATACATAAGAATATGTTGAACCTGGAGTAATAAATTGTGATGAGTTATTTAAAGTTATGCTTTTAGAGTTCAGTGTATTTAAATTACTGTTATCGCCAGTTAAGGTATGCGCTACTTGATCCTGATTGGTCCAACTAATAGCTTGACCGTTACTAATATATATACTCGAAGGCGTAAATCCGTTATTAGTAATGTTTACTAATGCTGGAGCTGCTGATATTTGACGATTGTTAGCTGAAACATCTCTAGTCACTCGTAATTTATATGAGGGGTTAATTAAAGAGTTACCTATTAAAATAGCAAAAATTATTAATAGTAATAAAACGGCACTAAATATTGAAACATAAAAATAATTAAATTTATTGTGATGAACATATAACTCAGGATGCTGATTATTGCCATAAATAGTAGCGTGACTCTTATCCTCACCTGATATATTTAAATTTTTCTTCTCTTCCATAAATATTTTTTATATTCGTTTGCTTATGCTTATAACTTAACCATATTATATCTAGTCAAGTCAATTTATTTGTAACACCAGAACTTGGCTCATATACCTTAATAGCAGCTATTCTTATATAAAATCTATATGCAGGAATATTTAATAAATTCGTCGGTTCTAAGTACGGAATAAACAAGGGGAGTAATAACTTTTCATCCTGAGGGCTTGAAGATCTAAAAGTAACTATAGTGCCAACATTAGCTAGAATATTGCTTATATAATTAGTACTTTGTTGAGACAGTGATTGTTCGGCCATAACTAAATTTAAACCATATTTTCTGCCTTCACTAAGCATTTTAAGAAAAGAATTTGTCGCAAAGTTTTGAAATTCATCAAAATACAGATAAAAGTCTTTACGAAGATCATGTTTAATAAAAGATCTTTTATAGGCAGCTAACTGAACCTTAGCAAGTATAATCGAACCAAGCAGTGAAGAATTATCTTCACCAATTTTACCTTTGGATAAATTACAGATTATTATCTTATTTGAATCCATAGCGTTATATATATCAAGAGTTGATATTGGCTGACCTATTATACGTCTAGTAACAGTTGACCTGAGTAAACGTCCAATTTTTGAAGTAATGCCAATAGATAATTTAACCCTTTGCATGCTTCCAGCCGAATCATATTCATTCTGCCAAAAACTAAGTAGAGTTTTATCTTTAATATTTGCCAATATGCTTAGTCTAAATTTTTTATCAATTAAAAGCTTATATACTGTAAAAATAGTAGATTCTGGAACATAAAATGCTGTATAAATTGCATTTCTAAATATATGCTCTAAACGATTCCCGCCGGGTCCATCTTCTGAAAATACTTTTCTAAATATAGAGATTATTTGTTCACAAATTAAATCTTGTTCTAATAGTAAATCATCACCGCTAAGAGACTTATCTTGTTCTAATAAATTTATAGTTAATGGTTCTTTAATATCGCTAGGATTAAAATATATTAGATCTTTTCTTCTAGACTTAGGGACATTGAGTAGTAATTCTTCAGCTAAATCTCCATGAGGATCTACTATCATTAATGATTTATTATTATATATATCTTGAGTTATCATGTTTTTAATTAAAGTTGTTTTACCACTTCCAGTACTACCTAAAATATACATATGGCGCCTTCTCTCGTCTCTAATTAATCCGATCTCTGACTTATCTTTTGGATTAACGCCTATGACAACATCGTTATTTCTATGCCTTAAATTAACCGGAGTAGGCAAGAGCGGGCTATTTAACTTTATCGAGTCATAAGAACTAACTGAATTATCGCTAGGATTAAAAAACCTAGCTATCTCCTTAGAAGTAAATATTAATTTATTATTACCCCTAACTACAGTCACTGGCTTTAGTGACTGATAATAGTTATCAAATAAACTCAGCGAACTAATAATTTCTTTTTTAACTAATCTTTTTTTATCATTATTATTAATATTTAAACAAAAACCAATTCTTGTTTCATATAATCTATTCTTTAATTTATCTTGAATCTTAACTTTTTCATCGTCGTTTAAACTGTCCGGAAAGTTGTTACGAGTAACATAACTTAAATAAGGCAATGGCGAGAAATTAAATATATAACCAAAGTATTTAAGTACTATCCAGTAAAAAGTTAAACTGACTTTAGATATTAGATTAATACATAAAGAAATTGGGAATATAAATCGTTTATTCCTATTATTATTTAATTGATTTATTAATTTTTCAATCCCAACGTAATTTATAGACTTGGCATCAATTATAAAATTAATATTTTCGTTGAGTTCTAAATTAGTCATTGAGCTAATAAAGTAATTATCTTCTAACTCTTTATCATTTGTAATTTCATTAATTGGAAAATAAAAAGGCTTTTTAGCTTTTAGCTCAAAATCAATTATATTTTTCGTTTCAGTAATAGTTTTAGTATCAATCTTAAAGTATTGATTATAAGCTTTTAACGAATTAAGTAGGCGGTCCTTTTTTAAATCAGTAGTAATTACTGAATAGGTTATGCCTTTGGTGCTAGAATTTACTTCAAACCTAATAAAAGAATTTTCTATTCCAATAATATTTTCAATTAACTTATTTAACTGTAAATTTGTTTTTTTATCATTATTTAGCGGAGTAATTAAAAATTTAGTTTTTTTAGCACTACTAATATTTTTTAAATTTATTAAATTAAATAATTTTTTAACTACTAGACTTAAAATTACAAACAGTACTATTAAATTTAATATTTGCAGCGTAAAATTTTGCCCAAGTATCATGCTAGTAATACTAGCAATGTAAAGTTTTAATTTAACAGTTATCAGCATAATTTAAACTGCCTATTAAAATAACTTTATAAATTATGTTAACTTAGCTAAGAAGTTAAAGCAATTATATAAGTTCAGCGCTTTCTTTATCGAGCATTAGATTAGTCTTTGAGCCATGAACTTTAAGATAACTAATAACTTTTAATATAGGCAAGTTATTACTAGTGCTACTGTCTACAATCTTAGGAATAATATTTTGTTTACTTACTCCAGGCGCCAATATATATGTATTATTGACATTTTCTAAACACTTTAAACCTAAGCTAATTCGGTTAGCTGGCGCTTTAGGAGAATTAAATACGGGTATTACTAGCTCGTTCATATTTTCTATTTCTTTAAATCCAGGAAATAAAGAAAGCGTATGACCATCCTCACCAAGTCCTAGCCATAATAAATCAATCTCATTACTTTTTAACTGACTAAACAAAGTAGTTATTTTCTTGCTATATTCAATCGCAGCCGCAATATTATCTTCATCAAAACCTGGCTTAAGTAATTTTTTATAGTCAAATGACATTTTACTTAAAAAAAGTTTATCAATAGCAAACCAATTTGAATACTGCTCATAATCATTATCACAGCGCTCGTCGCCTAAAATAATATATACCCTTGACCAATCCAAACTATTTTTATGATTATAAACTAAATATTTATAAGCTAGCATCGGAGCACTTCCTCCAGAAATAACCCAAATTGCCCAACCTTTAATCTTAATTGCATTATTAAGTATTTCTACGGCTTTATTGGCAGCATATTCAGCTAAGTCACTAGAATTATTAAAAACATCATACATATCCATAAGGTAAATATACTATACTGTCATATATGGAAGAAAATAAAGCAGATATTGCCGTCTACGGTTTAGCCGTAATGGGCCAAAACTTAATACTAAATATGAACGATCACGGTTTTAGGGTAGTTGCATTTAACCGAACAGTATCTAAAGTAGAAGAATTTATTAACGGCCCAGCCAAGGGATCTAATATAATTGGCGCAAGTAGCATAGAAGATATGATTAATTCTTTAAAAAAGCCCAGAAGAATTATGATGATGGTAAAAGCCGGTCAAGCGGTTGATGAAACAATTGAACACTTACTTCCTTATCTAGAATCAGGCGACATTTTAATAGACGGTGGCAATACACTTTATAGTGATACAGTTCGAAGAATAGATTACTTAAAAGATAAAGGTATTTTATATCTTGGTATCGGCGTTTCAGGTGGTGAAGAAGGAGCCAGAAATGGTCCCGCTATTATGCCGGGAGGCTCAACAGCTGCTTGGGAACACGTAAAAGATATTTACGCGTCTATAGCGGCTAAAGGTTTAGATAATCTACCTTGCTGTGATTGGATTGGCGAAGGTGGGGCCGGTAATTACGTTAAGATGGTCCATAACGGTATTGAATACGGCGACATGCAGCTTATAGCTGAAACTTATAACATACATAAGCGTTTACTTAAATTAAACAATGATGAAATAGCAGATATATTTAATGACTGGAATCAATCTGAACTTGAAAGCTACTTAATTCAAATTACTTCAGAGATACTCGAGTATAAAGATAGTGATGGGTCATCATTAATTGACAAAATTTTAGACACTGCCGGTCAAAAAGGTACCGGCAAATGGACAGTAATTAGTGGCAGTGAGTTTGGTCAACCTATAAGTGTTATTGCAGAAGCATTATTTGCCAGGTTTACATCATCATATAAGGACGAGAGAGTTGATGCATCAAAGCTATACCCAAAAAAAGAATTACCTGATAATTTAAATAAACAAGAAATTATACAATCCTCAAAAGATGCCCTATATGCCTCTAAAATAATTAGTTATGCTCAAGGTTTTATGCTGATGAGAGCGGCCAATCAAGAATTTAATTGGAAACTTAACTACACAAATATTGCTCAAATCTGGAGCGGTGGTTGCATCATAAGATCAATATTTTTAAAAGATATAAAAAATGCCTATACAAATAATCCAGAGCTTAATAACTTACTTATAGATAAGTTTTTCATAGAAGCCATTAAGCAAGCACTCCCGGGCTGGAGAAAAATCGTATCTTTATGTTCTGAAAATGGAATAGCAGCGCCAGCATTATCTAGTGCTTTAGCTTTCTTTGATTCATATACTAGCGATATACTGCCTGCAAACTTAATTCAAGCTCAACGTGATTACTTTGGTGCTCATACCTATGAATTATTAAGTGGACCAAATGGCGAGTATCATCACACAAATTGGACGGGCCATGGTGGCGATACATCGGCAAGTAGTTACACTGTCTGACATCATATACAAAGTATAGTTAGTAGTGTATAATAAAGATTAATAAATGTCTGAAATAATTATAAAAGCAGAAAACTTAGTTAAGAAGTTTGGCGACTTTACGGCCGTTGATGGTATTAGTTTTGAGGTTAAAAAGGGGGAAATTTTTGCATTTTTAGGACCTAATGGAGCTGGTAAAAGTACAACTATTAAGATGCTAACTACAATGCTTAGTCCATCTTCAGGAATACTAGAAATGGCTGGTCACGATGTTACAAAAGAAAAAGACAGTGCCAGAAAAGCTTTTGGAATAGTTTTTCAAGATCCTTCTTTAGACGAAGAACTAACAGCTTATGAAAATATGGAGCTACACGCTACTCTATACGGAGTACCTAAAAAAGTACAACCTAAGAAAATTGCTGAATTATTAGATTTAGTAGAACTTGAAGATAAAAAAGATCACTTCGTAAAGACTTTTTCCGGAGGTATGAGACGAAGACTAGAAATAGCTCGGGGCTTATTACATGAACCAAAAGTACTATTTCTTGATGAGCCAACTCTTGGACTAGACACCCAAACCAGAAATGTAATGTGGGATTATGTTAAAAAACTATCTCATGAAAAAGGCATGACCATATTTTTTACTACCCATTACCTAGACGAAGCTGAACATGTGGCTGAAAATATTGCAATTATTGATCACGGTAAAATTATTACTAGAGGTACTAACAAGGAACTTTTGAAAGAAACAAAAACCAAATCATTAGAGGAAGCTTATTTACAACTTACCGGTCGAGAAGTAAGAGAAGCCGAAAGTAATTTTGATGGACTTAATATGCGTATGGCTCGCAGAAATAAAAACTTAAGGTAAAAAACATGGATTTTAGAATTTTATTTGTATTATGGCAACGTCAAATTAAGCGGTATTACCGTAGTGGATCTAGATTAATTGGAACACTTGGTCAACCTATCTTACTTCTTTTAGCACTTGGCTATGGTATTGGTGCTATCTATAGAAAAGCAGGAGAAGGCAACTACCTAGAATTTTTAGTGCCCGGTATAATTACTCAAACAGTGCTGTTATCTGGAATCTTTTGGGGAATAATTATTCTTCAAGATAAGAGATTTGGATTCTTGTCTGAATTATTAGTTGCTCCAGTTAGTCGAATTAAAATACTACTAGGTTCAGCTATTGGTGGCGCAACAATATCTATTTTGCAAGGAATAATTGTTTTTATCGTTTCATTTCTTTTCGGATTCAGACCTCATAATTGGGCATTAGTACCTTTTGCTTTCTTAATACTAGTATTAATGTGCGTGGCATTAACTAGCTTTGGCGCAGGGATAGCATCGTCCTTAAATGATTTTCAAGGCTTTCAAGGAATTAATAACTTAATTGTAATGCCAATGTTCTTTTTATCTGGGGCTTTATATCCACTAAATAATATTCCGGAAGCCCTTAAAGTTATTAGCACAATTAATCCCGTAAGTTATATGGTTGACGCCCTTAGATACTTACTAGCTGGAACTACCCATTTTGGAATGACTAAAGATTTAATTGTAATGGCTATAACTTTTGTATTAGCCCTAGCATTTGCTGTCGATCGATTTAATAAGATTCAGATGTAGCAATACTGAATCTACCTTTTCTTTCATTATAAATAAACGATATAAATCCACATAGTAGTGGAATCCAAAAATTAACTAGTCTAAAAAATAAAATAGCTGCAATACTTTGGGCAATATCTATTTTATATGCAGCAAACCCAACTAAAAGTCCCGCCTCATAGCCACCAAGGCCACCTGGGGTAGGTGTAGCATTCTTAATACTACTTCCAAGGGTAAATATTATTAATACTGAGCTAAATGCCAAATTTAAATGAACACTTTTAGTTGCAAAATATAAACAAAGTACATTTGACAGGGTTAGACTCATTTGCACTAGCAATGTTAATAAAATATTAATAAGTCTATCCTTGTATGTTTTTAATTGTTTTATTAAGTCATGCGTAAACTTAATTAATTTTTGTCTTCCGTAAATTAAACCTACCACCAATATTATTACTATTACTAGTAGCAAGACTGGAAGGAACTCTTTTAGTAAATTTGAAGAAATGTTAGGAGTAAACTGATGGCTTGGGCTTATACTAAGTACTATTATAATTAGGATGAAGTGCCCAATGAGTCCCAATATATTATTTACAGTCACCATACTAGCAGACTGAGTTGAGGTATTCTTTTTGTGCTTAAGATAAGCATAATTTGCACCAATTCCACCTATGCCGGCAGGCAATAAATTATTTACGAACATTATTGCTAGTTGAATAAAGTACATTTCTTTAATATTTAATTTTTTAAATGCAAGTAGAAAATAACTAGTGGCTGCTTCAAGATAGGTTAAAAAACTAAAAACAAGTGCTATTAATAAATATATAATATGGGGTTTAGATAAATATTTTATGCTGCTATGAAAACTACTAATTTGAGGAAGTATGACATAAAGGCCAATTATAAAGATTAGTAGTATAATCAATGATCGGCGGTTTAATCTGCTAAATAGTTTTTGCTTTGGCATTTAATTAATTATCTAACATATCTTAAGTTAATAAAAACTTTTATATTTTAATTATTAGTTAATGCATATGTGTTTAAAATTTTACTAAGCCTAGACTTGCGTCATGCTTTAATTAAATAATTGTTTTTCTAAAGAAAAGGGACTTTTATATAACAATGCTAAAAGAGATGAATAAATATCGACCTGCCATTAAGCCATTACTTATTGGCTGTCTATTTATAATCTTTTACATCTTACTAATATTCTTTTTACCAGACCATTCTAATTCACAATTAATGGACAAGCTAACTAATCTTGAGTATAAAGAGGCATTGTTTTTAGTCCAGATACCAGCCATGATTGTTTGGCTACTTGCGTTTTATGCTTATAGTAGACTGAACTCTTATGCGATTACCTTAAAGAAAACACCGTCATACAAGGCCTTAAAAACTCTTAGCAAAGGCATATTATTACTGGCTCTTAGTATGCCGATATCTTCAATTTTGAGTCGTTTTTTAAATCTTTTTGAAGGATATAACCAAACTTTTTATCACGTTACAATTATTATAACTAATTATATTAATCTATTTTTACCTTTTGCTGCCTTTATAATTATTTATTATTCTGCTAAAAAAATCACACATAGAGCGCAAATCAATTACTCACTGGCTAGTTCAAAATTTTTAATTTTAATTTATGTAGTTGCGGGTGTTATCTATAGTTATGAAACATTAAAAGCATTTTCTGGGAACAGCTTAATAAGTATTAACAACGTCTATCACTTGCCGGTGTTTATATTCATTATTACTATTCTTATTCCTTATCTTTACTCATGGTTTATTGGCCTTACAACTTCTTATGACATCAATGCCTTTGCGACTAAGTTAGTAGGAGTTATATATCGGCGAGCACTATATTTTATTTCCCTTGGACTAGCTACCGTAATTATTAGTTTAATTGCGTCGCAGTACGTAACTACCATAACTCCTACCTATGGGCATTTAGCATTTAATTTTCATACTATTCTTTCTATTGTTTTTAAAGTTATTACAGGAATCGGCTTTTACCTACTGGCTCATGGTGCAAATAAATTAATTAAAATTGAGGAGCTATAAGATGAGCAGCTCCAAGAATAAAACTACATACGAGAGGGTAGTAGAAATAACTCATGTATACCTTGGACCAGCTGCTGATAGATTCATAGATAGACAAATTGAGAATCACTTACATAAAAGTCCAAAAAGTCTAACAAAGAATGACTTAAATAGTCTTACTTCATGGATAAAGGTTATTGTGTCTCTAATCTGTGACGATCCAGATATTGTTGAAGAATATATACACGAGTTAAATAGATTGACAATTACTAAAAATAATAAAAAAGGTATATAATATATAAAAGGAATATAAGCGCCATGCCTCAGACAAAAGCGCCGGCGACAAACCGCCGAACCAACCACGTCATACAAAAACAAGCTGAAGCTGATGCAATTTTTCGTTCCATGGGAGACGGCGCCATAACTACTGACGAATTTGGACGAATAACTAGAGTTAACCCTGCAGCTACTAGAATTTTAGGATTTAGTGAAAAAGAATTAATTGGTAAACCGTTTTTAAAAACAATTGTAGCCTACACTTTAGAGGGTAATCATATGACAGTTATAGATAGGCCAATTACGAAAGCCTTTTTAACAGGTAAATACATTGAGTCTAAAATGTACGTACAAAGTAAAAAAGGCACACTAATTCCAGCTGCCATAAGTGTTTCTCCTATAATGTTTAAAAATAAACCAATCGGAGCAATTGAACTTTTTAGAGATATATCTATAGAAGTAGAAATCGACCGCATGAAAAGCGAGTTTATTTCTCTAGCATCTCA
>Ga0182030_10021630_pt1 | contig 12039 bp, 9 predicted proteins | sample 812S3MmetaG_FD_121299 | JGI IMG/M metagenome (GOLD analysis project Ga0182030, IMG submission 121299) | Permafrost microbial communities from Stordalen Mire, Sweden - 812S3M metaG (Illumina Assembly) | ecosystem: Environmental > Terrestrial > Soil > Wetlands > Permafrost | place: Sweden...
CAGCGCTGATCACGTGGTGGCCTCACCGACGGCGCGCGCCGGCCGTGTCTCCGGCATCGCGAAGGCGACCGTCAGCATGGCGCAAAACCCCGCCAGAGCCAACGCGCTGAACGCGGTTTGCGTCCCCAGTTCGGTGGCGATGGCGCCGGCGGCGGTGTTGCTGATGGTGGCGGCCACGCCCATCGACAGCCCCAGAATGCCCATCCGCAAATTGAATCGCCCGTGGCCCACCGACAGATCCGCCGCCACCAGAGGGGTCACCACCCCGAACGCCGCGCCGCCAAGCCCATCCAGCGCCTGCACCGGCACGATCCACAGCGGATCGGTCACCACCGCCAGCAACATCGCCCGAGCGGGCAACGCGCAAAACCCCACCAGCAGCACGGCCCGCCGGCCCCAGCGCCGCGCCATCCGCCCCGCCAGCGGCGACAGCAAGGCCACCCCGAATTGCGGCACCAGGATGCAGGCGGCGATGATCAGGCTGGCGTGCTCATCGGCGCGTTTGGTGATTTCCACCCCCGCCAGAGGCAACATCGCCGCGTTCGCCAGATGAAACAGCAGCGTGCAGGCGATGTAGGCCAGCAACCGTCGGTCCAGCAGAACCTCGCGCACTGGCTGCTGTTCCGGCTCCGTCAGTAGCCGAGGCGCCGGCGCGGCGATCCGTCCGCCCAACGACCGCAACGCCAGCAACGCCGGCACGCACAGCAGAGCCGCGAGCAGGAATACCGCCTGGGTTGAGACATAAGTGCCGCACACCCCCATCAGCGCCGCGCCGGTCGCGCTGCCGATCGCCGCGAACCGCGCGTTGCGTCCGAGACGCTCGGGCAGCGCGGCGGCGCTGACCAGTCCCAGGGTGAGGGCCGCCAGCGCCGGGTTGAGCATGCAACTGGCGAAGCCCTGAAGCGATTGCGCCAGCAGCACCGGCCAGAACGCCGGCGACCAGGCCATCAGCACCGCGCTGCCCCCGATCCCGATCAGAGCCACCGCCGCCGCGGCCGCCTTGCTCCGCAGCGCGTCCACCAGGAACCCCGCCGGGACCTGCGCCACCATGCTCGCCGCCGAGCCGACTCCCAGAGCCACCCCCAATTGCGCCTGCGTCCAGTGATGCACCGTCAGATAGACCGCGATGAACGGCCCGAACCCGGTCTGCAGGTCGGCGACGAAGAAGAACAGCCAGTCGAGGCCCCGTAACGCGCGCGTCGAGGTCACGCGGCACCTTTACCGGGTACTGCTGGTGGCGCCGAGGATCGCGACCGGACGGCCCGGGATATACTCCGCCCAACTTCTGATCCGGTCGGCGGGGATCAGGATGGAGATCACCGGTCCTTTGTCGCTGGCGGTGAAATGCAGGGCGGCCCAGGCGACGGCGACCTTGCGGTTGCCGACGCCCATGAAGCCGCCGACATCCACAACGACCGCGCGCAGGTGCCCCTGACTGTCCGCCAGCACATCCACGATCAGGAGCCGCGCCTCCCCTGGGGCGACCACGATTTCCCCCAGCAGGCCGGTGAGTTCGACGGGCGCGACCTGTTCGGCCGGGACGACGGGGGGTGGGGGCGGGAGTGTTGGCGCGGCGGACGTTGGCGCGGGAGGCGGCGGCGCGGGAGGCGGCGGCGCGGCGGGGGAGGCCGGCGCGGCTTGTGTTGTCGCGGGTGGTGAGCCGGGTTGGGCGGGGGCTGCCGGAGCGACGGACGTCGGTGGAGTGACCTCGGGCGTTGCCGCGGCGGTCGGTGGGTTTGGCGACGATGTGGCGGGGGCGGCGGGTGCTGCTTCAGGCCGCGCCGATGATAAGGGGGGCGGTGCGGGCGTCGTTGGGGGAGACGCCTGAGTTGGAGGCGAAGCAGCGGGCGGCGCCTCGGTCGGCGATGCGAGGGGGGCATTGGATTGCTGCTGCGCCGCCGCCGTCATCGCGAGCATCACGCCCGGGATCAGAACGAGGCAAAGCAGAACCGGAACGCGCGACATGTTGCCTCCTTCGTGCGGCGGTCCCAGACACGCGGTCCGCCGCGGTGGCCGAGGGTCAGTCGCTCACGGTCCGTGATCGCGGCTACTCCGGCGCGTTGCCGAGCCGAGCAATCTCATGTTCAACGATGATCGGCAACCAACCGAGGCCGTGGCGCGCGGTCAGAAGGCATGGACCGCCTCGCGCTCCGCTTCCACTGCGATCATGATGTCGATGTCGCTGCTTGCCGTCGCTTCACCGCGTGCGAGCGAGCCAAACAGGGCCGCGTGAGCGCCCCCTCGGCCCTTCCTTCAAACTCCGTCTTGCGATGCCGTTTGAAAGACTGACTTATCGGATTCGCAAGCCGTCGTTTTCACTTCCTGAAAAAATCGTCCCGAAACTTACCCTTTGCCGGACGATCGCGCACCAGATTCACGCAGCGAAAAAGTTCCGTGATACCAACGCCACCACGCTGTCACCTATCCCTCGATCAGCACACCGGCCCCCGCGACCTTTCCCTTAACTCAAACTTCTGGATCTTCCCCGTCGACGTCTTCGGCAACTCTCCAAACGTCACATGCCGCGGGCACTTGAAGTGCGCCATGTGCTTCCGGCACCACGCGATGATCGCCTCCGCCGTCACCCCCTCCGCCCCCGGCTTCAGCGTCACGAACGCGTGCGGCGTCTCCCCCCATTTTTCATCCGGCCTGGCAACGACCGCCGCCTCCATCACCGAGGGATGCTGGTACAAAACCTCCTCCACCTCCAACGACGAAATATTCTCCCCGCCCGAGATAATGATGTCCTTGGCGCGATCCTTCACCTCCACATAGCCATCCGGATGCATCACCGCGAGGTCGCCGGTATGGAACCAGCCATCCGCGAACGCCTCCCGTGTAGCACTGGGGTTTTTCAGATACCCCATCATCACCGTATTGCCGCGCAGCATCAGTTCGCCGATCGTCGTCCCATCCGCCGGCACCGGTTGCATCGTTGCCGGATCGAACACCGCGGCGTCCTCCATCATCGGCGTGTTCACGCCCTGCCGCGCCATGAACGCGGATTTCTCCGCCAGCGTCATCGTCTCCAGCGCCGGCTGCCACAGGCACACCGTCGCGGGACCGAAACTTTCCGTCAGCCCGTACAGATGCGTCACCGCGAACCCCATCTCCTCCATCGCCGCGATCACCGCTGAAGGAGGCGCCGCCCCGCCGGTCGCGATCCGCACCGTCTGATCGAACCGCCGCCGCACCGCCGCCGGAGCATGGATCAGCATCGACAGCACCACCGGCGCGCCGCACATATGTGTCACGTTATGATCGGCGATCGCCGGAAAGACCTCCGCCGGATCGACCCGCCGCAGGCAAACATGCGTGCCCCCCGCCAGCGTCACGGCCCATGTGTACGTCCACCCATCGCAATGGAACATCGGCAGAGTCCACAGATACACACTCTCAGGCGTCAACTGAAACGTCAGCGCGTTGGCCGCCGCGTTCAGGTAAGCACCCCGGTGGTGCAGCACGACTCCCTTCGGATTGCCCGTCGTCCCCGAGGTATAATTCAATGAGATCGCCTGCCACTCGTCATCCGGCAACGCCAGAGCGAACGCCGGATCGCCGCCGCCGATAAAACGCTCATAATCCAGCGCGCCGATCGCCTCGCCTCCCGCGCCCTGAGGATCGTCGATCGTAACGACCAGCGGCGCCGTCGCCGCCTGCGCCAACGCCAGCCGCATCACGCTGGAAAACTCCCGGTCGATCAGCACCACTTTCGTTTCGGAATGCCGCAGAATGAACCCAACCGAGGCCGCGTCCAGCCGCGTATTGATCGGACAAAGCACCGCGCCCAAAGCCGGAACCGCGTTATGCGCCTCCAGCATTTCCGGAATATTCGGCGCCAGGATCGCCACCGTGTCGCCTTTGCCGATCCCCGCCGCCGCCAGAGCCGACGCCAGCCGCCGCGTCCGCTCCAGAAACTGAGCGTAGGTATATCGCCGCTCCCCATGAACGATCGCGGTCCGGTGCGGATAAATCCGCGCCGCCCGCAACAGGAATGACACCGGTGACAGCGGCACGTGATTGGCCGGCGTTTGATCGAGATCCCGCTGATACATGGACACGCCTGGGGTTTCCTTCCCGCTTCATTGTTTCGGTTGTGGATCGGGCGCGGACAGTTCCAGGCTCGGTGGCTCGAACCGTCCCGGATTCGGTCTGCCCGCGTTCCGATTGACCACGGCGGAACTCGCCGGTTCAGGCAGCGCGGGCGCCGGTTGCGCGGCTTGCACGGGGGGTGGCGAGGCCGCGGTCGCCGTCGCGGCGGGGGGAGCCGGCGGTTCGGTTTTCGCGGGCCCAGATGGGGCTGCACCAGCCGGAGCGGCCGGCGTGGGGGAGGGCGCCAGAGCCTCAGGTTCCGCCTTCGCCGTCGTCGGAATGGCCGTCTCGAACGGCACCGGCAGCGCCAGAACCGGCGGAAAAAACGCTGGCGGGATCGAGGGAATCTCCGGCGCCGGTTTCGCCGCCACCGGCTGCGTCGTGTCTGGTTTCGGCGGCCCCGGTCGGGCGATCGGCCGCGGCCGCATCACCGAGGCCAGCGCCACCAGATGCCGCGGCAACATGCCCCGCGTCAGACCCGCCTCCGGCCGCCACGCCGGATCGGGTTTGATATCCGGCGCTTTGTTACCATTCCAACACATCGTGTCGTCGGTTCGTTCCGGCGCCAGCACCAGTTCCAGACGGATCGCCAGGTCGCGCATCGCCGCCAGCCGATCGTCGCTGATCGTGCGCACGATGCGTGTCACCGGCTCGAAAACCGGGCCGCGTAGCTTGTCCAGATGCGCGTCCTTCGCCGCCTCATCGACGCATTTGTGCCCGTCCGTCATCGTCACCGCGACGGAATAAAACCACAGCATGACAGCCGTCTCCGACACCCCGGTCGACCCCATCGCCGCGAGGTCCAGCGCGTGCATCTCCGCGATGGCGATCGAGCCGGTGGCGACGAACCGCGACTGCTCCCACGCCAGCGCGGCCACCATCCCGTCCTTCGCGGCCAGCTCCTTTTTCAACGCATCGACCCGAGCCCAATCGCGGCCGGCCAACGCGGTGTCGAGCCTGCCGCGAAACGGTTGCGGCACCAGCGGCACCTTGTCCCCCTGATAATGCGCCCGCAGCATGGCCAACGCGTTCTTCGACAGCCGGATCGGCCCGCCCGCGAACGCGGTTTCGGGGGAGCCGACCTCGAGCGGAACCTGCGCATGGGCTGACCCCACAAGCAGCACCAGCAGCAGATAAAGCGTCGCGCGCACCAGACCTCCTCGCCGCGTGCTGGACCGGGCCGCGAACCTATGGCACAGCCCGCGAAGAAATTGGAGGACAACGCCATGGACCCCGTCGTCAAGGTCACCGTGCAGGATTATGTCGCCACCGTGATAATGGACCGCCCGCCGGTGAACGCGCAGAGCGACCAGCTGCGCCAGGAACTGATCGCCGCCTTCGACGGCTTCACCGATCGGGACGATGTGCGTGTCGCCATCCTGACCGGTTTCGGCAAAATGTTTTCCGCCGGCGCCGATATGAAGTCCCGCCCCACCGGAGAGACCGCCGGCGAGTACTGGGCTTTTAACCGGCTTGTCCGGGAGATGTTCAATTCGATCAGCGAGTGCGCCAAACCCGTCATCGCCGCGGTCAACGGTCCGGCGCTGGGCGCCGGCTTCGCGCTGGCCGCGTCCTGCGACATCATCCTGGCGTCGGACAACGCGGTGTTCGGCATGCCCGAGATCGACATCGGCCTGATGGGGGGTGCCGCGATGCTGCAACAACTCTTCGGCCGCTCCCGCGCGCGGCGGATGTTTTACACTGGCTGGCGCGTGCCGGCGGACGAGATGTACCGCACCGGCGTGATTGAATGCAGTGTCCCTCTGGAACAATTGATGCCTGAGGCGATGAAACTCGCCACTCAGATCGCGTCGAAAAGCCCGCTGGGGATGCGCTACGCGAAACAATCGATGAACACGACCATGCACATGCCGCCACGCGACGGTTACCGGTTCGAGCAAAATATGACCGTGGCGCTGTCGAAATCCGAAGATGCCGCCGAGGCGCGCGCCGCCTTCTTCGAAAAACGCGCCCCGAATTTCAAGGGACGGTGACCAACCGGCCGCCCTTTCCCCCATCGTGGCCCGGCCCTAGACTCCGCCCCTGAAGACGATGGAGCGGAACGATGCGGCAAATGGTCCTGGTTGGCTTTCTGCAGGCGCAAAACTGCACGACATTGGCGAGCGCTTGGCGCCACCCTGACGCGCGCTCCGATTTCACCTCCGCCGCGTATTACCAACGGATCGGCCAGATTCTGGAATCCGGAAAGTTCCAGATGGGCTTTTTCGATGATCGCCTCGCCATGCCCGACATCTATGGCGGTAACCCGGCCGAGGTCGTCGCCAACGGCGTGCGTGTGGTGAAGATCGATCCCGTCGCGACGATGATGGCGATGGGCTTCGGCACGAAATATCTCGGTATCGGATCGACCGCGTCCACCACCTATTACGAACCCTTCGATGTCGCCCGCCGCTTTCAGACCGTCGATCACATGATCGGCGGACGGGCCGCCTGGAACGTCGTCACCTCGGTGAACGATGGCGAAGCCCACAACATGGGCCGCGACGTCCACATGGACCACGATCTTCGTTACGATCGCGCCGATGAATTCATGGAGATCGTGCACAGTTGCTGGGACGGCTGGGAAGACGACGCGCTGGTCGTCGACAAACACTCCGGCCTGTTCGCCCACCCGGAAAAGGTGCATCGCCTGGAATACGAGGGAAAGTTCCTGAAATCGCACGGCACCTTCACCGTTCCGCGTTCCCCGCAGGGCCATCCGGTCGTCATCCAGGCCGGCTCCAGCCCGCGGGGCAAAGCCTTCGCCGCGCGCTGGGGCGAAACGATGTTCGTCGCCTACCCGGATTTTGAAGCCGCGCAACGCGAGTATGCCGCGATGAAGGCGTCGATCGCCGCGCTCAACCGCGATCCCGGTAAAGTGACCATCAACACCATCGCCTACCCCGTCGTCGCCGAGACCCGCGCCGAGGCCGAGGACAAATGGGCGCTGATCGAATCGCTTTACAAGGAGGTCGATGGCCTGTCCCTGTTATCCGAAGCGCTGAACTACGACTTCAAGAAGAAGGCCATGGACGAAGCGTTCACCGACGAGGAACTGGAAGGCATGTCCGGCATGCAGGCCATGCGCAATCGCGTGGTGGAACAAATCGGCCGCAACCCGACCGTGCGCGACTTCCTGGAAGTCACCCGCCGCGGCCGCCCGCGCGAGGCCATCATCGGCAGCGGCAAAGACATCGCCGACCGCCTGGAAAAATGGTTCACCGAAGGCGCCTGCGACGGCTACGTCATCGCCGGCACCCACACGCCCGGCACGTTCGAGGATTTCGTGAAATTCGTCGTCCCTGAACTGCAACGGCGCGGCTTGTCTCCAACGGAATACAAAGGGGCGACATTGCGCGAAAACCTCGGTCTGGGACGGCCGGAAATCGGCGGCTGGAAACTGAAGGCCGCTTAACTCCGAAACGATGTTCCGGAAGGGGTTTCGGGTATTTCAGCGAACCCGCTTACTGCCCCTCTCGGACCACCCCATTGCTCAGCGTGCCGATGCCGGTGATTTCGACCTCGATCGTGTCGCCGTGTTTCAAGTTTTCGGTCTTGCCCTCGGTCCCCATCCAGATCACGTCGCCGGGATACAAGGTCAGGCAGGTCGTCATCGCGACGAGGTAATCGACCACGCCGAACACCATGTTGTTGGTTTCGAAATCGATCAACTCCTTGCCGTTCAGCCGGATTTTCGTGTGCAGGTCGTCGAGCTTCACATCCGTCTCGATCCACGGCCCCATCGGCTTGAACGTGTCGGTGTTCTTCGACCGCCACAATGTGCGATCCTGTTTCTGCCAGCTTCGCTCGCTGACGTCGTTGCCGATCGTCCAGCCCATCACCGCGGTCAGCGCGTTTTCCCGTGTCAGGTTCTTGCATTGGCGGCCGATCACCGCGACCAGCTCGCCCTCGTACTGCACCAGTTCGGTGGCGTCGGCCGGAATGACGATATCCTCGCCGTGTGCGATCAGCGCGTTGTTGGCGCGATAGCCAATGTCCGGCTGCGTCGGCAGATTGACCGGCAATCCCAGTTTCTCCGCCGCCTCCTTTACGTGCTGCGCGTAGTTAAGCCCAGCGGCGTAGAATGTCGGAGGGACGACCGGAATTAGCAGCTTGACATCCGACAGCTTTCGCTTCGCCGGCGTGCGTTCCCACGCATTGAACGGGGAGCCGCGCACCGGAATCAGCGTGTCGCCTTCAACAACGCCGTAAGCCGGCGTTCCCCCATCATCGAACCTGGCCCAACGCATGATCGTATCCTCCAAAAGTCAGGCGGTGGCGATTTCCTTGACGCCGAGCTCACCCACCATGTTTTCCCGCATGATGAATTTCTGCATCTTGCCGGTGACCGTCATCGGGAACTCGGTCACGAACTTTATATACCGCGGCACTTTGTAATGCGCGATCTGGTCCTTGCAGAACGCCCTGACCTCGTCCTCGGTCAATGTCGCGCCGTCGCGGATTTTGATCCAGGCACACAGCTCCTCGCCGAAGCGTTTGTCGGGCACGCCGAACACCTGCACATCCTGGATCGCCGGATGCCGGTAAAGGAATTCCTCGATCTCCCGGGGATAGATGTTCTCCCCGCCGCGGATCACCATGTCCTTGATTCGGCCGACGATATTGCAGTATCCGTCGGCGTCCATCGTCGCCAGATCGCCGGTGTGCATCCAGCCGCCTTTGTCGATCGCCTGAGCGGTCCGCTCCTCGTCGTCCCAGTAACCGAGCATCACCGAATAACCGCGCGTGCAGAACTCTCCCGTTATGCCGACGGGCACGACGTGGCCTTCGGTATCGACGATCTTCACCTCCACATGCGGATGAACTTTTCCGACAGTCGCCGTCTGATGTTCAAGCGTGTCGCCGATCAGAGTCTGCGTGCTGACCGGACTGGTTTCGGTCATGCCGTAACCGATCGTCATCTCGGTCAGGTGCATGTCCCTGATGCAGCGGCGCATCACCTCGATCGGGCAGGGCGCGCCGGCCATCATGCCGGTCCGCAAACTGCTGAGATCGAACCGGGAGAATTCCGGATGATCCAGTTCCGCGATGAACATCGTCGGCACGCCGTACAGCGAGGTGCAGCGTTCCGCCGCCACCGTCTCCAGCGTGGTCAACGGATCGAAACCCTCGCCCGGAAACATGATCGCGGCACCATGCGTCAGGCACGCGAGGCTCCCGATCACCATGCCGAAACAATGATACATCGGCACCGGAATGCAGACCTTGTCCTGCTCGGTGTAGTGCATCGTTTCGCCGATGAACAAGCCGTTGTTCAGGATGTTGTGATGCGTCAGCGTCGCCCCCTTGGGCAGGCCCGTGGTGCCGGAGGTAAATTGAATATTGATCGGGTCGTCGAATTGCAGCCTGTCCGCCAACAAAGCCAATGCCAGACGTTCTTCCGTGCCGCCCATGGCATAAACCGACTCGAACGCGATCGTTCCCGCCGCCGTACCGCCGATCTGAATAACGGAGCGCAGCGTTGGCATTTTCGCCGCGTCCAGATGACCCGGCCGAGCGCGGGCCAGTTCCGGCGCCAGCGTATTGACCATGCCGATATAATCGCTGGTCTTGAACCGTGTCGCGGTGATCAGCGCCCGGCAGCCGACCTTGTTCAAGGCGTATTCCACTTCGGAAAGCCGATACGCCGGATTGATGTTGACCAGGATCAGGCCGGCCTTCGCGGTGGCGTATTGCGTGACGATCCACTCGGCGTTGTTGGGCGACCAAATGCCCACGCGTTCCCCGGGTTTCAGCCCCATCGCGAGCAGGCCCGCGGCGAACGCGTCGACTTTCGCGCCAAGCTCCCGCCACGTCCACGCGACACCCTGCTGGCGCGACACCAGACCCGGCCGCTCTCCCCACCGTTCCACCGTGCGATCGAAATGCACGCCGATCGTTTCGCCAAGCAGCGTCGTCGTCGTCACCCCGTGCGCATAGCTGAGAGTCATGGATGGTCTCCGGCCAGTTTCTCCCCTCGCGCCATTATACGTTGCAGCCGACAGGGATGACCAGGGGCCGGTTGCTTCGGCGCCGCCGTCCTGTATCAGTATCGGCGGTCATGAGAACTCACAGGAGGATTTGTGCCAAACGACGGGCTTCGGAGACCCGAGGACAGCGTCAGACTGGACTGGACCGCCGTGGGTGCGTATCTGGCGCGCCACGGAATGCGGCTCGACGACGATCCGCCGCCGCGGCAATTCGCCGGCGGCCTCGCGAACCTCAATTACCTGATTTATCTCGACGGCGAACCGGCCGTGCTGCGCCGTCCGCCGATGGGAGAGTTGCCAGCCGGCGCCTACGACATGGCGCGCGAGCATCGCATCCTGTCGCGCCTGCCCAACGCGCTGCCCTTCGTGCCGCGCAGCCTGCGTCTGTGCGACGACCCAACGATTTGCGGCCAGCGGTTTCAGATCCTCGAATACCGTCGCGGCCTCGTGATTCGGGAAACGATTCCACCCGAACTCGCCGCGCGTCCCGGCCTCGGCGCGCGCCTGTCCGGCGTGCTGCTGGAAACGATCGCGGCGATCCACGCGGTCGATACGGCGGCGATTGGACTGGACGATCTTGGCCGTCCCGAGGGCTTCCTGGCGCGCGCCGTCTCCGGCTGGACCAAACGCGGCTGGACCGCGAAAGAGGACGGCACCGACGCTTTGCACAAGGACATCGCCGCCTGGCTGGAGAAGAACATCGTCCCTGACGGCAAACCCGGTCTGCTGCACAACGACTTCAAGTTGAACAACATCATCCTGAACCCGGAAACCCTTGCGCCGGTCGCTGTCGTTGACTGGGATCAAGGCACAAGAGGCGATCCTCTGTTCGACTTCGCCACATTGCTTTCTTACTGGATCCACGACGATGACCCATGGGCCATGCACGACATGAAACAAATGCCCGCCGTTGAAGCTGGCTTATGCCCCCGCCGGGACGCCGTCGCGGCTTACGCGAAGATCACCGACCGCGATGTCTCGAATATTTTGTTTCATCGCGTGATCACCATGTACAAACTATCGGTGATCTTTCTGCAACTCGGCCTGCGCTACCGCACCGGCGCGACGACCGAACCACGTTACGCGCCGCTGACCGCGATCGGCACCGGCATTCTGGAATTCACCCACGAAATCGCCCAGGGACGCGCATTCTGATGGATTTTTCTCTCACGCCCGAACTGCAAGAGTTGCAACAGCGTACACGGGCTTTCGTTCGCGACAAGGTCATTCCGATGGAAGGCGACCGCCGTCAGACGCATCACGGTCCCACCGAGGAATTGCGCCAGGAACTCGTCGCTCTTGGCCGCGAGGCGGGTCTGCTGGCGCCGCATGTCGGCACCGAATGGGGCGGTCTCGGACTGAACCACGTCGGCAAGGCCATCGTCTTCGAGGAAGCGGGTTATTCGCTGCTTGGCTCCGTCGCGATGCACATCTTCGCCCCCGATGAAGGCAACATGCATCTGATGGAGCAGGTCGCGAACCAGGAACAAAAAGAACGCTGGCTGCGGCCGTTGGCCTCCGGCGCCACGCGCTCCTGCTTCTGTATGACCGAGCCCGCGCCCGGCGCTGGTTCCGATCCCGCCGCGCTCGCGACCACGGCGGTGCTGGATGGCAATCATTACGTCATCAACGGCGAGAAATGGTTCATTACGGGCGCGGACGGCGCGGCCTTCGCCATCATCATGGCGAAAGGCGAGGACGGCCGCGCCACCATGTTTCTGTCCGACATGGACCAGCCCGGCATCGAGATCGTCCGCGCCATGGACAGTCTCGACAGCGCTTTCGCCGGCGGTCACGCGGTGGTGCGTTTCAACAACCTGCGCGTTCCCGCTTCCGACATTCTGGGCGAACCCGGCAAGGGCTTTCGTTACGCGCAGGTTCGCCTCGCGCCGGCGCGTTTGACGCATTGCATGCGCTGGCTCGGCACCGCCCGCCGCGCGCACGACATCGCCACGGA
>Ga0182030_10021631_pt1 | contig 12038 bp, 6 predicted proteins | sample 812S3MmetaG_FD_121299 | JGI IMG/M metagenome (GOLD analysis project Ga0182030, IMG submission 121299) | Permafrost microbial communities from Stordalen Mire, Sweden - 812S3M metaG (Illumina Assembly) | ecosystem: Environmental > Terrestrial > Soil > Wetlands > Permafrost | place: Sweden...
GATATATTAAATTAATATAGTAAAATATAAATATAGATAATAAAACAATAAGCAATATCTAAGATTATATTATACTTTAAATTTTAAATTCTTAATTCTTAATTCTTAATTCTTAATTCAAAATATTTAAATTCTCAATTGGCCGTTTGGTCGATAAAGCCCACGGTAAGTATAGCCATACAACAGGAAGGCCGAAAACTGCAAGGGTCTTTGTATAGATGTAGTGACATTTTCGCTGTTGCTGAATTATTGACACCCAGGGATTAAAGTTACACAAACCAGCAGCTAAATGAAAAGGGGCAAGCTTGTTTTCGCAAATCAAATGATGAAGATGTAAGACATCTCTGCAAAGCTCTACCACGCCACTAAAACGTCTCTCTGATCCTTGTCCTTTAAGATGAAAGCCTACCTGGATCTGCTAAGCCAAGCCCGTACGAGTACACTCTGAGATTGGGTATATTTGAGAGGTGAGATTTAGAGAGAGAAAGACCCGAATAGAATGAAAAATCGAAATGCTCACAATGCCTTTCTTTGCATCGCTATATGCCAGATACACTGTTTCTACGCTGCTGATGCAGGGTTAATTCTTTAATATGTCCCTCAAATAATATGGGAGAGCTCATCGAGCTCTCACAATCTACCTAGCTATTTTGAAGCACGCGGCCTTTAGAATCTGGAACGCTGTTTGGCGCGAGGCTGCGAAGCCACTCACGCAACGACTCAATATCCCACAAGATACCTCTTTCGGCAAGCTGGTAGAGGGTTTGGTGAAGTTCTAAGTCTTTGATTTTGCGTTTGGCATTTGGCTCGCAGTCAGATAAAGTCATCTTATCCCTGCTCATCTGCGCAAACGTCGAGAAGGGGTGTACGATATCCTCAAGGCTTTCAGTTCCCACGACGATTAAACCCTGGAGAGCCTGGCGGGATTTGATCTTGTGGTCGGCGTCGAAATTTCCAAGTCGCCTAATTTCGTTAACAGCCATTCTCTTCAACTCGACAATTTGGTTCTCAAAGACGCTTGGATCCTCCTCGTCAAATTCTATCTCCTTGTCGACTTTGCTTAACAGGATGCGGAATGGCCGTGGGCTTTTGCGCTGGCGTATGAATACTGCAATTTCTTTATAAATAGCTTCGGTCCTTTGAGCACGCACGCTGCCACACGGTATAACAAAAATAATGATGTCCATCATATCTCGAAACATTCGAGCCATCTCTCGGATATGAGGGTCTTGGTCATCGGAGCCAGGGCAGTCGGAGAAAACGGTATTGAGATCGCCTGGCGTGTACGACTGAATTTCTGTAGTTCGAAACTCAGTGCCAAAGCCTGCCTTGAATACATCTGGGTGTGCGCCGGTAAGTGTTGTCAGAAGCGAGCTTTTCCCAGCCTCTGTTGGGCCCTCGACACCAATATATAAGCGATCAGAAACGAGTCGTCTTAATGGTCCAACTCTTCCAACATCGAGAAGCCATTTGGCCCAGAAACAGGTAGGTTCGTAGCTCAAATTTTTTGGGCGTCCGCCAAGATTCGCCAACCCCTTTTTAAGACGGGTTTGCCAGTAGGGAAGGTTGTCCCATTCGGTCGGGTTTTGCTTGAGAAGCGCTGTGATAGAAGTTTCCATGATTTCAAAAGGGGATGAAGAGATATTCAACGCTTGAACGCTAAGTTTGAGCATCGAATCGAAATTGAGTTGGAGTTGGTGACGTCGACCGCGGGGCAACTTCTGGACAAGTCCAAACGACGCGAAGAACGCCGCCAGCCCAACAGTGACTCCTGCAGCAGATGCGAGCGCGATCCACCCCGCCCCAAGGATGGGTCCACTCACGATGCTTGCCGATGCAACCCAGCGAGCGGTTGAGTACAGCGAAAAGCCTCCAGAAAGAAAACTGACAACTGCGCCTGGACCCGTCATCGCGTGGTCCTCGTAAACGTCGACGCACCATTCCTCGGGTGCGTCCAGCTGCGTGACGATGACGATATGGCAAAATCGCATGATGGACAAGACGTGTTGCGCTTGTTCAATAGCTTGCTGGATACGATTCTTCGGATCAAGCGCGCGTACCATCTCACGGTCGTACAGCTTCGCCCCAAAGTTTTGTAGCGCGCAGGCCAGCGTGGGGCATTCTTCCCACACCTGGTCCATTCGTGGTCGCTTTTGCAGTTCCCATACCTTTTTGGTGAAGGGATAACTGATCCCATTTTTCTCAAAGGAAAATAACATGTTAGAGAGCGAGTTCCGCAAGTCTCCGCGGCACCCGTCAGGAATACGGTCCGTGGTGTTAGCAGTGTCTTCGACTAGGGCGTTAGCCGTAGGGTTTTCAGCTTCTTCTTCATCCACGGCAGCTGGACCGCGAGGCAGTGCATATGAAGGGTCCGTGGCCCACAGTTCTTCAATCATCTGGAAGGCATCTCGAAGCTTGGCAACTACGAGATGCGGGCTAGCGTTGGCAACCAGAGCATCGACCTGGTTGGCGACCTGGTTGGCCTTGTCGGTGAGGATTTTGCAGTCCCGTTGCCGTTCTAAGTCTTTCGCTGAGCCACGTTCCGTACCTTCTTCCTTGCTCTTTAACTTAAGAGAATGCACCTTTGCCATCTGATCGGCAAAGGCGATTATCATGGAATGGCGGATAGATTCGAATGTCGTGGATAGGCTGACATCTTGCATAGATGCGTACTTCATCTCCTTGACTGGGAGCGCCCTACGCCGGCCAAACGAGTCGTGTATGCGTAGATTTTGTAGCATGGCGTCTGCAGTTTCAACATAGGTTTGGGCTGATTCCTCGGCATCCATCATTTGCGTAATTTCCAATTGAATCTGTTCCAAGATGAGCTCTGTTAATCACTACCAATAATGTATAGATTATTTCCCAAGGTTCTTAACGCACCTGGTTCGAGCTGGTTGTCATGCTGAAACTGAAGCCGCTGACTGGTAACTTGGTGTCTCCCAGTATGATGCTGATTCCTTTTATAAGGAACCGAGCTATGGAAGGCTCGATTATAGCAGAAATCATGACTTTGTCGTCGTGGACCATCCCCTTACATTCCGTAATGACAAGCGGAGGTAGACAATCGTTCCGAAATTGAAGCGAACTCATCATTGTCGCGGAGTCGATTTCGGTAAACGTGTAGTGACGGTCAAGCGTTTCGCCCAAGCAATGATTGTAGTGCTCCATGGAGTGGAAACGCCCTAGACCAGTAATGTCATTTATATCTGGCGGACTTGGAATTTGTCTTCTTGCAGTGACGAGAGAGCATTGGATTGTGCGACCATCACCTTCGTATGGGTGAAGCAGATATAAAGATCCGTAGTGAGCAAAGTTACCGTTGCTATCCGTCCAGAGCCTAAGTACTCTGCCAAACACGGCCAGAGCCAGCTCAGAACCCGGCAAAGTTGTTCGCAGCAGACTAGCAAAAGTCCTCTCAACACCATCGAAAAACCGATTTGCCATGAGTATTGAGCGGTTTACGCAAAAAGGGATCACATCATCAGGATTGATGATATGATGAATGTTCTTCTTCAAGTCCTTCCGCATCTCTGCAGTTGTTCCAGGCGCCTCGAGAACCATCATCGCTGGGGCGCCAAATGTCACTGCAGAGATTCTGGCACTAGCCGACGGTTTCAAGTCCCACTCCCAAGTATTGTGCACTGTGTCGACACGATAATGATGAGTCATTGCATGATATACCGCAATAGTAGCCATGGCACCACTGTCGAAATCATTTACGTTAGCAATAAACGCAATGCATAGTACGACCGGATTATTCACCCCAGGCTGTGACCACAAACAACCACTTTGTACTTATCGGCAAGCTCTTTAATGAGGGCAGAGAAAGGAATGGCCCGTGAAGAAAATCCCGAATGGAAGCGTGATGCTAACTCTGGACTGACGCTTTTACGCGCATCAATGTCCGAGATGAGGTCGCTGGCAACTTGGGTGCCTCGAAATCCAATGAACACTGTCTGAAGGCGGACCGACCATGCGAGGATGGGCGCATTCTGAGATTTGTTGACGGAGTGATCTTCTAGGGACCAGACGGCTGATATGATATCAGCGTTCTTCACGATTTGAAACCTTCGATCATGTTCTAGGACCGTGGAGAACTTCTCTCCAGGCTCGTAGCAGAGGAGACTGACTGCTGAGGCGCCGATTGTGGTGAGAATCTTGGCGTACTTCTCATCTGGTGTTAGTTCTTCTTCATAGTCCCTGAAGTCGAGATACTCGGAAGAGAAAGCGGGATTGAGGGACATGTTGAAAGAAGAGCTTCGGGCGAGGGTAAGGAGACGTGAGATGAGATGATTCAGTAGTAGTGATAGTCCAGGAGTTACGAAGTGATAGATCGCCGCAGGTTCACAGAGGAAGGGTCCCGAATGAGGGGTTCGATGGTGTAGATATTACCGTATAGCAGGCTGAGTGGAAGCCTTTCCTGCGAATGGAATGTCCAAGCTGCGCATCGTTGCAGATTCAGGTCTCTTTTGTGGCTTCCCTGGTTTCTCACCTTCTCGGGCGCAGCCTTGTCCCCACCCCATGCATGTGAGTTTCTGCAGGTTGGCAGCTACTCCGTGGGCTATGTCCGCCACGAGTTTGGAGTGTTTTGGCCTTCAAGTTGAGGAGGGGGTCCCCATTTCGAGCGAGGTCGTTGTTCTAATCTGGGCGCCTCATAAGAATATTTCTCAAGTTCCCTTCAGATATCAAACGTAGGCAAACCATGATTTGGTAGGTCTCTTTTGCGGGATGACTCCAGATCGCTCCCCAAATTGCCCTCCAAAAATGACGGAACCAATCATGCCGCTGAGGCCACCACACTGGCGGTTTTCAAACTCCCTTTCGTCAGGTTGCACCCTTTTGGTATCGATCCCGCCTGAAGCTCAATTGAACGATCGAGACTCGTATGCGTAACTTTAGCTCTTCCACGGAAATCATGATCATGATTATGATTTATTCGGATGGCATGGCAGCCATAAAGGGATTTAGTTGATGATGTATGTTTGGACTTTGTGTTTCGAAATATATAAAATTAGAATACGCATACTACTCTACTGCAGTAGCACAATAATAAGGCTTGCTCGTCGTACCCTAGCGTTCATACTACTTAGGTACTAGTAAGGCGGTACTAGTACCTAGAGCTCACCCGCACTACAGAATTAGCGCATTTGAAGTTTGATCAACATCAAACAAACACCTTTAATGACTTGATTTGACTTGACTTATCGCTTTTGGAAAGGAAGCAAAGAGGTGAATCTGTAGACAGATACAGTTCTACTTATATCAACACTCTCCTGATTGTAAAGGTATCTTTTTTTGTCCACCGCAATCATGTCTCCTGCCGCAATAGACTCCGCAGAAGCGCAGTGGCAAGCGCAATTTGCTGCCATGAGAGCTGCTTTAGCAGACCTGAAACTACCATCTAAGCCCGCAAATGGCGATGCTTCATATGGATCCGATATCGATTTCGATGATGAAGATTTCACCTCCGGAAATAGTGGAGATGATGTGTGGGATTTCATCAGCGATAGCGAAGAGGACGTGTACAGCAGTGACCCCAACGAGGATGCAGTCCCAGATGTGAGCGACGGATCTTACGGACCGCAATGGCTAAAGAGCAAATGTATTGGCTTTGCTGCGAGGAAGCAGGGCCTTTCGGCAGAGGACTTGCAAGAGCAGATTATGGCGCTTCTCGTTTCGGATAGCGTAGAAGAGGAACTTCAGTCAACACTCACTGATATCATTGGCTTTGATGATTTGGACTTTGTTATTGAGTTGATTCAACATCGAAAAAATATTACTGCTGCTTCCCCTTTCTCAACGAATAAAGAGGATGGGATCTTTGGTAAGTTGCAGACGAAGCGTCAACGAGAGGATGCTTTGAGACAGAGGGATTATGAGCATAAGCATGCCACCCTTGGCCCGAGTTTGGATCGAGATGGTCCTAAATATCCTCATGTTTACAAAGCCCACTCTGCAGGCAATACCGTCGATACAAGGGGAAAGAAATATGCTCTTCCTGTTGGAAGTAAGAGGGTACAGCACGAGGTAAGTTGAGCCCTTTTATTGTCTCGCAGATTTTTCTTTGTTTGATTAAATGCTGAGAAACACTAGAGGTACGAGGAGTATTCGATTCCTGCCGGTAAAGTTGGGACCCTTGGGGCAGGCCGGAAGCTCGTTCACATCTCGGAGATGGACGGTCTTTGCAAGAAGACGTTTCAAGGATACAAGTCTCTGAATCGAATGCAGAGTTTGGTGTACCCCGTAGCATATCAGACGAGTGAGAATATGCTCATATGCGCTCCTACTGGAGCTGTAAGTTTGACCAACATTGCTTCAGAATTGGTTTGCTGACATTTATTAGGGTAAAACCGACGCTGCAATGCTCACAATCCTCCATGCAATTGGTCAAAATATTACCCCAAATCCAGCTGAAGAGCCAGAGTCTTCGGATTTCGTAGTCAACACTGAAGACTTTAAGATTGTCTACGTAGCTCCAATGAAGGCTCTTGCTGCCGAAATCACCCAGAAGCTTGGTAGTCGCCTCGCTTGGCTAGGAATTCAAGTCCGAGAATTCACTGGTGACATGCACCTCACCAAGAAAGAGATTGTTCAGACTCAGATCATCGTTACTACTCCCGAGAAGTGGGATGTTGTGACACGAAAAGGTACTGGAGACACAGAGTTGGTTCAAAAGGTTCGTCTCTTAAATATAGATGAAGTCCACATGCTTCACGATGATCGCGGTGCAGTACTTGAGTCTTTGGTTGCCCGGACAGAACGACAAGTCGAGAGCACACAATCACTGATTAGGATAGTTGGATTATCTGCTACGCTACCCAATTACATTGATGTCGCCGACTTCCTCAAAGTCAACAGATACGCTGGTCTATTCTATTTTGACGCTAGCTTTAGGCCCGTTCCTCTAGAACAGCATTTCATTGGAGTGAAGGGGAAAGCGGGAACAAAAACTTCCCGTGATAACATTGATACTACAGCTTTCGAAAAGGTCCGAGAAATGCTTGAACTAGACCATCAGGTCATGGTCTTTGTACATTCAAGGAAGGACACCTTTAATACCGCGAAGATGCTGTATGAGAAAGCCATTGATCAGGTCTGCGTGGATCTTTTCGACCCGTCAGGACATCCTCAATATGAGGCCGCCGTGAAAGAAATGAAGAGCTCCAGAGGTCGCGAGCTCCGTGAACTGCTACCTAAGGGTATTGGGATTCATCACGCAGGCATGGCTAGATCTGATCGCAATCTCATGGAAAGATTGTTCAGCAGTGGAGTCTTGAAGGTTCTTTGCTGTACAGCCACTCTCGCCTGGGGTGTCAACTTGCCAGCTGCGGCGGTCATTATCAAAGGTACCCAAGTGTATAGTGCACAAGATGGTAAATTCATCGATCTAGGCATTCTAGATGTCCTTCAAATCTTCGGTCGTGCTGGCCGACCGCAATTCCAGGATACGGGTATTGGAATGATTTGTACGACGCAGGACAAACTTGATCATTACCTGACAGCTGTCACGTCCCAAGTTCCGATCGAATCGCGATTTTCAAAGCACCTGGTTGATAATCTCAATGCTGAAATTGGATTGGGAACTGTCACTTCCGTTCCAGAAGCCGTGCAGTGGCTCGGATACTCCTACCTTTTTGTGCGGATGCAACGAAATCCATTGACTTACGGTATCGATTGGGCTGAGGCTCGTGATGATCCTACCTTGGTTCAAAGACGGCGACAGCTTATCATTCAGGCAGCGAGGACTCTTCAACAGAGCCAGATGATTATCTTCAACGAGACCACAGAGGAGCTACGAAGCAAGGATGTTGGTAGGATTGCCAGCCAGTATTATATCCTGCATACCAGTATCCAAATATTCAATACCATGATGCAGCCACTAGCCACCGAAGCCGATGTTCTCAAAATGATAGCCATGAGTGGCGAGTTTGATAATATCCAATCAAGGGATACGGAGTCGAAAGAGCTCACGAAGCTGAAGGATGAATCTGCTCCTTGTATGTACCCCAACATATTACGCGCTGTGGAAAATTCATGATTTGCGGCGAGGTGTGCTGACTTCTCTAGGTGATATTGGGAAAGATGGGACAGACTCTGCTCAAGGAAAGACGAATATTTTGCTGCAGTCATACATCTCTAGAGCACAACTAGAAGATTTTGCACTTGCAAATGACTTGAATTATGTTGCGCAGCAAGCTGCAAGGATATGTAGAGCCCTCTTTATGATTGCCTTGAATCGTCGGTGGGGGCACCAGTGCCTTGTATTGAGTTCCCTTTGCAAGTCAATCGAGAAGAGGGTCTGGCCATTTCAACATCCTCTACACCAATTCGAGCTGCCTAAGCCAGTGTTAAATCAGCTAGATTCAAAAGATGCGATCTCTATAGAAGCCTTGAAGGATATGGACCTAGCGGAGATTGGATCGATGGTGCATAATCATGCAGCAGGGAAGACGATCTCAAAGATTCTGGATAACTTTCCTACGCTCAGCATCGAGGCGGAAATAGCTCCTCTTAACAGAGATGTTTTGAGAATCCGTCTCCACTTGACACCCGATTTCCGCTGGAATGACCGTCATAATGGCACTTCCGAGAGTTATTGGATCTGGGTGGAGAACTCGGAGACATCTGAAATATACCACCACGAGTTCTTCATTCTGAATCGGAAGAAGTTATACGACGATCACGAGCTCAATTTCACAATTCCACTGTCAGATCCATTGCCAACTCAAATCTACGTAAGAGCAATATCCGACAGGTGGCTCGGAGCAGAGACTGTGCATCCTATCTCTTTCCAGCATTTAATTAGGCCCGACACAGAAAGCGTTTATACCGACCTTCTCAATCTTCAACCGCTTCCTATTAGTGCCTTGAAGAATCCAGCCTTAGAAGAAATTTACAGCAAAAGGTTTCAATTCTTCAACCCGATGCAGACCCAAATCTTTCACTGCCTGTACCACACCTCAGCAAATGTCTTGCTTGGGTCTCCCACTGGGTCTGGCAAGACGATAGCTTGTGAGTTGGCCATGTGGTGGGCATTCCGAGAAAAGCCAGGATCCAAGGTCGTGTATATTGCGCCAATGAAGGCCCTCGTCCGCGAACGTGTCAAAGATTGGGGCGCCAGACTTACTCGTCAGATGGGATTGAAGCTGGTAGAATTGACCGGCGACAATACACCTGATACACGAACCATCAGAGATGCAGATATCATAATCACAACGCCGGAGAAATGGGATGGTATCAGTCGTTCATGGCAAACTCGAGGATATGTCCGGCAGGTCAGCCTTGTCATCATTGATGAGGTTCATCTGCTTGGTGGAGATCGTGGACCAATCCTGGAAATAATCGTATCTCGTATGAACTACATTGCAGCACAATCCAAGAACTCTGTCCGTCTTATGGGCATGTCGACTGCTTGCGCAAATGCTATGGATTTGGGCAATTGGTTGGGTGTCAAGGAAGGACTATTTAATTTCAGGCACAGTGTTCGTCCAGTGCCATTGGAGATTTTTATTGACGGCTTCCCCGAAGTTCGAGGATTTTGTCCATTGATGCAATCGATGAATCGACCCACCTTTCTGGCAATCAAAACCCACAGCCCAGATAAGCCAGTCATTGTCTTTGTTGCCTCTCGTCGACAGACAAGATTGACGGCGAAGGATTTGATCAACTTCTGTGGCATGGAGGACAACCCTCGTCGATTTGTCAAGATGTCAGAAGATGACCTACAGCTAAATCTATCTCGTGTCAAGGATGACGCTTTAAAAGAAGCGTTGAGCTTCGGCATTGGACTGCATCATGCTGGTCTTATTGAATCCGATCGTTCACTGTCCGAGGAACTATTTGCAAACAATAAGATCCAGATCTTGGTGGCAACGAGTACTCTAGCATGGGGTGTCAATCTTCCTGCCCATCTCGTTGTCGTCAAAGGAACACAATACTTTGACGCCAAAATCGAAGGATACAAGGACATGGACCTTACAGATGTTCTACAAATGCTCGGTCGAGCTGGTCGGCCTCAATTTGACACATCCGGTATTGCTCGCATCTTCACACAAGATTCAAAGAAGGCTTTCTATAAGCATTTCTTGCACACTGGTTTTCCAGTTGAATCATCACTTCACAATGTCTTAGATAACCATCTTGGAGCTGAGGTATCTGCTGAAACCATTAGTACTAAACAGGATGCTCTCGACTACCTTACGTGGACATTCTTCTTCCGAAGACTTCACAAGAACCCGTCATACTACGGACTCGAAATCTCCGCTGAAGAGCATAATACAATCGCTGCTCAGAAAATGGCTAATGACTATATGATATCAATGGTCGATAAATCTCTTGGTGAGCTGGCAGAGTCAAAGTGTCTTGAGCTGTATCCAAACGGAGATGTGGACTCAACGCCACTAGGAAAGATCATGAGTTACTATTATCTCTCTCACAAAACGATTCGACATTTGGTTAAAAACGCTAAACGCTCGGCCACCTTCGCAGATGTCCTATCCTGGATGTCCAGCGCAACAGAATACGACGAGCTTCCCGTTCGCCACAACGAAGATCTCATCAACGCAGAGCTCTCAAAGAATCTACCCATACCCGCCTCCTCGTTTGACGATCTTCCGATGTGGGATCCACACGTAAAAGCTTTCCTCCTTCTCCAAGCCCACATGTCCCGTATTGACCTTCCAATTACCGATTACGTCGGCGACCAAACCAGCGTCCTCGACCAAGCAATCCGTATCATCCAAGCCAGTATCGACGTCCTCACTGAATACGGCTACCTATCCAGCTGCCTCCAAATGATCACCCTCCTCCAATCCATCAAATGCGCACGCTGGCCATCCGAATACGCACTTTCCATCCTCCCAGGCGTATCCACGCCACTCCCAACAGACAACAATCTCCCTCTCCGTCTACAAGATCTCTCCGCCCAATCAGAAACCTCGTACCAGCAAACAATCCAAAATCTCCATCTCTCCCCCCGCGAACTCCCCTTATTCCAAAAAGCCGCGCTCATGCTCCCCAACCTCCAAGTTTCAATCCATGACGTCAACGCCTTATCCTTAACCATTTCCCTCTCCCGACTAAACCACATCACCAACCCCCACGGCAACATGTACTCTCCGCGTTTCCCGAAACCGCAGAACGAGGCTTGGTTTGTGATATTGTGTGATGAGACCAAGGATGAGATAATGGCGATTAAGAGGGTGGGATGGAGTGCGGGGAGTAAAGGGGAGAAGTATTTCCAGGGGAATGCGAGAACGGTTATGAAGTTGCCGGGGGCGGAGGGAGGTGGGTATAAGGATGGGAGGAAGGTGGATGTTTTGGTTGTTAGTGATGGGTATGTGGGCATGGTGTATAAGGTGTTGGGGGTGGAGATTCCGGATGTGCCGAAGGTGAAAGATGACGGGGGAAAGGATGGGAAAGCAAAGGGGAATGAAGGCACGGAGGGGGTCGCTGAGGGGAGTGGGCTAAGTACTTGGTGATGGGATGATTGGTTGACTTATGAGGATACGACAGCGACCTGAGAATAGAATTAGAGTAGAATGATCATAAAATAAGACTAGAACCCGATGCAGCATCACCCCTACTCAAGGGAGCTCGTGCGGTAGGAGTGAGTAGTCAGATTTCTGAAAATCACATTTGGTATCATCCTATATACTCCTATGTCATATACTATCCCCCAATCCCATCATCCCACCTCTCCCAACGCCAAAGCCAATGCAGCTGGACACATTTATACTGCCAGAGTATCTCAGTGCATGATCCAATATCATGAGTCATGAACCTATACCATCTTATATCCCTGCCCTACCTAAAGCCAAAAAAAAAAAACTATCCCGTGCTTTTGAACCAGTCAATCATTCTCCCACAATACTGACCCTCTCCAGCACAACTCTCTCACTCTTCCTATTCCCCCTCTCTTCAAACCCCGGACTCCCGACCTGCAACCCCACCCTAATCTCCCCATCCCCAACTGCACTCCCCTTCCTCTCCATCCCTTTCTCCCTCACCACCCCACCCCAACTCCTTTCCCCCCC
>Ga0182030_10021632_pt1 | contig 12038 bp, 7 predicted proteins | sample 812S3MmetaG_FD_121299 | JGI IMG/M metagenome (GOLD analysis project Ga0182030, IMG submission 121299) | Permafrost microbial communities from Stordalen Mire, Sweden - 812S3M metaG (Illumina Assembly) | ecosystem: Environmental > Terrestrial > Soil > Wetlands > Permafrost | place: Sweden...
AGAGCGGGCGATCCTCGTTCCACACCAGGAGGTACCAGGCGAACCCGGCGCACACCAAGAAAATGAGGGCGACGAAAAAGCCGCGTACCACGAGCGGCCAGCGCCCGGGATCGCGCGGATCCAAAGTTCGCAGTTCATCTATGAGGTTCATTTGGCCGCCGCCTTCTTCACGGTGGTTTCGCCGCCTTCGTCGAGGTTTACCCCGACCGTGTTCGCGAACACGGTGAAGCTCGAGCCGCCGTTGGGGGAGTCTTTCGCGGTCTCGACCACTTGCAGCTCGGGGTTATCCATCCAGGTGGATGAGTCGATGTTGCGCATGAAAGTCGAGACGCGGGTGCTCGACTGCGCCACGCCTTTGATCTCGAGCTTGTTGCCGGATTGCTTGAGCGAACTCAGATAGACGCCGTCCGGTACGGTCCGCACCAGCTCGTCGAATTGATGCACGATCTCCGGGCGCTTGCGCTGCAGCTTCTCGATGATCTCCATGCGCGCAACCAGCCGCTGCTTGCGGTCCTCGAGATCCTGAATATCAGCGATCTCCGCATCCAGCTTGACGATCTCCTTCTTCAGAAGACTGTTCTTCTGGTTCTGCGCATCGATCCAGCTCGAATAGACGAGCTTGCCGCCCAAGGCAAAGACTAGCGCGGCCACGACCGCGGCGCCGGCCGCGATACTGAACTCGCGGCGCCGGACCTTACGTTCTTGTTCGCGCCAAGGTAATAGGTTGATACGCGGCATGGCTTATCTCAATCGAAGCTTCGCAGCGCGAGGCCGCAGGCGGTTAGTAACGCGGTGGCGTCCCGGCTGACGGCCTGCGCCTTCGCCTTGGAGGACACTTTCATGTTGCCGAGCGGATCGCCCTTCTCGGCCGGTACGCCGACGCGGCTCGAGATGACCTCGGCGACCCCCGGTATGTTGGCGCAGCCGCCGCAGATCAAGATCTGATCAGGCTGAGAGCGACCGCTGCCGGAAGCGAGGTAGAACTGCAGCGAGCGGCTGACCTGCTGGGTCATGTCGTCGATGAAAGGATCGAGCACCTCGGGCTGGTAATTGCTCGGCAGGCCGCCTTCCTTCTTGGCGCGGCCCGCCTCTTCCATGGAAAGGCCGTAGGTGCGCATGATCTCCTCGGTGAGCTGCTGGCCGCCGAAGGCAAAGTCGCGCGTGTAGATGACCTTCATGTCGCGCAGCACGCTGAACGTCGTGCTCGAGGCGCCGAAGTCGACTACGGCCACGGTGCGGTCGATGCCGCCGTCCGGCATCTGGTGGCGCATGAGCGCGCAAGCGTTCTCGAGCGCGAAGGCCTCGACGTCGACGATGTGCGCGGATAAACCGGAGGCCTGCACCGCCGCCTGCCGCTGCTCCACGTTCTCGGTACGCGTGGCGACCAGCAGCACATCCAGCATGTCGGGGTCCTTCTCGGAGGGTCCGACCACCTGGTAGTCGTAGCTCACCTCCTCCATGGGGAAGGGGATGTATTGGTCGGCTTGCATCTCGACCTGGCCCTCGAGCTCGTTCTCGCCGAGGCTCTTGGGCATTTGGATGACCTTGGTGATGGCGGCATCGCCCGAAATGGCGATGGCGGCCAGGCGGCTCTTGGCCCCGGAGCGCTTCACCGCGCGGCGGATCGCCTCGCCGACCGCTTCCGCATCGACGATAGCCTTCTCGTTGATGGCGTTGTGCGGCGTCGGCTCCGCTGCGTACGACTCAACCCGGTACTGGCCCCCGGACATGGTGAGTTCGATCAGCTTCACCGAGGAGGTCGTAATGTCCAACCCTAATAACGGACGATACCTTTTGCCTAACGACCACACTGGAATTTTCCTTTTCGCTCAATATCTTGGAAGCGAACTCGGCGCATGAGATTAGCCATGACCAGCAAACTTAGCAAGAAAGTGTTAAATGGAACGTGAAACTACTCACGTTACGGACCGTCCAAGCAGGTGGGCGTCGCAAAAGTGCGAACTGGACTCCGTTCGCGAAAAAAATATGCCGGCGTCGAGACTTCATTCAGACCTCTATCCGCCGCCTGTACTCCCTGGCCGGCGAATTGGTTAAGCTTGGTCTGGCAACCCCGCTGTCCTAGGTTCGAACCCGTAGACCGGTGGCTTTGCGTCCTCATCTTTCGATGAGTATGCCCATGTAAGCCAGGGTAATATGCCAGCCCTGTATCCGCCTGCGCAATAAGTTAGAACGGTTTTCTGTGGCTAAACGTTACCTGGTTCTCATATCCCGAATCTGCCTCGTCCTGGTCGCCGTGATCGTGCTAGGAGTCTTCGGGAACGTCTGCGCCTATGTCTATTTGAGGCCCGCGCTGCCGGACGTGGAGAGCCTGCGCGAGGTCCAACTCCAGGTCCCGCTGCGGGTCTACACCCGCGATGGGCGGCTCATCGCCGCCATTGGCGAGCAGCGGCGGATCCCGGTCCGCTACGACCAGCTGCCGCCGAAGCTGATCCAGGCCTTCCTCGCCACCGAGGACGACCGCTTCTTTCGCCACCACGGCGTTGATTGGCAAGGGATTCTGCGCGCCGCGGTCGCGAACGCGCGTGCCGGCGGCATCCGCCAGGGCGCAAGCACCATCACCATGCAAGTGGCGCGCGACATGTTTCTCTCGCCGAAGCGCGACATGAAACGAAAGATGAGCGAGGTATACATCTCGCTGCTGATGGAGGCCGAATTCAGCAAGGAAGAGATCTTCTCCCTGTACGTGAACCGGATCTTCCTCGGACAGCGAGCCTACGGCGTGGCGGCCGCCGCCGAGGTGTACTTCGGCAAGACCCTCGACCAACTCAGCATTGCGGAGATGGCGACGATCGCGGGCATCCCGACGGCGCCGTCCAGCGTGAACCCCGTGGCGAATGCGCAGGCGGCGACCGTTCGCCGCGGACACGTCTTAGGCCGTATGTACGAGCTCCACTACATCACGGCCGCCGAGTACGACACCGCGAAAGCGACGCCCATGGAGAGCCGGTTGCACGGGCCGTCGATCGAAGTCGATGCGCCTTATGTGGCGGAGATGGTTCGCAACGAGATGCAGGCACGGTACGGCGACAGTATCTACACCGCCGGCTACCAGGTATTTACCACCATCGACTCGCGCCTCGAGCCGGCGGCTACCGTGGCGCTGCGCACCGGGCTCTTGGAATACGACCGGCGCCACGGCTGGCGCGGCGCCACCGACAAGGTCGATCTGTCCAAGATCAACGACAATGCCGGCATGGAAGCCGAGCTCGAAGAGCGGCCGGTCGTGGGCGGTCTTCGGCCGGCCATCGTCGAGAAGGTCGAAGGCAAGACAGCGCAAATCTACGTGAAGAATCTGGGCAGCGTCACGCTCCCCTGGGACAAGATGTCGTGGGCGCGGCGCGAGCTGCCGGATGAGAAAACGGACCGCGCCCCGACACAGGCCTCGGAGATCATGGGCCCGGGCGATGTGATCTACACCGTAGGCACCACGCCGGAGAGCCTGCAGTTCGTGCAGGTTCCGGAGGCGCAGAGCGCGATCGTCGCGATAGACCCGAAAGATGGTGCCGTGGTCGCCCTGGTCGGCGGGTTCGACTTCTTCCAGAGCAAGTATAACCGCGTCACCCAGGCCCGCCGCCAACTGGGCTCGGCGTTCAAGCCGTTCGTTTACTCGGCCGCGTTCGAGAAGGGCTACACGCCGGCGAGCGTGGTGCTGGACGCGCCCATCGTGCTCGACGCCGCTGGTATGGAGCAGGCCTGGCGCCCGAAGGAGGATGACAACACCTTCTTCGGGCCGGTGCGGCTGCGCGTCGCGATGGCCAAGTCCATCAATCTAGTCTCGGTGCGGCTGATGCGTGAGATCGGGCCCGATTACACCTGGAACTTCGTCCAGCGGTTCGGCTTCGACAAGAGCCAGCTGCCGCAGGATCTGACGATGGCGCTCGGCACGGCAGAGCTCAGCCCGCTGCAGGTGGCCACGGCGTACTCGACCTTCGCGAACGGCGGCTTTCGCGTAAGCTCTTATTACATCGACCACATCCTGGATGCCGGGGGTAAGACGCTGTACCAAGCAGAACCGCTGGTCGCCTGTCCCGAGTGCGGCCGAGCCGGGGATTCGCCGCCGTACCGGCCCGCGGCGCCGTCGATACCAGGCGGTTCGGCGGCGCACGGAGCGCGCACGGCCCAGCTCGACCTGGGCGTGCACGACGGCACATCGCTCATCCCAGAAAAGGACCTGGCCCCTGAGATCCTGCGGCCGCAGGTCGCGTACCTGCTGTCCGACATGATGGTAGACGTCATCAAGCACGGCACCGGCCAGCGCGCGCTCGTCCTGAATCGCGACGATATCGCCGGCAAGACCGGCACGACCAACGAGCAGCACGACGCGTGGTTCTCAGGCTTCAACGGCGACCTCGTGGCCACGGTGTGGACCGGCTTCGATCAGGACCGCTCGCTGGGCGACGGCGAGCAGGGGGCTCACGTCTCGCTCCCCACCTGGATTTTCTTCATGCGCCAGGCGCTGGCCGGCGCTCCCCGGCACAAGCCTCCGGTTCCCGACGGCATCGTGACGGTTCGAATCTCGCCGGATACGGGCCTGCTTGCGAGCGCGGACGATCCGAACGCCATCATGGAGAAATTCATGGAAGGCACCTTGCCGAAACCGGGGAGCCTCGAGGGACCAAACAATTCGAATCCGATCAATGACGGCGACAAGCCGCTCTTTTAGCTAAATAGGCTTCAAGACCATGCCAAAGAAATTTTCGCAACGCGCCGAGGACTTGCGCAGTGCGCTCGCCCAGGAGGCGGCGCGCATCATGGCCGAGCACGGGATCGAGGATTTCTTGCAGGCGAAGCGCAAGGCCGCCGACCGGCTCGGCGTGCACGACGTATCGGTCCTGCCGAAGAACGTCGAGATCGAAGCGGCGCTGCGCGCCCACCAGCGGCTCTTCGGGCGCGATTCCCACGACCACACGCTCAAGGAGCAGCGCCGCATCGCGCTCGACACCATGCGCCTTCTCGAGGAATTCCAGCCGCGGCTGGTCGGCTCGGTGCTTACCGGCACGGCCACCAATTACAGCGACATCAATCTGCACCTGTTTGCAGACCGCTCCGAATCGGTGGCGATACACCTCATCGAGATCGGCGTGCCGCACCAGTTCTACGAGCGCCGCGTGAAGATGGGTGCCGGCCGCACGGTCAATTATCCGGCGCTGCGCTTCGAGAACAGCGGACGCACCGTCGATGCCACCGTCTTTCCGATCGACGGGATCCGGCAGTCCCCGTATTCGCCGGTCGACGGGCGCCCGATGAAGCGCGCCGACGCAAGGGAAGTATCGGATCTCGTCGGCGCGAACTAGGCATCTTCTAGCCGACCGGCAAAGCGTCCGCGGGCCGTCAGCCCCTGTTACCTCGACGCAATTTCGTTTAATTATCAGTAAATCGGTTGAACACCGCGCAAGCGGCGTATTAAGCTCTGGTCGAGACCAGTACGCTCGCGCAACGGAATGGCTGGAAGAAGCCATTTAAGTGGGTCCGATATGTGGGAGAATGGCAACATTATTAGGGGTGCGGGATGCGTTTGGAGTCTTCAAAGCCGCTCTCGCGGCCGAGCCTGACCGAGGCCCAGTTCGGTCGCGCCTCATCCCCAACACACAACTTTGCACGCTGCGACTTGGCCGGAAGGGATGAGCAACATGAATAGAATCACATTGACGTTCGCGCTGGGCGCGGCCCTTGGGACATGGACCGGATGGGCCGCCGCAGATGACGCTCCCCAGGGCACCACCGGCGCCGCGCCCGCAGGCAGCCTAGAGGAAGTGGTGGTGACGGCAGAGCGCCGCTCGGAAAGGATCATGGATGTGCCGATGAGCATCCAGGCCTTCACCCAGGAAAGCCTCGACCAGCAGGGTTTGAGGAGCGTCGATGACCTCACGCGCGTGGCGCCCGGCGTCACTTTCTTGCGCAATGGCAACAGCGCGAGCGGCAACTACAACGACGAGGACTCCGATATTTCCATTCGCGGTATCGATTCCACCGCAGGCGCCGCGACCACCGGCATCTATGTCGACGACACGCCGATCCAGACCCGCCACCTCAACTTCGGCACGGTCAATCCCTATCCGGCGCTGTTCGATCTGGATCGCATCGAGGTCCTGAAGGGACCCCAAGGCACGCTGTTCGGCGCCGGTTCCGAAGGCGGCACCATCCGCTTCATTACCCCCGAGGCGAGTCTCTCCACCTACTCGGGCTATGCCCGCGCGGAGTACGGCAAGATCGACAACGGGGGCAATAATTACGAGGCCGGCGCGGCGTTCGGCGGGCCCATCATCGACGGTGTTCTCGGCTTTCGCGTCAGCGCCTCGTTCCGTGAAGACGGCGGCTGGGTGGATCGCGTCGACTATACTCGTCCGCCGAGCACGGTCGATACAGCGAGCGGCGCGACACTCTATAGCGGCATCCCGACGGTGACCAACATCACCGAAAAAAACGCCAACTGGCACGATACGCAGACCTTCCGCCTGGCGCTCAAATACCAGCCGGTCGAGGGGCTCACCATCGATCCGTCGATCTACGTTCAGACGCTGCACATCAACGACACCGGCGCCTACTGGGCCGACATCTCGAATCCCTCGAACAACGTGTACAACAACGGCAACGCCCAGCGCAACCCGAGCACCGATCCCTGGTACTTGGCCTCGTTCAAAGTGAGTTGGAATCAACCGTGGGCGAACATCGTCTCGAACACCTCTTACTTCGATCGGCAGCAACACTCCATCTCCGACTATTCGCAGTGGTTCGACACGGTGTTCTTCTACAACCAGTATCCGCCGGTGGGACAGGTCAACACGGCTTACTTCACCGATCGTCAGAACAACTTCAACGAGGAGATTCGGCTGAGCTCGGTCGATGCCGGTTCGCCTCTGCAGTGGACCGCGGGTTTTTTCTATACGCACACCAACGAGGATTCGACGGAGTACGTTGTGAGTGATGCTGCCTGTGCCGCCCCTACTCCTTGCCCTATAACCGCGCCTGGCTTTCAGAACAATCTGACCTATCTGCAGCCGCGCTTTTCCATGCTCGACAAGCAAGCTGCGATATTCGGCGAACTGAGTTGGAAGTTCGCCGATGTATTCAAAGCCACCGCAGGGCTGCGCTACTCAGACCTTCAATACTACGGCGTGGTGCAGGAGATCGAGCAAGGGTTGTTCGGCACGCTCAACGTGAACACACCCAGCTCCGGCAGCTCGAGACCGGTGACCCCGCGCTTCGTGTTCAACTATCAACCGGACTCCGACAGCCTTTATTACGCGAGCGCCTCGAAAGGCTTCCGTCCGGGCGGCATCAACACGACGCTCCCGGATAGCTGCTTTAAAAACACCGGACTCACACCCGCGTCGGCGTCGGCGCCGTTCTCCCCCGACTCGTTATGGCAGTACGAGGTAGGTCTCAAGGACACGCTGCTCGATCATCGAATGACCGTGAGCGCGTCCGTCTACTACATCAAATGGAAGAACATTCAGCAATTCGTGTATCTCACCTGCGGCCTCGGCTTCGACTACAACTTAGGCGAGGTCACCGGCAAGGGCGGCGACGTGGAACTCGCCTGGCGGGCGCTCGATTCGCTCACGCTCGGCTTCACCGCCGCGTATACCGACTCCTCCTTCAACGACAACGTGGTCCTGCAGGGCAGCACCGACAAGATCGTCTCGAGCGGCGATCATCTTCAAGCGTCGCCGTGGAACATCGACATCAACGGGGAATACGTCTTCACCGCCCCCGACTTCAAGCCTTACCTGCGCCTCGACTACCAGTACGCGACTCCGCAGAGGAGCCTGGTGCCTTACACGGACGCGGCCAATGGAATCAACGCGGATCCGACGCTACCGGGCCTGCCCGAGATCCGGGTCCTAAACGTGCGCGCCGGCGTGCGGTTCTCGGGCTTCGATCTGTCGCTTTTCGCGAACAATGTGCTCAATTATCACACCCAGATCTTCGAATCGCGCGACTTCGACGGGACCGTCTATGGTGTGCCGAATCTCGACACCAACTACTTTGCCCGCGGCTTCGCGCCGCGAACGGTCGGCGTCACGGGCACCTATCGGTTCTGAGGAAGCGCCTTCTCTCGGCGAGCGGCGCGCTGGAGCATCCTTATGATCGCCAGATTTGGAGCGGAGTCGGCGCTGCTCGTGATCGACGCGCAGAAGGGTGTGAATGTCCTCACGCACTGGGGAGGTCCGACCGGCCGGCGCAATAATCCGCGCGCCGAGGAGCGTATAGGCAAGCTCCTCTCGCGCTGGCGGACGGCTGGCTTGACGGTGTTCTTCACGGCGCACGACTCTCGGGAAGCGGCATCGCCGCTGAAGCTCGGCCTCGAGACCGGCGCGTTCCTGCCGGGCCTGGAACCGGTGGCGGGGGAGACCGTTCTTCGAAAGGACGTCAACAGCGCGTTCGTTGGAACGCCGCTCGAGATCGAATTGCGCAGGCGGCGCATCCACCGGCTCGTGGTGGTCGGGTTCTTCACGAATTTCTGCATCGAGACGACGGTTCGTATGGCGAACAATCTCGGGTTCGACACCTACCTCGGGCATGATGCGTGCGCGACGAGCAACCGGATCGGCATCGACGGCGAGGATTTCGAGCCGGAGACGGTGCACGCGATGAGCGTTGCTAACATGCACCGCGAATTTTGCACGGCGCTGCCCACCGAGACACTGCTCACACTGATCGAGAAGTCGGTGAGCGAGGTGTCGAGGCAGCAGGGCAACGAGTAGCCGCCTGCGACCCGTCAGCCGTTACGCTGCCACAGCGCGGCGATCAGCACGGCGGCGATCGCGACGGGACAGAGGTAGCGCAGCAGCAGGCGGCATCCCGTCGCGAGTCGCATGTGACCCCCGAGTTCCGCGGCGAACGTCATCCGATCGAGCCGCCAGCCGATGAACACGCAGGTCAACAACGCGCCCACCGGCAACAGCACGTTGCTCGCGATGAAATCAATGACCTCGAACAGGGTCTTGCCGGCGAACAGCGGCACACGATCGATCGGGTGCCAATCCGCGAGTACGTTGAAAGATAGAAGCGAGCCGATACCGGCGAGCCACATCGCGACCGCGGCGCTGATCGCCGCGGAGGTTCGCCGCAATCCCCGTCCCTGGAGCCACGCCACGACGGGCTCGAAGCAGGCGAGGGAGGGCGTGAGGGCGGCGAATATCAGCAGCACGAAGAACACGGTTCCGATCAAACGGCCACCCGGCATGAGCGCAAAAGCGGCGGGGAGCACCTCGAAGACGAGGGCCGGGCCGCCGGCCGGATCCATGTGAAAACGAAACACCAGCGGAAAAATCATCACGGTGGCAAGCAGGGACACCAGCAGAATCGAGCTGCTCACCAAGAGCGCCGGCCGCACCAGCGATGCGTCGCGCCGCATATAGGAGCCGTACGCCAGCATCATCGCCATGCCGACGCCGGTGGCAAAAAATGCCTGTCCGATCGCAGCGAGAATGAGCTCGGCGGAAACGCGGTTCCAATGGGGGGCGAAAATGAAGCGATACGTTTGCTCGACATCGCCGGTCGCCAGCGAATAGCCGTCGAGCAGTAATAAAAGCACGAGCAGCGCCGGAGCACGGATTTTGCTCGCAAGCTCGATGCCCGGGCCTAGGCCGCGCGCGGAGATGTAGGTCACGATCCCGATGAAAAACACCTGCCAGCCCATCAACTGCAGCGGGTGAGCGAGAAGATCCTGCCATTCGCCATGCAGCGCCGGCCGCGATAGCCCGGCCAGCGCGCCGCTGCCGCACTTCCAGGCGTACGCCACCACCCAGCCGGCGACGATCGTGTAATAAGAGCAAATCAGAAACGCCGCCGCGGTGCCGAGCTGACCGATGACATTCCAACGCCGCGAACGGCCGACGCTGACCGCCATGGCGCCGGCGGCTGCCGGAGGCGCGAGCCCGGAATAGCGTCCGATCATGTACTCGGCGACGAGCAGCGGGGTGGCGATGAACAGGCACGCGAGCAGGAACACCGCGATGAAAGCGCCCCCGCCCAAGGTCCCGGCAAGGTAAGGAAATCGCCAGATGCTGCCGAGACCGACCGCCGCGCCGATGGTTCCTAGGTAGGCCGCGAGCTCCGACGACCAACGGGACGTGTGGGTGTTCAAGCGAGCCGCTGTAACGGCATGCTCAAGGTCTGGCGAGCTCCTGCGACGGCGGCATGTTCTCGTCGAACCATGCCGCTATTCGCTGAATTTTGTCCAGCACGTGCGCGGGATTGGAGAATTCGTGTCCTTCATGCGGATAAACCACGAGCTCCGTTTTGACTCCGAGTGTTTTGAGTGCGTGCCAGTATTCGTAGGATTGCGGTGGGGGACTTTCCACATCGCTGTCGCCCACGATCAGCAGTGTGGGCGTATGCACCCGCTTGATGAAGTTGATCGGTGAGCTTTTCGCGTATTCGGCCGGATCATCGTAAACCGACGCGCCGAAATAAGGAATCAGCCACTCATCGATGCCGTTCTCTCCGTAGTACGAGAGCAAGTCGGCGCACCCTGCCCCGCCTACGGCAGCCCTGAAGCGATCCGTTTGAGTGATGGCCCACATGGCCATGTAGCCGCCGTAGCTCCATCCGGTGATGCCTACCCGATGATCGTCAATCGGATGAGTTTGCACCACGCGGCGAATGCCCGCGAGGATGTCGCGAAGATCTCCGCCCCCCATGTCTCTGATATTGGCTCTCTTGAACTTCTCCCCGAAACCCGCACTGCCGCGTGGGTTGGGGAAGAACACGTAATACCCCCGGCTCGCCAACAGCGTCGCGTAATCGATCTCCGTGGCCCAAGCGGGCGACTTGAGCCAGGCCGGGCCGCCATGAGCCCAGACGACCATCGGATAGGTTCGCCCGGCCTCGATGCTTGCGGGCGGCACGAGCCAACCCTGCACGGAAAACTCATCGTTCGTCCAACGGATGTTCTCGGCGTCGCCCCAGGGCGGTGCTTTGTCGGGGGAGCCGGCCATGGGACGCCAATCGCCGATTCTTCCCACCCATACGCTCGTAGGCTTGCTGAACGACTGCCGTATGACCGCGGACGTCCTGCCGTCCCGCGCGAGCGATAGACCGAAAGCAAAGTCGCGCGGACCGCTGATGGTTTCCGCGCCCTGCCATAGCGTGGACGCGGTCCCGGTACGACTGTCGACTTCGATCAGCCCGGCGGCGCCGTCCATGGCATCGGCCAGAAGTAGGGCTCGCGACTTCGGCAACCAAGTAAACCAAAAGGTCGAGCCCGAAATGTGCGCGGTCAAGTTCCGAGGCGGGCCGCCCGCGGCCGGCATCAAGTACACATCGCCGCTCGCAATGGATTCATCGCTCATGAGGCCGCCGATGAAGCCGATCTGGCGCCCATCCAGCGACCAGCGCGGAACCGCGATCTGCATCTCGGTCTTCAGTATCGAGCGCGCCGCACCGGTGCGGCGATCGACCAAGTAGATCTCTGCGATGTACCAGTTGTTATCGCCCGAGCCGTGCGCCGCCGTGGCCGCGAATGTCTCTCCATCGGGAGACCAGTCGTACTCGTAAACATAAAGATCCGGCGGCGAAATCTGCGCCACCTCGCCGGTGTCGAGCTCGACTGTAGCAATGCGCTGCTCGAGGAACTCCTGGCCGATGACGCCTGTTTCCTGGGGTACCGCTTCCAGGGGGCCCGCAGCGCGGGTGGCGTTCTCGGTAAAGAGAAACGCGATCGACTTGCCGTCCGGCGACCATGTCGGGCTGGCAATGAACCCCTTCACCTGGGTGAGTTGCCGAATCGAGCGATCACCCAAGCGCATGACGTAGAGCTGCAGTTGGCCTGCCGTCTCGGCGTCCGAAAGGAACGCCAATGAGGCGCTGTCCGGCGCCCAGGCTACCGACTTCTCCTGAAACGCTCGCATCGTCCCGAATTTGCTCCGGACGGCGCTGACCTGAAGCGCTTCGTCCCGATTTCGGGCCGACTGGAGATAGATCGCGGATCCGACGGAGGCGGATTGACCGCTGACGGATTGGGTAAAGGCCACCCAGCGCGCGTCGGGAGCGATTGCAGCTTCGGTATG
>Ga0182030_10021633_pt1 | contig 12038 bp, 13 predicted proteins | sample 812S3MmetaG_FD_121299 | JGI IMG/M metagenome (GOLD analysis project Ga0182030, IMG submission 121299) | Permafrost microbial communities from Stordalen Mire, Sweden - 812S3M metaG (Illumina Assembly) | ecosystem: Environmental > Terrestrial > Soil > Wetlands > Permafrost | place: Sweden...
CCGACACTGGTACAGCTGCCCTCGCTGCACAGTATCAGTAAATTTCTTGGAACGTAAGGTGGGTATAACCTACTCATCTGGTGAAAATTCGGAATCATTATCACATATAGTGGAGCCGAGCTTTTCCATGCTTCCCCTCCCATATCTGCGCGCCCTATTGTGCGATCGAAACCCGGCAAGAAACTCATGGCTTGGCTAGCCATAAGAAGGGCCACTATGGCCTCCCAGCCGACCCTGTCAGCAATCCACTGCCAACTAACTACCACCAATGGAACCATCATCTTCAGAACATTCCAAAAGAGCAATAAGATCGCACTCCCAAATAACCAGACTACCTCAAGCAACGCGGTTAAGGCTTCCCACCAAAACTGGAGTGGTTCCGATTCGACGAGGTGGTCATCGAGATCGTTAGGGTGAGGATTAGGATCATCACCCGGCTCCGCCTCCCAGAACTTCTGCTGGTCCAAGAAGTACTTTGTCGGGACATCTTGTCCGGTAGGGACCGACATCCTTTTGAGACTGGGCAGCGGCTTTGGGTGAATGGCCCGAACATTGCTAAATGGTCGATCGCATCGTACGCCGAACTCCCAGTTCAACGGCTCCATAGCCAGCGAGCTATTCTCTCGGATAGTTGGATGGATGTACCCGTGAAAGTAAGTGGGCATGAAGAGAGCTTTGGTACGATAATGGAACCGCTTTTGATCAAAGATTTTGGTTGCGGGAAACGTGTTGGAGTGGGGAACAGGGGTGCCCGGAATTGGAGTGGGGAGAGAGGAAGACATGGTGGAGCAGGGTTCGTGATTGATATGAAGCTTGGAAAATGAATCGCTCAAGGACTGCAAATTGGTGTTTTGTATCATGCACGGATCTGAATCACAGAAGAAGCAGAACCATAAGTTCGATGGTTTTCTGAGCATTTTGCGCTAGTGGGCGAGACAATAGGAGGATAATGGGAAGCGCGGCTCAATAAGATTTATATTGTTCAAATTACGCAAGAGTATATTCTGGAAGTTTTGCCATGATATTGTCTCATTATATATGAAGCTCTGGGCGTGCAGTGACTCAGATGGTACTGTCGACTTCTTTCTTGATGGTGTTGATCCGTGCGAGCTCCACTGGAGCCTATACCTCAAGAAAGGTCACGGGATCCCTAGCAGAAGCCCCCTGCCTTACAAATGCGCTATATCTGGGCGCGATGGAGTCATACGCTGCTGAAACTATGTACATGAAATAATTTGACTAGTAGTCTGGTCTGCTAGAAGTTTGCTTCATCACCTCGCTTTGAGGACAGAATCCATATCACGTGCTACTTACCATTCATGAGCGAAACTAAGTGCAGGCTGGCGACATCAAAATATTACCTTCAAGAGTATTAGACATCAAACATCTATGAATACAATGATTAATTTTACCTCTGTCTGGATATACGACTTGTCTATTTAGAAAAGTACTATTGGATCCGGCCAAAAATGGGACACAATTCGCCATGTCTTTTTAGTGTTAGTTCCAGAAAATGTTGATCTTCAAAGAGTGCAAGTACCAGTATCATGTCCAAATCTTCCAGAGGGATTAGAAGCCTCTCTGTCGAGCTCGCTCTTGTTGTGCTCATTGGATTCTCCAGCGGTCATTTCTGAAGGGAAGACTCCAGGAGTAATAGAGTTGACCCTAATCTTTGCTTGAACGAATGTCGTGGCCATTATCCTAGTCAAATGTAAGCAAGCCGCTTTGGGAGAGGCATAAGCAAACTGTCCTCCGCTGGAACCTTTCATGACGTTAGAGATACTCGTAATGTTTATAATACTTGGAGAGAATCCTTTTGTACTCTCAAGCGACTTAGCAAGGAGGGGTAAAAACCCTGCAGCCATAAAGAATGGAGCTGTTGAGCTAGTATTAAATGTGGAGGCCCATGCTTCAGGCTCAGATTTTCCACATGTGGTCCGAAATTTATTGGACGGACTGGAGCTGATTAGTAGCTTACTGTCTGCTTTAAGTCACCGTTTCACACGTTCTAAAGGTTAAACTCGAGGCACTAAAACATAGAAAGGTAAGTCGACATAGGTCTAAACGGGTCGATGGATTGTCCAGTAGTAAGTCATGATATTCGAGCGCAAAGCACGATGTTGGGTGGAATTTCCACTAAGCATAATATGAACGATCAGCCTCTCCAAGCACCACTGAGATGTAAATGAAAAGGAAATAAATCTCAGACTTCAAATTTTATGCCATGTGATTTCTATTGTCACAAGATCCATCCGCGATACAAAGATCAGATTTAGCATCCAAGATGCAGGCAGCCCTTTTTTGGTATTCCCAGAATCATTCCAATTCATATCCAGCATAAATTCCTGAAGCCTAGAAGCTTGTTCGTGAGACTCAATTCGTCACAATGCCCGTCCTACCATTAACCTTCATGTGTTCCAGAAGCCCCAAAGAGTATACGAACCGCCAGAAACCCCTCTACAATGCAAATGCTCCGTCGCGCATCCAAATTTGATTGTCCCATATAAGCAAAATTCTAACCCTCCTCATAATATGATAACTATATCGAGCCATAGATCGTCGTTCAAATATCAACGGTTTTGGAGCCCCGATGTATTCGTCAGTCTATTGGCAAGGTCAGCCAAGTCGAAGTATTGCTTGAATCATACTTTTGACTTGGGACTTCGCGAAGACATCGGAAACCCTTTTGAATCACTGAAATTCTATTAGGCTTACGGGACTTGTATTTTTGCCTTCCAAGTCATTGAAACACCCCCCAAGTCCGAGTTAAAGTAAGCCAAAAACACCCTTAATCAGATTCCGACTCGACTTTGACATGGCTGACCATGTCTAAAAACTACTGGACTCGTTTTCGCTTACGGTCCTCCTCTCGCAATTCTTCTTCATGCTCTTCCTCTCGCTCGGCCGTCTCTGCTGGATTTAAGATATGGGCCATGCTACCTCTTCTCGTAGGAGGTCCAGAATTGTCCTTGAGCAAGCCGGATGGACCTTTATCTCGGGTTCCGTTCCATGACCAACTATTAAGATGATCTACGGTATTACCGTTCGAAAAGGGAGGCGTAGCTGGTCGGGAGTTATCTGTACGACCTTGAGAGGCGTTGGCGAGAGAATAGGAAGAGAAACTATCTCGAATGCGCTGATCTTCGTTCAAGCCGGTTGGACCTTTCTTCGGCGATGAAGGCCATGCAGAGGATGATTGGCCAGATGCAAATGGTGAAGAATTCTGTTGCCAGCCCTGTACATTGCGGATATCGGCGGACGTGTGCCGTCGTGGAAGATTCGTAGGAGGTGATGATACTGCTTGAAGAGGATGTGGTGGCGGAGGAGGCGGGGGAACTTGCGATCTCAATGAGCTTGGAGAAGATTGTGAGGTGCTGGCTCCAATTGAACCATATCTGCGAGGGGTTATGGATAGATGTGATGGCACAGGAGGTCGATAGTAGTTATTTCGAGCCATGCCAGGCGTTCGGCGAGGATCATCCTGTGGCACTTGACGAGGAGATACAGGGGCATTATCCAGAGAGAGATTAGAAAAATATGGTCGACTACCTGAAAACGGCGGCTCGGGTGGTTCCTCCATTGCCCTGATGACCTCGGCTTGGCGTTGTATTTCAGCTTGCATATTAATAACTAAAAATTGATAAGTAAAAGAAAGGCAAAGTCAAGGGACGCAAACTGACCATCTCGATGTAAAGATGTATCTGGATTTGGTACCATAGAAAGCATCACCCTTGACATCTCGTGATTCAGCTACAAATAATGTCAACCCAAAACTTATGAATGTAGAAATTTCTTGCAAATAATAGAAGCTTACTTGAAGAGAACGAGAAAGAGCTTCCATGACGACTTGGTTTCTGACATGAAGAAACTGTGAATTATCCTCGCTCCGGGCAAGCCTGGCATGCATATCGTAAAGAGTATGCTCCAGGTTTGTCAATCTCGATTCGGTCGACTCTTGCATGCCATGCATCGGTTCTGCTGGGGTGCTCGGTTGGGAGAGTGGTGGTTTTGGAGCAGAATATGAATCTCGATGCACCAGAGCATGTCGTGAGGCTCGTCTTTTGATCTCTCGCAGACCAACGAGGTCGCCACGTTTGAAATTCCCATTCCCATGTTTGAATTCCCAAAGCGGAGATTCAGGCGACCCAGTATGAAAAACATCACTGACTGAATTGCCATTAGTGACGTATCTGCAAGCATCTTTTGTTGGTGTGAGTATACCTTTATGAAAGCCATACATATTCAACTGTCGTACAAAAGAAGAGATATTCGTATGCTTGAAGTATTGCCTGTAAATTATAAGCAATGGCTTTCACAATACAAGTGCTGATGGCACTTACGAAAGGACTTTGGAGAAGTCATTGGATGGAGACATTACGAAGCTCTCGGCCGAGTTCGACCAAGATATCAAATGCTGTATATTTTGGTCTTCCAGCATACTATCAACCAAATCAGCGAGGTACATCGGATCTACACGCCAACAGCTGCTTACTTATAAAGCTTATGAATGAACGCAGTCTGAACGACCTTTGGCTGTTGAGCACCTGCTGCCGCTGCCGCTGCAGCATTTGGTCCTGCCAAACTGCCAGTGTTTGGTTGATCTCCCATACCCATATGTTCGTGTATGCCGTTTGCTTCGTGCTCTTCACCAGCTCTAGTGGGAGGGGCCATCATAGCTGTCGCCGGAGGTGTTACTTCCATAGGACTTCCTGGGGATGGAGCCGATGTTTGGACGATGGGAGGTTGGAGAATAGGGATCGTTCGCGCTGTCGTTTGACCTGGATAGGTATCGCTCAAGAAAGGACTCTGTTGCGCTCGCTCATCCGCTGCATCCATTGTCGCGTCACCTGTGAGATGTCAGATTGTTCCGGCGCAAATCGCATTGGAAAGCTGCAGGAGGCAGCTTTACTTTGATTGATGTCGTAGATAGGGAGACAAACCTCATCGCATCTGGATTGATAGATTCTGGGCGCTACAATCTCTAACGAGGAAGGGATCTCTTCTTTGTCCTCTGCTTCTGCTGATATGCAGCTATCCGCGACAGGGTTCACGCTTCAGGCGTGTTGCCACTCAGCCTCGCAGGGTCACCTCTAGGAGATGGTCAGCGGTGGATGCTTGACCCAATTGTGGATTGCAATGGCTCAGAGGTCCAACCTGGGGGGGAAGAGGACTAGTTAGTGAGTGTTTCTGCGTCGAAATCAACGACTGCCGGGACCCTCTCTAGCCTGGATCCAAAAGATAGGTAGCGTCAGAGGATGGACGTACGGGGCAAGGTAAGTTAGTTACGTTTTAAATGGGGGCTAGAACCATTCCCGAAAGGCAAAATGCGAATCTTGCCCCACGTTCAACACCCTGAACCTGAAGAAAAAAAATGAGGATATATTTAGTGGTGTAGTGCAGGACGAGGAGGGAGCGAGGAGAGCAAAATGAGGTAGGGTACGATTGAGAAGGGGAAAAGGAGGTTTGAGGTCTGAGCTTGAGATTTTGGTTAGGTATGTAAAGTATGTAGGGTAAGCTAGGCATGAGTACCGGTGCGCGGTATGATGTACAGAACACGATGTCTTATATCCCTAATTGGATGGTGGTGCAAATGTGTAATCTTCAGGAGAATATTTTCAAGTCAAGACGGGATCGCGGTTAAAGTCTTCGAGAACGAGGAGAACCCTAAGCTTCATCCCGAGCCAACCTGAACAAGGGCAGGAGAGAGCAAGAGGAAGAGCAACAGCAACAGCAAGAGCAAGATGAGAGGCTTTGCGATGCGCTGCGGTGGCGTGGATTACAGCCCATGCTGCGGAAAGGGGGTGAAACGTCAAGATCTTATCATCATACATAATATGCTGGATGTTCTGCAAGCTCCAGACGACCGAGAGGCGAGAGGCGAGAGCCTCAAAGGCGGCATGCCAGTATTGAAGAGTTAGTGAAGAAACGTGTCTGATTAATAAGGGCTTCAAATATTAACATCAGTGTATCTTCTATCCGATCTTCTTGTCCAGTACATTGACACAATTGCCCCATTGAGCAATTGGTATCAATATATTCATGAATTGCTTTGGAAGATCTTTCTCGAGTCAGGGCTTCCAGCTTCCAGCTTCAAGCTCCAAGCCACACTTCGGCCCGAGACGGCCGTGTTTCATATACCTAGGTCGGATAGGTTGGATAGGTAGGATAGGTAGGCTCGGTAGGCTGGAACTTGCTGGCAGGAATTGAATGGAATTGTATAATGCAGGGATGAAAATGATATGCATGAGAACACACCAATGAAGATAGCGATGGCTAAATAGATCACGACTGAACACCTCATTTCACCAAGGCCCCCGGCCCAGAAATCTTCAGCTCGTCGTCTCTATATATAGATTCATTATGGGGATACTCAGTCAGGCTCTTGATAAAGTTTCTGGTGTTGAGGAGCGGAGGAAGGAGTAAGTCGGTTTTTCCTTTCTTTATGCCGTTATTAATTTTCGTTCTCAGGTTGGACGATCTTGTCGCGCGTGGGCTTACAAGCAATGAGATCCGTCATCTTACCGCCTGTCTTAACAACATCCGTTTGAACAAAGATATTTGTAGCAACCTCCCTATTGAGATTCTCCTGTGTGTGGCCAGGTATCTGAATCTTGAAGATCTCTTAGTAGCACGCTCTGTATCCCGCAAATGGAATGATATCTTTTCTGGTGAGGACTTCTCAGTCGCTATCGCTAAGCTCCACTTTCCATCGACCTGGGAACGATCCTTTGAGTCCGTTGATGATGAGGGAGAAAGGCAAGTAAAGATCAGGTTGAAGGATTGGCTCCCAGGTGCCGCTAGAGACCGAATACGGAGGAATCGTGGTATATACCACTCCAGGTCCACGTTCTCTTATGCACCGAGGAATGAACTGGAGTGGCGTTATCCCTGGATCGATCGGCAATATAACTATGGAAGGATAGCCTTCAGGAAAAACCGCTGCACTATCATTGTTAAACATCTAGCTCTTAGTAATGCTGGAATGCAGTCCATCTTTGTGGAGAGGAATAGACAAGCTTTGGGAGAATGGGTACTCTCAGATCAGTTTCTTATCGCCACGAAAGCTCAGCCGTAAGTCTTCACTATCTATACAGGCCCATGCATAATACCTCAATGGTTCTCCAAGATCTTCGTAAACTAGTAATGACTTTTAGTAGAATAACACTGCTTGCTTGGTCGTTGAGTAGTGATGGCTCGTCTGACGCAGAACAGGCAGGTGGAACCATCCTTTGTCATGGAATAGAAGTGCTAAGCGTATTCTCAGGTACGACTGCCAGGCGGCATATGTTCTATGTCGGCACATCGCAATCAAGTATACATTGTAACCAACTCCAACGAAATCTTCGTCTGGAGTGTTGGCGGATGCCTCAAATCTATCGATACATCGAGTCTCGCCAGTGAGCTTGGCGAGTGGTCAGGGGCTGTCACTACGCTGTTCCATCCTGTGAAGCTCGGTAGCTTCTTCGTAGTTTACAACACTGTACATTGGAATGACGGCCACTGGACCCTTCGCGTACTAATCGTAGAGGTTGAAGCAGGTGGGGTCAAACATCTTCATTATTTTGATTCAAGATTAGATTACAATAACAGCCTCCCTCCCATCGTACCAGTAGACATTGCAAGATTGTATGATGATAATGGGCTATGGACTATTGTGTGGCTAAAATCGGGCTCGATACTGCACCCTTCCGCTGCGGTTGGCTTTAATGTATACACGAAGACGTTTCAAAGGTTGCAGGATGCTGACTTCACGCGCACTACCGACTCCAAGGGTACTATTCAGGGAGATGCGGATTATGTTGTACAATTTGCCGATTATGGGTACGTGGTGTGGTCCTTCAACAAAATCATTAATCTGGAGGAGGGTCCGATCGACCCTGAGACAATGCAGGAATTGCCAACTAGGTATTTTCCGCACCACTTGCTGAGCCGGCAAATGGAGGGTATCTAGTAGTATCTGATGAGAAATGCAATCATTGACTCTAACTCTAAGCCCCCTTCATCAATAGAACTTGACACACTGTGGTCTATGCACCAACACTTTGGAGGCTTTTGACAAGATCCACAATAGAGTCCTCTAAGCTACGGAACTTTATTCCCAGGACATTGACGGTACGACTATTATCTAGAGAATAGGAATTAGCATCAATATAAGTGCTATATGAAGCCTAAAATCTACTAACCAAAGTTGTACAATGAAGATGGGGTACCCTCAGGGTAGTCGCCACCCTTGGTATCCTTGGATGGGAGTTCCTTTTCCAGATTTGGGAAGTTCTTGCGGATAATCTCACAAACTTCCTTGTTGCTGAAGTAACCGGCGGTAATGAAGAAGCGTTTGTCGGCAGCTTGAGGAAGCTCGATAGCTTTAACGTGTGCCAAGGCAAGATCTCGAACATCGATCCACTTGGAGATCAAGGAGTCAATAATTAATTATTTAGGACGAATTAGGGAGTAGAGACATGTCTGATGAGTAAAGAATCCCAGTACCTCGAGAGCAAGCACATTTACTCATAAAATAGTCTAGAATGGGAAGGGTTTACTCCCCGATGTTCACCTACGATGAAAGTTCCAGTGTCCGGAATCTCATCCTTGCATTGACCAGTGATGAGATTGCGAACTCGCTGGTTTGAAGTATTGAGTGCATCGAGAGAGTTCAGATAATGAACAATCGGGCCAAGAACTAAGGGTGGACACATCGTCGAGATGCTTTGGGCTGTTAGATGTATTCTGATTGAAGGTGAATGCGGAATACCTGAAGTTTGGCTTCTCTTTCTCAACAAAGTCCCAAGCAGCCTTCTCCGCGAAGGTCTTCGAGGCACGGTAACCATTTGAGGGGCTTTGTACCGCTTCCTCTTCTGTTACAGGATTCCAGTCTTTCTCCGAATAAGTGTGGTCAGGGATCAAGTTGCCTTTCTTGCCATCGACTATGGAGGCGAACGAAGAGGTAATAACCACACGCTTCACTTCAGGGGCATTTTTTTTAATTGCCTTAAGGATACCAGTAGTTCCAATAATTGCAGGGTCTAGAAGATCTTTCTTTGTGTCGGTGATGTTGAAGTGAAACTAGAGCCACATCTCAAATCAGCTTGGTTTCCATGTTGTATGCTGTTAACGACAATGCTTGCGTGGTAGAATTGTTTCAATGCAATTGAGAAGAATTCGGATACGCTTTGTTTGAGGAGGATTAGCTGAGTAAACAGAGTAGAACTCACCGGAGAGGCGGTATGAATAACGGCCTCCAGACTTTCATCGAATTAGCATATTAGAAATACCGTTTTCTTTAGTGAGAGCTTTAGAGCTGGGAGCTGTTTTAGGAGCTGAGACATGAGGATAAACGAACGTGATTCGTTTGTATGCTTTTGAGATATCTCCTATCTTTGGAGCTCTCACACACAAGAATAGTAATTTGATAAGGAAATAAGACGAACCCATCAATCTTGACTGCTTCATCAAAAGCCCCCGCCTTAGCAATATCCTCGACAATGCGAAAATCCAGCTTTGTTTTAGGCGTGTTGGGGTGAGCGTCACGAATCTTCTGAGCTTTTTCTTCTGATCTGACGGTAGTTACAACAGTGTGTCCATGTTCAAGCAAAGTGTCGAGGATATGGGCTGCGATGAAGCCGCTGCCACCTTTATGGTATTAGAAAAGTGCGGGGTGTATGTATCAGGACTTGCCTGTAAGAAGTACACGGGTCATGGTGAAATTGAGATGAAATAATTGAGCGATCAACAAATTCGAAAGATCTTGTTCGGGTGAAGAACTATGTGGATTTGCCTTTTTCTTGTGGACTTGCAATGGTCAATAGGCACGTCATTGGTTTTGTTTAGTCGGGTGCCAATCCCCGCTTTATACCCGGCGTGCTTGTGCCAGCGTTGAATCGCGAAATTTGGGCATGACTTGTGCCAGTGGGTAAAGGAAGAGTTTTGAAGCAAGGAGATTTCACAGGGAATTTCATAGGAAATTATCAATCAGAAGTAGCCCCTCGAAACTGGGAAGGTTGAATCTTACATCACGTGAACAAAGAGAGTAAGGCGACACTGGACAAGCCGAGTTCAAATATGTCTTTGAATCTCAGTCAATCTCATCATACGAGATGGCAAAGTGCACTGGCCCTAATATACATATATGTACCCTGTAAAAACAATAAGAGGGCGATTCCATACAAGTTAAAGCCTCGAACACCCTCCAAAACGCCGGCGCTCAAATGAGAATAGATAATCGAGGGTATCCACATCAACCACATCATTGCTGGAAGGCATGACCCGCTTTCCCTCTTCCGATAGTCTTATAGCTACCATCTGCTGTCATCACATCGAAACGACTCATCCCCATTGATTCAAGATCAGTCATCCCGGAGAACCAGAATCCAACGACGACAACGAGATAGCTGAGCAAAAGGATGGAGCCCTTGAAATAGTTGCTCTTTCCTTCACCATACATGTAGCTTAGTAGAAAAACGCAGAGGATGACTGTGACCATATCCCACTGTGGGAAGAGAAGGCTGAAGGAGTGGTCGATGAGATCCGTTCCTTCGAGCCACTGTCCATTGATGGCGCTAAACAGGACCAGAGCTGGGATTTGAAGCAGGCAAACTTGAAGGGCATACGCTGATCCAATCTCCATGGATAGTGCAATATTTCCATTCATGGCAAACGATATGGCATTCTAAAAACGAGTCAGTGAAGGTTTTCCACAGAACATATTGAAAATACAGACCAAAAACTCGGTCGTGTTGGGAACCAAGGCAAACAAAGTAATTCCTAGGAATTTTTCGTCGATGGCGACGTTTTTGAGCACCACATCGACCGTATTAACCAAAATTTCTGCAATAAGTGCGTATAAAACAGTCGCCCCACACAGAATGATGGAACTTTTCATTCTACTCCAGTTCGGGGCATCGTGCCCACCACCGGCAGCGTGGGCATCCGCCACGGCCAATTCGTCATCCGCGGGAACAACGCCAGTTCTCAGTGTCGCTGGTTTGTGCGATGAGGTAGGAAGATTGGCAGCTAAAGATGTTTTACGAGGAGCTTTTGTGCTGTCTCTTGCAGCAATGGTAGCCGCGGTCGCTGCCATCTCAGCGACCTCTCGAACGAGGTTGGTATTTTGAGCGTCCGAGAAACCGGGGATACGGACCTCCGATCTTGAGCTTTCTCCACCACTACTTCTGGGAGGCACAAGATGGGGTGTTTGGGGTGCTTGTGCGGAGCCATTACCTGTTGGCTCGGTAGTAGAATTATGTCTATTGCCATCCTCCCGTTGCCCAAGACCAACCTGTTTCAATGACTGTCCCAATATCCGCTTGTAAAGCTGCGACTCTCGGATTTCTGCACCACGGGCATTGTCAAAGGAGCTGTTCTGAGCACCTTGTCTTTGAAGACGGCCATGAGGAGCTCCACCAAAAGGTTGTTGAGATCCAGAAACATGGTTGGCCTCTTGCGTCTTCTTCTCGTCAACCTCGTTGTTCCAAATCACTGCAGCGTGCGTTCGTAAAGTGAACCACAAACCGATGATATATGAAAGAAAGAGCAGAACAGCTGCAAACCAGCAGTAAGGCCGAACTGCCTCGAGATAGAATCGATCATCCAGAGCAGGAACTTGAGAGAAGTAGCAGCGACGACAGTCGCGACTGGGAATGGCATCATCGGTGTCCACACAGGTCAAACAATTAAGCTCGTGCTATCGTTAATGTTAATAAATACTTGGTACAATTAGAAAGATAACTTACGGTGCCATAAATTTGATAGAACAGCGTCGGTCCAAAAGCAGCAATGACGGCAAATAACAACATTGTAGATGTTACACCAGCTGATTTGGCATTGAATCGCTGTGTTTTCCGCTTGATTGCACCGAAGCACATTGACAATCCAGGCAAGAAAAGTATTCCGGCAAAGATACTGCCAATGATACTTCCTTCCACAAGTTGGCCTTTACCCTGGTTCAGTGCCACACAGTAGAGAAAAACCTCAACCAAAGTAGAGAAGAAGGCGTTGATAGCGGCACCCAGTCCCATAGAAGACTGTGCGGAAATAGAAGC
>Ga0182030_10021634_pt1 | contig 12038 bp, 10 predicted proteins | sample 812S3MmetaG_FD_121299 | JGI IMG/M metagenome (GOLD analysis project Ga0182030, IMG submission 121299) | Permafrost microbial communities from Stordalen Mire, Sweden - 812S3M metaG (Illumina Assembly) | ecosystem: Environmental > Terrestrial > Soil > Wetlands > Permafrost | place: Sweden...
ATGATGCCAAACTGCGAAGAAGAAGCATTCGCCCCGTTAGCGTTAAAAGTAGCGACTGGCGCGGCCTGGGTGGGTTGGCTGCTTGATGGAAATTGTCCGCTCGCTACGCTCGGAAGCGAGCCGGTTTGGCTGGTCCCCGTGGTTAAAGTGCCGCTTCCGCGAGGGATGAACTGGTAAACAATAAATGCGATGATCGCAATTATTGCGATAGCTATAAGAATGTATAAAAAATTTTTAGGTTTCATTTTTATGAAATTATTGTGTTGGCGACGAAGCATTTATCGACTGTAGCGTCGGCAAGCCCAGATTAACCAGATTTGGATTGATAGTGTAGAGAACAAGATAAGCCGCGGCAAGTAATAGGAGACCAAAAATAGCGCTTTTGATCCATTCTTTTCCTTCCGATTGCTTACTGGGATTTCCCGCTGACGCCGCATAGAGGATGCCTCCGTAAACGACAGCTCCGAATGCGAGTACTCCACCGATCATAAGAGCAAACTGATAAAAACCTGAGACAAATTCTCCTGGCGCCGTGCTCGTGGTTACATCACTTGTCATACCGGGTATGGCGGTCGAGATCGTGACAGCTGAGACGGGTGCTGCAAGTAACCAATGGGTCAAGGTAAAAACCAATATCCCCCAAAACGATATTTTTTTCGTGACGGTCATAATTGTTTCACGTAAACAATATTAGTTGAATCATTACCACTCGTTGAATCATTTGAATTGGTTATGGTGAGAGAAATAGCAAAAGATGAGCCCGACGGCGTGGACGGATCAAAATCAATTTGGAGCGTTTGTGGGTTTTCCGCCGATGCTGAGGTTTGACCATTAACAGACCACGCATAAGAAAGGAGTCCCGGATCTGAGGTATAAAAGAAATAAGGAGTTCCCTGAAGGACTGTTGGATTTTCGGAAAATTGTCCACTGGGATGCGGTGCCTCAATGACCGCCTTGGGGCTGACCAAAGGAATTTGAACCTGCTGCATTAAGAGAGACCCATTATAACTCGGCAGCTCTGCTTCAAGTGTGAGAAATCCGGGCGCCGTGCCGAACGGAGAGAAAACGATATATTGGTCACCGATACCGGTATCGATCAAGGTGTCATTCAAGTACCAATAAATGGTTTGTCCGGACAGATTAACAGGCTTGCCGTTCACGAAGAGCGTAACCGAAGCGGTGAGCCGGGATTTTTGGTTAGGGAGCACCTTATCGTTATATTGGGGCGGGACATAACTTCCATAGGCCTGCCACGTTACCACCATTTGAGGGGTCATGGATTGTGCGTGGGCGCTCATTATGAAAGAAAGCGTCGATAAGGTCAGCGCGGAAAAAACAAACAGAAAGATTTTAGCCGCGGTTCTCATACTTCTATTATAACAAATATACCACATTATTTTTCGGGCTAAGCCGCAATTTCATCTTCTTCATCGTTTTGTTCATTCACATCTATTAGCCTGGGGAGCGCTTGTTGTTTTTTCTTGATCTCCTCGGCGCGCTTTTGGAAGTCGTCACCAGGAACAACATTTTCACCTTCGCCTTTATTTTCTTCTTCCTCTTCTTCATTATCCTCCTGTTTTTCCACTGACTTAGATATTTGCTCAAAGATCTTTTCGCGGGCGATCTCTTCGGGTGGTCGCTCTTCCTCAGTTTCCATTTCGTGCTCAAGTTCCGCTTTCTTTTCTCCTGCGCCCGACTCTTGATTTTCTTCCGGGGTGGCGCCTGCCTCATTTTCCAGGGGGATTTGCTGTCCACCTCCGGCTTTGTTGGCAATCCCTTGCTCACCCCCCACCTCCGCAACCTCAGCTCCCACGGTAGTTTCGGCTGCCACGGCCGCTTCTCCTGTCGCGGCAGCCGCGGCAGCTCCAACTTCTGCGGCTCCGCCCGCTTCTACTGCCGCCGCGCCCGCGGGCCCGGTGAGTAATGCCGCTCCTGCCATTTCAACAATAGGTGCCAATTTAGAATTATTTGCGAGAAGAATCCCCAAGACCACGCAGATGGTTCTTCCCGGGACACCCACCAATTCGAGGATGTCGTCTACGATCTGTATGATAGATGGTCCCCCGAAACCACACTTTGCAAAAAACCAGAAAGTGAAGATGCCATCCATGGCGAGATCGATCGGCTCCATGATCGCCTCGCCAGGGAGGCCGACCACGGTTGCGGCGAGGAGGTCAAAAAAAACCTCTGCGCCATCGTTTCCGAGCGCGAGGAGCACCATGATAACGATCGATACCGCGTCGAAGGGTTTTTGCTTTTCATCCATGGATCACGTGGAAGGGCCACCTTTTTCTTCCAGCAGTTGTTCGGGGTTTGTTGTGATGATCTGGTCTTCAAAATAAGACGGGACGATCTGTATGGCAACATGACGTTTTCCGGCAAAGAATATTCCCGTACCAATTTCGGCGCTTAAAAGAAAATTCTTTTCATTATCCGTGAGATCAAATGCCTTCGCGACAATATCGATGGTCGCCGGTGCTTGTTTTAGAAGAAGTTGGATGGACGAATTGGTGACGATGGGCCGGCCATATGGTGAACGCAGGAAGTCCTCAACGTCCTGGGTAATCGTTGATATGCCGAGATAATATTTTCTGGCCCTTTTCACGAGGCCAAAAAGGAACGTTGCACTGTCGTCGTTTTGCATCATGATCCACGCCTCATCAATGAATAAGAGACGTTTCGCGAGTTTCGCACGGATGAGGTTCCAAATATAATTCAAAACAACAAACATACCTACGGGCCGAAGTTCCTCCTCGAGGTCGCGGATGGAAAAAACGATCAAGCGGTTGTTGACATCGATATTGGTCGGTTGATTAATGAAACCCGAAAAGCTTCCCTTGGTGTATTTATAAAGTTTTTCGGCAATACTGCGCCCTCCTTCAAGATTGCGGAGCACGGTCTCAAGGTCGCTTAAAAGCGGCGCTTCTTTTCCGGCGAAATTCACGCCCGGGACGATCTCGCGCGAAGCGTACGTCTCCGTGATCGCCCGATCAAGGAGCGCGTCTTCTTCCGGCGACACCTTGCCCAGCATGAGCTTTAATAAGCTCGCCAGAGTCACAATATGCGAACGGAGCACGTCCGATGGATCCTCGCCTTCCGGGATGAGCGGAATATCGAACGGGTTGATGTGCTCGTGCGACGAAAGTGAGATATTGAACATGCTTCCCGCGAAGGTTTCGGTCAGCCGCGAATATTCATTTTCAGGGTCTATCACAATGACCATTTCAATGCCGGCCATTAACGAACGGATTATCTCAAGCTTGGTTGAGTATGATTTTCCCGAACCCGACTTTGCAAAAACGACCTGATTGGCATTTTCCAAGGAGAAACGGTCAAAAATGACAAGATTATTGTTGTGCAAATTAATACCATACATAATCCCCTGATTTGAAGTGAGATCCTCAGAAACGAACGGGAAGAAAGACGAAATAGGGCCCGTATCCATCGGCGTCGTGACATCAACCTTATCCTCGTTGAGCGGTAAAATAGAGAAAAGCCCTTCGAGCTGCTCAAAAAGCGCTGGCTTAATATAGACGATCTTCGCCTCCAACATGGTCGTTACTTTGCTCTCGAGCCGGGAAAGGTCATCCTCAGTATCGGCATAGATCGTAATATAGACCCCTGTGCTAAAAAGCTTTTCCTCGGATTGTTGTAAGGAGTCGCGGAGCGTCTCAATATCTTGGATAGCAGTTTCCAACTCAGGGTTTCGCACCAACCCTTTCTCCGCTTCATCATTTTTCTGGGATTCAAGTTGTCCGGCTTTTTTGCGGAGGTTTTTGAGGGCAGTACCGGTGTCTATCGGGTTGATAAAAATGGAAACATCAAAAAGATTAGGAAGATTGATTAATGGTTCAAACCATCCGGTTGTCAGATAGCGTGGATAAGAGAAGACAAAGAACGTTTTCGCGAATTTATCACCAATCTTCAAAAAATTTGAGAATACCTGTACGCCAGCCGGGGCGATGATCTTTTTTACATCGCCGAACTCGGCTCGCAGCTCTTTTTTGTTTGGTTCCAAAGGCATGGGGAATTTTTATTTAGGATTTTGCGGCGAGACGACAGTTCCCCGTTCGACGGTTTGAGGGTTATAAAAATTGTAAAAAAGTTCAATGAGCTCCTGATTTTCAAGGACACTCGCATCGAGGCCGATGCCCATGATGCCATTTATGATCTGGCTCGCTCGCTGCGTCAGCTGCTCGGTATTTTCTTTAAAAATGCGATCAGCATCTTCATTGGTTTTAGGCACTGTGCCCGGCGCCGGCGCCGGCTTTTTGGTTCCAAATAATGAGGAGAAAATACCCGAAGCCGCTTGCGTGGTTCCCGCGATGCTTCCACCCGATGGATAGAAAGGCACAACGACCAAGAAGGACTTTTCCATAATGGCGTTTTTCTCGATAAATTCCCTGATAAAACTTACATATTCATCGATCTGGCTTTGAAGGAGGGGCGAAGGCTCATTTTCTTTCCGGTGAACCAATGTTGCTATATAAGCGTCAATATTCACTTTCCGCGAATGGACTATGATCTGGAGCGGGAAATCAATACTGTTCAAGAAATTTTGATATGCCTGAACAATAAGCGTCTGTTCGGCGTCGGACTTAAGCGCGAAGTTCACGCCCGCGACCATCACAATCTGCCGCAAGCTACCGTCTTTCAGAACGACGACATTACCATGGATCTCTTTGATATCAACAAGATCAAGGGAATTTCCCGCATTTTGTTTTACTAACGGAGCTGGCATATTTTAAGTATAATCTATGTTTTTATCTATAGTCCACCCGCTTCGCCGCTTCACGGGCTCCGCTCATCTTTTTGAGAATCTGATATCGCGCGCTCATTTTGTTTTCAACAACTTTCACCTCCGGCGTCTTCTGCCCCGTCTGGAGATTTTCCCACCGCTTATGGAGCGCGGCGCCCGTGATGATCTTTTCAAGGGAAATACCGCCTATTTCCTGGCTTTGGCGCGGCGTCATAACGTGCCGTTCCTCAGACTTCCAAATATAAGTTTGCGGTTTCCAATAAAAATCGAACGCGGAAAAAATAATATTGCCGAGTGGCCGCCCTTCTACTTTTACGAATGATATACCGATCGCTCCACCAAGGAGGATGACCGTGAGAATGAGCCAAAGCCATGTCGCGACCGTAAAATAAAGGATAGCGCTTCCTAAACCCCCGGCCGCAACGTACATAAACTGCTTGAGCGTAAATGGCCCAACGATCTTATCTTCTGTTTCAATAAATTGAGGAACCTGAAACTGCATAGAATCATTATATATCCAACTTACCATCCCTGCTCGCGCGGGGAGATATTATTTTCCTGTCTCTGAATAATCTTTGCGAACCACTTGCGGAGTTGGTTGTGGCGGTGCGGGAGGCATTGATGTGGTCGGCGCAGGCATGGTCGATAGTTTCGGCATTACGGGTGAGGGAACGGGAATCTGTGATAAAGGCGCAAAAGGTGGTTGAGGAGGAGCCTTTGGGACTGGCGCAACCGTTTTAAGCGTCTCCGGAGTTATCTCGGTAATCGTTCTCATGGATTCCGGTTTTGGCACCGCCATTGCTGGCCCGGTGCTATTCTCACTTCCATAACGAACCACGGTCACTTTTGGAGCTGAAAATTGCGGGGCTGGGGCTGGCTTTGGGACGGGCATGCCACTAAATTCAACGACAGCGGTCCTCGTGGGGAGCGGCTCAAATATTTTTCTTTCTCCCATAACATTTTCCGCGATTGTGGGAACCCTAAAGTCAGGTGCATTCGATATCGGCCGTGAAAAAGATTCGGTTTGGAGGAAAATAGGTTTTGGTGCGGGTGCGGGAGATACCGCGGGAACTGGGGCCGCGGCGGAAACAACATTTTTTCCGAACCGTGCAAACTCATCCAGTGATGCTACTTTTTCCGGAGTTTGCTTCGCGGGCTCTTGTTTTGGAGCCTGCGGGATCGCCACCGGCGGCGGGGTGACGAGAGTAGTGGCGAGAATTGGCGTGGGTGCGGGCGTAGATGTTGGTATTAATTCCGCTATGGGAGGATGTATTTCTTCAAAGATCTTCGGCGTTAAGGCCCCGCCAACGCTCGGATTATAGACGCGGTCAATATCTGCACGAATTGGGGCAAAGACCCTTTTACTAATAGTATCCGTTGTTGAAGTTGCGATGCGGATATCAATACCGATCGAGTCGCGTATTTCTTTCGCCATATCTTCCGGATGGAGAAATCCCATCAAGACCTCCCCGACGATTTTAGAAACAATATAAATTTTTTTATTTGGAATATGTTCTGCTTCGCAGGTTTGCCAAATGAAAATAGAATTGACGTCAGAAACCAACTCCTCCCGAATATTTTCAGGAAGAACATCCCAGCGGTTGAATGATTGTTGTTTTGAAACAGTGATCATATTTCAAATTATTTCTTTCCACCATCCGATGACTTTGTTTCATCGGATTTTTTTTCATCAACCTCATCTGGTGGGGTGAAATCACCGGATGTGATACGCGAGTACGATTTATTAAATGATTTTTCGACCTCTCCTAAACGGGCCAACCGTGCTTCGTCGTTTGATTTTATGGCCTCATCAAGTTCCGCGGCCATTGCAACCCTGAATACATTATTGAAGTTATCAATCTGCTCCGAAGACATACCAGGGAGATGGGATGCAATAAGTTGTGGTTTTGTTTTTATCAACGCTCGCAATTGTTCAATGCGCAGGTCCCTGGTTGATGTATTATTTACCCCGTTAATGGTCGCGCTGCTATACATATAATTCAGATTTTGCTTCTTAAGGTCATTCTTTTCCATATTTCGGGCAGTTTTTTCTATGGATTTACGGAGCAATTCAAGAGCGTCAACGGTTGCACCAACCTCTCCCAAAAGACCAACGTCATCCCTGACGGTTGCCCCCGACGTCAATCCTCCGCCAGCCGCAAGTGCCGCCGATGCAGTCATGGTGGCTGAAGATGCCCCATTGGTTGATTTATTCAGATCGTCTCGTAGGCTCCCCTGCCCATATTTATCAAAACGATTTTTATCTTGAAGAAAAGCATTGATATTTGGCGTCTTACTATCGATTTTATCGATTTTCGTCGGGTCAAATTTTTTGTTGTCATTGATCGCTTTAAGAAGAGCGAATTTTTTCGCTTCAGAAAGACCACCGCTACTGAGCATTCGGGCCGATGCATCAACGTCTTTGCCTTGTTCTTTTGCCCATGCAGCTTCTTGATCAACAAGGCGCGAAGTTCCTGCTTTCTGGACATTTGCCAACCCTATACCAGCCGCGACTTGAAGGCGCTTCGGAACAATTCTCCCGATGCCTCCCAATTGGCCACTTTGTAATTTATTTCTGATGCCTTCCGGAACCGCTCTCGCGGCAGCTTTTTTGCCTTGCCGCGCTGCTGCTTTTCCGGCCGCGCCACCGACCCAACCCGCGAGACTCTTTGCTCCACCAACAACAACACTCCCTGCTTTTCCGGCGAGGGACGATGCGGCAAAAAGACCACCGATCATAATGGCGAGGATAACGGTATCATTAAGCGCGTTTTGGATCGGTCCAACATCGTTGGTCATTATCGCAACCGTGCTCGCGGGACCCTGGTCGGCGGTCGAGGGCAATGCTGCCGCATCCTGAAGATAAGACGTGGACCCATTGCCGGTGCCGGGTTTGGTAAAAACAAGGAGGGCAAGGTAGATGAAGAACATTGCAAGAGCCGGGAATGATACCCAACGGATAAACTCGCTCCACCATTTTGAAAACTGGGATTTAAATTGTGGGAATATCCACGCAAGCCATGCTAAGGGAAGGAGCACGAGCAGTATGCCGAGGGCGACGTAACGGACAATAAGAAGTATCGCAAGTGCAAAAAAAGTGAGCATGATAACGGACATGAAAATAACGCTGAAAACCATGTGCAGCAATATGTTGGTGAAGTTGTCGTTCTGCGGCGGGAGTCCCGTCGCCGTCTTTGCGGCTTGTTGTGCGAGTTGAGCGCATAACTTTGCAGTTCCCGTATTGAACAATTTACTACCAACTGCAGCAAATAGGTTTCCTCCGCTCTGCATCAAAATACATAAGTTGGTGCCGCCATTGCCAATCGCATTGGAAAAATTTTGGGCCGAAAGCGGAGGAGTGTTGAATAATTGAGGGCTCACCGAGTTCATCATGGTAAGGGCCAGGTTCGTCGAGCTGTCCAAGGTACCACCGCCACCCGCCTGGATCATGAAATAATTCGTCATCGAATCGGAGAGCGCCACGATAGGCCTCGTGATGACCAAGCCAAAATTTACCAGGATGGCCATAATGACAAGCTTCCAGAGTATTTGCTTCGCCCCATAGGTCTGGCTTCTTAAAATGGTCGCTATGGCAACGATAATGATCCCAAGCACGAATCCTAGATTTGTGAGGGCGAGGCATATGCTGAACCCAGTCTGGACCATAGGGGAATCAAAAACGTGTCCATTAAGAACAAGAGCCCATGTGGCAAGTGTCGCGCCGAGTGCAACCAACATCCCGAGGATTGTGTTGATAAGCAACACTACGTAATAAACGGCACATGTGGCAGGATTACCGCCGGTGCTTACTACGCAACTAATGACATTCATAGGAGCGGGAGCAGGGTTGTCCGCGAGGGTTATTTTAGGAGAGAAGGAAATAACAAGAGAATCTTGAGTTTGCGATAAATGAGAATATGACGATTGTTGGCGGGAAATCATAGGACCCGAGATCGGCAGAAATACTAAAACAAGCGTTGCTAACGCCGCAATCGCAAATATCTTTTTGTAAGAAAACTTTCTCATCTTAAGACGTTAAGGCGAAGTCGATGTAGTTACATTTACCAAACATAATGCCGTAGGATCTCCCTGATCGTCGCTCAATCTGACGGTGTATGATCCTACGGTGTTATAAACAACATCAAATGAATCACTCTCCCCGATTATAGGAGCTCCCACTCCGCCATCCGGATCGGCCGTCCAAGTATAATTCGGAGGATTTCCGCTCGCATCATACGTTCCGCTGTCATACGAATCGAATGTGGCATCGCTACCCGGGGGGATATTTTGATTCGCCGGGTTACAGGAAAGCGCCATGCCTAAAGTTGATGTCGGAGCTGCCGATCCGGCGGTATCTAAGGGGCCCGTACTGACGCTTGAAAGACTATTTATAGCGCCATTTATTGCTCCCGTTGCTGTTTGTACCAATGTGGATGCGAGAGCATTAATAAGGGAGATAGTAAAAGCATTAATGATCCCATCAATGGTCGACGCTCCGGCAATAAGTTTCGGCGCCGTGCCGAGCGATTGGTTGAGCATCATGCCGGTCGTTTGGCCGGGTGATTGTGTCGTAGGAGGTTGGCCGTTGGCGCACTGGCCGTCATTCGGGATCAAGATATCGGTTCCGGTACCGCCGTCATTACATGCCGCGGTGTTAACGTTATATATTGAACCATCCGGGCGTTGGCAATGAAATCCATTTGGATTACTCTGGTCCGTGCAAGTTTCAGCCCCCTTAAAGCCCTGCTGAGCCGTTGTTTTAACGCTAAAAAGCGATTGGCTCTGTTGCGCCGTATTGGCAGCTCCTTGGGCAGCAAAGTATAAACTCCCGTAAAAATCATTGCTCGGCATAAGAGTTTGCCCAAAAGTGAGGAATCCACCGGTCTTAAAATTATTCAGAAAACTCGTGAGATTTCCCTGGGAGAGCTGGCTGGCAAATTGCGACGCGCAAGCATTGTTCCCCGGCTTATATATGGCGTTCAAGACAAGCTGTATTTTGGGAAGATTTGCCGTGCCGATACAAGCGAAGTTGCTGTTGATATAATTTGTCGCCGACATAATGGCGGCGTTGGCAAAATCGTTCGCCCAATTTTGAACGAACATCGGCGCGCCGCTGTTCTGGATCCATTTGATCACATGGCTTTGTAGCTGGGCCATGAGCGTATTTTTAAGGAGCTGAAGAGCGATATCCAATGCAAGGTTTTTGAAAAAAGTTCCCCAGCCTGTCGCGTGCGTTATTACGGTACCCGAATGAGTCGCTGCGACGCATGTCGGACAGTTTACGGGGACAAAAACGCCCTGGGCATCCGCGACATTAATAGAGAAAATCTTATTTAAGAAAGCGGTTATGGCATTCTCTTGTATGGGGTCATTCTGTAATGAAAGTTTTTCCGCTTGTATCGTCTTTTGAAATGTTGCATTAAAATCTCCGAGCGCCGCAGTATAGTTATTCTCTTCGAGCGTAAGCGTGAGTGTCGTCCGCGCGGGATCTGTGGGAGCCTTGCTTAAGAGCTCTGCAATGTTTCTTTCATAAATTAAAAGCTTTACCCAGCTTTTTTGAAAAGCAAGAAAAGGGGCGGGAACCGTGAGCCGCATCGTATCGGAAAGTGCACGAGGGATAGCGGTATTCGCGGTTGTTATGATCGAAGGGTCAACAACAAGATTCGAAGGATCTGTCGTGGACGCTGCGTCGGCAGCCTGTTGCAGGCCCGTCTGGACGAAATACTTATCATTTATATCGTTGAAAGCGTTCAGGTAATCATTAACGCTCTGAGCAGAGGATGTTGGGGAAGTTTTTATTTTGGCTTGTTCACTCACGACATTAACGTCCCAATTTGGGATATCGATATTTTGTGCAGATTGGCTCCCGGAAAGTTCTGTGAGTATGGCTTGGTCGTCGGGTTGGTTGATCTGCCCGTTGCCATCGCTGTCAGTTTGAATGCCGTTGGGATTTGCGGAAATAAGGCCGTCCAGCATGGAGTTACCAAGCGCCGCCGTAAGGTTGTTAGGATCGTTGAGGGCTAATTCTGTGGACGACGGCAGTTCCCCTTCAAGAAGATCTGCGACGTCTTCAGGAACGGTGGTAGTGGGTGTTGCAATAAATGCGTTATCACCAAGGGGTTGCGCGGCCGTTAGGCCCTGGACATTCGCAGCAGTATTCGCGAGACTATTCGGCGTGCCTGACAATATCCAGGCTGCCGTGCTTGCGCCAAGCGCCAAAATCAGGAAACCCGTGATGAGCTTTTTGACATCAAGCATTATTTCCATTGTACCGCAAACAGAAAGTCAAGTACATCAACTAAATGTGGAGAAGTCGCTATTTTGGTAATGCGCCGCTTATTACATCTGGATCGGACGCAGGAAATCCTAAAAGAACGTTTTTGCAATGGCGACAACATCTTTAATGTTCAGATTTTGCGGTCGATCGTTCGGGGTTATGCCGATTGCCGATAATTTTTCCGCAACGAGAGCGCCCGTGAGGACCGCTGCTTTGGCTATATTGTTTACCAGCGTCTTCCGCGGTTGGGCGAACAGCGAACGTACGGCTGAATAATACCGTTCGGCGGTGAGGGCGGAGGGTTTACTCGTCTCCAGGACGATGATTGCCGAAGAAACCTTAGGCGGAGGACTAAAATCGCTCGAAGGAAGAATTTTTATTATTTTTGCGCTTGCCCAGAATTGTACGCTTGCCGCAAGCCGGTTCATGCGCGGCGGCAGGGAGCAGATCCGCTCGGCAACTTCCTTCTGAATAGTGAAAGAGCAGCGCTCTGGTTTATGGTCGAGCTCGCTCAAGACCCGGAAAAGATGACCGGTGATGTAATAAGGAATATTTCCGACGACTTTATAGTTTTGAGCAAATTTTTGATCATGCGTTATCGTCGGGAGCATTGTGAGCGCGTCGCCGAGCGTGATAGTGATCCGCGCATCACCCTGAAATTTTTTTACCAAAGAATTATAAAGATTTTCGTCTTTTTCTATTGCTATGATCTTTGCTGCGCGGGTTGCCGCCAAAAATTCCGTAAGTTCGCCATGGCCCGGGCCGATTTCAATAACCGTATTTTCCGGCGCAAGGTCAAGAGATTCTGATATAAGCCGCAATACTGATTTGTTTTTAAGAAAATGTTGGCCAAGTTTTCTCATGGTATACTGATAGTATCATGAATCGGCAAAAAATCATTCTTCTTTTTTCTGCGCTGATTATCTTGGGATTCGCCACTATTATTGTATTTGTTGTTTTCGTGCATCGTACGCTAAGAAATGAGCTCACCAATAATAAAAA
>Ga0182030_10021635_pt1 | contig 12037 bp, 10 predicted proteins | sample 812S3MmetaG_FD_121299 | JGI IMG/M metagenome (GOLD analysis project Ga0182030, IMG submission 121299) | Permafrost microbial communities from Stordalen Mire, Sweden - 812S3M metaG (Illumina Assembly) | ecosystem: Environmental > Terrestrial > Soil > Wetlands > Permafrost | place: Sweden...
AGCTCGGCCAAATGGAGCCAGACAGCTTCGACCTGGGTGCGAAGGCTGGCCAAATCGCCGTCATTCTGGAGGACGAAGTCGGCGCGGGAGACTTTGACGGCGTCGCTGAGCTGGCGCGCGAGCCGGGAGCGCGCGTCGGCTGCGATCTTTTCGTCCCATCCGGAGGGCGACAGCCGCGCCACATAGCGGGCAATGCGGGTCTCTTCCGGCGCGGTGACGACGACGATGCGGTCGAAGCGGCGTCGCCAGTAACTGAGTACGCCTTCGGACTCGCCACGACGGCGGGCGTCACGTTCGACTTCATAGATCAGCGCGGATTCGACGACGGCTACGGCCTTGGGATTCCTGGCGAAAACCTCGCGCATCCAGTCGCCCTGCGCGGCGATCACGGCGGGGTGGACGATGGCGTTCAGATCGTCCAGCCGGGCAGGTCCCGAATTGGGGCGGAAGGCGAGATCGGCGAGCTTGGCGCGGTCGAGTTTGCCGTCGGCGTGGACGACATCCGGGCCAAATTCAGCGACTATCTCCTCGTAGACCGGCTGCCCCGGTTCCATGAGGGCGCGGCCGAGTTCGTCGGCTTCGACGACTTCCGCGCCGAGTTCCCGCAGGATGGCGGCGACGACGCTCTTCCCGCTGCCCAGGCCTCCGGTTAACCCTACCCGCACCATGCCTTAGCGTCCGCGCCGGAGCTGCATGGCCCGGACAGTGTTGGCCATCAGCATGGCGATGGTGAGCGGACCTACCCCGCCGGGGACGGGCGTGTAAGCTCCAGCGACGGCGAAGGCGTGGGGATCGACGTCGCCTACGATGGTCGAGCCTCGCTTGGCGAAGGTTTCGGCTCGCTTGGCGTTTCCGCCGAAAAAGCGGTCGAAGTCTGCCTGCTCGGTGATGCGGTTGATACCGACGTCGATGATGGTTGCGCCGGGTTTCACCATATCCGGCGTAATAAAGCCGGGGCGGCCGATGGCGGCAACCAGAATATCCGCCTGCCGGGTAATGGAGGGCAGGTCGCGGGTTTTCGAGTGGCAGATGGTGACGGTGGCGTTTTCTTTTAGGAGCAGCATGGCGGCGGGCTTGCCGACAATATCGCTGCGACCGACCACGACGGCATGGGCCCCCGCGATGGCGATGCCGCTGCGCTTCAAGATTTCGATGGCTCCCGCAGGCGTACAAGGAGCAAGCGCGGGACGGCCAGCTTGCAGGCGGCCAGCGTTTTCCGGGTGCAGCCCGTCGACGTCCTTCGAGGGCAGGATGGAGTCGAGCACCGTGCGCGCGTCCACATGGGCGGGCAGGGGGAGCTGGACGAGGATGCCGTCGATTTCGTCGCGAGCATTGAGGCTGGCGACGATTTCGAGCAGCTCTTCGGTCGTGACGGACTCTTCCGGGGTGATGAGTTCGCTGAAGATGCCCAGGTCGCCGCTGGTCTTGACCTTGCTGCGGACGTAGATTTCAGACGCCGGATCGTGGCCGACCAGAACGACCGCCAAGCCGGGTTGCAGGCCATTGGCGGCCAGTTGCTTCACTTCTGTGGCGACTTCGGATTTGATTTCGGCGGCGATCGCAGCACCGTCCAGGATTCTTGCCATTCGAGTATTACTCCCAAAGACTCATGGTACCAACTGCGGAGGCGCTTCATCGACTCTCGGCTTGCTAGCTCGCTTGTAACGGGTGCTCTCTTGACGGTGCTCGTTTTATGGATTGACAAAAATATTGCGTTGACACAATATTTTAATGTGAATGGAAACATCAATCCGAAAGATGGACCGGGTGAGAGCGGGCTCTATAACCGTATCGCTGTGTTGCGCGCCGAGCGTGGAGTCACTCGGCAGCAGTTGGCGGACGCCCTCAACGTCAACTACCAGACGATTGGATTTCTTGAACGCGGAGACTATAGCCCAAGTCTGAAGCTGGCTTTTGGGTTTTCGGAGTTCTTCGGGCTGCCGGTGGAGGCGATTTTTTCGCGGAAGCCGTTTCAGCCGTTAAGCGAGCAGGTCTACGGAACGCGGGGCGCAGGCCCAGCCGCGGACCAGAAGAGATCGATTCAGAAAGGAGATTCAAGTGCGAGCTGAACTGATCTTAATGGGAAAGCGGCTGGATATGGCGCCGCAGTCGCATCGCCGCACGCTCGTGGTTCTGATCTACGCCGGGTTGACAGCGGCTCTTGCAGGGCTGTGGTTTGTGGACCGATGGCGGGTGACGGGTGTTTACATGATCTTCGCCACGATCCTGGTGAATCGCACTGTGCTGGGCGGGTATAACTTTGGCGGGCTGATTAAGCCTTTTAGCGGCAAGGCGCCCAGGCGCGCGTTCGATCCCCCGCCATTTCTGGCGCTTGGGCTGAGGGTCTACCGTCCCGAGCCCGATGAAAGCGAATACCGCAATGACGAACGCGAGTTGCAGCAGCGGGACCGGGCGCATTACAACGCGTACCAGGGGTTGGCGATGGGACTGGTGGCGATTTGGATGTTGGCCGACTCGGGTGCATACGCACCGCGGCTCGTGAAGTGGCTGCCTGGCGGGCCGGCAATCTATCTTTACGGGCTTGTGCTGGGTCTGGTGGTGGTTTCGCAGACGCTTCCGCAGGCGATCCTGCTATGGACGGAGCCGGACCTCACCGAGTTGAGTGAAGAGAGCGTGGTTTAAGAGCAGCCAGTCCCTTTCCCGGAAATGGCGTTCCCTGGTGCCGAAGCGGGAATTCTCTGGAATAGCGCCGATTTGGGAAAGTCAAGTTGCACCTGCCTTCGCCGATACAACGCTCAGGCTTTCTTCAGGAGCAGTAGGCGATGGTGACTTGCGAAGAGAATCGGGAAGAGATACTGGCAGCGGCGCTGTGCCATCTGGAAGAAGGCATCGCCGTGCTTGATGCCGCGTCGCGGGTGGTGTTGTGGAATCCTGCGGCGGAGGCGATTACCGGTTATCTGAGTGCGGATCTGCTCTCGCGGTCTCTGCCTGCGAACGCCTACCAAATCGACGCGGAGCATCATGCGGCGCGAAGTTCCCACCCGAACGACCTGGGGGAGAAGCAGGAAGCCGTACCCGCAGATCGGCCGCTACTGGTGATTCTGCTTCACAAGCAAGGGCATTCTCTGCCGGCGATGCTGCGCCGGACGCCGCTGCGCGACGCTCTAGGCAAGCGGTTTGGGACCCTGCTGAGGTTTCATCCGGTGGAGGAGATTGACACCCTGCCCCATGGCGGGGTGGACGAGGACTCCGACCGTGAGAATCGCGTCGAGGACTCGCAGGCGGACATGGAGGAGCGGCTCGACGAGGCGTGGCAGGAGTGGCATACCAATGCCGTTCCCTTTGGATTGCTGTGGATTTCGGTCGATCAGGCGGCGGCCCTGCGCAAGACGCATGGGCGCGATGCTTCAGACGCCATGCTGGCGATTGTGGAGCGGACCCTGCTGCATGGCTTGCGGCCGACGGAGATCCTGGGTCGCTGGGGGACGCACGAGTTCCTGGTGCTGTGCCATGAACGCACGCCGGAGATGCTGGATACCCATGCGCACAGGCTGGGTGGACTGGCGAGGACAGCCGATTTTCGCTGGTGGGGCGACCGGGTGACTTTGACGGTGAGTATTGGCGCGGCGCATGCGGCTGAGGACGAGTCGTTGCGCTCGCTGTTGCTGCGCGCTCAGCGCGGCATGCAGGAGAGCACGTATTTGGGTGGGAATCACATTGTCAGCAAAGCTTTCAAGGGGGGTCGGGAATGTTCGCAATCATAGGCATCGTGGTGGTTTTTGGCGCCATCGTGGCCGGTTACTTGATGGAGAAGGGCAACCTCCTGGTGCTGGTGCAGCCGGCGGAGTTGATCATCATTGGCGGCGCCGCGATCGGCACGCTCCTTGTCGCCAACCCGATTCACATCATCAAGGCCATGATTCCGGGCGTGCTGGGCGTGCTGAAGGGATCCCCGTTCGGCAAGGCGCGCTATCTGGATACGTTGAAGATGATGTTCGAGTTTCTCAACAAGGTCCGCAAGGAAGGGCTGCTTGCGGTTGAAAACGACGTGGAAAAGCCCAAGGAATCGACGATTTTCAAGAAGTATCCAGATTTCTTGAAGGACCACCACGTTCAGGATTTTGTCTGCGACACGCTGCGCATGGCGATTACCGGAGGCGTGGAGCCATTTGACATGGACCAGATGATGGAGCGGGATATGGAAGTGCATCATCACGGCGAAGGCGTGCCGATCGCATCGCTCTCGACGGTGGCCGATGCGCTGCCGGGGCTTGGGATTGTGGCCGCGGTGTTGGGGGTGGTCATCACCATGGGAGCGATCGGCGGCCCTCCGGAGGAAGTTGGGAAGAAGGTCGCGGCTGCGTTGGTGGGCACGTTTCTGGGTATCCTGCTCTGCTATGGGCTGGTGGGGCCGCTGGCAGCGAATATGACCAAAGGCGTGGACGCACAAAACGAGTACCTGCAAGTTCTGCGTGTGGTGATTTTGGCTTTTCTGAAGGGCCAGGCGCCGATCATCGCGATCGAGATGGGGCGGCGAGCGATTCCGGCGCACGTGCGGCCAACGTTCACCGAGATGGAAAAGGCCTGCAAGGGCGGCGGAGCAGCGGCCGAACCGGCAGCTGCGGCTTAAGGAGTTCCAATCATGGCTGCGGACAAACGCCCCATTATCATCATCAAGAAAGTCAGCGGCCACGGTGGTCACCACGGCGGCGCGTGGAAGGTGGCGTACGCGGATTTTGTGACCGCGATGATGGCGCTGTTTATCGTGTTGTGGCTGCTGAGTTCGAGCGCGAAGGTGAAGAAGGCGGTGGCTGGATACTTCAACGATCCCAAGAGTTCGCAGAAGGAGTCAGGCATCTCCAAGACGGGAGAAGAAGACGTCATTCCCATCGATCAGAAGAATTTACAGAAGTTGAAGGAACAGATAGAGGAGGCGATCAAGAGCCAACCCAATCTGGAAAAGCTGGCTAAGCAGATTGAAATCTCGATTACGCCGGAGGGGCTCCGGATCGAACTGATCGAGGGTAAGCAAGGGACGTTTTTCCAGAGTGGGAGCGCCGTGTTGAGCCAGCCCGGGCAGGAACTGCTGAATATGCTGGCGGGGCAGTTGAAGCCGCTGCCGAACAAGCTGCTTCTGGAAGGGCATACCGATGCTCAGCCCTATTCGGCGGATAATGCATACACGAATTGGGAGCTTTCGGCGGACCGGGCCAATTCAGCGCGGCGGTTGCTGCAGACCGATGGCGTGGGGAAGGACCAGATTACCCAGGTGCGCGGGTATGCAGACCAACTGCTACGCGTAAAAAGCGACCCGTTGGACCCGTCCAACCGGCGGATTTCATTGATAGTACAGTGGGCGGACGGGGCTGGCCCTCAAAACCTGAAAGGAATCGCCGAGGGACAGGGGGACGCTGCTCCGGCAAAGCCGCAGCCTGCACCACCGGCCCCGTCCCCAGGCAAGGCAGCGGAAGGCAAGCCCCCGCCGGGGGCTGCGAGTACTGCTCCGGCGAAGCCATCGGGAGGCAAACCCGCGCCCGCCGCTGCTCCGGCGAGCACCGCTCCAGCGAAGCCAGCGGAGGGGAAACCTGCGCCTGCCGCGCCTCCTGCTGCCAAACCGGCCGCTGGGAGCCCAGCTCCGGCAAAGCCTGGTTTGATGGATAGGCTGAAAGGCATGTTGCCGGGCAACAAAACGCCGAAGAAGTGAGACCAATCAGCAGCAGCGGTAAGGCGCGGCGGGTTCGAGGGCCACTTTACCGGACTCAGTTGAGAGGGATGTCGCCGAGGGTGGCGGAATACCGCGCAGTGTTTTCATACAGCGCAGGCCGGCAGATCCTGCGATGACGATAGCTCCGACGATGAATATCCCCATGAGAGTGATTTCGATCCAGCCTTGCAGTTCCGTGCCGGAACGCATGGCCATGGGCCAGAACGTGTTTTGGATGGAGAGGATGCCTGCGGATACAGTGGTCGCCAGGACGAAGAGTGCGGGGATCAGCGTACACCAGGCGTAGCGCGCTTTGTTGTGGTTCACCAGGTACGTGGTCATGGTGGCGAGAGCGATCGAGGCGAGTAACTGATTGGCCGTTCCGAAGAGCGGCCAGATAGTGGATATGGTGCCGCCCCAGATCAGATATCCCCAGCAGAGAACGATCATACCCGTAGCCGAGAGGCTTGAGGGCAGCCAGTTGGTGCGGCCGAGAGGCTTATAGACCTTGCCCATCAGTTCCTGCATCACGTAGCGGGCCACTCGGGTGCCGGCGTCGATGGTGGTGAGGATAAAGAGCGCCTCGAACATGATGGCGTAGTGGTACCAGTAGGCGGTGAGCGCCTTCATGCCGGGAAGGCCGCGAAAGATCTCGGCCATGCCTATGGCGAGCGAAACTGCGCCGCCGGTGCGTCCAGCCAGCGGTTCGCCAACCTGCCGCGAAAACTCGGGGAGATTGACAGTGTGCAGGCCAAGATGCGCGAAGACGGCTGGCGGCACGTTGATGGCGAAGTAGTCTCCAGGGGCGAGCGAGCAGGCGGCGATCAGGGCCAGCACGCCAACCAGCGACTCGGCCAGCATGGCTCCGTAGCCGATGAAGCGGGCTTCCGTCTCTTTGTCGATCAGCTTGGGAGTGGTTCCTGAGGCGACCAGGGAGTGAAAGCCGGAGATGGCTCCGCAGGCGATGGTGACGAAGAGAAACGGGAAGAGCTTGCCGGGGATCACCGGTCCGCCGCCGTGAATGTACGGGGTGAAGGCGGGGAATTTCAAATCAGGATGGACGAAGAGGACGCCGGTAATCAGCGCGGCCAGTGTGCCGAGTTTCACGTAGGTGGAGAGGTAATCGCGCGGCTCAAGCAGCAGCCAGACAGGCAGCACCGAAGCCAGAAATCCGTAGGCGCAGAGGATGACGACAATCTCATGTGGAGTAAAGAGCAGCAGATGCGCAAAGGCAGATCCGGCAAAACCGTGTCCTCCGACAAGCGCGGCCACGATGGCCAACACTCCGAAGATCGACGGGCCCAGCACCGTGACGTTGCCGGCGTTCGAGCGGAACATCCACAGGCCCATCACCATGGCGATGGGGATGGTGCTGCCGATGGTGAAGATGCCCCAGGCGCTCTGGCTAAGTGCGTTCACGACGATAATGGCCAAGCCAGCCATGGCCACGATGAGGATGAGCAGAATGGCGATCATGGCCAGCAGCCCGGTGACCGGGCCGATCTCGCGCTGGATTATGTATGAGAGAGATTTGCCGTCATGGCGAAGCGAGCCGACGACGACGGTGAGATCCTGCACGGCTCCGGCAAGGACGGCTCCGGCGACCAGCCAGATAAGGCCGGGAGCGAAACCGAATTGCGCGGCGAGCGTGGGGCCGACCAGCGGGCCTGCACCAGCGATGGCGGCGAAGTGGTGGCCGAAGACGACCCATTTCGGCGAAGGGACGTAGTTGTGGCCGTCCTTGAAACGATGCGCCGGGGTGATGTTGCGATCGTCCAGCATGAAGGCGCGCGTGGCCAGCAGGGCGCTGTAATAGCGGTACGCCACTGCGAAGATGCCGAGAACGATGAGCAGCAGGGGAAGTGTGTTCACGGGTGGGCGAAACCTCTAGGCCGCGTGGGCCGATTGGGGAAGTATAACAACGGTCTTGAGAAACGGTCTTCCGCGAAAGATATAGGGCTACGCCTGATCGTCGAGATCTTTCAGGGACTTCCCCCCTTCGGTCCTCCATTGAATCAGGCCGTTCGCGCTCCCGCCATGGACGACTGCGGCGGCAGCGGACGGACTTGAAAACTCGGTGTCCCGGCTGAATTTCAAGAATCCGTCCTTTTCAACTAGAGTGCCGTCAGCGATCAGTTCTTTTCGCCTCGTGAGGACAGTTGGATAGCTCTCGGCAGCTGGCCGTTCTTGGAGTACTGCTGTCGATTCCTTAAAGACGACAAAGCCATTCGATGTGCGTTGACCTCGCGCTACAGCGCCCTTCATTTTGCAATAGAGAATCCCGCCCGGCTGGACTGGCGCTGCGGCCTGCGTAATAGGCGACAGAATATCCGAGCCCAGCACGGGTAGCAGTTGCTTAATGTGAGTCAAGAATACTTCCATGTCTGCCTTATCGGACTCTGGAAGTCTCGCGCCCCCAGCCTGATTCTGGTCGATGGCGAACCGGTTGATGATCGCCGCTTCGACTAGAAGACGAGATTCAAGGTACCTCACATGAGCTTTCGTTAGATTCTCATCCTTGCTAGTGAAAACGATCGCAGAGATCCATTCTTTCGCTTTGTGCTGCTTCAACCGCTCCCGGATTATCTCGGCTTCGCCTATGTAGGCCTGTGGTGCGTTTGTCTTGGGGTCGTTACCGATGAGGATGTAGACTCCGGCCTTTTCGAGTTCCTCGCGGGCCAACAGTTGCTCCAATTCGGTGCGCGGAGCAGCGACAGCTTTACCTGTCCAATTCGATATTTCGGCGGTTCGAAGGCTTTTCGCGTCCCCGAACGGTAAGAAAAGGGTGATTGTGGCTGTCGGCATGCTTTCGAGGTGCTCCGTGATTCGTGCTCTGATTTTTCCTAGCATACGCTTTACCCTCAGCGACAATTTGGGATACGCGAGGTCGGACGCTACTTTACAATTACTGTCAAAGGGACGAACTGGGGCCATTCGTCAGGCAACCGCGTTTCGTGGAGAGGTACGTCAATGGAACTCGATTTGGCGGAACAGCGTCAGCAGGCACACTCGCTTCTCGATACCCTGCCGGAAGAAAAGCTCTTAGCGGTTCGAGGCCTCCTCAATGTCCTAGTAGAGCCGCTTTCGCATTCGCTGGCCCTCGCTCCAACAGAGGACGAAGACTTGACGGAGGAGACGATTGCTGCGCTTGAGCGGGCCGAAGCGTCGCTCGCCCGCGGCGAAGGCATTTCCCATGAAGAGGTCCTTCGCGAGTTTGGGCTGTGAGCGATCCGCTTCCTCCCTCAAAGCTGACCATCCAATGGTCGCCCGACGCTCGCGCCGATCTTCGGGCGATCGATCGAGAATCGGCACTCAGCATTTTGCATTGCGTAGACAGATATCTCAGTTCTCGCAGCGGCGATGTAAAGAAGCTCAAGCCTCCCGCGGTTGGATTCCGTCTCCGTTGTGGCGATTACAGGCTATTCTTCAAGGAACTCCGCGACGATGCTATCTCAGTTACTCGCGTGAAGAACAGGCGTGAAGCGTACCGCTAGATGTATGCGGGTCCCCTTCTGCATCGGCAGCATCTACCCGTGCATCTAGTGCCCATGCCGAATACCCGCGTCTCCTTTCTCCCCTTTCCGTTGGTGACTTGCAACTGTCGCATCGCGTTGTCATGGCTCCGCTTACCCGTTTGCGTTCGACGCAGCCGGGCGATGTACCAAATGTACTGAATGCTGAGTATTACGCCCAGCGGTCGACGCCGGGAGGGTTGCTGATCTCTGAGGCGACGCAAATACGGCTCCTCTTTGTCTGAGGGACGAGGCTGTCATCGAGCCAGTGATTTTGTACCCGGCAGAATCCGCGCGTTGCGGATTGAAAAGCCGGCGTGAGAGATGTTGTCATCTGTCGGAGCGATGCATTAGACTCCGGAAGAGCGTGAGAAATCGTTTTCTCGGAGTGTTTGTCCATGGCTATCGTTGCCGGCGTCGATTTTGGGACCCTCAGTGTCCGCGTCACCCTGATTCACAGCGAAAAGGGGCCGATTGGTACGGCTTCGGCGGAGTATCCGCTGCATCGCCGGCGAGACGATCCTGATTTCGCTACCCAGTCGCATCACGATCAGATGGCTGCGCTGGTGCAGGCCACGCGGGCCGTGCTTGAAAAAACTGGTATCGCCGGTGACGAGATCGCCGCGATTGCGCTGGATACCACCGGGTCGAGCGTGGTCGTGGTTGGCGAAGGCCTGGAGCCGCTCGACGAGTACTATCTCTGGTGCGATCACCGCGCCAAGTCCGAGGCCGAGGAGATTACCGCGCGGGCTCATGAAGTGGGCCTTGAGGCGATCGACTGGTGCGGCGGCGTCTATTCGCATGAGTGGGGCTGGGCCAAGCTACTCCATTGGCTGCGGCATAATCCTGCGAAGCGGGAGCACTTTGTAACTGCCCTCGAGCACTGCGACATGGTCGCTGCGACGCTGGCTGGGGTTACCTCGGCGCCGGACGTGAAGCGCAGCGTATGCGCGATGGGCCATAAGTGGCTCTGGAACCCGAAGTGGGGCGGTTTTCCGCCAGAGGAGTTTCTGGTCTCGGTGGACCCATTGCTGGCCGGGGTGAGCGCCAAGCTCGCTGGGGATTATCAAACTTCAGACCATATTGCCGGGCATCTTTCGCCGAAGTGGGCGGCGGAGCTTGGGCTTCGGGCGGGAATTCCGATCCCGGTGGGAGCGTTCGACGCGCATTGGGACGCGATTGGCGCGCATTGCCGTGAGGGCGATGTGGTCAACGTCGTCGGCACCTCGACCTGCATCATCGCCATGGCCAAGGAGACGCAGCTGGTCCCCGGCGTCTGCGGCGTAGTGCCGGGCAGCGTTCACCCGGAGTACACCGGGATCGAGGCGGGTCTTTCTGCTACCGGCGATATTTTCGAGGCAATTGCGCGCCGTGCGGGTAGCACGGTGGCGGAGCTTTCGCAGGGACTTGAAACCTACCGCGCTGGGCAGACTGGCCTGTTACGCCTCAGCTGGGACAACGGCGACCGGACTGTGCTGGTGAATCCGGAGCTGGGCGGCGTGACGCTGGGATGGAATCTGCTGCATACGGCGCAGGATGAGCTGTTTGCGGCGATTGAAGGCACGGCGTTTCATACCCGGATTATCCTGGAGCGCATGGCCGAACACGGTGTGCGCGTGGACCGGGTGATCAACGCGGGCGGCATTCCGCAGAAAAATGAAGTGCTGAACCAGGTGTATGCCAATGTGTTGAACAAGCCGGTGCTGGTGCCGTCCGGCGTGCCGACCAGCCTTGGGTCGGGGATCTTCGCGCTGCTCGCGGCGGGGGTTTACCCAAATATTGAGGCGGCGCAGGAGGCAGTCTGCCTGCCGCTGCGGACGGTCGAGCCGGACCCGGCGTCCGCCGCGGTCTATGAACTGCTCTATGCGCAGTACCGCAGCGTCTACTTTGCGCTGGGCACGCGCGACGCTGCTCCCATTGCGCTGGGCTCAGTGCTGCCAACCTTGCGCAGCGTGGCCGCCGCGGCAGCTCGCGTTGAGGCATAGACGCCGTGGCGACTGGCGGCCCGCCTGTTATTCTAAGGCCGTATGCCGGTGCTATTGCATTTTCCCAAATGGTGTAGACCGGAGTTGTGATCTCCGCGTGGATTTTCGCCAAGAAAATCCACATCCTCACTCCGCAAGAAAATTCACAGTATTTGGGAAAATGCCTTAGAGACCTTGTGGAATCAGGCTCTTCCGGCATTCTATCGAAGGGGAAACATGGCAGCACTGCTGGAAGCCATCGCTGTAAAACGGAAGATGTATTTTGAGTTTGAAAATGTACCGTTCTACTGCCTCGATGCAGAGGTTTCGACGCCAACGGCTCGCGGCGGACAGACGCTGGTGCGGCTGAAGATGCGCAACCTGCTCACCCGCGCCGTCTTCGACAAGACCTTCAAGGCGGGCGACAAGTTCAAGGAGCCGGATCTGGTGATGGCCGAGGCTTCTTATTTGTATTCGGATGCCGATGGATCTTACTTTCTGGATCAGGAAACCTTTGAGACTCTGACCCTGAGCAAGGAAATGATTGGCGACGCCCTGGATTTCTTGCTGGAGGGCGCGATCCTGCAGATTCACAAGTTCAACAGCAACCCGATCGGGCTGCAACTCCCGCAGCAGGTCGAACTGGCGGTGACCTACACCGAACCCGGAGTGCGTGGCGACACGGCCAGCGGCGCGGTGACCAAGCTGGCCAAACTGGAAACCGGGATTGAGATTCGCGTTCCCTTCTTCATCAAGGAAGGCGAGAAGATCAAGGTCTACACCGAGACGCACGAGTTCGCGGGCCGGGCATAAAGAATCTTCTTTCTGCCACGGATCGCTTTCTGATTCAACGATCTTTGTCTAGTGTCCCGAGCCTGTAATCCGCTCAAGAAAAA
>Ga0182030_10021636_pt1 | contig 12036 bp, 10 predicted proteins | sample 812S3MmetaG_FD_121299 | JGI IMG/M metagenome (GOLD analysis project Ga0182030, IMG submission 121299) | Permafrost microbial communities from Stordalen Mire, Sweden - 812S3M metaG (Illumina Assembly) | ecosystem: Environmental > Terrestrial > Soil > Wetlands > Permafrost | place: Sweden...
CGGGGGGACGATCGGTGGAGGAAGTATCTTTTTTATTAGTGATTAGTGATTAGTGATTAGTGATTAGTGATTAGTGATTAGTGATTAGTGAATAGTGATTAGTGGTTAGGGATTAGTGGTTAGGGATTACGGACTAGGGACCGGGGCCAGGGCCGGGAAGACTTCGGCACGCAAAGGTGGCATGAATGTCTGCGGCGTGGCTGTGTGTCAGGGCGCGACTTTAGTCGTGCCGAAAATGGCCGCAAAATGAATTGGGGCTTCAGCCCCTGCGGGCCGATCTTCCTCCGATTTCGCGTCTGCTGTGAAATTATCATTGCGGAGGGTTCTCCGCTTGTTTACCCGCGCGATCGTGCGTAACCCCGGAAGCAACTTTGACGCTGGCCTGACCACAGTCGACTTCGGCCGGCCGGAGTTGGCGCTGGTGCTGGAGCAGCATGCGCGCTACTGCGGCGCGCTGCGGGCCTGCGGTCTTGCTATCACCATGCTCGAAGCCGATCTGCGCTTTCCCGACTCGACGTTTGTGGAGGACACGGCGGTGATTACGCCGCGCGGGGCAGTGCTGATGCGCCCCGGCGCGGCTAGCCGCGAAGGCGAGGTGGAGGCGATTCGGGCTTCGGTGCTGGAATTTTTCCCGGGCGCGCGGGCGATCGAAGCGCCGGGGACCGTGGACGGCGGAGACATCTGCGAGGCAGGGGATCACTTCCTCATCGGGTTGTCACACCGGACCAACGAAGAGGGCGCGCGGCAGTTGGCTAGTCATCTGGCTGGGTTCGGGTACACGTCGTCGACCGTTGACGTGCGGGCTATGACGTCGATTCTGCATTTGAAGAGCGGGATCTCGTACATCGGCGAGAACACGCTGGTGGTGATGGAGGAGATGGCGGAGCGGGCGGAGTTCCGCGGCTTTGATCTGCTGCGGGTAAGCGAAAACGAGAGCTACGCGGCCAACTGCGTGCGGGTGAATGAGCGGGTGCTGGTGGCGGCGGGGTTTCAGGGTCTGACTGCGGAGTTGAAGGCGCGCGGGTCTGATCCTCTGGAACTGGAGATGAGTGAGTTCCGCAAGATGGACGGCGGCTTGAGTTGTTTGTCGCTGCGGTTCTGATTGGGGTTTGTGGCGGCCCACTCATCGCGAAAAGGCCGCGATGAATGGGGCACAGATTCTTGTATGGGTTCGAGGGCTCCCACCCATTTTGCAAAGGACGATTGCAAGAAGCAGGTTCTTCGACTTCGCTCCGCTCAAAATGGGGCACGGAGCGCTTCCGGTTCACTGCTTGGGCTGGGGCGCGGGAGGCTTGCTGCCAGGATTCGGCTGGCTCGGATTCGCCTGGTTTGGATTTGCCTGGCCTGGGGGCAGCTCCTGGCCGTCGTAGATGATCTTGGTGGTTGAGCCGAAGCGCTTGTAATCCGAGTACTTGATCACGTCGCGCATGTGCACGTCCTGGGTCAGGTAACCATTGCCGCCGGCGAAGTGCAGCACGCCTTCGCCCTTGGTGTAGACAGGGAACCAGAAGTGGCCGTCGACCTGGGCGCGCCAGGTCATGAAGGGCGGATGCAGGTCTTCGCTGCCTTTGCGGGTGTCGTCGGGAACCATGCGGCCGTTGGTGACGACGATCTGCAGGTCGGTGGAGTCGACCCAGATGCGGCCCAGCAGGTAGCGCTTCTTCTTCTCGATGACCTTGGGGCTGACGTCGAAGACGTAGCAGTCGATGTCGTCGACCTTCTGCCGGCCCACGTACTTCACGTCGTACTCGCCGATCACCTCCGCGGTCAGGACGAAGGGATAGCCCTTCTGAATGTCCTGCAGGTCGGATGGGGACATCATGACGCGCTCCAGGGTGTTCTGGGGGGCGAAGACGACCTTCTCGGTGCGGGCGCCGGTGAGGTCGAACATCACGTCGTCCACTTCGTAATACTCTCCGTCGGGCTTGTTGGTGTCGTCGTCGATGGTCTGGACTTTGGCGGTGCGGCGGTAGGTGTAGTGGTTGAGGGCCTGCTGGAACTCGCTCTCCCTGGCGGCGAACTCCTTGATGATCTGGTCGGTAGGCGTCGCGGGCGGGGTGAGATCCATCTTGCCGAAGCCGGAGTCGAGGGCCATGGGCGTGAAGCTGTCTTTGTTCTGGGCGGAGGCAACCGACGCACAGGCGAAAGTGACACATGCCGCGGCAAAAACGATCGGGATGAAGCTTCCGGTTCGCAACTGGATTTTCACCTTGGGGTCTCCTGGGTCTTGGCCGAGTTTGAGAAATGTGCGCCGGGCGCGGACGGCCGACTCTACAACATTAGACGCATGGACCGCAGGGACGGATGGTTTCACAATGAAAGCGGCAAGGTTCCATCTTCGGAATCCAGTACGTAACCGTGCCCTGTTCCGTTGATGTGGGACGAGTTGCAAGCAGATGAACGGGCCGTTTCCGCAGCGGCCGGAGTTTTTCGACGGCTGCAGACAGTGGCGGCTGGCCGGGTTGCCGTACACTCGAATCACTCCGGGGCGAGTTGCTGCGGCTAAAGGCGCTGACAATCCGCACGCGGTTGCAACCCAGAATTGGCAACCCGGAATTGGCACCAGAGGATTGAAAGAGAGCGCGGCTTCCATGCCAGACTATTACCAGGCACCGGCACTGATTTTGACAGCGCTGCTGCTGCCGGCGTTTGGCTATCTCTATTTCCGCTTTCGCGATGCGCGGACGCTGCTGTGGTTTCTGGGTTTCCTTTTTGCCGTGTTCCGGATGGCGCTGGTATACCGGTTGGGCACTCCGGACTTTCAGGACAGCGTTCACCCGTGGATGGCTGCGGCGGGGCAGACGTCGATTCAGCTAAGTGCGGCGCTTTTCCTGGCCTCGCTGTCGCCGCTCGGCTTCCGCCTGGGACGCTTTCATATTCTGTACGTGATTCCCTACACCCTGCCGCTGCTGGTGTACTCCATTCTTTTTCATGGATTTCTGCGCGGTGCACAGCCCACGGGGATTCTCTATCTCGTGTTTCCGGCGCTGGGAGCGCTGGCGCTGGTAGCGGGCTTTTTCTGGGGCGTGGCCAAAGGAAACCTGCCCACCTGGATTGGCCTGGGATTCTGTGTGGTGGGCGGCGGATTTTCTGTCTGGATCTACCATTTAGCCGGCCCGGCGTATCCCCTGGCATTTGTGGAGTGCTGCAACCACGTGCTGACGGCGCTGCTGATTCTCTACACGTTCCGGCGCTTCTCCTGCGGCCTGGTTCTGGGGATGGTTGGGTTTCTGCTGTGGGCCTCTCCGGTGCTGATGCTGTTTCCGGTTGTGCATGGCACGCCGTCGATTTTCGTCTCACTGGCGAAGGCCATCGTCCTGTCCAAGGTGATTGCGGCCATGGGCATGATTCTTCTGGCGCTTGAAGACCAGCTGGCCATCAACCAGGCCGGTCAGGAGCGGGAACAGCGGGCGCGCCGCGAACTTGAGGCTTATACCAATCTGATTCTGTCGCGGCGCAGGGTCGTCGATTTCGATCGCCAGGCGGGCGAGATCTGCCAGACGGTGACCGAGCACAGCCGGTTCCGGCAGGCGGCGCTGCTGCTGCACACGGCGGGATCGTATCGGGTGGCCGGGGCTGCGGGCCTCGATCCGGCGGTGGTGGCGGCGCTGGATGAGATGGCGACGCGCATTCCTTTGAAGGGATTTCTGGCGGATGGATCGGCGCCGCCGGCGGTGGAGCAAACACATGCGGTGGCGCTGGACCTGAGCGCATGGCTCACGCCTGGAGACGACCTGATGCGGCTGCGGTTTACCGAGGTTCTGGCTGTTCCCATGATGGGCAGGCAGGTGACCGAAGGAGTGCTGATGCTGGCCGGCATGCGCGATGCGCCGGCGCGCAGTGTGCAGGGCGCGGCGGTGAGACCTGAGAGTGCGAAGCCTGGAAAACAGCGCGCCGGTCACGCGCAGATGGAGCCTCTGCGCGCGGATGACCTGCTGCCGATCGAGATGCTGACGGCGCGGCTGCAGGCCACGCGCAGCCAGACGCTGATGCTGGAGAAGCTGATTGACTCAGAAAAGTACGCGGGCCTGGGGCAGTTGGCAGGCAACGTGACGCAGCAGCTGAACAATCCGCTGACGGTAATTCTGGGCTACGCGTCGCTGCTGGATGAGACGTCGTCGCTGGACCCGCAAGAGCGCAAGGGCGTGGAGGCGATTTTGACCGAGGCGCGGCGGATGCGATCGACGCTGGAGAGCCTGACCAGGATTGCGCGGCCGCAGACGGGGCAGTTCACGGCCGTATCAGTGAGCGAGTTGCTCACCGATATGGAGCAGCTGCACAGGTCGGAGTTTCTGCGCCGGTCGATCGAGTTCCGCATCAACATTGCCCACGGGCTGCCGCGGGTGCTTTGCCATGCTCAACAACTGCGGCAGGCGGTGCTGCACTGCCTGCAGTTTGCCATTGAGGCTGTAGAAGGGCAGGCAATGACTGCGGCGACGGAAGAGCTGAAGACGGTGCGGCTGGAGGCATCGGCGGAAGGCAACCTGGTGCAGATTCTTATTGCTCATTCGGGCCAGGGATTCTTGCATCCCGACCGGGCGTTCGACCCGTTTGTGCCTAAACAGGCACAGGGTGAAACGGCAGGTCTGGGGCTAAGCCTGTGCGCCAGCATTCTTCGCGACCACAACGGGCGGGCTTCGGCGGTGAACCTGGAGCCGCGCGGTGCGGCGATTCTGCTGGAGCTGAAGGCGGCTTGACGCTCGACCGTCGGAGCGCTTCGGGCCGTTCCCGACGATCCCTTCCGGACGATCACCGCGACGAAGTCTGAATGTGTTTACAGACGGGTGCGTGCCCTGCGCCAGCCCAAAACTGCACCCTCGCCAGATCTGTTTGTTTTGCGCTCGGCAAGGCGAGCGGCGATAGGGGAGCGCTTTGCTGTATTGTTCTTAGCAGGCGCGGGTTACGGGGTTATCCGGCGGCAGGTAGCAACTCGGACCCGGTAAAGCGCGTCCAATCGATGGGTCGGCGAAGTGGTTATCATGCTGAGCGAGCGTCGATCTCGATGGCCGCGAACCAAGGTTCTCATTGCGGGCGGCCGGGGAATTTGCTACGCTCATGCAATCTTCAACGCTGGGCGAAAGGAGAGTTTTCATCATGGCAGAGGACAGCAAGATTCATCATTTGGGGTGGTTTCTGGCAGGACTGGGCATCGGAGCGGCGGTCGGAATTCTTTACGCTCCCAAGAGCGGCCGCGAAACCCGAGAAAGCCTTGCCAACAGCGCCCGCGAGGGCACGGACTACGTGCGCACCAAAGCCCAACAGGCCGCCGAGCAGGCGAGCGTGCTGGTGGATAAAGGCAAGGAACAGGTAGGCGCATTTGTGGACAAGAGCAAGGAGCAGGTGGCCACACTTGTGGACAAGAGCAAAGACCTGGTGGACAAGAGCAAGGACCAGGTGAGCGAGTATGTCGATCGCAGCCGTGAGGTTGTGGACCGCGGTCGCGCGCAGTGGGAAGAGTTTGTGGAGCGCGGCAAGAGCCTGGTAGCCGACCAGTCGACGCGTGTATCCGCTGCGGTGGATGCGGGACGCAATGCCTATCGCACCACGACCGTCGATCCGACGGAGCTCTAGGCTTGACATGCGCCGGAGCAAGCAGCTTCGGCGCGGCCTTGACTTGTTGTCTCATCCGCTCCGGAGCCGGAGCGTGCGATCGCCATTGATTTGAGCGCGCGCCGGTTGCGGATTAGAACGTCTCCTTTTGGCCGGGGATGCGTTGAACGAGCTGTCGAACGTCCGCAGGCGAGCTGCGCGGGAACTTCCTGAGGCCGAGTGATGAACCACGAAACCATCGAGCTGGCATTCGTTGCGTTGGGTGCGGTGGCTCTGGCAGTCCAGACCTGCATACTTCTGGCAATCTTCATTGGCGTGACCAGGGCCGCCAAATCCATCAAAGAAGAGATCGACGAGATGAAGACGACCGTGATGCCGGTTGTTGCATCGACGCGCGAGATGGTTGAGACGACGCGTGGCATGGTCACGCGGCTTACGCCCAAGGTGGAGTCGGCGGTAACCGATCTTTCAGAAGTCGCGCGCAGCCTGCGGACGCAGACGGAAGATGTGCAGGTATCCGTCGAGCAACTGCTGGAGCGGGTCCGCAAGCAGTCGGGGCGCATCGATACGATGTTTTCAAGCACCCTGGATGCCGTGGACAAGGCGAGCACGTTTGTGGCTTCAACGGTGGCGAAGCCGGTGCGGCAACTGGCGGGGATGCTTGCCGGGCTGAAGGCAGTGGTGGAGTCGCTGCGATCCTCGGATCCCGCGTATCGCGAGCCTACGCTGCACGACGACAAGGATATGTTCGTCTAGTGTGGTTCGTCTGAAGGTCATCGAAGAACAACCGCAGATTCTTCGACTCACCACCCCCCGAACTCCACCCCAAGAGCAGAGATCGCTCTTTGGGGACCCCGGAACTGAAAGACGTTCGGGGCCCGGTTCGCTCAGAATGACAGCCAGTTTTGAGTTGCTTATTTGAAACTTGTGATACCGGGGGCATTTTTTCCAGGTTCGATTGATGTTGAATTGATTCGTCTTAAAGCGTCTCTGCTTCGTCCATTCTTCATGCTCAATTCCATCCCACGCTCGATGATTTTGAACCTGGCCCTTGCGCTTGCGGTTTCTGCCGCGGCAGCTCAGACGATGCCAGGCGCATCTCTGCTGGCGCTGTCGAAGCAGGATCACACGCTTGCGATCATCGATCCGGCGGACTTGCGCGTGGTGGCGACCGTGCCGGTGGGCGACGACCCGCACGAGGTGATTGCCGCAACCGATGGCAAGACGGCCTATGTTTCGAACTACGGATTTGGAGCGTTTCATACGCTTTCGGTGGTCGACCTGGTGGGGCACGTGCGCCTGGACTCGATTGATCTGGGCGCGCTGCGCGGGCCGCATGGGTTGGACTTCAAACAGGGCAAGGTGTTTTTCACGGCGGAGGCGGCCAAGGCGATTGGCAGCTACGATCCGGCGACTGGCTCCTCGTCTGGAAAGATCGACTGGATCATGGGCACGGGGCAGGATCGGACGCACATGATCTATGTGTTTCCCGACGGCAAGCGTATTGTCGTGACCAATGTGAATTCCGCGACCGTCACGATTCTCGAAAAGACGGAAGGTCGTGCAGGTGGGCCGCCACCGGGGATGGGGCGGCCGCCTGGTGGTGGGCCTGCTGGTGAGCCTGGAGGCGATGCTGGAATGGGCGGACCCCCGCCGGGAATGGGGCCGGGAGGGCCGCCGCCAACTCCGCCGGGCGGGGACTGGAAGCTGACGGTGATTCCGGTGGGCCGCGGCTCGGAGGGATTCGACGTTTCTCCCGACGGCAAAGAGGTCTGGGTTGCCAACGCACAGGACGGCACGGTTTCCATCATTGACATGGCCGCGAAAAGAGTGACAGCTACGCTTGCCGCCAATGTGCGCGGGGCCAACCGGCTGAAGTTCACGCCGGATGGCAAGCTGGTGCTGATTTCGCCGGGATCGGCACTGGTGGTGCTGGACGCCGCGATGCACAAGGAAGTGAAGCGGCTGACGGCGGTGCATGGGTCAGGCGGCATCCAGATGCAGCCGGACGGGGCGCGAGCCTATGTGGCATGCGGGCGCGATAATTACGTCGCCGTGATCGACCTGAAGACGCTGGAGATGGTGGGCAAGGTTGCCGTGAACAGTCCGGACGGGCTGGCGTGGGCGGTGCAGCAGTAGAAGATACGGAGCTGACAAAGGGCGAGCGGCCGGATTGGCTGCTCGCCCTTTGTTGTTGATGGTCCCGGTTTACTTCTCGTCGAGCTGAATTACCTGGATCGTGTATGCGGGAATCGTGCGACGGAGATGATCGCTCACGCCCGGCAACGCGGTCTCCACGGGCGCGAGTGCCGTTGGCTTTTCGATGGTGTTCGTCTCCTGCGTGTCACGGGCGCTCAGCGTGACCAGAGTGCCGGTCTCGGCAAGCTTTACGCCAGGAAGGTCGATGTCCAGCGGCTGCGGCTCACTCGCAGCGTTGACCACCTTGAGGTAAATCCGCTTCTTGGCCGCGTCGCGCGTGACGGAGTAAAAGAACTTGGGATTGGCTGGGTCGATGCCGTCGAGCTTGGACGCCGGCACCTCGTCGCCCAGGTACTTGGCGAACAAGACCTGCGCGTAGTAGCTGGGCGAGCCATAGCTGCGCATGGCGTCGTAGCCGATGAGGTTGGTGCCCCACTGCATGCCGCCGGGATTGACGTTGACCAGCAGCGGCGCGTATGCGGCCATGATGACAATGTCGCTGTTGCGCTCCAGGCCCGTCATCCAGGCTGCATCGCCCAGCGCGCCACCCATGTTGGGTGTGGGCGTGCCCTCGAGCGTGGCCCACTCGCCGACGAAGACCTTGGGGCCGTTGCGGTCGGCCTTGTCGTAACGCCCGTTGTCCCAGACCGGAGCGGCTGTGGTAGTGGCAGGGTCGTAGTGGGTGGCGTCATGGAAGAACTGCGTGGCGCGCACGTAGAAGTGCTCGTCGATTACGTCCGGCGTGCCGCCTTTGACGGGCGCGGTGGCAATGAGCTTCAGGTTGGGGTATTTTGCCCGGATGGCCTTTTCGAACGGCCCATAGCGCTGCTGATAGCTGCCGGAGCGGTCAAGCCAGTCCTCGTTGCCGATCTCGACGTAGGTGAGGGCGAATGGGGCGGGGTGGCCGTCCTTCACGCGCTCGGCGCCCCACTTGGTATCGGGCCCGCCGGTTACGAACTCGATCTCGTCGAGGGGGTCCTGAACGAAGGGCTCGAGCTCGGCTTCGGTTTTGACGTGCTCGCCGGCCAGCGAGTAGCCGGCATAAACGGCAAGCACGGGATTCATATGCAGGTCTTCACACCAGCCCAGAAACTCGAGCAGACCCATGCCGTCAGTGGATTGATAGCCCCAGGGGCTGGGGTGCGTAGGACGGTCGACCATGGGGCCGATGGTCTTCTTCCAATCGAAGTGTTCGGGGATGTGGTTGCCTTCAAGGTAGTTGCCGCCGGGGAAGCGGAGGAAGGCCGGATGCAGGTCGGCCAGCTTCTCCATCAGGTCAGTGCGGAAGCCGTTGGGGCGGTCATGATAGGTCGGCGGGAAGAGCGAGACCAGGTTGAGCCAGAGAGTGCCGGGGTGGGCCACGGTCAGGACGAGATGATTTGACGAACTGGCTTCAATGGCGCCGGTCTTCAAGGTGAACTCGTACTGCTTCCAGTCCACGCCCACGGCGGCTACCTGGGCGGTGGCTAAGGGCTTGCCGGAGTTGTTGTTGACCAGGCTTACGCTGATGGGGCCGAGGTCGGCGGAGTCAGCCTTGGCGTAGAAGGAGCCTTTGTAGAGTGTCTCGGGGCGCAGGGGCATGCCCCAGTAGCCCACGTTGAGCACGCCGGCGTGGTTGTGCGCGTCGGCCTTCTTGACATCGATCTTCAGGCTTGCGGTGAGCGCGTCGCTGGGGCCTGTGGTCTTGTCCACGGACATGGCGGCTGCGGCGTTGCCGTCTTCCACCAGGAACCAGTCGTGCACGCCGTCCCACTCGGTGTGGAGGGCGCGGTTGCGCACCATCTCGGCGTACAGGCCGCCGTCGTAGGAGTAGTTGATCTCCTCGGTCATCAGGCCGTAAAGGGTGGGGCTGACGGCGTGGAGAGACTGGTCGGCGTGGATGGTGAGGGTGGCGGTGGGAGCTTGCGCAAGGGTGAGAGCGGGCGCGAGAGCGGCAAGGGCGAGGAGAGTGGCCAGTTGAGCAAACGTTTTCTTGTTCATCGATAATTTCTCCCGGAATTCGGTGCCGGGCCAGTATAACGCGGGCGAGCGGGATGGAAAGCATTTTGGTCGATGGAGTTGAATTTGCTAGTGTCCTGTCCCTGAAGTTCATAAAATAAAACGATTTGTCATCCTGAGCGAAAGGGGCCCCAAACGCCTTTCAGTTTGGGGGTGGTGAGTCGAAGGATCTGCGGTTGCACTTCGGAACTTACGCCAAGGGCTTCAGGGACAGGACACTAAACGATCCAGCCGCCGCCGACTACTTCGTTGCCGTCGTAGAAGACGGCGGACTGGCCGGGGGTTACGGCGCGCTGGGGTTCGTCGAAGGTGGCCAGGACTTCCTCACTGTCGGGATTGGTCTCCCCGGTCGCCAAGTGCGAGGGATCCTTCGGCAGGCTCAGGACAGGCTCGGGGGCACCCGGTATTTCAAGGTCTGCTCCCCGCAGGGGCTGCAGCGTGGCCCAGGCGGGCTCGTGGCGGTGACGGATCTTGATCTTTACGCGCATGGGGGCGGTGAGGGCGGGAATGCTGATCCAGTTGAGGCGGCAGGCGCGGAGGGTGCGGGTGGCCAGCTCGGCTTCCGCGCCTACGGTGACGCGGTGCGAGTCCGGGTGGATCGAGAGCACGTAGAGCGGCGTGGGCGAGCTGACGCCCAGGCCCTTGCGCTGGCCGACAGTGAAGTTGGAGATGCCTTCGTGGCGGCCGATGACCTCGCCGCTGGAGGCAACGAGCTCGCCGGCGGTGACGGGCATGGGCTCGCCCTGCTCCTCAAGATAGGCGGTGAGGAACTGCTTGTAGTCGCCGCCGGGGATGAAGCAGATCTCCTGCGAGTCGGGCTTCTCGGCCAGCGCCAGGCCGGCAGTGCGGGCAGCTACCCTTACGTCCGGCTTCTTCATGTGGCCGAGCGGAAAGAGGGTGCGGGACAGCTGTTCCTGTGTGAGCCCGAAAAGGAAGTAAGTCTGGTCCTTGGCCAGGTCGGCGGGGCGCTTCAGTATCCAGCGTCCGCGAGCCTCGTCATACTCGTTGACGGCGTAGTGGCCGGTGGCGATGCGGTCGGCGCCGATGGAGCGGGCGGTGAGCAGAAGCTGGTCGAACTTGAGGTGGTTGTTGCACAGCGAGCAGGGGATGGGCGTGCGGCCGTGCAGGTACTCGTCGACGAAGGGGCGGACTACGTCCTTCTCAAAGCGCTCCTGCTGGTTGACGACGTAATAGGGGATGCCGAGGTGCTCGGCGACGCGGCGGGCGTCGTAGACATCATCCAGGCTGCAGCAGCGGCCGGCCTTGGGGGCATCGGGGATGCCGTGCTTGCCGGCCAGCCGGGTCTGGTCCCAAAGCTGGAGGGTCAGGCCGACGACCGTTTCGCCCGACTGGGCGAGCATGGCCGCGACGGCGGAGGAGTCGACTCCTCCGGACATGGCTACGGCGATGGGGGCGGGCTGGATCATAGGGAAGCAGCGGGGTGAACGGTGTTTGCGGAGCAAACCCTGCCTTACCTTAGGGTAGTCTGTTTTTGGGGCGGGCGCAAAGGCAGCGGCGGGTCTTGCGGGCGCGGGATTGCTTGTCCCTTCGCGAGACCGGGCGTAGACTGGACTTCAACCGAGGTGCGCCGATGACCGTTACCCTGCATCTGAGACCCGAACTGGAAACTGGCTTGCTGGCCAGGGCGCGGGCGCGTGGGATCGGGTTGGAGGAGTATCTGCTGACGGTTGTGGAGGGCGCAGCATTTTCGGCAATGGCTCCCCAGACCTTGATGGAGAGCCAGGATCGGCAGGAAGCTGTGCGCAAGATGCTTGAGTTTGGCGAAAAACACCGGTTGAGTCTTGGCGAGCCGGTTTCCCGCGCAGTGCTGCATGAAGGCCACCGGTTCTGATGGCGGAGTTTGTTCTCGACGCATCCGTGGCTATCTCCTGGTGCTTCCCGGGCGATCCGACGGAGGATACGCCTTACATTCGCTGGAGGCGCTGACGGTTCACGATGCGGTTGTGCCGGAGGTATGGGCCTTCGAGGTTGCCAACAACATCTTTGTTTCCCACCGCAGGCGCAAGCGCATCAACGAACAGCAGGTGGCCGAGTATCTGACACTTTTGCAGGCCTTGCCCATCCGGGTTGAGTCGCAGCCGCTTTGGGCCAATTTGGGGTTGGAGGCGTTTGCGCGGCGCTGGGATATGGCGGCTTACGATGCCGCGTACCTTGAACTGGCCCTGCGAAAAGGGCTCCCGCTTGCGACGACGGATGGAGTTTTGAAGGAAAAGGCGAGGGCCGCGGGTGTGTTGATCTTCGCGTGAGGCGGGTTGGGTTCTGTTTTCC
>Ga0182030_10021639_pt1 | contig 12036 bp, 8 predicted proteins | sample 812S3MmetaG_FD_121299 | JGI IMG/M metagenome (GOLD analysis project Ga0182030, IMG submission 121299) | Permafrost microbial communities from Stordalen Mire, Sweden - 812S3M metaG (Illumina Assembly) | ecosystem: Environmental > Terrestrial > Soil > Wetlands > Permafrost | place: Sweden...
CCCTTCTCCGAGCAGCAGAACACCGATCATCCACTGACCTTGTACGCCGCCACCAAGAAGGCCAATGAGTTGATGGCGCACAGCTATTCCTCGTTGTACGGGCTGCCGACCACGGGGCTGCGATTTTTCACGGTGTACGGTCCGTGGGGACGCCCGGACATGGCATTGTTCCTGTTCACCAAGAACATACTCGCGGGCAAGCCCATCGACGTGTTCAACGGCGGGCATCATCAGCGCGACTTCACCTATGTGGATGACATCGTCCAGGGAGTGGTCGGGGCGGTGGACCGCATCGCGGCGCCGGATCCGGCGTGGGATTCCGGCGCGCCCGATCCGAGCAGCAGCAGCGCCCCCTATCGCATCTACAATATCGGCAATCAGCAACCGGTGGCGCTGATGCGTTACATCGATGTTCTCGAACAATGCCTGGGAAGAAAGGCGCAGAAGAATCTATTGCCGATGCAGCCGGGCGACTTGCCGGACACCTGGGCCGATGTGCAGTCACTCGCCCGGGACGTCGGATATCGGCCCCGCACCGGGCTCGAAGAGGGTGTTAAGCGCTTCGTCGAGTGGTATCTTGGGTACTTCCACGGCCGAGCTTCATGAGTATCACCTATGCCACATTTGAACTCCACGCTCGCGGCCTGGAGTGCCGTAGCGGCACACGCACATGAGATCGGTGGCACACAGCTTCGCAGCCTGACCGCCGCCGATCCGCAGCGCTGGCAGGAGCTGCACGTCGAGCACGGCCCCTGGATGCTCGACATGTCGCGGCAGCGAGTAACCCCCAGGACCTTGTCGCTGTTGCTCGAGCTTGCGCGCGGCGTCGGGCTCCCCGAGCGCATCGCCGCTATGTTTCGCGGCGATCGCATCAACACCACGGAGCAGCGCGCGGTGCTGCACACCGCGTTGCGCTCGAGTTTCGCAGGGTCCGCCGCCATTCAGGCGGAGGTGCGCGATTCGCGCGCCAAGCTGGCGGCGTTTGCCGGCGCGGTGCGCGCGGGAACGGCGCTCGGCGTCACGGGCAAGCGCTTCAGGCACGTGGTCAACATCGGGATCGGCGGTTCCGACCTGGGACCCTTGCTGGTATGCGATGCCCTGAGACATGAGTGGAGCGGCGGCATCACGCCGCATTTCGTGTCGAACGTCGATCGGACTCAGCTCGAGGATTTGATCCGCAGCATCGATCCGGCGGAAACCTTGGTCATCATCTGCTCCAAGACATTCGTCACGCTGGAAACCCAGGCGAACGCCAATGCGGCGCGCGCCTGGATCGTCGGGGCGCTGGGCGAAGCGGCGCCGGCGAATCACTTTGTCGCGGTGTCGACCAATGCCGAGGCCATGGACGCCTTCGGCATCGCCGCGCAGCACCGCTTCACCATGTGGGACTGGGTGGGCGGGCGCTATTCGGTATGGTCGGCGATCGGCTTGATCGCGGAAATCGTGGTCGGCAGCGAGCGATTCGCTGAATTTCTCGCCGGCGCGAGCGATATCGACCGGCATTTCAAGGACACGCCGTTCGAGAAGAATCTCCCCGTATTGATGGGAGTGCTGGGCGTGTGGAACCGCAGCTTCCTGCATTTGCCGACCCTTGCGGTGCTGCCATACGATCAGCGGCTCGCGCGCTTGCCGGCCTACCTGCAACAGCTCGAAATGGAGAGCAACGGCAAATCGGTGGACTTGAACGGCGAGCGCGTCGATTTTCCGACCGCGCCCGTGGTGTGGGGCGAGCCGGCGTCCAACGCGCAGCACTCGTTCTTTCAAATGCTGCATCAGGGCACACCGACCGCGGCGCTGGATTTCATCGCGCCGCTGCGCGGCTCGTGGGGCGGCACCGAGGCCCAGGACCTGGCGCTGCGAAATTGCCTGGCTCAATCCCAGGCTTTCGCCTTCGGCTACACCGCCGAGGAAGCCGCAGCCGACATGCGCAAGGCCGGCGCCACCGACGCCGACATCGCGCGGCTGGTCCCGCACCGGGTGCACGAGGGCAATCGCCCGAGTTCATTGCTGATGTATCCGCAGACCACGGCGCGCACCCTGGGCTCCCTGCTGGCGCTGTACGAGCACAGTGTGTTCGTGCAAGGCAGCATCTGGGGCGTGAATTCCTTCGACCAATTCGGTGTCGAGCTCGGCAAGCGCCTCGCGGGCGGCATCTCGATGCAGGGCGACCGGCCGCCGACCGGCTCTGGCGCGGCCGGCCTGGCCGAAGTCATCGCTTATGTCACGAAACATCGCTGAAGCGGGGCGCAAATGCGATACCGACCGACCCGCGCGCGTCCATACCCTATAATTGCGCCGTGAAACAACGCAAGGGCATCATCCTGGCAGGCGGCGCCGGCACCCGGCTGCATCCGATCACCATGTCGCTGAGCAAGCAGCTGTTGCCGGTGTACGACAAGCCGATGATCTACTACCCGCTGGCGACGTTGATGTTTGCGGGCATCAAGGAATATTTGATCATCACCACGCCGCGCGATCAGGCTGCGTTTCGCGATCTGCTGGGATCCGGTTCGCAATGGGGGCTGAAGTTCGACTATGTGGTGCAGGACGCGCCCAATGGCATTGCGCAGGCGTTGATACTGGCCGAGCCCTTCCTGGACGGCGCGCCGTCGGCGCTGATTCTCGGCGACAACATTTTTTATGGCGCGAATCTTCCCGCGCTGCTTAAATCCGCATCCGCACGCGAATCGGGCGCCACCGTTTTCGGCTATTACGTGCAGGACCCTGAGCGCTATGGGGTGGTGGAATTCGATGCCGCCGGCAAAGTGAAGGACCTGCTGGAGAAGCCAGTGCGGCCGCCGTCCAACTTCGCGGTGACGGGAATCTATTTTTACGACGCGCGCGCCTCCGCCCTGGCGCGCGCGCTCGCCCCCTCCGCCCGCGGCGAACTGGAAATCACGGATCTTAATCGCGCCTATCTCAAGCTGGGCGATCTGCACGTCGAGCGGCTGGGCCGCGGCACGGCGTGGCTGGACACCGGCACGCACAATTCCCTGCTGGACGCGGGCAACTTCGTGCGCATCATGGAGGATCGGCAAGGGCTGAAAGTGGCATGCGTCGAGGAGATCGCCTGGCGCCAAGGGTTCATCGATACCGAGGCGCTGGTGGCCCTCGCCAAACCGTTGGCCAAGAGCGGGTACGGAGAGTATCTATTGCGAATGGTGAAGGAGCAGTCGCAGGGTGTGGGCGAGTGAAATTTCATAAGACCCCCATCGACGGCGCGATCCTGGTCGAGCCGCAGGTATTCGGCGATGCGCGCGGTTTTTTCGTCGAAACCTGGCAGTCGAAAAGGTTCGAGGAGGCCGGGATTGACGCCAAGTTCTGCCAGGACAATCACAGCCGATCGACGCAGTGGACGCTGCGCGGGCTGCATCTGCAGGTCGAGCATACCCAAGGCAAACTGGTGCGGGTGACGACCGGTTCCGTATTCGACGTGGTGGTCGATCTGCGCCGCTCGTCGCCCAGCTTCGGGGCCTGGTGGGGCGTGGAGCTATCCGGCGCAAACAACCGCATGCTGTGGGTTCCGCCCGGCCTGGCGCACGGAATTCTGATCACCTCCGAGTCGGCCGACTTTCTCTACAAGTGCACGGACTTCTACAGCCCGCAGCATGAGCGAACGCTGGCCTGGGACGATGCGACCCTGGCGATCAAGTGGCCACTGCCGGCGGGAATCTCGCCGAAGCTCTCGGCCAAGGACATGCACGGCTTTAAGTTTGCCGAGATCGAGAAGTTTGCATGAGAGCACTCGTGCTCGGCGGCGGCGGCCAGGTCGGCCGCGCGGTCGCCAAGGCCCTCCCCAGCGGGCACGCACTGGTGATCAAGACGCGCGCCGAGCTCGATATTGCCGATGAGCGCGCGCTCGCAAGGGTGCTGGCGGAGGCGAAAATCGACTGGATCGTGAATGCGGCCGCGTACACCGCGGTGGACCGGGCGGAGGAGCAGCGTGCGCAGGCGACGGCCGTCAACGACACCGCCGTGGCGCTGCTTGCGGCCGCCGCATCCAGCGCCGGCTGCCGGCTGCTGCAGCTTTCGACCGACTTCGTCTTCGACGGCAAATCGAATCGCGGCTACTTGCCGGATGACGCGACCAATCCCTTGAGCGTCTACGGAATGAGCAAGCTTGCCGGGGAGCAGCACGTAGTGGGCGGCGGCGGCTCGGGAATCGTGGTGCGGACCTCGTGGGTGTACGCGGCCGCCGGGCAGAACTTCGTGCTCACCATGCTGCGGTTGATGCGCGAGCGCGAGCAGGTGCGCGTGGTCTGCGACCAAATCGGCGCCCCGACCTGGGCGACGGGGCTGGCAAAAGCAATCTGGGGGCTGATCGATGCGGCGCCCCCGGGCGGGGTGTACCACTGGACCGACCTCGGCATCGCAAGCTGGTACGATTTCGCGGTCGCCATCCAGGAAGAAGCGCTGGCGCGCGGCTTGCTGACGCGCGCGGTGCCGATCGTGCCGATCGCGACCGCGGAGTATCCCACGCCCGCCCGGCGCCCCGCCTTCAGCGTATTGAACACCGGCGCCACGCGTGCATTGATTGCCTTTCCAGCGCAGCATTGGCGCCATAATTTGAGGAAGATGCTGGATGAGCTTCGAACCGCGTAACGTCTTGATCACCGGCGGCGCAGGATTCATCGGCGCGAACTTCGTGCGGCATTGGCTGGGCCTGCCCGGCGAGGGCCGCGTGGTCGTGTTCGATGCGTTGACTTATGCGGGCAATATCGAGAATCTTGCGGGGCTCGAGCGCGACCGGCGCTACGTATTCGAGCGCGGCGATATTTGCGATGAGGGCGCCGTGCGCGCGCTGCTCGAGCAGCAGCGTATCGATACCGTGGTGCACTTTGCGGCGGAGTCGCACGTCGATCGCTCGATCCTTGGGCCCGACGATTTCATCCGCACCAACATCGTCGGCACCCATTCTCTGCTCAAGGCGGCGAAGTCGTTCTGGATTGACGCCAAGGGTGTTGCCGCGCATCGCTTCCATCATGTGTCGACGGACGAGGTGTACGGCTCGCTTGGGCCGCAGGATGCGCCTTTCCACGAAGCGACTGCGTATGCGCCGAATTCTCCGTATTCGGCGAGCAAGGCTGCCTCCGACCACCTGGTGCGCGCGTATCACGAGACCTACGGCCTCGACACCACGGTCACCAACTGCTCCAACAATTACGGTCCCTATCAGTTTCCCGAGAAACTTATTCCGCTCACGCTGATCAATATCCTGTCGGGCAAGCGCTTGCCGGTGTACGGGGACGGCCTGCAGGTGCGCGACTGGCTGCACGTGGCCGATCATTGCGAGGCGATTTGCCGTTCTCTGACTCTCGGCCGCTCCGGGGAGGTTTACAACATCGGCGGCAACAGCGAGACCACCAATATCCACATCGTGCGCACCCTGTGCACCTTGGTGGACGAGCGCCTCGCCGAGGCAGCGGAACTTCGGGCATTATTTCCACTCAAAACCGCGCCGGCGGCGCAGCTGATCGAGTACGTGCGCGACCGCCCGGGACACGACCGCCGCTATGCCATCGACTATCGCAAGGCGCAGCGCGAGCTCGGCTATGCGCCGTCGCGTGATCTCGCGACGGGCCTGCGCGAGACCCTGGATTGGTATTTGTCCCACCGCGGCTGGTGGCAAGCGCTGTTGGGGCGCAACTACGCAGCATGGGTCGACAAGAATTATAAGCGGCCATAGCCGCCGTTAAGCTTTGGTAGGATATGATGTTGGATTAGGTCAATACATGGTATTCGAAGTATGTCCGTTCGTTCATTGCGCGCGCTGATGGCCGCGATCAAGGCCGCTGCCCGCGGATCGACCCATGCAAAATAGAGTATTGCGCGGCTTGGTGGTGCTGCTTGCGTTGGGATTGGCGGCGTCGGCGCAGACCCAGAACTCTTCGGATCCCCTACAGCAGCTGAAGGACAGCCTGCCGCAGGACGCGCAGAGCTCCATTCTGCAGGGCGTCCTGGGCAATGACAACACCGGCAAAAAGCAGACCGACAAGAAGCTCGATAATCCGGACAGCGTGCGGGCTCCTTCCAACGAGGATATTATCCAGAAGAACATCAAGACGCGCGATGGACGCATCTTGCGCCAGTTGAATGAAGACCCGGAGTTGCGCGCCGACGACACGGTGATGATCGAGCTGCGGTCGGTCGACGAAGTGTGCGAGCACAACAATCTAGTTCCGGGCATTCTGAATCAGGCCACGGGCCAGAATAATCAACAAGGCGGCACCTATGGCGCGCCGGGCGCCGCCGGCGGCGCGAACCCCTTGGGCGCGCTCGCGGCCGCAAACGGGTTAAACGGGGTCGCCGGATCCGGTACGGCCGGCGCAGCCGGCGCAGTCGGCGGGATTGGCGGGGCCAACGGGCTCGGCGGGCTCGGCGGGCTCGGGGGAATCAACGGGCTCAACACGCAAGGCAATGGCGCCGCGAACAACGGTAATTGGGCTTTCGATTTGAGCCGCTGTCCTCTGCCGACGGATAAGCCGAAGACCGACGATGAGAAGGCGGACATCGAGAAGTTTCGGCAGAGATTCCTCAGCTACAATCCATTCAAGCTGAACCGGTTCGGCATTCTCGAGCTTCCCGGCCTGCCCTCGATGCCGGTCGCGGGCCTTACGGCAACCGAAGCGACGCGGCGCTTGAGTTCCGATCCGGAACTGAACGACTATTTTGTGCGTTTGACGCTGCTGCGGCTCTCGCAGACCGGCCAAGAGGGCCTGAAGCCGTTCGGCTATGACTTGTTCGAAGGCAGCCCGAGCACGTTTGCACCGGTGTCCGATATTCAGGTTCCCATGGACTACATCGTGGGCCCGGGCGATACCCTCGACATCCAGCTGTATGGCAATGAGCCATCCAGCCTGCAGTTGACCGTCGAGCGAGACGGCCGGATCAATTTCCCCAAGCTCGGTCCCATCATGGTCAGCGGAATGACCTTTGATGCCGCGCGCGCGGTGATCGAGCAACACGTCGCCAAGCAGTTGATCGGCACTCACGTCAGCGTGACGATGGAGGACCTGCGCTCCATTCGCGTGTTTGTGTTGGGAGAAGCCCAGAAGCCCGGTTCATACACCGTGAGCGGACTGTCGACCATGACGAATGCGCTATTCGTCAGCGGCGGGGTCAAGAAAATCGGGTCCTTGCGCAATATCCAACTCAAGCGCGACGGCCGCCTGATCACCACTCTCGACCTGTACGATTTGCTGTTGCGCGGCAACACCAGCGGCGACCGGCAGCTGCTGCCGGGCGACGTCATCTTCATTCCGCCCATCGGCGACACGGTGTCCATCTACGGTTCGGTGCGCCGCCCGGCCATCTATGAATTGAAGACGGAAAGGACCGCGGCGCAGGCGATCGATATCGCCGGCGGACTCTTGCCCGATGCGGATGCAAAGGACGCTCAACTGGAGCGAATACTGCCGTCCAGCCTGAGGCAGATGCACAACATCGATTTGAGTTCGGCGCTGGGCCGTTCGACCACGCTGGATAACGGCGACAAGCTGAGGGTTCCGGAAATTCGCCCGACGCTGGAAAATTCCGTGAAGCTATCCGGTTACGTGTACCGGCCGGGAGCATTCGAATACCACCCGGGACTGCGCTTGACCGATGTGCTCAACAACTTCGATGAGCTGAAGCCCGAAGCCGACATTCACTACATCATGATTCGCCGGGTGATACCGCCTGAACTGAAGATCGAGGTCATTTCGGCAGACCTGAAGCGCGCGCTGGCCGGCCGGGGCACCGCCGCCGACCCGGAGCTCAAGCCGCGGGACGAGATCATGGTGTTCAACTTGACGGCGAATCGATCGCGCATTCTGGAACCCATCATCAGAGACCTGCAGCTGCAGGCAACGCCGGACAAGCCCGAGCAGGTGGTGAGCATCGACGGCCGGGTGAAGGCGCCCGGCAAGTATCCGCTCGAGCCCACCATGCATGTCAGCGACCTGATTCGCGCCGGAGGCAGCCTGGAAGATGCCGCGTACCGTGGTCAGGCTGAAATAACGCGTTATGCGATCGTCGACGGCGATGCGCGCCAGACCGAGTTGATCTCCGTCAATCTCGCTGCCATCAGGCGCGGGGATCCCGGGGCCGATTTGCAGTTGCAGCCCTACGATACCTTGGTCATCAAGCCCATTCCGATGTGGATGGAACCCGGCACCATCGAAGTAGTGGGCGAGGTCAGATTCCCCGGCAAGTATCCCATTCATCAGGGAGAGACCTTGCATGCGGTGCTGGAGAGGGCGGGTGGCTTCACCAGCGCCGCATTCCCCGAAGGCGCCGTATACATACGCGAAGAGCTGAAGAAACGCGAAAAAGATCAACTCGAGTTGCTCGGCAACCGCCTGCAGAGCGATCTGGCGGCTCTGTCGCTGCAGGTGGTCGCCAGCAGCGCTACATTGTCGACCGGCGGCGGCGGTGCCTCGGCGGGTCAGGGACTGCTGATTGGACAGCAGCTGCTCGCACAGCTGCGCGAAACCAAACCGGTCGGCCGGCTGGTAATCGATGCCGAGGGGGTCTATAGCGGACGCTCGGGCGGTCCGTACGATGTGATCGTCAAGGATGGCGACAAGCTGGTGATTCCGAAGAAAATGCAGGAGGTCACCATCATGGGCGAGGTGCAGAGCCCGACTTCGCATGTGTTTGAACCGGGCTTAAGCCGCGATGACTACATCGACAAGAGCGGCGGAACCACGCAGCACGCCGACCGCAAGCGCATCTATGTGGTACGCGCGAACGGCGACGTGATTGCCGGCGACCGGCACGGCTGGTTCAGGCGCTCCCAGTATGTGGATATCCGTCCCGGCGACACCATAGTCGTGCCGCTCGACACGCAAAGAGTGCCGCTGCTGCCACTGCTGTCGGCGGTCACCACGATCATCTACAACCTGGCGATCGGCTACATCCTGGTGCACGAATATCTGTAACACATGAACGATACCGGCAACGCGATTCCATCGGATCCAACGCTGAAGAGCTTGGTGAAGACGCTCGCGCGCGATCGCAAGCTGATAGCGATCGTCACCATTGTATTTACGCTTATTGCGGGGATCGGTTCGATTTTTTGGCAGAAGGAATACAAATCGACAGTGCAATTTTCGATCGTGACGAACGACCAGAAAGGCGGCGGCGGGCTAATGTCTCAATTTGGTGCGCTGGCCTCGATGGCGGGCGTCGACATTGCGGGCGGAAGCGAAAAGTTCGAGGCTATCGCAATTGTGCAGTCTCGAACCTTGACCGAGATGTACATACAGCAAAATAATCTGCTGCCAATTCTGTACCCGAAGGCATGGGACGCAAAAGCCGGCCGCTGGATTTCCAGCGATCCAAAAGCGATTCCAAGCCTATGGAAGGCGGACATTAAATTCAGAGGCATCCGCAACGTCGTCCAGGACCCGAAGACGGAACTCGTGACCTTGAGCATCACCTGGCCGGATCCGGTGCTTGCCGCAAAGTGGGCAAATGGACTGGTCGCATTGACCAACAGCCAGATGCGCGAGCGCGCCATTCATGACTCGGAACGGCATATCGCGTACTTGCAGGGAGAGGCCTCGAAGGCCTCGCTGGTTCCGGTACAGCAGGCTCTTAGCCAGTTGATGGAGAGTGAGTACAAACAGATGATGCTGGCGGGCGGCAACGAAGAATACGCGCTAAAGGTAATCGATCCCGGCGCCGTCTCCGAAAACCCATCTTCGCTGCGCAAGGGATTTCTTATTTTGGGCGGAATGCTCGGTGGACTGTTCGTGGCCTGTTTCTTTGTCTTCGCCCGCGCTTCGTGGCGTGGCGAGAGCTGAGGAGCGGCCTTTGCCCAGCACTTCCATGAGTACCTCGCCGGCGCAGTCCGATTCCTTCGGCCATAACGGACGATTCACTCTTGTCGCGATGCTCAGTGTGATGACGGCGGCATTTTTTCTGCACCCGCTGGCGCTTTTGCTGTTCACCTGCTTGGTGGCCGTCATTTGCCCGACCGATGCGCTCAAATGGCTTTTCTTGGCGGCCGCCGGCACGGTGTTCATGATTCTTGCCCTGTCCAAGCAGGTCGACGGCGACCTGATAAACTACGTCACCCTCCAGGATTACATTGCGCAGCAGCCGCTGCTGTCCTTGCTCGACAAGGATCAGCTTCGAGCGCTGCAAGGGACCTACAGGGTTACGGAAATCGGCTTCTACGCGCCCTTTTGGGTGTTGTCTTTGGTGATTCCCGACTCCAAGACGGCCATAGCGATCGGCGCAACGCTCGCGATTTACATTCCCACCTTTCTCGGGCTGCTGCTGATCGGCAAGTCCGAGAAATGGAGCAACGGCTTGATACTCACCGTCGCGCTGTTCACGTTCTTTGCAGGAATCAATTTCTTGCAAACTACGCATCTGATCAGGCAATACATTTCGGCCGCGTTCCTGTTCTCTGGTTTTGCATTATTTCTCTCCGGACGCAAGCTGTGGGCAGCAATGGTGTGCATTTATGCGTGCAGCGTCCATAACGGAACGGCGCCGCTACTCGTCGTATTGTTCGCGATTTGCTGGATGTTCCGGTTCGACCGGATCGGCACGCGGAGCTTGTTCGGCAATTTTCTTCGATTGCTCGTTGCGCTGTTGCTGATGGGGATCGCGATGGCCGCAATCCCGTTACTGCAAGGCGCATTCGCGAAGGATGATGTGCCCAACATCAAGATAGGGCACTACATCGTCGTTGGGGTGTTTTTCTTGTTGGTGCAATCCGCCATCATGATGCAGAAACTGCGCGTTAGGACGGTGCATTATGCGCGCCTGATATTCCTGGCAGTCTTCATGATGAGCCTGGGGTTTTTCTTCCTGGGACTGGCGTTGGATGCGCTGCGCTACTTTGTCTACCTTGAATGGCTTTATGGCCTCATGGTGGGCGCGATGATATTCGCTTGGTTTCGCAATTCCCCTGGTTTGCGGGTCATGACGCGATTTGCGGTATCCCTGGCGGCCGCGGCAATCTTGGTTGGCAGGATCGCCACATCGGAATGGATGTACGGCCCGGGCGATAATTATATTCTGAATTGGGATTTCCTCCAGGTATCGAAGTTGGTTTCCCGCTAGGCCTTCCGCATGCGCTCGATATTGCGCGTTCTTGTGCTCACAATCCGCGGCGCCGTGCTGCTGCCGGTGGGTTTGATGAGTTATTGGCGCACCGGACGCACGCCGGAATATGCGCATCAGGCGCTCATCTGGATGTTTTGCGTGACTCAGGGTAGGTCCAGCGACTTCCTGTCGAAGATGGTGTCTCGATTCCGTCCGCGGATCGGTCTCGATTCCTCCACGGGCGTGCTCGGCGATTTAACAGGCCAGGAGCTGGGCAAGCTGGTTGGCCGGCTGCGCGAGGACGGCTTCGTGGTGTTCGACCGCGCGCTCCCTGCGGATGCCTGCGATCGCCTGATGCGTTTCGCGCTCAGCACTCCTTCCTGTTCCAGGCGAATGGATGGCGAGTCCGGCACGGCTGCGCCCAAGCCCACGTTATTCGATCCAGAGAGCCCGCAGGCGGTTCGCTACGACTACACGACCGGCTCGCTCCTGGACAATCCCGACGTGCAAGCGCTCATGGCGGACCCCTCGATACTTGCGCTCGCCCAGGAATACCTGCAATGCCGGCCGGTAGCCGATGTCCTCAACATGTGGTGGCACACGAATTATCACAAGCAGCCGGATTCGCAGGCGGCGCAGTTCTTTCATTTCGACATGGACAGAATCAAGTGGCTGAAGATATTCGTGTACCTCACGGACGTCTTGCCCGAGAACGGCCCGCATAGCTTCGTGAGAGGATCGCACCGCACAGGCGGCATCCCTGCACGGCTGCTGCTGCGGGGCTACGAGCGACTTACCGACGAGGAGGTGCGTCAGTGCTATGCCGACAAGGACTGCCTGGCGCTGACCGCGCCGCGCGGATCCATTATCGTCGAGGATACGCGGGGTCTTCACAAGGGCGCGAATGTGCGCGGCGCGCCTCGGTTGGTGCTGCAGCTGCAGTTGAGCAACGCCCTGTTCGGCGCCAAGTATCCGCGCGCGCGGATCACCCGG
>Ga0182030_10021643_pt1 | contig 12035 bp, 7 predicted proteins | sample 812S3MmetaG_FD_121299 | JGI IMG/M metagenome (GOLD analysis project Ga0182030, IMG submission 121299) | Permafrost microbial communities from Stordalen Mire, Sweden - 812S3M metaG (Illumina Assembly) | ecosystem: Environmental > Terrestrial > Soil > Wetlands > Permafrost | place: Sweden...
CGGATCTAAAAGGGTCTCGTGGGTGTATTATAACTTTCAGATCAGATCGCCGTCATGCATACACGAGTTCCGTCGTCCCAGCGTCGGGCGCCTGCAAGTGATCGCAAGATTGCGACGTGCGCCGTCCGGCCGTGCAGGTGGGGTTCTGCGATCGTGCCCCGATTTCTGCGCAGAATGACATTCCCCGTGTTCGTGACGCCCGCGATCCGGGCGCTCGCATGGATTCGAACGGAGGGCCTCGAACATCTGGAAAGCGTGCCCGGGCCGGCGATTTTCGCGTGCAATCATCAAAGCCATTTGGATACACACATTTTTCTCGAGGCGCTGCCTCCCAAATGGCGCTATCGCACGACCGTGTCGATTTGTGACGAAATCTATGGGGGCCGGCAGGCCTGGATGAGGGCGTTCAATAAAGCCCGCTACGCTTTCTCCGTCCTGCACATGAATGGATTCACGCTTCCGAGAACCGCAGCATTTCGCCGCACGCTGGAACACACGCGCTGGCTGGCCGAAAGCGGCTGGTCGATTTTGATTTACCCGGAAGGCGAGCGATCCTCGACGGGCCGGATGTTGCCACTCCAGAAGGGCATCGCGCGGATCGCTTCGTTTCTTCATCTGCCCGTGGTCCCGGTTCGCCTGGAGGGCGCCGTGCTCCAGCGCTCCGGGTTTGGCTTCCGGCCTGGCCCGGTTCGCGTCCGATTCGGCGCGCCTTTTTATCTCCAGGGTTCCGATTATCGAGCGTTGACAAGCTGCGTTGAGCAAGCCATCCGCGAGCTTTCATCGGAATCACAAGAGCAAAGCGTGCTCGTAGACGCCGGCCTAGAACGATGACCCTCCTCCTAATCGCGCGATGCATCCCAGGATAACGACCGGCGAGTTTCAAAATTACTCGACCGGCGGCCAAGCGAGCGATCGTTCCTCCGGTGATGCCGCCGCGCCGCCCTCGACGTGGGGAACTGGCCTCGCGGCAAGAGCGTTTCGACGGTTCGCCCTTCCCTTTGTGCTCTTGTTGCCAACCCGCGTCTTCGCCAGACTCCGGACGGAGGGCCTCGAACATCTGGCAGGCGTGGCCGGGCCGGTCATCTTTGCCGCCAACCATCGCAGCCACTTCGACACCTACGCCCTGCTGACGGCGGCTCCGCCGCGATGGCGATACCGCATCGCTCCCTCAATGTGCGACTGCTACTTTGGCGGCGCCGGATTCGGACTGCGCCTGCAAAACGAATTCAAGTATTTTTGCACCGTTCTCTACTTGAATGCCTTTACGCTGCCCCGCTCTCCCGTTTCCCTGAGGCTCGCCTTGCGTCATGTGCAGCAGCTGACTCGATCCGGCTGGTCTATCTTGATTTATCCCGAAGGCGAGCGCTCTACTCGAGAGCGCCTACTGCCGTTTGAATCCGGGGTGGGAATGCTGGCTGTGCAACTCAATCTGCCGGTGATCCCGGTGCACATCGACGGCTCAGAGGAGATCCTTCCCCGGTCGGCGAAGATGTTCCGCTTCGGATCCGTCCGCGTCCGATTCGGGGCGCCGATTTCGCCGCAGGGAGAGGACTACCGCAATTTGACAGCTCGCGTCGAACGCGCAATCCGCGATCTCGCTTAAGCGCGGCGTAAAGCCGGCGTTGGATAAACTGAAGTTCAAGAGGATGCCACGGGTTGCGGTTGTCTATCTCGAAGCAGGCGGAGGCCATCGTGCGGCCGCGCACGCTCTTGCTGATGCGATTCGATTGCAAGGACGGGATTGGACGCTCGATCTCCTGAATCTCGATCTCGAACTGCAGTCGATCGACCCTCTTTATCGGCTCACCGGCATTCACGGATATGAGCTCTACAATTGGACCCTGCGCCATGGATGGACCATCGGATCGGCCCAACAGATCCGTATGTTGCACGCCATGGTTTGGGCGCTCTATCCTCTCCAGGTGCAAGTGTGGCGGAAACGGTGGCGTGAACTTCGGCCGGACCTGGTTCTTTCTGTATCTCCTCACTTCAATCGAGCGATGTATTCGAGCTTGGCCGTCGAGCAGCCCGGCACGCCGTACGTGACCCTGTTCACGGATCTCGCCGATTACCCGCCCCATTTTTGGGTGGAGGATTTGGAGCAACACTGTATATGCGCGACAGACCGCGCCGCGGACCAGGCAGCCTCGGCGAAGGGCGGCCGCATATGGCGCACCTCCGGCATGGTGATCCATCCCCGCTTTCACGAATCCATTACAAAGGACCGTGCTCAGGGCCGTCGGGAGTTGGGGCTCGATCCGCACCTTCCCACCGGTCTCGTGCTTTTCGGCGGCTACGGTTCATCGCGAATGATGGAAATCGCGACGCGCGCCGCCCAAAGCCATAGCGCATCCCGTCCAGTCCAGATGATTTTCCTGTGCGGACGAAACCGCAAACTTGCGGACCGGCTGCGGAAGCTGACGCTACCCTACCCCGTCGCGATTCGCGAGTTCACGAACGATGTCGCCGGATTTATGGCGCTCAGCGATTTTTTGATCGGCAAGCCTGGCCCGGGCTCGATCAGCGAAGCCTTGGCGATGCGGCTGCCGGTGATCGTCGAATCCAATTTGCGGACCCTCGCACAGGAACGTTACAACGTTCAGTGGATCAGGGAGCGGGGTGTCGGCGTGGTGATTCCGAGCTTCAAGTCTTTGGCCGGCGCGCTCGACCAAATTCTGGATCCCGGCATCCGCGGTGAAATGCTGCGGCGGATCAACCGAATGCAGAATCGCGCGGTTTTTGAGGTACCCGACATTCTGGAGCGGATTCTCGAGGAACGGCCGGATGTTCTGGCCGGGGCGGGCGTCAGTACCCGATCAATGCCCCGATCCGGCTAATGCGATAGCGCAGGTTTGTGGTCTCGCGATTCGTGGGTCACGCAGCGCACGTCGCTCTCGGCCGCGGAACTCCCCTCGCCGAGCATGGCGGCCAGCTCCGCGCGAACCTGTGCAGTCAATCGAGTCCGATCCCGCACTTCGAGGCCAGCGGTGGGAATCGGATTCCCGACCAGCACGCGCAATGTACCCGCGCGGGGAAACACGGATCCAGCAGGACAGAGCCTTGCCGTGCCAACAATAGCCACGGGCACCAGAGGCGCTTGCGTGTGAATCGCGATCTGCGCGGCGCCTTCCTTCAAGACGCCGAGGCTTCCGTCCGCCGACATCCCGCCCTCGGGGAACACGACCAGCGAGACAGCTTGCTTCGTCGCGCGGGAGAAAGCGTGAAACTCGGTGAATCGGCCCCGCCCTGGGATCGCAATGCTGTCACCGCTCATCACCCGGGTAAAGAGGAATGGGAACCCGTACGGCCCCCGCTGCGCAAGGAAACCGTAGCGAACGGAGAGGCCAGCGATAATCGCAATCGGATCGAGAAAACTCGCATGGTTCGCGCAAAAAATATACGGCGTTCCAGGCCGAAGGTTGTTCTGACCGCCGACTTCAAAACGTATTCTGCAGATTTTCAAATACGCGCGCGCATACCATTGCGTGGCCTTGCGATGAATATCTCCACCGGGAATTCGCACCCGGTGCAGCAGCCGGACCAACACATATGGAACCCCCGCGAGAGCGACGAAAGGATATGCAATCAGCAGGTGCCAGAGAATGGCCACCCGACCAGTATAGGCTCGCGGATTAGGTCGTCTGCCCGGGTGGCTTTTTCTGTGGGATTCATCTCGCGTGACTCGCCAATACTCGCTGTATCGGGTTCACTCGTAACAGGGCCGCGATCGGATCACTCTTCACATAGGAGCTATTGATTGCCGGCATCCTATCCTCGTGCACTTGTGTCTCTGCCGGTGTCGGAACTCGCCCCCCAAAAATCACATCATAGATGAGGGTCTACTATGAGCCTTCCCCTAAGCCCTCCCTTCTACCCGATGGAGGCGAAAAGAGTGGCCGAGATCCCTGATGGACCGAATTGGGCGTATGAGCCCAAATGGGATGGATTTCGCTGCATCGCCTTTCGGGACGGAAGCAAAATCGAGCTTCTGTCCAAAGCCGCGAAGCCACTGACGCGCTATTTTCCTGAGATCGCGGAGGCGCTCCTCGCGGTCAAGGCGAAGCATTTCGTGTTGGATGGCGAACTAATCGTCCCCGTGGAAGGGCGGCTGTCCTTCGATGACCTCTTGCAACGAATTCATCCCGCCGCCTCGCGCGTCCGGAAACTCGCGGAAGAGCGTCCAGGGCGATACGTGGCGTTCGATTATCTCGTCGACCAAAAGGCAACGCTGCTCACGGGTCTTTCGTTCGAGGCGCGGCGCACGAAACTCGAGCGCTTCTTCGCGTCCTTCTTAAAACGGCAGGACTCTCTCGCGCTCTCCCTCTCCACCCGCGAAATTGCAAGGGCCCAACGCTGGCTCAAGAACCTGCGAGGGCAGCTCGACGGAATCGTTGCCAAACGGATCGACGAGCCGTACCGCTCCGGAGAACGGTCGATGCTCAAGGTCAAGAATCTTCGCACCGCCGATTGCGTCGTTGGCGGATTTCGTTACGCAGAGTCTGGCGGCGTGGTCGGCTCGCTTCTACTCGGGCTGTACCAGAGAGGCGCGCTGCATCACGTCGGATTCACCTCGTCAATGCCACTGGCGCAGCGGGAGAGCCTGACTCGCAAGGTCGAGAAACTCATCCAGCGTCCGGGTTTTACCGGACGGAGACCTGGAGGTCCAAGCCGCTGGAGCACGGAACGCTCGGCCGAATGGCAGCCCCTCAAGCCTGCACTCGTAGTGGAAGTCGAATTCGATCATTTCACCGGCGAGCGCTTTCGTCACGGGACGAAATTCCTGCGCTGGCGCCCTGACAAGGATCCGCGTCAGTGCACCTTTAAACAGGTCGAATACGAAAGCAAGGTGCCCATCACTGATCTGCTGGTCGGCGCCTGAAATCGCACCCTATGGGCCTTACGAGCTATTTGGATCCGAGGCTTCGACTCTGAGCCACCCCCTCCTTGGCCTGAACAGAGGATGGATCGAGCACGAGGGCCTCCGCAAAGTAGTTGAATGCGCGTGCGGGATCCGCAGTGTTGAGATAGAGAACACCAAGATTCGTATAAGCGGAAGGATCACGCGGATTCAACCGAACGGATTCTTCGAATGCAGAACGGGCAAGATCGGTTTGACCACCGGCAGCGTACGCCGCACCAAGCAAATTCTGGGCTTTAGAATAGTCTGGATATTGCGCGAGCAGCTGGCGCGCCGCTTCGGCTGCTTCCTTCAACCGGCCGCGCAGAAAGAGAACCGTCGCGGCGTAATAGCGGCTCTCTTTCTGTTCAGGAAATTGCTGGATCAAGCGCTGGGTGACCGCTTCTAAACGGTCGGCATCACCCACATCCGCAAAGATGGAAGCCAATTGATCGAGACCATCAGGCTTTCGCGGTGCCATCATGGCCGCGTCGCTCGCCGATGCGACGGCGCTCTCGAAATCCCCCATGGCCGCCATCACATGCGATAGCTCCGCTTTCGTCTCTGCGTTCGGAAAGGCAAGGTTCTGGAGCCAATCGCGTTCCCCCTGCAAATTTTGGTTGCCGGCGGCAGCTTCCGACGCTCCGCGAAGGGCCTGGACGTTGTGGCCGTCCATCGCAACAGCCCGCTGGAAACTGTCGTACGCCATTTGAAAGCTATTGGCGCGCAGTGCCATTTGTCCGCGCAAAGTCCAACTATCCCCCGTCGCGCTCCCGATGGCGGCAGTAACAGCATCAGGCATATGCGCACTCGCAGTGAGAGCGCGGAGGGCCGTCATGTTCGCTTGAGTTGAGGAACCATAGATACCCAGGGGCGCCGTGAACTCGAGCGCCAACCTATCGTCCGTTTGGATTGGCGCGTCATCCCCGTAGCGAACGAGTTCCGTGGGACCACCAGCATAAAGCGACAGCAGCTCAAACGGCGCCTCAGGACCGCGAACCTCCACATCGCGAAACGCCGCAGGAATGGATCCGCTGCTCCACGACTCCCTGATATTGGCAAGACGACTCTCTATACTCGGGCCGGTTCCCCCAATCAATAGAAGATCCCCGTCGTCAATCCGCCACAGGGTTCCTTGGGGAAACACCGTCGCAAACGTATGGACGATGGACTGCAGGTCGACGGCCCGTATATCGTACATATGGACCCACTGGCAAAAAACACCGTCGAATTTCAGCCGGGCCCGGGCGGCCTCGAAGAACTCGCGCGTAAACAGCGCGGCTACGCCCGCCATCCAAGGATTGGATGGTTCTGAAACGATGACGTCGTACTGCTGACGGGTCAATAACAGGTGCGATCGGCCGTCGCCTACAATCAATCGCACTTGGGGCCGCTTCAGGACGTTATCGTTCTCTTTCGAGAAGAGATTGGACGCTTGCGCGACTTCCGGGGATATCTCCACGATATCGGCATGTTGGACCCGGCCGGTTGCCAGGAGCGAGGACGCCGTGACACCCGTACCGAGACCGATAATACAGGCGTCGTTCGCGTGACCCTGAAGCAAGGCCGGGAGCAACCCGAGCAACCTTTGGGTCAGCATATCCGCTCCGTTCGAGCCATCGGTTTTTCCGTCGATGGTGAGCGATAAACTGCCCGCCAGCCGTCGAACGCTTACAGTAGCGGCGGCGCCGTCGCGATAGTATTGAATCGTTCCGGCACGAAGGGCGGCGTCGAGCTCGTCCGCCGGAATGGATCGAGCGTAGAGGTAGGCTCCACTGCCGAGTATCTCGTGGTCCCAGCCGGGGAACCCTACGGCGATCGCCAGCAGACCGGCCGTGGCCGCAATCACGACGATTCTCACCCGGTCGCGCGCGATCGATGCGCCGGACGCGAGCGAAAAGATCGCGCACAATCCTCCGCCGGTAATCGCCGCGCGGCTTAGTTGGACAAAGGTGCCTTCCAACCCAAGGCGGGGGATCAGCAGAAATGCGCCCGCCAATGCGCCGGCGATTGCTCCCAATGTGTTCGCGACGTAAATACGCGAAGTATCGAGCGCGATCGAATTTATGCCAGAGGACGCGAGGGCAAGCGCCAGGGGGAACGTCGCGCCTAGGGCGAAGGTCATCGGCAAAAGGAGGGCGGCAACGCCGAGGAACTCGTGGAACAGAAGGGACGAGAAAACAACGTCGTGACTCGCGACCTGCGCTGCCACAAGCAAGGGCATGCGGGAAGACGTGAACCACCCCGCAAGCGCTCCGCCGATGCCGATACAGATCAGCGCGGCGGCGAGCAAGACGGGAGCCCGTTCCGTGCGACGCGCCAATCGGGAGCCGACTGCCGACCCGATCGCGATGCCGCTGACGAACGATACAGCCATCGTCGTGAACGCGAAGGTGGTGGGACCGATCACCAGCTCCAGAAGGCGAGTCCAGGCTACTTCAAAAGCGAGTGCCACGAATCCCGAGAGCGCGACGACGCTGCACGCCAATCCCAGGCGCGGGAGTACCGCTGCCCGCATGGCGGCCGGTTGTTTGGGACGGACTTTCGTCGACTCCGCTTTGCCATCCATGCCCGCCCGGTCCGCAGGGGTTTCGGAACCTTGTTTTGTGCTCAGCCAAAGCGCGCCGAGGGCCGCGGTGACGTTCAGGCTAACCCCAAGCCAAATGGTTCCGGTAAATCCGATCGCCGGAATCGCCCAAAAGCCGGCGAGGATCGCACCCGCCGCAGCCCCAGCGCTATTCGTCGCGTACAACAGGCCGGCGTCCGCCGCCGATTTCCCGCGGCTGTCGGGCTTGTTACTCGATCCGAGGCCTGCGAACCAGGCCGCAACCACCGGAAAGGTGGCACCCATCGCAGCCGCCGGTATCGCTAATAAAACGAAGCTGATGACCAAACGGACCAGAGCGAACTGAATTGGAGCGTCGCCATCGGAGTACGCCCATCGAAGTACGGGGAAGAACGCATGCAAAGCTGCGGACAGCCCAAGTGCCATGACGGCGATCGAGAACTCAAGAATTGCGTAGACCTGAAGGCGTTTCGGCGCAGGAATGGAAACCCTTCCGGCGATCCATGCCCCGCCCGCTAGACCCGCCATGAACGCCGCAAGAACGGTACTTGCCGCGGCCACCGAGTGGCCCATCTGAAGGGTGAGAAGCCGGCTCCAGGTAACCTCGTACACCAAACCGGCCGCGCCTGAGAGCGCATAGAGACCAGCAAGGAGTTGCCGTGACCGAACAATCCTCTCTGGCTCACTCATGTACGATTTCGATCACTCACTATAGTACGGCGAGAGGCTTCCAAATGGACAACTCTTCGGACCGATGATCACGGTCAGAGCACAACACGCCCAGAGTGCAACAAAGCGCCAGGACTTCAGATCGCCGGCAAATACGCAGACTCCCCTTGACGGGGCGGAGTCCGGGCAACCGACCACCGGAATTCGTCGCCTACTCGCTGGGCTTGGTCAGCGGAGGACGAGGATCCGCCGCAGGCTCAGGACGAGCCAATTCACTTAAGTCAATTTTATTGACTTCATCAATGATTTTGGCGTACGCCCGGGTGGTCGCTTGCAGTCCGGTCCACGGTACAGTCTCCGGGGTGTTGGCTTCTGTATGGAAGAAGAAGAATTCGTTCGAACTCGTCGCGACTCCAGGCAGGAACCAATAGAATCGACCCAAATCGCCTCCCGGAGGCTGCGGACTGGGCTGGTCCCAAAGTGTGACGCCAAACTCGCGCAGGATCTTCTCCGCCATCGCGGTCATTTTGGGTCGTGACGCGCCCCCGGCATACCATTGCTGAGGAACGAACGTATTGGTGTATCCGACCTGATTTCCTGCCGCGTAGGTCTCGATGTTCGAGGGATGCTCGCAATTCACCATGAGCGCAGTCTTGGTGAAGAACTCTTTCCGATGGGCTACAAGCCACTCTCGACCCGCGCCGCCATCCGGACCCGTGTTGTGATGGCCGTCAGTGCCGATAAAAACCATCGTGCGACGGCGTTGGGCCTGGGGCATTTTCGCGTAGAACTCAACCAGGCCAAGCATTGCCGCGACTCCACCGGCGTTATCGCCCGCGGCATCGAACCAACCGTCACGATGAGCGATCACATAAACGGTCTCGTCCGATGCACCCGGCAGCGTGCCCCAAACGAGCGCGGTCTTCTCATTCGGCACCATTTCCGTATCGAGGCGCACTTTCAAGTGCGGGGGTTGATCGGCGGGCGATTGCTCGATCATAGCTCGGACCGCCTGGCCGTCCTGCATTCCCAGGTTGAACGTCGGAATCGTGGTGTTCACCGGATACGACTGAACCTTCTGATTTCCAATGAGGCCTCCGATGTCGAAAATCACTGCGGCGCCATTCTTCTCCGCGCGCTGCAGTGCGCCGGATTGCGCCGCTGTCGGGCCCGGCCGGGGCATGCTGGCAACAAATACCGCTTTACCGCGGACGTCGCGACCTGCGAATTCCGCCTCCGTGCCGTTTCCGACGTAAACAATAGCCAGGTCCACGTCCCCTTTGGTGGAAGGAGTGTAATAGGCCGGCTGCGCCGACGAGAGTGACATCGATTTGCCCCCGCCCGCCACGGAAGCGGTCCAAGACTTCGCCATCCATTGGGGCAGAAGAGAGATGGGCTGAATATGCGTTTTAGTCAGTCCCAGCTTTTCGAACTTCGTGAGCAGCCACTGGGCGCTTTCCGCGTCTCCGGAAGTCCCAATGATGCGGCCCCAGAATTGGGGATGGCCCTGATCGCGATAGCGCCGCGAAATCGCGACCTGCTCTTCCACATAGTCTTTGAGATGCTTGCCGTCAATGCTCGCATAGGCGCGATCCTCCGCGGGAAGGGCGGGCTCGACAAATGCCGGCACGGTATGTACCGTGGGCGTTCGGCCTTCTCTGCCTGTTTTTGACTGTCCCGAAGCGCGCTGTTGGCCCGAAGGGCTAATCAGGGCGAGCATGGCGACCAGCGACATACCAGCGAATCGATAAGCGTTAAGTCTTTGCACGGTCCACTCCTTCACCCGAGTCTAGCGTCGGCTCGGTCCGGGTAGGCAGGTTATCAGAAATTGAAGTTGACGCCAAGTCTAGCGATCCGAGGGCCGGTAATTCCAGTCGGACGAAGAAACGAGGCGCCGGATGTCTCGGTCACCACCTGGGCTGCGTTCGTATTGAAAATGTTGTAAACGTCGAAGAACGCCGCTAGTTTGTATCGTTCCTTGATGACGAAGTCCTTCTCGGTTCTCACGTCGAAGATGTTGATGTTGGGGGTGCTCTCCGCTCCCCAGGGTTCTGCCTTAATCTGCACCGAGGTGTTGTAATTCAGCGATGCACTGAACGTCCGCGAGAACCGCGCCCCGCTCTGGGTACGGAAAACGGGAGAAACTCTGATTCCCCGCCAGATCATATAGGTCGCGGTTATTTTCCCCGCCCATGTCGAATAAACGTTCAGGCCGTTTTTCGTATTAATGAACGTATTCGGAGTATAGAGCGACGTGGTGTTGTACGGGGGCAACGTCGGATTTTGCGCTGACGCTAGGGGCGATTCATCCGCCCAAGTCTTGTAAAAACTCGCCATCAGCGACCAGCGGTTCGACAAACGACGCGTTGCGGAAATCTCCCACGTGTAATAGTCGCTGTCCATGTGCGGAAGGTTCTCCACAACCTGCACCACCGGCAAGCCGACGTACGCGGAATTCAGCGCGAACGCGTTGATCGTCTGGCCAGGAGTTTTGCCGTTGGGGCCAGGATCGGTCACGGTGACGGGAACGTTGAAGGCACCGAACGGCTCATTGACATTCACTTCGCCATAGCCCTGCTGCCAGGCATTCCACACAAATCCTGTCCGGACGCCGAAGTTTTTGGCGACTTCACGCTCCAGGTAGGCCGTCGCCTGAAGCAGGTAGGTGTTCTTCAGGTTGGGCGCGAGCGTAACGGATGGTTGGCCGTTCGCAGTGACGCCGGTCTGAGACAGAAGCTTCCCCTGCTGCCCGGGCTGGAATAACGGCAACCCATTGAAAATTGTCGGATTGGCGGGCGTCCACGCATAGGTCTGCGAAATGGAAGCGTTCGGATTGTAGAGCGCCGCTAGCGCGGTGTAGGGATCTTGCCAGAATTGCCCGTAACTTACTTTCGCCACCGTCTTGTTGTCTTGCGTGAGCGCGTACACTGCCGCCAGCCGTGGGGCCGCGTTATTCCAGGTCGGGCCAGTGATCCGAGCGAACGCTTGACCCGTCGGCCCGGTCTGTGGCGGCGTGAACGATACGTACCGGTCAAAGCGCACGCCCACATTCAGAGTCAACCGCGCATTCACTTTCCACGAATCGAGAAGGTAAAGCCCAAGGGCATCCAGGCCGGCATTGCTGTTCGTGGGCTGATACAGTGTCACCGAGGTTGGCGCACCGTTGTTCAAAGTCATCAGTAAGTTGTCGAAGTTGTAGGTTTCTCCGGTATTATTTTCCCAATAGTACTCGGCACCCACCTTGAAGCTATGGGACCCCCACCATCCGTTCTTGAAATAGCTCAGGATTCCATTTACTTGATATCGGTCATGGGCGCTGACCTGGTCGCCTGCGTTGCCGACCAGCGTGTTCGCTCCCGTGTCCGAATATCTGTAGTTGCCCGCCGTGTCATTCGCGTCATAGTGGCCGCGTTCAAAATAATGGCCCCCGCGAACTTGCAGCAACAATTGAGGGGTAATAATGGAATCGTACTCGCCCTTCCAGAGCCCTGAGGGCCAGCGCTCGTCCTGCGTGGCGTCATAAGTGAGGATTTGCGTATTGCTGGTCTGAAATTCGGGATTCTGCATCTTGGTCCCTCGTTGGAAGAACCCGATGAACTTGTTGTTTGTTGAGAGATTGTAGGTGAGCTTTCCCGTATACACCGGCAGAGTGGACGTCTGACTTGACCCTACAAGATTCGGGAAATTCGTCGAAAGCGACTCTCGCCGGTACGCCAGATAGAACCACAGTTTGTTTTTGATGATCCTTCCGCCCAAATCACCGCTGTAATCCTGGAAATTTTTGAGCTGATCGATGTCGACCGCGGGCGAGCCCGGGCCACCGGTTACACCCAGCGCCAGTTGTTTCGCGTCAATATTCGTCGACTCCAGCGCCGACGATTGATAATCCATGCTCACGTGCCC
>Ga0182030_10021644_pt1 | contig 12034 bp, 6 predicted proteins | sample 812S3MmetaG_FD_121299 | JGI IMG/M metagenome (GOLD analysis project Ga0182030, IMG submission 121299) | Permafrost microbial communities from Stordalen Mire, Sweden - 812S3M metaG (Illumina Assembly) | ecosystem: Environmental > Terrestrial > Soil > Wetlands > Permafrost | place: Sweden...
AATTCCTGTGGCGCAGAAGGAACGCTGATGCAGGAACGAAACTGAGCGATTGCGGGGGTTGCGAACAGAATGAGCCCGGCTCCTGACAATTTGACAAATACCCTCAATTGGAGCGTAATTGCCGATGCGCTCATTGAGGCCAATTACTCCCCGAAGGTTGGTCAGTCTTCACCGATCCGTTCAGGCATGATCGACAGTTGACGCCAACAGCCCGAGGCGGGTTTCCAGATTCTCGATTGACTCGTTAACGGCAGGGCCCTCACCAACACGGATCGGTCCCCGAAAGTCGGTTTCTCGCAGGTTATCCGAACTCGACGCTGTTCCGGGCGTGTCACCGCCAACCCGGCTACTCGTCAGTTACCACTTTCCCACACCCCCGGCTACGACGGCGGCGGGCACATATCTACCTCTCCCGCTGCGCTACACTAACAATCTCGCTGGTACAAAAGATCGGGCAGGCCACCTTCTGAGGCACGGGCGCTCTCTCATAATGCATCGGTAACCCTGCGTAGTTGTGGAGACGCCGCGATGCCGCGCGGAGCAGCGATGCAGTGCCTGTGAGATTCTTGCGCTGAAGATGATGAAAGGCTGCCGTAATCTGAATCAGCGCCTGCAGAAACGTTTTCTCCGGCTCCTCGCACTTCAGCCAGACGCCTTCCCAGTGCTCATGCGCGAGAAAAAATTCCCCGCTCTTGTAACATTGCAGCCCTTCCGCCAACGCCCCGCAACTCCAGTCCAGTGGCATCGTTCACTATTATCAGGCAGCGTTTGAGCTGGCATTGCCGACGACAAAGCCTTCCTTTTTTCTGGGGAACTTGCGTCTTCTGGTCATTCGCCGCTCAATCCTTTCCAACCGCCAAAATCTGGAAGGAATGTGGAATCATGGGCGCGCGAGGCCCGCGCATGAATGCGGGCGGACCACCGGCTGGCGGGGCACTCGGAGGCGGATTGGCGCCTGCTGACAGATTCGTCGGTGCAGCCGGCGGGGTTGGCGTCGGTCCATACTCGGCCGTGATCAGAAAAAGATTGCCCGTCTTCGTGTCGAGCGTGATCGTCTTGGCGCGTAGCGGCGTAAACACGGTCTGCTCCACAGCGAAGTCAGTTGGCGAGTTTTCCTTGATCACCGTCAGCGTTCCATCGCCTTGCGAGCTGAACACCTCCATCGTGTTAGGATTGAACGTCGCTCCGTCGCATCCCACGCCGATCGGCAAGTCGGTGATGATGTGCCCGTCGGCCGCCGACAAAATGATCATGTTGTTCTTGTCGCGGCAGGCGGCAAACAGGATTCCATTCTTCGCATCCAGAGCCAGGCCCGCGCATCCGCTGCCTTTGCTCGAGAGGTCGTAGCGGCCCACCATCTTCATGGCGTCGGCGTCGATCACCGCAATCGCGGCCTTGTCTTCGATGTCGACGTAGATTTTGCCGTGGCCGTCCGTCGCGGCCTCTTCCGGCGCACCACCGATGTCGATGGTGCCAAGAATCGATCCGTCTTTGTCGTCGAGCACCGTGATGTTGGGCGCCGAGTGACTGAGGATGTAGAAGTGGTGATTGTAGGGGTCGTTCAGGTAGCCGTCGGGATTGCCTTGGACATCGATCTTCTTGATGATCGCGAAGGTCTTCGCGTCAAACATCGTCACCGGCTTTGACGTCGCGAATCCATGGCCCGTGGCGGTGTCTACCGCTGCGCCATGCCCGCTCACGCCCGGAAGGTCGCCCACCTGAGCCAGCGTGTCCAGGTTGAAGACGCCGATATGGCCGCCCTGCCCGGATCGCGCCACGTACAGGTTGCGGCCGTCGGGATCGGCAGTCACGTAGTCGAATCCGCCGTCGCCTCCGACGAGCTGGATCTTCTGCACCTTGTAGGGGCCGTTGGCCTGTGCGTGGGCCAGCCCGGCAAGCGAGAACAGAACAGCGAGAGTTACGACAGCAAGCGACTTGAACGACATACGTGTGCCTCCATCGATCGGATAGCCGCGCTTGCCGGAGCTTTGCCGGCAGGTCGGGGCTCCGATTATTGGTTCTTCCGCATTTCGAGGGTACACGGCGCAGACGCCTGCCGATGTGAATCTGCTGCTAACAGGAAGTCGGCCGGTCCCGCGCTCAGGATCAGCAGAATACCGATGGCAGGGAGCGAAGCGGGGAGAAGTGTCGGAGAAATTGACTTGCAGGGTTCTAGATGAGGTGGGCGAGGCGAGGACCGCGGCAAATTGCCAGGCTTTCTCACAACAGATTCGTGGCTCTTGCAGCACAAGCGTTCTTTTTGGTTGCGCAACCAGCATCTGGAGCGATACTACTGCCCAAAGGCGGTGTCGGAAAAGGGAATTCCGCTCAATAATTTTCTTCGGTTACCGAATCTGAAGAACTTTCGCTATCAGGTCCAAGCTCTTCCCGGTGGGCTGATGCCGCCCTGCTTCCCAATCCGGTCGGAATATGAGTGGATCGAGCGGTGTCTGCATCTACCGCACCATGAATAGGCTCGAAAACCATTTGGCGGCATCGGATCAAACCCAAATGGACACCTTCGGGACACTAGATGCCTTTTCCGGGGTTGCTTCGATAAGGATTCGATAGGCTATAAGTTATTTATTTTCAATTATATGGCGGGAGAGGGGGATTCGAATAGGCACCTAAGGTTCATAGAATGAATACAATGCTAAAATTTGGATTCGAATCTATACCATAATCTATACCCTTCAATTTTTTCGCTAGGATTTTCAGCGAAACGATAATAGACTATCCTTTCGTTACAAAAAAATCAGCGAAAGGATGCCGTGCCAGACACCGATCACAACGCCCGGCAAGGACGGTATGTCCTGAAGCAGTTTCATGGCGAAACTGTCCGCGCCTTCGTGCCCCCGCCATTGCCGCCCGATCCTCCGGTCGATCTAGCGCGTTTCCAAATTCTACTGGAACAGGCCAACCAGGCCATTGGCAGGCTCGACGGGCTGGCTTCGCTACTGCCAGACCTTTCGCTGCTTCTCTACACCTACGTTCGCAAAGAAGCTGTGCTCTCTTCCCAGATCGAGGGCACGCAGTCGTCGCTCTCTGATCTTTTGCTGTACGAGAACGATGAGGCACCGGGCGCGCCCATCGAGGATGTGCAGGAGGTCTCGAATTATGTCGCGGCAATGAACCACGGCCTGGAGCGAATGCGCTCAGGCTTTCCGTTGAGCCTGCGTCTGATTCGGGAAATTCACGAGATCCTGCTATCCAAGGGACGAGGCAGCGGCAAGCAGCCCGGCGAGTTCCGCCGCAGCCAGAATTGGATTGGCGGCAGCCGCCCCGGCAATGCAGTCTTCGTCCCCCCGCCGCCAGAACTGCTGGATGAGTGTCTGAATCAGCTTGAGCTTTTCTTGCATGACGAACAAACAGGGCTGCCTTCGCTCATCAAAGCCGGCCTTTTGCATGTACAGTTTGAAACCATCCATCCATTCCTGGACGGCAATGGCAGACTTGGCAGACTGCTCATTACGTTCCTGCTCTGTGCTCAGGGTGCGCTGAGGGAGCCTATTCTTTACCTCAGTCTTTACTTTAAGACGAATCGTGCAGCCTACTACGAATTGCTTGAGCGCGTGCGCACCAAGGGCGACTGGGAGGGATGGCTCGACTTCTTCCTCATCGGCGTGCGCGACACCGCCGAACAAGCAGCCAGCGCGGCACGAGAGATTCTGGAACACTTCAGCCAGGACCAAAAGAAGATCGAGACCCTCGGAAGACCGGCAGCCTCGGTTCTCAGAGTGTTCCAGCACATGCAACGGAACCCCATCATCGCGATTCCTTCGGCAGCAAAGAAGATCGGCATCTCAGCTCCAACCGTCGCAAAATCTCTAGGCCACATGATCGACTTGGGCATCCTTGAAGAAACAACCGGGCGGGAACGTCACCGCTTATTCGTTTACAAAGGCTACCTCGACATCCTCAACGAAGGGACTGAGCCGCTGCGGTAAACCAGGGTGCATGCGCACCTCTTTGAGCAAAAGCTCGACGATATTGCCAAAGGCCAGTATCTAAACGCAATTTACTCGCTGAGCGCCTTGAGAAGTGCGTCTCTTGCATCCGCGTAAAACACAACTGTAACCTTTGTGGCAAGTTCATCGGGCAAGTCGAATAACTGCTTACGCACGGTGACGGGCATCAGGATTTTTTGTGCACCCTTGTCCGCGGCAAGTTCGATGATGCTCACAGCGTTATAAATCGGCTCAACAGACCCCCCGAGGTTGAGTCCGCCAACGATTACCAATCCGCCTTCCAGACTACGCTCGACGAGGGCAGAACTCATGGCGAGCAAGATTGGTATACCCGTGGCTGCTGCACTCTTGCATGCATCGAATGCGCGAAACTGGATTGTGAACTCGTGGGCGCGAGGATCACGATCACCCACGAGCTGCTTAGATCTGGAATACAAATTCTGCTCGGCGCAACGCACACTCTCTTTGAGAGGCCCTGGAGGTGTTTGATTAAGTATCTTGATTCCGCTTCCAGGCCCCTCTGTGACTTCTATGCGGAAAAGTCCCGGATTCTCATCCGCACCACCTGGAGACAATGCCCACACCTGACCGGCCGGGAGCGGATCACTGCCAATACTATTCTCACTGTGCAATTCTGGGGTCGCGACAAACTGCTCGATTCCATCTGGGCACATAGTAAAGCTGAAATGGGTATTTCTAAATTCTGCTGCTCCGATGCGTTTCTGCTGCTCCTTCACCCTTCGACGGCATTCCAACGCAAGCTTCGCGGCCCATTCGATGGCCTCGTCAGGTATGTCTGCCTCGGGGTCCGGAAACATGAGTTTAAGCAGCCCGCTCATTGATTTCTGCACGGCGGTTGTATCACGACCACTCAAAGCTCCACCAAAAAGGACGCGCCCCTGCAGCTTGTTTACACGGCTCTGGGAGCGCAGGTGATTCCAGCACGAAGACAAAAAGTCACTGACCAATCCGAAATGTTCCGTTAGCTGCTCGCGGCTGACCTTTGGAACATCCCATCCGGGAATATAGGAGTGAATTCTATCCATAAATGCCGTATCGTCGCGCATCTCCGCCGGGAGCGGACCAAATAAGTGGCCAATTCGTTGTTGATGTTCTACATCTACATCAAAGTTGCCAACCATGACCATTCCGCCGAAGCCGCGAATACTTTCCTTACCCCGGCTGAACTCTCCGGATTCCATGTACCCCTTCATGATATTGATGCCATCCTTCTGATCGAAGGAGATGCCGGACACTTCGTCAAAGCAGACTACATCATATTGGCAGACCAAGCCACGCTGGCCATTGGCATTGTTCACAAACATCTTTGCGACAGAGGCTTTGCCTCCTGAGACAAGATGAGCATAAGGCGATACCTGCTGGTAGAGATGGCTTTTGCCGGTCCCGCGAGGACCAAGTTCAACGGCATTGTAATTATTCTCGACAAACGGGACCATGCGAAGCAGCATGATGTCACAGGTGCGATCGCTGAGAACTGACGGCTCCAGACCAACGCTGCGCAGGAGAACGTCCTTCCACTCCTTAAACGAAAAATGAGACCTTCCCCGACACAAGGCTTCCAGAACGTCGCTCTTTGATAGCTGGATCTCACGCAGAGATTCAATTCCAAACGGGCGTCCATTCTTCTCTTCGGCAATACTTGGATCGTAGGTGAGGTCCACTTCTGCGTAGAATCCGCCAGTGAGCATCCGGTCATGTTTGTGGACTAATTCATCCGCAATGCGAACATCACTCAGCCGCAGGCTGGGAAGCTCGGCCAGGAAACAATCGTTTTTGGCGTCCAGGCGAGCTTTGACAATATCGATTAGCTTGACGCGTCCCTGTTCTTTCGCGCGGGCCTTGAATAGCTCTTCCTCGCCAGCCCGAACCGTGCGGCTCGACAATTGCCGCTGCACGATGGCCAGGCCTTCTTGGATTTCCATTTCATCCACGCTGGCACAGTATCTACCTAGGAGAAACTCCGCCACATATGTAGGAACAGGATATTGCCCTTTGAATTGACGAACGAGGTCCTTGCGAACGAGGAAACCCTCGAAAGCCTTGGCGGTTATCTGGTCCAGGGCGTCGAGTTGCATACTAGTTCTCTCCAATCACAATGGGCTGTTTGAAAATGACTTGGCCTGCCTTATCGACGACAACAAGAAATGCCGCGGTTCCGATGGTATCGTCTTCCGCAACGAGGATACTGGTCTTCTCCCCGTCAGCCGATACGGTTGCCGGACTCTTTGCAAAGCTGCTATCTGGGTCAGCAACTTTGCTCCTAAGATCCACGGTGAGGCCTTGGGCGCCGGTGAATACCATATTCAATCTCAGTCCCGCCCACTTCCAGCTCTTCAGATTAACAGTCTTTGCCACGCCCGTCGTTCTGGCCGATACCGTCAGCAATGGGATCAACGATTCCTGAATGGTAAGGCCGCCGTGAGAGTATTCCATTCCTGCCGAGAAGCACGAAATACCGGGGGCGAGGACGACGCTTTCAGCGGCATCCCAAAACCACGATGTCAACGGATACCCATGCTGAGCACCTTCCCCAGGAAGAGCGCAACGGCTCCAGCGAGTGGCAGTCAAGTGCTTCGGCAATTCAGCTTTGGGAAGACCACCTGGAACCATCAGCCAGCCATGGTCCGTTGTCACCACGACTTTGGCCCACCCAGCGTTGAGCAGGTCCAATATGCGCTGCCGCAGTCCGGTGATCTCCTCGTCAATGCGCCATGCGAGCTTCGCACCCTGCTCATGCCCATAGGAATCGACAGATCCCATCTCTGTCCATGCACATCCGGTTGGCGATCCCGCGTCGCCGGACTCCAGAAAGGAGATCCCGAGTTCTTCTAAAAGCTGTTTGAACCGCGAATGAGTAAGCGCCTTTCCATTGTTCTGTTCCACAGCTTGGAAGCCGGTCCCTTCTAGTGGCCCACCGAGCCTCGCTGCCAACGGCATCCATGCCGACTTGGCCGTCGCCGTCACCGTTGGCAGTGCTGCCCAGTTGTGGTCCAGAGCAATCTCAACAGGGGCTCCTGTCTTAAGAAGGCTCGCTTCTAGCCCTCTGGCGATGTCCATGCGAAGTCCATCGGCGAACAAATAGACAGTGCCATCCTCCACCGTCAGACAACGGCAGGCTTGAGGACCGTGGCTTGGGTAATTGGATGCTTGCGCTTGCGCCGTGACTGCGAGTTTTTCAAGCCATGGAATATATACCGCGCGAATCGCAACAGCCAACGCCTTTGCGGGCGCGGTGGAACGTACGGTATCCAGTCCCTGCAGAACACTCCAATCAGCTTTCCATCCCGTGGAACTGTAGTACTCCGCGAGTGCATCCCACGTGGCCGGCGTCCCTGTCGAATCAACCGTCGCGACAAGAGTCGCGAGGTTCTCCATCGCCATAGCCAGCGGAGACTCTCCCATCGCCGCCCATACCCACTTTGCCCGTGGACTGTGCTCTGCGGCCAGGGCTTTGATTTTTGCCAGGGCGTCCTTGTGCGGAAGCGCCTCTAATTGGAGCAATTCTTTCGCCAACAGCTCTTCTTCTCGGCGGTTGCTGAGTGGCTTGTATTCACTCGCTTTCTCAGCAAAAAGGCTTGTTGGCGCAAGGGACTCTAGTAGCGGCTTTACACCGGGAAAGTGCGGATAAGAATCCTTGTATCGTTGCCACACTGTCGGCCACGCGCCCTTGCCGCTCGTCAGCTTTTCGGCTGCCGTGATCGCGCCGTCCTTCTCTGGATCGAACTGATATGTCTTCCGGCACACCGCGCAAAAGGTGGTCCAACCTGCTCCGGCATTCATCATTTCTTGCTGGATGCGAACCGGATCGCTCATCCAACGCAACAGAGTTCGTGCAGGATCAGGCGTCACAAGCTCTCGGAAATCGGCAGCTTCCAGCTTTCCAGTCTTCAGGGAAGAGACTTCCACCTTCAAAAGTGCCTGTAGGCACTCTTGGATAGCCTTTTTTGTCTCCTGGTCAGCAGCAACATCGAGGCTGAGGCCCGTATTGCCACTCGATAGGAACGCAAAGGGAGTCCAATCTTTTCCGTTCTTCTGTGTCCAGAACTGTCCCTGGAATTGAAGCGCGAACAGGTGCGTCAGCGCCGCCGGACATTGGTCCGCACTGCGGAACGCGGAGCGAGCCATCCCCGGAAGATACACCACCGGAACCTCGCCGCCCTGTTGCGTCTCTATCTGATGCCGTATCCACACAGCCGGGCCGGTTGCATTGCCCGGATCGTAATCCCCAAGCGTCCACAGCAGGGGGCAGCTTGCGCGCAGAGCCGGAATCGCCTGCGTCCACAGGCGCTCTTCATCCGGCCACAAGACGACCGTCGGCGCGGCCAGTTCGTGGCTGTTGTAGTTCGCCGCCCACTGGAGAGACTCCACAATCGCCGCGAGAACGTTCATGCCTTCGCGCCCTTCTTCTTCGCCAGCGTCAGGTGGACATTGTTCCAGCGCGTGCCCACAAAGGCATCTCCACCCGCAGGGTCCGTTCCCGGCTCTTCCTCGCACCAGAACCACGGGTACTCTTCCTTCGGGCGCTGCGGCTCGTTGCCCCGGTCGCTGTCTTTCAGCTTCAGCGGAATGGTCCGGAAGAGGCCTGCCCCCCTTTTGCCTACGTCACCGGCCAGCAGGAAGGGACGAATGTTTTGCCGTAGACCATCGTTCAAGTCCGGATGCCAGCCCTCAGCTTGATCCTTGAGCGGCTTCCAGCGGACAAAGATGTCGAGCGGAGCCTCGCCTTCCAGAATGGCAGCCAGCCTCTTCTGTAACTCCTGCGCCGCGCCCAACCGCTCCGCCGCGCCGGGCTTGTTGTCCTTCGCATCTCTGGCTTGATCCTGAATCCAGTCGCCGAGGTAGCTGTAGGTCAGCTTCTGCAAGGTGGCATGGTCCAGCTTGTGATAGTTCACCAGCACATGGAAGCCATCCGGTCGGCCATCCCAGAGGTGCCAAATGAAGGGCCGGTCGTGGAAGAGCTTGGCGTGCTGCTCAAAGAACTCATCGCGCAGCCACTCTTCCAGCGTCTTGGATTTGCTGCCCTTCAATCCTGCGGCTGCAATCAAGGAAGCTTCATCGAATGAACCAAGGGCCGCGGCCAGCAACGAGCGCAGGCGGTTGGCCGCAGGCTGCTCGTGATTCACAGCCGGCAGACATACGATGCCGTCTTCATCCGCAAGCCCTTCCAAACCGTCCGGGCCAAGAGCAGGACAATCCGTGAAGCTGCTGCCGGTCTGGCGTGGCCACTGGTAGCCGAGAAGACGTGCGACAGCTACATGAAGAGGTTGATCAGAACCTTTCGGGTGGCCGTCAAAAAGCCACTGAGTCGGGTCGCTGGAAAAGGACGCGGGCAAACCACTTGGATACTTTTCCGTTGCTACCTCTTCCCAATCCTTGAGATCGAAGGGAACCTTCAAGAGTGTCCGGTTAGTAACTTTGATACTCTGATCTAGAGCACGGACCATCTCATAAAATCCCGGCGCCATACAGTAGGCACTCAAAGCGCAAAGGTCGGACGGTCGATTCGGAATAACAACAGCAACATTGTTGTCAAATATCTCGCCCGAATATGCTGTGGCGGTAAAAGTACCCATTCTGTTGACTGCTATACCAATCCTAGACCAGGCCCGATTCCCACTCTCGTGCATATCGTGGAGTTGATACCTTGTCAGTTCGGCGTATTTGTGCAGTTGCCCACTGCCATTTTCCCATCTCAACACGGAGTCTAAACCGTCAAATTTGCCCTGTGCTGATACTGTAGTTCTGAACGGTCGCCAGACGTTACCGAAGAACGCGGTCTCCCAGAATTGGACCCGAAATCTCTCAAGATCACCTGTCACTACCCCCTGATAACATTCAGCATAATCGCCGAGCTGTGTGATATTCAGATTGATGCTCTGTGCGGAAATTCTGGCATCTGGGTTGTTCGACTGCTCTTGCTGGCTGATACTATCGACTGCCGTTTTACACAGTGCCACCGACTTCTCGGACGGTGTTCGGGCAATACTTACGTCCAGACCAAGGGTTGCTTCAATGGATGGACTGGCTTGCGTTATTCCAACTAATGCAACATTCACAATTTCTCCAGTGATGGTTTCAAAAGCTCCTGCACCAAGTCGAACGATGCAATCCCATCGGAAGCGCGCCAAGAGGCGCTGTCGCATCTCTTTATACCCTCCGAGGAAAAGCCAGTTCTGGGGCGTCACAAGAGCAGTACTTCCACCGCTGGAACAGAAGCCAAGGCAGCGATCTAAGAAACATGTAGCAAGATCTGATTTCGAGTCTGCATGAAAGCGATCACAGTAATCCCGTAACGCGTCTTCCTGTTTCTTGTATCCAAGATAGGGAACGTTTGTAGTGATTAGAGTAAAGTGGCCCGACAACAATTCAGCAGCTTTGCCAAGCCCTTTGGCAGTAACAGCAAGTTCGATTGCATCACCTTGTTCAGGTAAAAGAGCAGTTGTTAGGAGTGGCGAAAGCTGATGAAAATCAGCTTCAATCAGATTTTCGCCGAAAACGCGAGGGTTGATGAGACTGCCTAACACAGGAGCGTCTTTGAACAATCGATAAAGCCGCGCCATTCCGTTTTGAAGTCGTCCATCTGCCCCAGCTAACGTTATCCATTCAGCTTCTGTTGCACTCGGAGCAAGCCCCGAGCATGCAAGATGGAGTTGCGGCAACGCCTGATAGCCTGCCAGTTTCCACGCTGTCAGCGCCACATTGAAGGCGGCGATCTGCGTACAGCGCTCATCCAACTCAAGGCCGTGAATGTTGTCCTTAAGAACTGCGACCACAGCGTCCGTCAATGCAAGCTGTTCTTCTTCCATCCGCAAGCGGACCAGCAGCGGCAACGCAAAGACAAGAAAATGCCCACTGCCCATGCATGGGTCGAGTAGTGTGACCAATCTGGCTTCTCTCGGCCAACCATCAAAGGTTCCGGCAGCCGGGCTCCACATCGCTGTCTTCTCGTCCTGTATGAAGCGCAGATAGCTCCATTCGATAGCTGGTACGTCCTTCCGCGCTGGCAATCCTGCCCGCAAGCGTGCTTCTTCCTCGGAGTCGGCCTCGACCGGACCCAGCTTACCCGCCCACCATGCCCCGAGGGTGTTGTGGAGCAGGAACTCCACCATGTAGTCCTCAGTAAACAGCTGAGTCTTTGGCGAGAGTTCAGCGGCACCAATTTTCTTATTTGATGCATCAACCTCTTTTTTTCGCTGCGCCTGCCAGAACTGATAGGTCCAGCCAAGCGCGTCATCGGCTTGGAAGCACTCTGTGGGGAGGGAGTTGAGCAGGTTGCGCATGGCCACCTGGTCATTCAACGCGATTGGCAGATCAAGCACCGGATCATCCCGACGGAAAACTCCCGGCAGAATGCGGCTGGCAAAGCGGCAGGCCAGATCAAAGCCATCGCGTGCGCCAAGCTCAGGAGCCAGTTCTTCGCACTCGTCCAGCGTGATCGGCACCGACCCATTCTCTTCATCGGTAATGAGCAGGTGGTTCTCTGTCAGAAAGCGCGTAAAGAGCAAACGATGCCAATGCTCATAGGCGGCAAGCTCGGTCAGATGCCGGATGCTCTGCTCACCCTTCGCATCGCGTGAATCCCCAAGAGCCTTGGCCCGCGAACGAAGCCGATTCCGCAGATCACGCTGCACGGGTTGATCTGCCATGTGAGGCCGATACCCCTTTTCGTGCACAGCAAGGTTTTCCAGCGCGGCCTTGCTCGCCATCTCCGCCAGAACACGGGCTTGACCAGTGGTGTTTTCGAGCAGCTTGCGGTGTTCTTTCGACAGAGAAATCGTCATCCTTCGTTCCTTACAGAATCACAGGCCCCTCTTTGAGGGCAGTTTCAATGGCGGTCTTGGTCTGGTCGAGCCAGGCCGACAGTTCATCTGGGTTGTGGATGGTGGCAGCGCGCAGTGTGACTTTTTTGGCTTTGGGCTCGGCTTCAACAATGGCTGCACTGTGCGCCTTCGCAATTTGAGCAGGCAAGGCGTCGGTCTGTGCCTGCCAGGTAGCCAGCGAGCAGCTCTGGAGTGCAGAGAGAAGCTGATCGTCCGTCGCAACCG
>Ga0182030_10021645_pt1 | contig 12034 bp, 11 predicted proteins | sample 812S3MmetaG_FD_121299 | JGI IMG/M metagenome (GOLD analysis project Ga0182030, IMG submission 121299) | Permafrost microbial communities from Stordalen Mire, Sweden - 812S3M metaG (Illumina Assembly) | ecosystem: Environmental > Terrestrial > Soil > Wetlands > Permafrost | place: Sweden...
CCCGTGCCCTTGCCCTCGAAGTCGATGATGCTCTGCTGAATTGGGCTTTTGGTGCGGTTGATGTGCTTGACGAAGTCGACCAGGCCGCCGGGGTAGTGGAAGGTGCGATGCTTGACCTTGTGCGGACCCTTCGATTCGGCCGCCTTTTCTTCGGCGGACTTGGGCGCTTCGGCAGTATCGCTAACCACATCGTCGACGACGTCTTCTTGGGTCACCCGTTCGTCGGTGAAATTGATCGTCAAACCCTTGTTGAGAAATGCCATCTCCTGCAACCTGCGGGCCACCGTCTCGAAGTCGTATTCAGTGGTCTCGAAGATCTCAGAATCGGCCCAGAACCTGATCGTGGTTCCGGTTTTCTTGGTCGCCTCACCCTGTTGCAGGGTGCCGGGCACGGCGTGGTCGTAAACCTGAGACCACTCGTGGCCATCCCGGGAAATATCGACCTCGAGCAGCTTCGACAGGGCATTGACCACCGAAACGCCGACACCATGCAGGCCGCCACTGACGTTGTAGCCGCTGTTCTCGCCACCGAACTTGCCGCCGGCGTGCAGCTGCGTCATAACCACATCGACGGTAGGAACCCCGGTCGCGTGCATGGCGACCGGAATGCCGCGGCCGTTATCTCGGACCTCGACACCGCCGTCGTCGAGTAACCTGACATCGACCTGCGTGGCGTAACCGGCCATCGCCTCGTCGACCGAGTTGTCGACCACCTCCCAAATCAGGTGGTGCAGACCGCGCTCACCCGTCGACCCGATGTACATGCCGGGGCGTTTGCGGACGGCCTCCAGCCCCTCGAGAATCGTGATTTGGTCAGCGCCGTATTCGTTTTGTGCCTTCTTCGTCTGGGCAGCCACGGTCCGAATACTCTCCTTGGGGTTGCATGCGAGCGGTCCGGCGCCGCAGCAGTCGCATCACACCACTCTACCGTGATGCACTGACGGCACCGATTTTGTGGCCGCGTTTCTACCTATCTGATCGCGCCGTGCGCTCAATATCTTCACTCGCGGCGCGTCCCGACGTTTGCCGTGCGGGTCCGTTTCGTCCTGGCGGATCTGAGGGGGCGATCTTCAGGACCGATTCCGGGGCCCATCTCGGCTGCTGGAGACCCTATCCATAGGTATCGCGCGGCCCCCTGCCGGAAATGTGACGTGCCCCCTTTCGCCACGACGGTGCGGCCGGGCCGGTGATCTTCAGCGATGTGACGACACCGTTGCCGACCGCCGCCGCGATCTTGGCCAGCAGTTGCGCCTGAACCATCCGCAGTTGGGTGGCCCAGGCCGTCGATTCGGCCGCCACGCTGAGCACACCGTCATTTAGCGCGGTCGGAGTCGCGTGGTCCGCGATATCCTGGCCGGCAACCGACGGCCAGTGACCGAGCACCATGCCCTCGGCGACGTGTGCGGACCAGCCCCGTTTTTTCGCCAGGTCTTGCGCCACCCGGCCCAGCGGTTGGGGATCACGAATGTCCGGCCCCGGACCCGACCAGCTGCGCCGCCGTCCGGCCACGCGGCGCCCAGAGACCGGAGCAGCGCGCCCGCGGCCAGCGTCCTTCCCCTGGGCGCGGGCAGTGGCGCGGGCTTCCTCGAGTGTCCGCCTGACCAAGTCGATGCCCGTTAACTTGGTTTGTTGTTCGGTTGGGTTCTGGTCGGAACCGACCTGTCCGTTGTCGGCGTCGGTCATAGCTGCACCTCCGATATGCGTCCAGAGTCACCGTCGCGTAAATCGATGCGCACCCGGGTGGCGTCCCAACCGGCGGGGATGTCTTCCAGGACCGCTGCGGTGACCAGCACCTGTTCCGCGGATTCTGCCACCGTGGCCAATGCAAGTCTGCGGGCCGCATCCAGTTCGGCGAACACATCGTCGAGCAACAGCACCGGCTCACTGCCGTCCGCTCGCAACAATTCATACGCCGCCAGCCGCAACGCTATCGCGAATGTCCACGATTCCCCGTGGCTGGCAAAGCCTTTCGCTGGCTGATCGCCGAGTCGTAACTCGAGATCATCGCGGTGCGGACCAACGAGGCACACCCCGCGTTCCAGCTCCGCGTCGCGCCGCGCCGATAACGCGGTCAACAACGCGGCCTGTAGCAATTCGCGGTCGGAGCCGTCGTCACCCGCGGCTTCGTCGGACGCGGAGCCGTCGATACTGGCCCGGTAGACGATCGCCGCCGGCCGCGATCCAGGTGCCAGCAATTGGTAGGCCTTTTCTAACTCTGGCGCTAAATGATTGACCAAATCGATTCGGGCGGACATCAATTCGGCTCCGTGCTCGGCCAGCCGGCCGTCCCATACCTCGAGAGTGTCGAGCGCGCCGCGGTCGCCGCGATATCGCGCGCCGGCTAGCGACTTCAACAACGCCGTACGCTGTCGCAAAACCCTGTCATAGTCGGTGCGCACCGCCGCGATCACCGGTCGGCGCAGGATCGCCAGATCGTCGAGATACCGACGACGGTCGGCCGGATCCCCCCGGACCAAAGCCAGGTCCTCCGGAGCAAACAACACCGCTTGTAAAACCCCGACCACCTCACGGGTACTGCGCACCGGTGAACGATTCAGTCGCGCCTTGTTCGCCCTGCCCGCCGTGATCTCCAAATCAACTGCACATTCCCTGCCCTCGTTGACCACGATTGTCGAAACGATGGCGCGAGTGGCACCCGACCGGATCAACGGTAGGTCAGTCCCGACCCGGTGCGAACCCAAAGTGGTCGAATACCACAGCGCCTCAATCAGATTCGTCTTCCCAAAACCATTGGGACCGACGAACACTGTCCGTCCCGGTTCTAACTCAAGGTCGGCGTGTGCCCAGGATCGAAAATCACGTAGTCCTAAATGCCGGACGTACACCTACCCGGGCAACCGAACTGGCATTAACAAGTAGACATAATCCGTTGGTGGGGCGGCGAAAGGGCCGCTACCAGTCGGAGTAGTGTCATCCGCGGACGCCGGGCGTAGCAACGCCGGCTTACCGGGAGTCGTGAAGCCAAAAGACACCCGCTCTGCGTGCACAGAACTCAGTCCGTCCGTCAGATACGTCGGGTTGAACGCGATGGTCAACGGTTCACCGACGAAATCGACCGCAAGGTCCTCTTCGGCCCGGCCCACATCGTCTGCCCCGGCCGAAAGCCGCAGCAACCCGTCGCCGAATTCCATGCGCACCTGCGCGCCCCGGTCCGCCACCAGCGCGACGAGCTTGATGGCTTCGGTCAACTCCGCCACGTTGATGCTCGCTACGGCCGTGTGCTCAGCCGGCAGCAACTGGCGGAACTTTGGGAACTCCGCATCCAGAAGGCGAGTAGTGCTGCGCTTGCCATTCCCGCTGATGCCGAGCAGCCCCTCTTTCCCAACTCCGGCACCGGCGCCCAACGACAACCGAACTTCAGAGCCGTCGGTACCCGCTTTGGCGGCCTCCGCCAATGTTTTCGCGGGTACCAGCACCGCGGCATCAATATCGGGCGACAAGGCAGACCAGGTCAGTTCGCGAACCGCGAGGCGAAACCGGTCAGTGGCGGCCAAAACCACCGTCTCGCCTGAGATCTCGACCCGAATTCCGGTCAGCATCGGCAGCGTGTCGTCTCGGCCGGCCGCGATCGCAACCTGGCTGATCGCCTCGGCGAACAGATCGGACGGCAAGGTCCCGGTCTCTTCCGGCAACATCGGCAGGGTGGGATAATCCTCGACCGCCATCGTCGGCAACGAGAATCTGGCATTACCACAGGTCAGTGACACACGGTTGCCCTCCGCAGTGAAGTCGACGGGTTTGTTCGGCAACGCCCGAGTGATGTCCGACAACAGCCTTCCGGACACTAAAACGCTTCCCGGAGAAGCTATTTCGGCTGCCACCTGTGCTTCGGCGGAAACCTCGTAGTCAAATCCTGAGATCGTCAGGCCATCATCCGAGCCTGTCAACAGAACCCCGGAAAGCACCGGTACCGCCGGCCTGCTGGGCAGATTCTTCGCCACCCACGACACGGCGTCCGCGAAGGACTCGCGCACCAACCGGAACTTCAAGTCGGTTAAGCCAGCTCTTGTCGTCGCCGCGTCCATAGCGTCCCTTCACCTAGCAAGAGTTCGAATCCAATGGCTAGCCGGCCCCCGCCAGTGTGGGGTTCTCCCGCAACAAACGCCGGTGCCGCGTCTTGCGCCACGACGACGACCGCAAACGGGAGTCGAAGAACAACCGTAAATCCTCGGAGGCCATCTTCAAAGCTAATCGCAGAGGCCGACAGGCCCGGTCGACGGGAGACCCGCAGACCCTGTGCAAAGGAACTTCCCCAGGGCTGTTCTTCAAAGAAGAAGCGAAGAAGATATCTCAATAACAGTATTAAAGGGTGTGCATTCTGGGGATAGCCGTGCCTTGATGCTGCTAGGGGAGCGATCGTGTTGTGGATGGGATCGCCATCGGCTGTGTGCGCTGTGTGGGTGCGTTGGGGAGGAAACACAGGTGTGCACGTGAGCTCGGGTAGTGCACGGGTGTTTTGCCAGCTTGTGCACAGGGGTGCGCACATCATCGGCGTGTGACTGGTGTGACGGGGGGGTGGGAAGTTTTTTGAAAAAACTTTGGCTCGTGCGGGCAAATCAGCGCTTGGAGCGCTGACGGATGCGAGTTGTGAGTTCCTTGACGTGATCGAACACTTCACGTCGCTGGGCCATTTCCGACAAGATCTTTCGCTGTGCGTACATGACTGTGGTGTGGTCACGCCCGAATGCCTGGCCGATCTTGGGAAGTGAGAGGTCGGTCAGCTCGCGGCACAGGTACATGGCGATCTGTCGGGACTGGGCCAGCGCGCGGGTCTTGCCCGGGCCACGCAACTCTTCGACCGTCGTGTCGAAGTATTCGGCGGTGGCCGCCATAATGGTCGCGGCGCTGATCTGTATAGTGCTGGCGTCGGCGATCAGGTCGCGAAGCACAATCTCAGCCAGTGCTTTGTCGATCGCGGTCTTGTTCAGCGAGGCGAACGCGGTGACTCGGATCAGCGCACCCTCGAGCTCGCGAATGTTGCGCTCGATGCTGCTCGCGATGAGCTCGAGCACGTCATCGGGCACCGCCAGTCGTTCCATCTGTGCTTTTTTGCGCAGGATGGCGATCCGGGTTTCCAATTCGGGCGGCTGAACATCGGTGATCAGTCCCCATTCGAACCGCGTCCTGAGCCGGTCTTCCAGGGTGGCGAGCTGTTTTGGCGGCCGGTCCGAAGAGATGACGATCTGCTTGTTCGCGTTATGCAACGTGTTGAAGGTATGGAAGAACTCTTCCTGGATTCCCTCTTTGCCTTCGATGAACTGGATGTCATCGACGAGTAGCACGTCGACGTCGCGGTAGCTGCGCTTGAAGGCAACCTTGCGGTCGTCGCGGAGCGAGTTGATGAAGTCGTTGGTGAATTCCTCAGTGGAGACGTACTTGACTCGCATGCCGGGGAACAGTCGCTGTGCGTAATTGCCGGCCGCATGCAGCAGGTGGGTTTTACCGAGGCCGGACTCACCCCAGATGAATAGAGGATTGTAGGCGCGCGCCGGTGCTTCGGCTATGGCCAAGGCCGCTGCGTGCGCGAACCTGTTGGAGGCGCCGATGACAAACGTGTCGAACGTGTAGCGCCGGTTGAGGCTGGTTCCGCCGGCTGCCGCGGTGTCGGCGGTGTGTGGCCGTTCGGTGAAGTAGGTCGGCCAACTCTGCTGGGGGTCACCGGCGATCTCACCGTTTTCTTCAACCTCGTCGGTGTCGCCGGATATTTCCACGTCGGGTTCTTGGGGTTGGGCGAAGGCGTCAGGGTTTGTGACGGGGTTGTCGTCCGCGTCGTCTGAAGGGGGAGTGATGCGGACCCCCAATTGGATCTGTTGTCCGAGTCGCCGGCTGAGTGCGTCGGTGATCGGTGCACGCAAATGACGCTCGATCTCATTTTGTACAAAGCTGCTCGGAACCGACAACAGAGCAAACCCCTCGACAATGGTGAGCGGCTGGACAAGGTTGAGCCAGGCTCTTTGCTGAGGAGTCAGGGGAGTGATGAGAGTGGTGCGATTAACGGCCAGGCCGTCCCCGGTGGGTTCGCCGTTGAGCTCGGAGACAACCGCGTTCCACACTGTTGTGAAGCTTGAACCGGGATCATCGGTCAACGACGCATCTCCCTGGTCCTTGCGAAATCCGGGTCGAAGTACAAACCACGCTTGGCGACAAAGCAACTGTCCACATAGTTATACACAGGTGTGGACAGGAGGATCGGTAAACGAGCCGTAACCTACCGGCCACGGCACGAGATCTTCATGCTGATGACAACCCGCGGAGGTCGCCTAGGCAGCTAGTTGATCCGCCATCCTCACTTCGTTGTCGAGCTCCGTTCCGGGCTGAAACGGCATTGCCCGAAGCTAACAGTTTTCCGTTCGGCTGCCAACAGTTCTGCTACATTCCAATTTGGGCTCTCGACGGTTTCTCGGGAGACAGGGGTCTGTTGGGGCAGGCCAGGTTTGACCCAGCGAACGCGTGTCAGTACTCTCAATCAGTCGCCCGAAAGTCGGCGATACGGCTGCGACCCACATCGATGTTGGTTGGGGACCGCGCCGGCCAGTATGTAGTACCACCTCCGACCGAACCGCGGACCAACTCGCTTGCGAAGCGTGAGCGGCCGGAGAAACGCCAGACAAGTACGCCAGATAGAACCAGGAGAACGTCGTGGCCAAGGGCAAACGGACCTTTCAGCCGAATAACCGGCGCCGAGCCCGCGTGCACGGGTTCCGCTTGCGGATGCGTACCAGGGCGGGGCGGGCCATCGTGTCCGTCCGGCGCCGCAAGGGCCGCCGCTCCTTAACTGCCTGATCTGAACGACAGGTTTTCTGGCGGTGCTTCCCGCACGCAACCGCATGAGGCGGTCGACCGAGTTCGATGAGACGGTGAAGTACGGGACACGTACCGTGCAGCGCGATCTCATCGTGCACGTTCGGCGGGCGCATGACGAGGATGGGGTGGGTCCACGGATCGGGTTGATCATCGCCAAACCGGTGGGTTCGGCAGTCGAGCGGCATCTGGTAGCGCGTCGGCTACGGCATGTCGCCCGGACTGTGTTGGCCGCCCTCGATCAATCCGATCGGGTGGTCATCCGGGCGCGGCCCAGTAGCCGGAACGTGTCCTCGGCGTGGTTGGAGCGGCAGTTGCGAAGCGGCTTGCGACGCGCTTTCGAGCTGGCGGGAACCAACCGGTGACTCTGTGGAAGCAGGTTCGGGCAGCATTCCTGGGAGCAATCAGGCAAACGGGCAACAGTTCGGCGGCAGGGCTCGTTTTTCTGATCCAGCTGTACCGGCATATGGTGTCGCCACTGCGGCCGCCGACGTGTCGGTTCGTTCCGACCTGCAGCCAGTACGCCGCCGATGCGCTTACCGAGTACGGCTTGATTCGGGGGGGCGGGTTGGCCGCGGCCAGGCTCGCCAAGTGTGGACCATGGCATCGGGGAGGATGGGACCCGATTCCGGACCGCGGATGCCGCGCGGACTTCGAAGTCGCCGGCAATGCCTGGGGCCTCCCGGCGAAGCAAGGGGAGAGTGAGTCTTTTGTCGTTTGATTTCTTCAGCCTCGACGTCGTCTACTACCCGGTGTCGTGGATCATGTGGGTTTGGTACAAGCTGTTCGCCGCCCTGTTAGGCCCGTCCAACTTCTTCGCGTGGGCGCTGTCCGTGATGTTCCTCGTGTTCACGTTGCGCGCGCTGCTGTACAAGCCCTTCGTGCGGCAAATCCGCACGACTAGGCAGATGCAGGAACTGCAACCACAGATCAAGGCGCTGCAGAAGAAGTACGGCAAGGATCGCCAACGCATGGCGCTGGAGATGCAGAAGTTGCAACGCGAGCATGGCTTCAACCCGATCTTGGGTTGTTTGCCGATGCTTGCGCAACTCCCGGTGTTCATCGGGCTATATCACGTGCTGCGGTCGTTCAACAGAACCCAGGGCGGATTCGGTCAGCCGCACTTGTCGGTGCTCCAGAACAGGCTGACTGGGAACTATGTGTTCAGTCCCCTCGAAGTGCAACACTTCCTCGACGCGAACCTATTCGGCGCGCCCATCGGCGCGTCCATGACGCAGCGGTCCGGGTTGGAAGCGTTCAGCGATTTCAGCCGCCCGTCGGTGGTCGCGGTCGGCCTGCCGGTAATGGTCCTGGCCGGCGTTGCGACCTACTTCAACAGTCGCGCATCGGTCGCGCGGCAGAGCCCGGAAGCCGCGGCGAACCCGCAGACCGCGATGATGAACAAGCTCGCTCTGTACGTGTTTCCCGCGGGCGTGGTCGTCGGCGGCCCGTTCCTCCCGTTGGCGATCATCTTGTACTGGTTCGCAAACAACATCTGGACGTTCGGTCAGCAGCACTACGTGTTCGGCATGATCGAGAAAGAGGATGAGGCCAAAAAGCAAGAGGCCATCGAGCGCCGGGCGGCCAACTCGCCCGTGCCGGGAGCCAAGCCCAAGCGGACCCCGAAGACGGCACTGTCGAGCGGCAACGGTTCCTCGGCGGCTAGCGACGGTGACACCGAGCCGGGCCCGACCCCGATCGATCCCGAACCAAATCCGCCCGGACCCGACGGCGGTCCGAGCAATCGCGCCTCACGAGGGAAGCGGCGTAGACGCTGACCAGGCGCCAAAACTTTGTCGGGTCTCAGCAGGAGGGGGCGACCCCCACCAAATACGGGACCCATGGAAGAGGGAGAGAAATAGCCAATGACGGACGCCGACACCACCGAGCGTGAGGTTGATACCGAGCCGCCGAACGATGACATCGGGGACATCAACGCGGAGGCAGTGAGCGCTGCAGAACCCGCTGCAGAACCCGCTGCAGAACCCGCTGCAGAACCGGACGACCCTGAGGAGCGATTGGTCGCCGAGGGCGAGATCGCCGGCGACTACCTAGAAGAGCTGTTAGATCTGCTCGACTTTGACGGGGACATCGACCTGGACGTTGAAGGCAACCGCGCCATCGTCAGCATCGACGGCAGCGACGACTTGAACAAATTAGTCGGCCGCGTGGGCGAGGTGCTGGACGCCCTTCAGGAGCTGACGCGTCTGGCGGTCCATCAGAAGACGGGCGCGCGTAGCCGGCTGATGCTTGACGTCGCGGGCTGGCGGCGGCGTCGGCGCGAGGAGCTGGCCGCGCTGGGCGATAGGGTGGCCCGGCGCGTGCTGGACAGCGGGGAACGCGAAGAGCTCTCACCGATGACTCCGTTCGAGCGGAAGATCGTGCACGACGCCGTTGCGGCGGTACCCGGTGTCCGCAGTGAAAGCGAAGGCGTTGAGCCGGCGCGCCGCGTTGTTGTCCTGCACGACTGAGTTACAGCCATGTAGTTCGTCAGGAAGGAATGTTTCACGTGAAACATGTCGGTCCTAGCGAACACACGGACGCCGCGTCGGCGATCTTCGGGCCGCGGCTCGACCTCGCGCAGCGGTACGCAGATGTTCTGGCGGCCACGGCGGTCGAGCGTGGATTGCTCGGCCCGCACGAGGTCGATCGCATTTGGGACCGGCACCTCTTGAACAGTGCCGCAATCGGTGAACTCCTCGACGTGGGCGAGCAGATCGTCGACATCGGCAGCGGGGCTGGATTACCGGGTATACCGTTGGCGATCGCACGGCCGGATCTTCACGTGGTGCTTCTGGAACCCCTGCTGCGCCGGAGCGAATTTCTCGACGAGGTCGTTGCCGAACTGGGGTTGCAAATCGAGGTAGTACGCGGCCGCGCGGAGGAATCGTCGGTCCGTGACCGAATCGGCCGGCGAGACGCTGCGGTGTCACGCGCGGTCGCGGCGTTGGACAAGTTGACGAAGTGGAGTATGCCTTTGTTACGGCCGGATGGGCGGATGCTGGCTATCAAGGGGGAGCGCGCTCCCGACGAAGTGAACGAGCACCGACGCGCGATGGAGGCGGCCGGTGCCGTCGATGTCAGGGTAGTGACGTGCGGCGCGAACTATTTGCATCCGCCCGCAACGGTGGTGCTAGCACGACGCGGCAGTCGGTGGCGCCGCAAGCCGGCCCAGCCGGCGAGCGCGGGCACGCGATGAGCACTCCACCAGGCTGGCCCACTGGCCCTCTTCCCGAGGATCCAACACTGAATGTTTCACGTGAAACATCGGACGAATTCGACACCCCCATTGGCGCCGCCGCGGAGCGCGCAATGCGGGTCCTCCACACGACTTACAAGCCACTGCGCCGCCCAAAGCAGCGCCGCGTCTTCACTGTCGCCAACCAAAAGGGCGGCGTAGGCAAAACCACCACCGCCGTAAATCTCGCCGCTGCGCTGGCGGTGCAGGGACTGAAGGCGCTCGTGATCGACCTCGATCCTCAGGGCAACGCGAGTACCGCGCTCGGCATTACCGACCGGCAATCGGGCACGCCATCGTCGTACGAGGTACTCCTCGGCGAAGTCACGCTGCAGGACGCACTACAACGAAGCCCGCACAGCGAGCGCTTGTTCTGCATTCCGGCGACGATCGATCTGGCTGGTGCCGAGATCGAATTGGTGAGCATGGTGGCGCGCGAGAACCGGTTGCGCACCGCCCTGGCCGACTTGGACAACTTCGACTTCGACTTCGTCTTCGTCGACTGCCCACCGTCGCTTGGTCTACTCACGATCAACGCGCTTGTCGCCGCGCCCGAAGTGTTGATCCCGATCCAGTGCGAGTACTACGCGCTCGAGGGTGTATCGCAACTGATGCGTAACATCGAGATGGTGAAGGCGCACCTCAATCCTCAGCTCGACGTGAGCACCGTGATCCTCACTATGTACGACGGCCGAACCAAGCTCGCGGATCAGGTCGCCGAAGAGGTGCGCCGGTATTTCGGAAGCAAGGTATTGCGCACGGTGATCCCGCGCAGCGTGAAGGTCTCTGAGGCGCCCGGATACAGCATGACCATAATCGATTACGACCCCGGCTCGCGCGGGGCGATGAGCTACCTCGATGCGAGCCGCGAGCTCGCCGAGCGAGATCACTGATATCCGTGAAGGGACGATCATGACGCAGCCGTTACGCAAGAAGGGTGGCCTCGGCCGGGGCCTGGCTTCGCTGATCCCCACCGGCCCCGCGGACAGTGACTCCGGGCCGGCGACCCTTGGTCCGCGGATGGGGGATGCGGCTGCGGATGTTCTGATCGGGCGGCCGGCGCCGAACGCCGGGGCGGGCACCGAGCCAGGCGCCGAGATGGGCGCCGTCTACCGGGAGATTCCGCCGGCAGACATCGAGGCCAACCCCCGTCAGCCGAGGCAGGTCTTCGATGAGGAGGCACTGTCCGAGTTAGTCCACTCCATTCGCGAGTTCGGTCTGCTGCAACCGATCGTGGTGCGCGCGGTACCCGGATCGCAGAGCGGTGCCCGCTATCAGATCATCATGGGGGAGCGCCGCTGGCGGGCCGCGCAGGTGGCGGGCCTGGCCGCCATCCCGGCCATCGTCCGCGAGACCGCCGATGACAACCTGCTGCGCGATGCCCTGTTGGAGAATATTCACCGAGCACAGCTGAACCCTTTGGAAGAGGCAGCGGCTTATCAGCAGCTGCTCGACGAGTTCGGCGTCACCCACGATGAACTCGCGGCGCGGATCGGCCGCTCTCGGCCGTTGATCACCAACATGATCCGGTTACTCAAGCTGCCGATCCCGGTCCAGCGCCGGGTGGCTGCCGGCGTGCTGTCTGCCGGCCACGCCCGGGCCCTACTGTCCCTGGAGGCCGGTCCCGAAGCGCAGGAGGGTCTTGCCGCCCGCATCATCGCAGAGGGCCTGTCGGTGCGAGCCACCGAGGAAGCGGTGACGCTGGCCAACCACGAAGCCAATCGCGGCGATGCGACTACGCCATCGCCGCGGCGCAAGCCGATCCATATGCCCGGCCTCCAAGACGTTGCTGAGCGTCTGTCGAACGCCTTCGATACGCGGGTGACAGTGAGCCTTGGCAAACGCAAAGGGAAGATTGTGGTGGAGTTCGCGTCGGTGGATGACCTCCAGCGAATCATCGGCATGATGACCCCGCCCAAGGCATGACCAGCCATATCATGTAATTACGTCACTGTGACACTGCGCCGGTTCGGA
>Ga0182030_10021646_pt1 | contig 12034 bp, 10 predicted proteins | sample 812S3MmetaG_FD_121299 | JGI IMG/M metagenome (GOLD analysis project Ga0182030, IMG submission 121299) | Permafrost microbial communities from Stordalen Mire, Sweden - 812S3M metaG (Illumina Assembly) | ecosystem: Environmental > Terrestrial > Soil > Wetlands > Permafrost | place: Sweden...
GCCTCGGGCGTGGGCTCGGAAACGTGTACCTCGGCCGCGCGTTTTTCGGACGCGTGCGTTACGGAGGTTGTCTCCGGGGCTTCGTCCTCGGCGTCATCTCCTGCATCCGCCTCTTCTCCTGCCGCGGCGGGCGCGTCCGCAGCTTGCGGTGTGCCGTACTTGGAATCGGGAAAACCGCGAGATCCCTTGCGGCGGCGGCGACGTCGTCCACGGCGATCGCGTTGATCGGCAGTGCCGGAGTTCGGCGCGGTTGCGCCAGTAGCCACGGATGTTGCCACGGACGTGGCTCCTAACGTTACGACAGTCGTGGATTCGGCGAGGGCGCCTTCTGTGGGAGATTCCTCGGCGGCTTCAACAGCGACAGTGCCCCCTTCGACTACGGGTGCACTCTGTCCCTCGGCCGGTGGACGAGGTCCGCGATCGGTAAACCCGCCGCGATTCGCGTCACGATTTCCGGGGCGATCATTTCCACCGCGATCGTTGCTTCCTCGATCGCTTCTGGCACGATCGTTTCTCCCGCGGCCACGATCTCCGCGGCCTTCGCGCGGACGTCCTTCTCCAGAACGGCCTTCTCCAGAACGACCTTCGCTAGGGCGACCCTCGCCCGAACGCGCTTCGATCGGACGTCCCTCGGTGGAGCGTCCTTCGGGGGTGGCGCCGATGCCGTCGTCGTCCAAGTCTTCGTGTTCTTCGAGGAAGTCGGACACGTAGAGGAACGTGTCGCGCTCCAGGCCCAGGTCCACGAAGGCGGACTGCATGCCGGGGAGTACGCGCGTAACGCGTCCTTTATGGATGCTGCCCGCGAGCGAATATTCATTCGAGCGCTGGAAGTAGACCTCCACTAGCTGGTCCTCTTCAAGCACCGCCACCTTCGTCTCGTGCCGGTTGGACGAGATCACCAATTCCTTGCTCATTCGTTCATCCCTTCTCCGCGGCGATTCGCTCGCGGGCGGAGGGACCAAACGCTACATTCCAAAAGCGGTCAGGCGGGAAGCGGTTCGGATATGGCGATGGGGCCGCGAAATGGAGCCGTGAAATGAGCCAACCTGGGCCCACCTCCTCCCGCATTCCGTAAAACAACTTGCGGCACACCGCGCGAAACCGGCACCAAGGAACCACTTGGACGGCGCTTGTGCGCCGGGCAAGCCTGGTAGCCGATGGAAAACCTGTGAATCCGAAATTCGCTTGAACGCCTGGCGCTTGTGCAGCGCCCAGCCCGTCCGTTCAACTCGCAAAGCGCCGGAGCCGTACATTGTTGACCAGCCCCAGCATCATAAAAACCGAAAACATGTTCGAACCGCCCGAACTCATGAGCGGCAATGGAATTCCCGTCACTGGCATGCGCCCCACTACCATGCCCACATTCACGAGAATGTGGAACAACAGCAGCGTCGCCACGCCCATGCAAATATACATGCCCGCCCGGTCCGGAGCCCGTTGCGCGTTCTGCACAATCTGCATGAGCAAAAGAAAATACAAACCCAGCACCACGCTCACCCCGATGAATCCATGTTCTTCGGCGAACGCCGAAAAAATGAAGTCGGTGTGCGGCACCGGCAAAAATCGCAACTGCGTCTGAGTGCCGTGCGTCACACCGCGGCCCCAAACTCCGCCGTCGCCGACGGCAATCTTCGATTGAATCACCTGATACCCGGAACCCTTTGGGTCTGCCGACGGATCCATAAACGTAACCAGGCGCGCGCGTTGGTAGTCTTTCAGGAACGTCCAACCGATGGGCAGCACGAGTGCTCCCACCAGCGCGATTACGGCCAAATAACGCCATCGAATCCCGGCGATCAAGATCCCGACGGCAAGAATCGGCAGGTACGTCAAACCCGTGCCGAGGTCCGGTTGGTAAATCACCAACGCCGCCGGAATGAAGACCAACCCTCCTAGCTTCCAAAGGTCGCGAATGCTCACCTCGTTGCGTTGCAGTTCCGAGAGATACTTCGCTACCAGTAATATTATCACTAACTTGACAAACTCTGAGATCTGGAAATTGAACCCGAACAGGCGGATCCAGCGGCGCGAGCCGAAGACCAGGCGCCCGACGGCGAGAACCGCTACGAGAAGCGTCACCGATCCCACGTAGAGCATTGGAATCTGGCCGAGCAGCATGTGATAGTCGATGAGCGAGACAATCCACATTAGTAGCAGTCCGACGCCGATCCAGACGATCTGTTTCCACCATGCGTCCTGCCAGCGCGTATCGTGCGTGGCGGAAAAAATCTGCAGCACACCAATCGCCGCGAGGATGAGAGCGATGGCGACGAGCGGCCAATCGACATCGCGAAAGCTGCGGTATTGCGCCATCTTTATGAGTTTAGCGCGCCAGGCGGGTGGTTCATTGAGCTCCTGAGCAACCCGCACGCGAGCCCGCACGTCTCATTAGCTACGCGTCTGTCTAACGGGCCGTCTATTTCGCCGAAAGTCTGTCTAATGAAAAGTCTGGTTAACTAAAAGAAGTGGAGATCACACGCCAACCGGTTGTTTTGCGACGCCGGGATTTTTTGCTCGCCGGGATTTTGCTGCTCGCGGCGCTTCCTGCGTTCGCGCAGATCCAGTCGCCGGGCAACGCGCCGCCGCCATCGCCGGATAAAAACACCGTCCTCGAAAGGGCCGTGGAGATGTACGACGCCAAGAAATACGCTACCGCGTTGCTGGCGTTTCAGGAAGCGGCAGCGGCGGGAAAAGTGGAGGCCGCAGCATACCTCGGCGTGATGTATAGCGAAGGGCAAGGCACGGCGATCGATTACGAAGAGGCCATGAAGTGGCTGCGCAAGGCCGCGGTTGCGGGCGATTCGCAGGCCATGTGCAACATCGGCGTACTGTTCTACCGGGGCTCGGGCGTCCCGCAGCGCTACGATCTGGCGCGGCAATGGTTTCGCGAAAGCGCGGCGGCGGGCAACGGGCAAGCGATGTTCAACCTGGGTTCTATGTTTCGCGACGGCGTCGGCGGCGCGGCGGATCCGGCCGAAGCGATGGCGTGGTTCTTCCGTGCCGCAGCGACGATGAACGACAAGGCCATGAACAGCATGGGCGTGATGTATCAAAACGGGCGGGGCGTGATCGTCGATTATCCCGAGGCGCTGCGCTGGTACAAAAAAGCGGCGGACTTGGGAAATTCCTCGGCGATGTATAACCTGGGAACCATGTACGAGCAAGGGCTCGGTGTAGAAAAGGACGCGGCGGAAGCACGCAAGTGGTTCGATAAAGCGGCGGCAACGGAACGCTCCGAGTCGGCACTCCCGTAGAGGACATCGTCGGATCCGCGTGCCTAAAATAGAATTGATATGCATCGCTACCTGCTGCACAACGGCGAAATTCGGGAGACTTCGGAAATGAACTTGGGCGCCGGCCAAGTGGGCTTGCTGGCCGGCTGGGGGATTTTTTCCACGCTGCGGGTCTACGATGGCGTGATGTTCGCCTGGGAGCGGCATTGGGACCGCATGAAGCGCGACGCGGCACGGATGCGCGTACCTTTCCCGGCGACCAGCGAGGAACTCCTCCACGATCTGAATCGTTTGATCGAAGCGAACCAGGCGTGGAACTCCACCCTGCGCGTGGTCGTGATTCGCAATCAAGGCGGACTCTATACGGGACCCGGCCAAACGCGCGATTACGATTGCGTGGCTTTCACGGTGGATTCGGTCGCGTGGCCCGCGACAATGAAACTCGGCATGATTCCCAACGGCCGGTACGCGGCGAGTGAATTCGCCGGCACAAAGTACACGTCGTGGTCGGAGAACCTCATGCGCTACGAACGCGCGCACGAACAGGGGTTAGACGAAGTCATTCTCTTCAACGAACGCAGTGAGGTTTGCGAATGCACGTCGGCAAACGTGTTCTCGGTGCACGGGCGCAAAGTATCCACGCCGCCTTTGAGCTCCGGATGCCTGCCGGGTGTGACGCGCGCGGTGCTACTGGAAGAGGTGGCGCTGCCGGATGTGGAAATTAGGGAACGGGTGCTGTTAAAGGCGGACCTGGAGTCGGCCGATGAGATCTTTATCACTTCCACAACTCGTGAAGTTCTCCCCGTCACTTTTATTGAAGGGTTGCGTGGCGCGGCGTTCATGCGCGGCGGGCACGCGGTGTGCGCCCAACTGCACGCGGCCTTTCGCGTGCAGGTAGAGATTTATGTCCGGGCACATCGTTTAAACATTTCTACCGTATAATGTTTTAAATGCTACACTATTCATTACCATGCAGCTAGCATGTCCTAAATGCGGCCTGCGAGACATTCGCGTTTCCCACCGGCGCGGATTCGGCGAGTTTCTGCGGGCGTTGGTGGGGATTTACCCGTTGCGCTGCCGCCGCTGCAACGAACGCTGGGAAACCAGCGTGTGGGATTCCGGCGATTGGCGCTACGCACGCTGCCCGAAGTGCTATCGTCAGCAACTGACCACGTGGAGCGAGCAGTACTACAATCCTCCGCGTTCCATCACCATCCAGCTAAGATTGGGCGCCACTCCCTATCGCTGTGCCGCGTGCCGCTGCAATTTTGCGAGCTTCAAGAAGTGTAAGGAACGTTTTTCCTGGCGGCATCGCGAGCCCGATATCGCTCCGGGCCCCATCGAAAACGAATCCACACCCGTGAACTAGGGCGCCGCCGGTGCCGTCGCCAGGGGTTCGGAAGTTTTCGGAGCATCGGGCAGGATGAAGGTGGTTTCGCCGGGCCGCAGCAGCTTCAATTGCTTGCGAATTTCCATTTCCTGCTCACTGGTATTGGAGCGAAGTTGTTCGATCCGTTCCCTACGGCGTTGATTCTCGACGATGGCAGCGGCGTTGCGCGCCTCGAGCGTCCGGATTTCACGGTACTTCTCGAACAGTGCCTGTAGACCCTGAGGACCGCGCAGAGCCGTCAGCGCGTAAGCTCCCAAGATCGCGACCGTCAGAAATATTCCAAAGATACGTTTACGCTGCGGCATCTTCCAGGATGGGTTTACTGCCCCCCCCTAATGTTATAGCTTGAATTGAGCGAAAATACTAGATAAGAGCGAGAAGGCATGGCGCAGGACAAAGAAATATCGTTGAACGAGCTGTGGTGCCCGAAGTGCGGGTCCCATGACGTTCGCCGTTCGAAGGGCGAAGGTGCCTGGGCTGCGTTCCTGCGGGTTTTGGGTCGTTGGCCCTTTCGCTGCCGCAGCTGCCGCGCGCGGTTCTTCCGATTCTCCGAGCCGCCAGACGATCTGGACTAGGATCGCTCAGCGGGCCGTTCTACTGTGAGGCGTTTTCTAGAAAACGGGTGGTGGGGCGGAAGGCTTCTGGGCCGGAGGCTTCTGTGAGACGGCCGCGACATCGGCGGGGAGTTTGAAGCGATCTTCGTCGAACGTTTCGTTGATGCGAACTTGATCCACGGTAATGCTCAGCTCCTGGCTTCCCGCGCGTTGCAGGGAATGGGTGGGCATGAGAACTCCTCCGAAGCTTTTGTAGTCCGTCACATCCACCTGCACGTCGACATCTCCCATCTGACTGGCAGCTACCGTGGTGGTTCTTGCGAGCAGGCCCGTTTTTTGCGCATAAAACTGGTGTTCGGGTTGACCGGTGGCGGGCGTGAGGAGGAGCTCGTAGCAGTCGGCGCCATTGATTTTGACGATTCCCGTGGTTTTGGCTTTTGGGTAGAGCTCCCGCCAGTGAAGCGGCGCATTGAAGGCTGCTTCCCGGAGAGCTTGTTGCTTTTCATCTCCCTGTTTGATTCTGGGTCCGAGGAGCACGCTTTTTTCCCAGGCGACGCCATCCGAAATTCCGCTTTCGATGGTTCCGATGGCGTCCAATTCCATCAAGGAATATTCTTCGGACGGCGCCAGGTACCGGGTCAGCTTGCCCTTCAATCCCTGCGCGGGGAAATCGATGGTTCCTGTCAGTAATTCCGTGTGGTGAGTTTCGTAGGCCGCGCGGCCCCCGGTCACTTCTATGTAGCGGTCCAGGATCGTGGCGGCATCAGGAAGCGCCTGGGCTTTCGGGGCTTGGGCTTTCGGGGTCTGTGCGTGGAGCAGTAAACCGCCAGCGATTCCGAACAGGGCGAGGGCGAGGCTGGCGATTTGCGTACGCTGCATTAGGGCTGGCTCCTTGGTTGGATTTTCTGCGGTTGGATTTTCTGCGGCTGGATTTTCTGCGTTTGGATCCAGGCCGCGGCGGCATCCAAGACGGCGTCGTGGCCCGCGAGCAGGCTTTCACGCGTCAGTCTCACTTCTACATCGGGTGTTACGCCCTGTCCCTCCAGAGCCTGGCCGCCTTCCGAAATATAATTGGCGACGGCATATTGGAAGGCGTCGCCGTTGGGAAGGCGCGTGATGACCGAAGGGAGGGCGGCTCCGGCGGTGTGTGTTCCGAAAATGCGAGCGCGATGGAGATCCTGCAAACCTCCGGCGAAGATTTCCGAGGTGGAAGCGGAGGTTCCATCGACGAGAATGGCGAGGGGACCGGTAAAGGCCTCGGCTCGCGGGTTGAGTACGAACTTGAGCGTGGCGCCGCGCATGTACATCGTGCCCAGCTTTTGCTCCTCGCGATCGGTCAGAAAACCTGCCATGCCCATGGCCATGCCGCCGATGCCGCCGGGATTCCCGCGGAGGTCGATGATGAGGCCGTCGCAAGACGCACAGTCGTGGATCGCCTGACCGAAGGCGGGCATAAGGCGGGGCAGGTCCAGAAATTCATTGAAGCGGATCAGGCCCGTGTTGGCGCGTTTGCTGAATTCGAACCAGATGTGTTGGGGCGGCAAATTTCCAAAGCCGGCAAGATTGCCGCGTTGGTTCTGCAACTGGATGTCAAGGGCGACGTGTTCGCCGGCGCCGTTGACGAACGTAAAATGTTTCGTGGTGCCGACGGGTCCGGTCTGGCGCGACTCGAGGGCGCGCTCCTGCGCGTAGGGAGTGATGGCGGAGCCGGCGCGGAGTTTGTCGAGCAGCGTCGCCATGTCCCAATTTCCCGCCGCAAGGATTTCCCATCCCGGGCGAACTTGACTGTTCGCGAAAACGTCGGTGACGATAACATGGCCGTTCAGGATGCGGGTCTCAAATCCCGGTGTGCCGTCGCCTTCGTCGTTGGCGATTTCGTCGGCGATTCCGGGGGCGAAGATGGCGAAGTGGGTTTGCTTGAGCCGGGCCAGCATCTGGCGCGTAATCTCGAGTGCTTCGTTGTCGTTTTTGGCGCGCACGACGAGCGGACGATATTCTGCGTGGATCGCCTGCCAGTCGAGACCTCCGGGACGAACGTCCCAATGCTTGTCGCGCACGGTGGTCCACACGGTCTCGAACGAATTGATTCGTTTTTGTTGGGATTCATCGGGTGCAGTCTGGGCGGAAATGGTGGTTGTGGCGAGGACGAGGAGAACACCGAGGTTGAGTGCCGAGCGGGTCCTTTGCGCGTTATGCACGTCTTTAGGTTGACAGGGTGGGTCAGGTGGGTGCAAGGGTTATCCAAGGAGCGCAAAGTTTTGGGTTTGGGCGTGGGATTTTCGAGCGGGTTATTTTGAGTTTTGTTAAACTGAATTTGTTGGGAGGTCGTCTAATGGTAAGACTGCAGCCTCTGGAGCTGCGTATCGGGGTTCGAGTCCCTGCCTCCCAGCCATAACTGGCTCAGTGGGTCTCGGCGCGAGATTGCGAGTAGCTATGTCCTTTCCTCTTCGTTTGATTGTGATTTTCGTTGCGGTTGGCGCTGGTGTCTTCGGACAGGGCGCGGCTGTTCCTCCTCCTGAAATCGACAAAGCGTTGCGTGAGCGGGCTGCGCAGTTCATGCAGTATACGATGGATCGCACGTACAGCAAGGCGTACGCGTTTGTGGCGGATGATGATAAGGACTGGTATTTGAGCTCCGGCAAGCCGCAATACACCAAGTTTGAGATCGAAAGTATCGAGTACGCGGACGGCTTTCAGACGGCGACAGTGAAAACGAAGGTCACTCGTGTTCTCTCGATGAATGGACACGACATGAATACGGATTTGGTCGTGGCTTATTTGTGGAAGATCGCTGATGGAAAGTGGATGTGGTATCACGATCCGGATGTGCTGGATACGCCGTTTGGCCCGGTGAGGATCGACCGAACCTTGCCGCCCGCAGGCACCAGGGGCGGCGGGCCGGTTCCTAAGGATATGAGCCAGGAGGCCGCTTCGAAGGCGGCGGGCAACTTGAAGCTGGATGCGACTACGGACAAGAAGGAACTCCTGTTTGAGGAGGGACAGCTGTCCGACCAGGAGCTTATTTTCCACAACGGGCTCAGCGGCATCGTTCGAGTGGAAGCGGATATTATCGGTGATTATCGTGCTTACTCCGTTGAACCGAGCGACATCCAAGTTCAACCCGGGGCGGATTTAAAGCTTCACGTTCATTACAAGCCGATTCAGAATTCGATTGACGCCTCCGTCAGGCTGGTGATTGAACCCTTTAATCGGACGCTCATTGTTCCGCTGAAGTACAAGACGGCCCCAACCCCCGCACCGTAAGGTTTCTGTTGCTTTGTTTTCGGCCCGTGCGAATCACGGGCCCGTCCGCATCATCTTCGAGTGTAATGCCAGTAGGATAGATGGTCCTCCTGGTGGGCGGTGGGTGGTCCATTCCTACATGATGCATTCGGAGGGATTAGTATATGAATCCTACGAATGTTCCCGCGGCGAGTGTGCCGGTTGTTCCCACTCAGCCCGATCTGGCCAATTACGCCGTGGATGCGTTGGCTCTGTTCCAAACCTATACCCGCGACAGTTATCTGGCGACGTTTGACGTTCAGGCACCGGCCTGGAATCCTGCGTGGCCCGCGAAATATTGGTTCGATTCCACGGTGGATGCTGCGTCGGCAGCGACTGTTTCCTACACTGTATTCGACTCCGCCTCCACTTCGTTCGAGCAACTCCCGCTTTCCGCTGCTGAAGCTGCGTCGGTGAATCTGCCCGGAGCGGTGAGTTATCCCGCGTATGTGATCGCGCCCACGGCCGCGACGAGGGGCGGGCCGCCGGTGAATCCTAGCTGGCTTAGCCTGCAGGCGGATGCCGCGGCCTTGATGACTCAGCTAGGTGGATCGAATTTGGTGGATAGCGGTGTAACGGATACTCCACTTGACCCCGTGGTTTATCCGGCGACCGAGCTGCGCCGGATGTGGGAGTTCATGCTGGCGGGTACTCCGCTGAATGCGGGTCTGTTGCTCGCCGCTGAGAATGCGTCTGGCCTCGGCGCTCCAGGACAGTGGAATCTGACCTCGCCTGGAAATCCAGTGTGGGCGCCGACAGTGATTCCGACGGGCGTGGATGATACGCGGCCTTCGGTTGCGATGCCGCTGCGTAGTCTGCTGGCGAACGAAGAGCTGGTGCCGTCCCCGTTGGGATTGGGAGGCGCGACGATCGTGCGAACGGATTTGGCGGCTGCGCAGGGACAGGGGTATACGGCGGCGGATCGGGCGCTGCTACAGCAGATTTATAACTTGGTGGTGAAGCTCGGGAGCTGAGGATGGAGGCACGGCTAGTCGGGCCGTGTTACTGCTATTTCTATCGGGTAGTGCACTGTGCAAATGAAAAAGGGGAAGGCCGAAGCCCTCCCCTTCATTTGTTGCTAGACGTTTGCTTCTAGACGATTTCTGGGCCTACTGGCCGAGAGAGTCGCCGATCAGCTGTGCCGTACGTTGCAGACCGCCGAAGTCCATGACGAGTCCGAGGTACGATACGGGCGGAACAGCGCCTGTTGCATTGAACAGGAACGCCAGACCGTGACAGTACTGGAAGTTCGCTTGCGCAATCGCGTAACCGTCGAAGCCGGTGTTCACGATAAACGTGGCGTAGCTGCCAGCGAGTGCCTGGGTGTCGGTGCCCGGATAGACAGCGGCGATGCTGCTGCTGGTCTGAGCGGTCTTGCCACCGATGGTTCCAAACAGGTACAGCTGAACCGTACCAGATCCCTGGAGTGCCGTATAACCGGGCACGGCCAGCGAGGTGTTGGAGGGATCAGCCGAGGTGTTGGCCACAGCGATGCCGGTCACGTAATTGTTGTCGGAGACAACCCACGGGAACAGGAGGCTGCAGTTGCAACGGTTGATGAGGAAAAACGGCGACGCCGTACCCGTGGTCTGCACGAAGCGCGGGGTGCCGGCCGACTGGCCCAGCGGAGTGGTGGTCTGGTTGCCACCGGGCTGAGGGATGTAAGGAGCGAACGTGTAAGGAGCCACAGTCGCCGCGAGGTTGGGCTGCGCGAGGACCTGGGGCTTGGACGTCAGCGAACCGGCCGGATAGTAAACCACCGGGTAGATGTTCAACTTCTCTGTGGAGTACGGATCCGAGAAGATGATTTCATACGTGAACGTCGCGGTCGGGCCGGTCAGATCGACGTAGCCGCTGCAGGCTACCGTCGGGGACGTCGAGGTGCCGTTGTTGCCGACGCAACCGTTGCCGCCGTTGTTGTTGCCGACCTGCAGGGAAGAAAGCGCGCTCGAAGGAGCGATCTGCAGGAGCTGAGCGTTGTTGGCGGTGTTGAGGCTCGCCTGACCGTTGCCGGCCGAGATGCTCACCAGTACCGCGACGCCGGAAACGATCTTGCCGTTCAGGAGCCATACGGTGGACGGAATGGAGACTACCGAGCCCTGTGGGATGTTGGAAATGGTGGACTGCAAACGCGTACCTGCGTCGGCGGCGCCAGCATTGCCGTTGTAGTTAAAGCTCGAACCGGTCGACGTGGTTTGAGTCGCACTGATTTCCTCGAAACCCGATTCCGTGAAGTAACGGATTTGCGGGTTGTTTTCCGCGATATCCAAAGAGGGGGTGGCGGGGGTGGAGGTTCCGTTGTACGTATAGTACTGCGTGCTGCTGACGTTGTTGTTCACACCGCCGTCGCAGGGGGTTCCGATGACACCTCCAAGGCACGTGCCGAGGATGACGCCTGTGGAGCCGAGATATTCGGACATATTGCGACCCTTCCACGCGGTCTGGAAGCCTTCTTTGAAGGTAATGACCGGATGGACGGAGGCCGACGGGTTAATGGTGATTCCGGTGGAAGACGGGTTGTTGGTGCAATAGCCGTGGCCCGCATAACCGCCAGGATTACCGCTGCTGGAGCCGCTCAGCGTACTCGATATGCCAGAGCAGGTTTCCTCGACATACGGGGCATCCGCCGAGAGCAGAGTGTTGAGCGGATAGTCGCACTGCAGGTAGGTGTTGTCCCCAGTGACCGACGTTCCGCCGTTGCCGGTAAGGATGGAGGCGACGGTGGTTTGAATGGAGTTGAGGCCAACCGCAGCCGGTCCCTGGAAGGAGACGATGGCGGTGAGCTGGGACAGAGGATTACCGGCGGACAAACCCGTCTGAGCCGCGTTCACGCGAATGTTGGTGATGCGGATGTAGCGGGTGAAGCCGGTGGCCGGCGGATCCATCGGAATGCCGCGGAAGATGACCGCGCCCGTTCCGTTGGGTTGTCCGGCGTAGATGTTCGGGCTGGTGCACTTGGTGACGGGGCAGCTATCGTTGGTGTAGCCAGTGTTGCCGTCATAGGTGTTCTGCGGGCCGCTGAGCTTGGCATAAACCTGGCAAACTCCGAGGCCACCGGGATTGGTGGTATCCGAGCAAACCAGATGCGTGCGCGATCCCGGCCAATACGCCGTGCAGGGGTTGTTGATTACTGCGGGAGTACCACCGTTGGCAGCGCTGCCGGAGTTAGTGGTGTACTGTCCGCCCGTGCCCGAGTTGGAGTTCGCCTGGCAGGTTTGATCCTTCAGGTCGTCAATAATGATGGTCGCTTCGCTGATGGGGGTGCTGCTACCCGGATTCAGGACCTTGCTGGTGATGATGGTCGAGGGGATCGACACCGTGATGTCGGCACCCGAAACCAACGTGCCGGCCGGCGTGGTGTAGCCCGAACCGGAGCATCCCAACAGGATGTCGCCGACCAGTTCCGCGTCGCCTTCAATGCGGATGTTCTGGTTGGTGGCGGTCAGCGAAAAACAAGTCAGTGTCTGCGCGTTAACGGCAACCGTGGAGCATGCGAGCAGCGCCACGATAGCTAACGCGTAAAAATATTTGCGAAAATCTGCCATTTCCTTCTCCTTGTGAAATTTTGGAATTGA
>Ga0182030_10021647_pt1 | contig 12033 bp, 11 predicted proteins | sample 812S3MmetaG_FD_121299 | JGI IMG/M metagenome (GOLD analysis project Ga0182030, IMG submission 121299) | Permafrost microbial communities from Stordalen Mire, Sweden - 812S3M metaG (Illumina Assembly) | ecosystem: Environmental > Terrestrial > Soil > Wetlands > Permafrost | place: Sweden...
CGGGATGGCAACGGAGAGGCTGGAGATGCACGTACTGCGTGAGATTTTGCGACAGAAGCTCGGGCTGGGGCGAAGCCACCGGGAGGTGGTGGCGTCGGTCGGCGTGAGCATCGGGAAGGTGTCTGCCGTGCTGGCCCGGGCGCGCTCCCTCGGTCTGTACGCGGCAGCCGTGGAGGCGCTGGGCGACGCGGAGCTGGACGCGTGCTTGTACCCGAAGGCGACGGCGGCGAGCTTGCGACCGGGGCCGGACTGCGCCGCGTTGCACCTGGAGCTGAGGCGGAAGGGGGTGACGCTGGCGCTGCTGCACCTGGAGTTCGTCGAGCTTCACCCCGGGGGCCTGGGGTACAGCGCGTTCTGCGATCGGTACCGCGAGTGGGCCAAGCGTCAGTCGCCCGTGATGCGGCAGGTGCACGTCGCCGGCGACAAGCTGTTCGTCGACTACGCGGGGATGAGGCCGAAGCTCTTCGACCCGCAGACGGGCGAGATCATCGAGGTGGAGCTGTTCGTCGCCGTGCTCGGCGCGAGTAACTACACCTACGCGGAGGCGACGCGCACGCAGCAAGTCATCGACTTCGTGTCGAGCGTGTCCCGCACGTTCGCGTTCATCCGTGGCGTGACCCGCGCCGTCGTCCCCGACCAACTCAAGAGCGCGGTGACCACCGCGTGCCGCTACGACCCCGCGATCCAGCGCACGACCGCGGAGCTGGGGAGGCACTACGGGACGACGATCCTGCCCGCGCGACCGAGGTCGCCGCGGGACAAGGCGAAGGTCGAAGTCGGCGTGCAAATCGCCGAGCGCTGGCTGCTCGCCCGCATCCGCAACGAGAAGTTCGAGAGCATGGGCGCACTCAACGCGCGGCTGTTCGAGCTCACCGCGGACCTCAACGGCCGCATGATGCGCACGTACAAGGCGAGCCGACGCGAGCTGTTCGAGAGGCTCGACAGACCCGCACTCGCACCGCTGCCCGAGCAGCCCTTCGAGGCGGCGACGTGGAAGAAGGTCGGGCTCAACATCGACTACCACGTCGAGTTCGATCGCCACCTGTACTCGGCATCCCACACGCTGCTCCACGAGGAGCTGTGGGTGCGCGTGACGACGAGCACCGTGGAGATCCTGCACGGCGGCACGCGCGTCGCCTCGTACGTACGCAGCTACGTCCGCGGGGGGCGCACCACGACGCCCGAGCACATGCCGAGCACGCACCGCGCTCACGCCGAGTGGACGCCGACGCGCATCCTCTCCTGGGCCGAGAAGGTGGGACCGAACACGCGCGGGCTCTGCGAGGTGATCCTGCGCGAGCGTCATCACCCCGAGTGGGGCTTCCGCTCGTGCCTCGGCCTCTTCCGACTCGCCGAGAAGTACGGGGAGGCGCGCGTCGAGGCCGCGAGCGCTCGCGCGCTCTACGCCGGCGCGCGCAGCTACCGCCACGTCAAGAGCATCCTGCAACACAGCCTCGATACGCAGCCGCTCCCCGCACCCGAAGGGCCGGCGACCACGGGCACCACGCACAAGAACGTGCGCGGTCGCGACTACTACCACTGACCGAGAAAACAAGGAGAAACGCGAATGTTGAGAGAACCGACGATCGAGAAACTTCACGCCATGCGCCTGCGCGTCATGGCTTCCGTGTGGATCGAGCAAGACAAGTCCCCCGACACGATCGCGCTGCCCTTCGACGAGCGCCTCGCGCTGCTCGTCGACGCCGAGATGCTGGCACGCGACAACGGGCGGCTCACCAAGAACCTGCGCGACGCCAAGCTGCGCATCGCGGATGCGTGCATGGAGGGCATCGATTTCCCGCGCACGCGTGAGCTTGAGAAGGCCGTCGTGCGCACGCTCACGACGTGCCGCTGGATCACCGAGCACCAGACGGTGATCGTCACGGGCGCCACCGGCACCGGCAAGAGCTACATCGGATGCGCGCTCGCCCACCAGGCGTGTCGCAAGGGATTGCGCGCCATGTACCGTCGCGTGCCGCGACTCTTCGACGAGCTGCGACTCGCTCGTGCCGACGGCTCGTATCCGCGCCTGCTCGCGCGCATCGCGAAGATCGATGTGCTCGTCCTCGATGATTTCGCGATCTCCCCGCTCACCGACGAGAGCCGTCGTGATCTCCTCGAAATTCTCGAGGACCGATACGGCTTGCGCGCGACCGTGATCTCCAGCCAGCTCGATCCCGAAACCTGGCACGACTACCTCGCGGATCCTACCGTCGCCGACGCCATCTGCGACCGCGTCCTGCACGGCGCTCACAAGCTCGCTCTCAAGGGCCCCTCCCGGCGCAAGATCAAGCCGGGCACCGCGGAGGGTTGAACACCGACCCTGCCGCCGAGTACCCTGCGCGGCGCGTCATAGAAAGGATCGTCAACCACCGAACGGGACCCCAAAGAACACGTCGCTTCGCTCCGATCGGAGAACGTCGCTTTCGCTCCGATCACGGAGTGTTCACGATGAGCGGTCTAGGTGTTCACGATGGCCGGAATACGCAAGCTGGTGCATCGGGCGCGGCAGGTCCGCCGGCGCTAGGGCGCGCCACGGACATCGCGCCCGCAGTCGCCGAGCCATGGCACGCCCCTCCTCCGGACGGGACGAGGCCCGCGTGGATCGCGCGCCCCACCGGCAAGCTGACGTACGCCCAGCTTCAAGAGGCGTACGCGCAGATCCAATCCAATCAGGACAGCACGAGCCACCTCGGAATGGCTGTGCGGCTCCTCGGCAACCCTCACAAGATCGACGCCGACAGCGAGTATTGGTTCATTGGTTCGGCACGCTCCCCGGGAAAAGCGACTGCTTCATGCTCAAGGTGAGCGCTACCAAGGGCGACTCGCTGGACACGGCGCCGAACGACAAGTGCAAGTAGGCGCTGGTCGCCGCCGGCCAACGCGAGGGCGCAGAGTCCGGCTTCCTTGTGGCCGCAAGGTCCGGTCTGGGGGCTCGTTGAGCTACGTCCCGGTCGACTATCAGGCCGACGCTCGCCCGGCCGCCGGTCGCTCCCTACGAACGAATTGGTACGCCAGGTCGGCAATCGCAACGTTCGGGTCGTCCACGAATTTTGCGAACAGACTCGTGTCGTCGCCTTCCGCGAACCACTGCAACAGGTACAGACACGGGCCGACACTCTCGCCGCGCTCCATCCGCGACAGGAGAGCCTTGCGCACGATCTCCCTCGGCCAGTGCGCTAGCGCCTCTGCATCCGACGACCACAGAGGCCGCTGCCGGCCCGTAGTCGCCCGATCAATTGCCCGCTCGACGTACATGCGCGCAGCCCGGACATGGCCGCGCCTGGCGAGAATATCAGCGGCGTAGCTGATCTCGCCGCTAGGCGTCGCGAGGAACTGTTCGAGGAACGCAGTCGCCTCGGGAAGATTGAACCGAGCAATCGAATCGAAGACATGGATTGAGCGCAGGTCTGGCTGAGCGGCAATAGCGGTACCAGCACCAGCGACGAGCCTATCGAAGAGATCGCGGTCGACCAGATCACACGGCGGCGCCTCGTCGAACCGCACCTCGTCATCGTAGTCGTGCCAACTGTGCAGCGCCCACGCCACGGTGTCTAAAGGGAGGTCATGCATCCGCACGAGTTCCGAGCCGACACGGGCGCCGTCGGCGTTGTCCATGCGAAAGAGCGCCGCAAGCACACCTCGCTGATCGCGCGAGGTCGGGAATGCGTCGGCTAGGGCTCGCACTGCGGTCGCCCCGCCCATCTTACCCAACGCCGTGACAAGCGAGTACTCCAGATCGGCGTCGCGCCCGGTCTCCTTCATTACGCTCCGAAGGAGCGTCACATAGCTCAGCCTCCGCCGCGTTGTACTTCAAGGTGCCAAGCGTCTTGATGGCCTGATAGCGCATCCACTTGTCCGCACAGGTCCGGTAGACCTCATGCGCTAGTACGCCGGCTCGCATCGCGCGCAAGCGGCGGAGCGACTGCAATGCGTCGGCGACGTGCTCCCTTCGCTCCACCCGCTCAATCAGAAAATCCTCGGTGTCCACGCCGGGAATCAAGTACATGGACCGAACGATCGCGGCCTGTGTCTCGACGTCCGAGTGTTCCTCGTAGAGTCTGCGAGCCGTTGCTGCATCCACGGTCTTCATCAGGTCGTCGACCATTTGCGGACCGATGTCGAGGTACCCGCGCGTTCGATGCCTGCGCTTCGCGTCCATGTAGGCGGTGATCAGCCGGGGATCGCAGAGGAATCGAGCCCATTTCAGCCCAAAGATGATATGCTCAATGTTGTCGCTGCCCAGCGCGGCCTCGGTCAACTCCACAAGCCTGTCATGTGGGTACATCCGGATGTCCGTAGTGAGAAGTACGAGAGCGTCGAGGTGGTAATGCCGTTGGGTGTTCCGCTCGCCTTCGGTTGCTCCCGAGTACTGATCTAGCGGGCGAGCTCGCTCGCGATCAGTGAACTCTCCGTAGATCGCGATGGCCTCCTCTGTGTCCACGAAGATGAGCGCGCGGCACTCGACCTCGGTCAGCACATGTCCCGCGTCGAAGCGAGCGCGCAGGTACGGCACAACGCGCGAGTCCCGCAGGAGCGTTAGCAGATTCACCAATCTCAGTCGGGCATCCTCGACGAGATCTGCGTCGGCGATGCGAGACCAGGCCCAGTCGCGAAGACGGATACGGAACGGCTCGGAACAAGCATCGAGTTCCGCTACGAAAGACGGCTCGTACCAGGCCATCTGCGGAAAGAGCCCTCGGTGCCATAGGATTACGTGAGCGGCCTCAATGAGCTCGTGCCGTAGGAACAGGTCGGCGGCCTCCAGACTCCATTCGATCTTCGCGGCGGGCGAGAGCGCGTTGAACCAGGCCACTGCGCTCTGCCGGGCGGCTACGACTCGTAGCGATGCGAGGAGCCGAATGGCGTCTCGTTGAACAGAAGGGAGGTGGTTTGCGAGGGCAGCGCCTGCGGCGTTCGCAAGATCAGCTCCACATTGCGCCGACAGGCTGACTGGCGTGCGTACCGCACACTCACACGCCAGAATCGCGTCGGATCCGAGCAAGGAGCGGATCATGGGCTCTGGGGACGGTACGTACCGGGCGAGACGCAGAGCCAATCGCGCCCCCGCGGGTGAGCTCAAAGGAGGCCACTCCCGAGGCCATTCGAACGTAGCGCCCCCAAACACCTGAGCAGCGAAATACTCAAGGTACAGGGCATGCGAGAAAGCGACGGCCGCACCTGGCCGCTCTTCGAGGAGTCCGACGTGCAAGGCACGGCCCAAGACGGTCTGCTCGCCCTCGATGCCGGTGCCAAGGACCGCCGATGCGACGGTACGCGGTATCGTCTCGTCGGCTGTGGTGACGGCGTGGCTTGCCAACGCCACCAGAGCCGCGACGACCGACGCATCGGACGGACCAGCCCCATGCCGTTTGAGACGCTTCGAAATCTCCGCGACGGCGTACGCAGCGAACGCCGCAATGACATCCTGCCCCGACTTCACGGTCGCACCCGCCTTGGCGAGAGACAGCGCGGCCTTCAGGAAGAAGGGGCGGCCGCGCAGCTCGTGGGGAACGAGCTGCTCGGCCACTCGTACCTCGGCGGGAGCACCGCCCTCCCCTAGCAGGAAGTTGTCAGTATCCCACCGGCTTATCGGCTCAAGCCGCACGTGCGAACTCTTCGACCCGGGTGCGGAGCGGTCCTGCAACAGCTCCAGCTCAGCCGAGAAGCCTGGCAGCGCCTCTTCTCTGCACATGAGGACGACCTGAGCACGCTCACCCAAGGCGCTTGTCTTGAAATCGCGCAACGCCGCTCCCAGGGCCGAGAAGTCATGCACCTCCTCGATGGCGTCGAGCACGATGAGCAGGCGCAATCGTTCACGGACCAAGAGTGCCTTCAGGTCCGTGGCTCTGTCAGCTTGTGGGGTTCCGTACGCCATCTGGACCGCACGCAGCGAGATCGGGTCGGCTAGCGCCAGCCGTAGTTGATTGGCAGGCGACCACATGACGGGCTGTGATCGCGCACGCGCTCTGGCGTGCCGCGCCGACCATACCGACTTGCCGAATCCCGCAGGGGCGGTGACGAGCACGACGGGAGTCCTCTCGCCGGAGAGGAGCGCATGCAAGGCACGATCGCTGATTGCCCGAGGAATCGCATGGCGCGAGAGGGCATCATGCATACCTGTGGGTATGGCCAGGTCGAGCCGCCGCTGCATGTCGGCCATGAGGCTCGCGCGAGTATGCGCACCGATCGGGATCCCCAGGTATTGGAGGCGTAGATCCTGCCGATCACGTGCGAGCACTCGGGCAAGTGCTGGGCCGAGGACTACCGTCAGCGTGACGCCGTCGTTCTTGGCGCGAGCAAGGAGCCCGGAAAAGTCGTCTTTCTCGGAAGAGTCCCTATTTGTGCACACGTAGATCCGCTGCGCCTTCGGGCACGCCAGCCGGACGCCTGCATAGTCAGTATCGAATTTCCCCTGGAGACCTGTCGCCTGCGTCGTGTACTCCACTGCTGCGAGGCAGGTGGCGGGCGCCTTGCCTACCATTGAATCGGGCACACCCTTGGTCGTCTTACCCTCGAGCGATTTGCCACGCGGTGTCAGGCCGCGAAGGTCGGTGTAGATGTATGGGAGGAGCTCGTCCCCGAGAGCCTGCATCTTGCCTTGCTCGAGCCTCTGCAGCGCCTGGAAGGTGAGCAGGTCGTCAGGGTCCAACGCAGAGCGAGAGTATTGGCGACGGTGAGTTGCCGCAAGGTCCCCCGGTTAGCCATGGCCGTGAGCCCGGTCCGCCATCACGTGCGGACCGGCCGTCACGGAGCCGCTGCACTCGGGCCGGGCGAGCGCCGAGTACGGGTGCACTGCATCGGCGTGCGCTCGCCGCACGCACGAAGCCCTATCCCGAGTCGAGCGACGCTGAGCACGCTACCTCGGTCGCGTCCGGTCGTGCGTTGCCGTTGGTCGCCCTCGCACGTAACCTGGACGATCTGGGGGTGTCTCCATGCTCCGAAAGATCGTCGCCGTGCTGACCGGGTGCGCGTTGCTCGTCGTGCTCTCCCCAGCGCCCGCCGCCACGTCGCCCAGCCCCGACCAGCAGCGCGGGTGCTGCTCGCATCATGGCGGCGTGTCCGGGTGCTGCGGCAACGGCAACGTCCAGTGTAACGACGGGGCCTGAAGCCCGTCGTGCAGGTGCTGTTGCGTGCACCGGAGGGCTTCACCGAACATGCCCCTCATCCAGTGTCCCGACTGCGGCCGTCAGGTCTCAGATGCCGCTCCCGCCTGCATTGGGTGTGGACGGCCAATCGCCGTACTTTCCCCGGCGTACGCACCCCCTCCGTACCCACCTCAACAGGCGCCGTATCCCCCGGCCGCCAACATGGCCCCGCAGGGGCCGGACCCGGGCCCTGGTGCCTACGAGGCCCAGCAACCACCGGTGCAGCCGCTTCGCCATCCTGGGAGCGAGCGGAGGCATGGTTGTTTGATCGGTGGTTTCCTGATCACCTGCGGAGTGATCGGGACGCTTCAATTGCTCGGCGGCGTCATCGCCTTTTTTTCGTCCCCCGAGCCTGCTGTTCCTGGCACTCCCGGACTGACGGCGTGGGGCGTCGTGACGGGATCGCTGCTGTTGGCGGGAGTGGCTGAGTCAGTAAAATGGTCCCAGACTGGGGCCGTCCTCATCACGATGTCCTTTGCCGGTCTGGTCGTGCTCGGCATCGCACGGAGCGAGCCGTGAGGGGTTGTCGCGGGCCTAGTGTTTCTGCTCCCAGCTATCGTGCTTCTGGCAGCCGCACCGTGGAACCTTCGCTGCGCTCGGTGTGGCTCGCACATAGGAGTCGGCAGCACGCAGTGCGGCAACTGCGGACAGATCTACTTTCGCGCGGGGGGTTAGCGCGGCGGGCGTCAACCAGGCTCGCGCGCCAGATCCCCGCAGTCAGTACGGCCCCGTACACGGCTCCCGCGGCTCGTGCACGTGGCAGTAGTACGCGCAGCCGCCGCACTCGCGGTGCTCCTCGACGTCGCGGCACCATGCGCCCTGCCCGCACGCCACGCACGCCAGGTGCTGGTACACCGCGCCGGAGAACGTCTGCCACGCGGCTTGCTGGAGGAACTGCCAGCGCCAGCACGCGGTGCACACGCCCGGCGTTTGCTCGTGCTTCTGCCGCCGCAGTCGGAGGCACTTCGGGCACTTCGTCGGCGCGCGCGTGCCATTTAGCGCGGCCGCGGTCAAGGCCGGGGCGAGCGCGTTCGGGAGCGGACGCGTGGAGCACGAGTGCACGGGCGGCTATCGCATGGGTCTCTGCTGCGGGTGCGGCGGGGCGTTCTGGGTGTGCCCGGGGTGCGATCGCTACGGAGAGGTCCGCTACTGCGACGACGAGAGCTGCAAGCTCGTGGGCCGGGAGATGATCGTGCACAAGGCTCGCCAGCGGTACCGGCAATCGCCGGAGGGCCAGGCGCAGCACCGCGATGAGGAGCGCGATCGCCGGGGCCGTCGGCCTGGGCGCCGACGTCGTTGCCCGCTGATCGTGGACCCGACAGCGGAGGGAACGCACGTCCAGGTCGTGGGTGATCCCCCTGCTGCGCGGGTTGAAGTCCAGGCGTCCTCGTGCGCGCGCAACGCCACGCTCTCCTCCACGGTGGGGGCCGCGACGGCGTGTGCGCGGAGCACGACCGATGATGAATCGATTGACGGTGACGTTGGATCCGAGGGGGGGAGAGACGCGGCTCTTGATGATGGAGGGCCGGGACGAGCGGATGCGGGCGGTGTTGGGCCCCGCGACGAGGGCGCACCCGCGGGCGGCGGAGACGCTGCTCGAGGGGCTGGCGCTCTGGCACCAGCAGGCTCTGTCCGTTGTGCTGTGTGCGGACGTTGGGGGCGATATGTCACCCCTTCGGCTGGAAGACGCGTTGGGTTTTGGCGTCAGGAACGTGCACTTCGAGGTCGAGGTGGCGCTGCGCCAGCGAGGGCGCCGCCCGCGCCGCCTCTCGGCGCTGGGTAACTTCGGCGACCTTCGGCAGCTCTGCCTCCTGGGGGTGCCGTCATGACGATCCCGAGGGACACGGAGCTCGAGATCCTGCGGCTGACCGACGCCGAGAAGCTCTTGCCGGGCACTACGGCGAGCCTCGTGGGGGTGCACCACAGCGTGGTCGAGCGCGTGCAGGAGCAGGCGTTGGTCGGCCGCCCCGAGCGTGCGCCGCGGGTGAGCAAGCTCGCGCCGTACCACGGGCTTCTTTGCGAGAAGGTGAAGGAGTATCCGACGATCTGCGCGTCGCGGCTCGCGACGATGGCGCGCGAGCGGGGCTTCGACGGCAGCGACCGCATCGTGCAGCGCTACGTGCGCGAAGTACGTCCGGCGAAGTCGCCGCGGGCGTACCTGGTGTGCGAGCGGCTGCCGGGCGAGCAGGCGCAGATCGACTGGGGGCACGTGGGTCGCATCGCGGTGGCAGGAGGCTTTCGCGCCCTCTGGGTCTTCGTCCTGTACCTGGCGTACTCGCGCATGCGGTATGCAGAGTTGGTCCTGGATCTGACGGCCGAATCGCTTCGTCGGTCGCTGGTCCGGGCGATCACGTTCCTCGGCGGATCGACGCGCCAGTGGCTCTTCGACAATGCCAAGACCGTGGTGCTCGAGCGCCACGGCGGCGCGGCGCGGCTGCACCCCGGGCTACTCGAGCTCGCGGGCTCGCTCCGGGTGAATCCCGTGCTCGCACGGGTGCGGACACCGACGGACAAGGGGGGCGTGGAGCGGTCGATCCGGGACTTGAAAACGGGCTTCTTCGCCGGGCGCACGATCACCGACCTCGCCCGAGGCAACGAGCTTCTTCGCGAGCACATCTGGACGGTGATCGCGCGCCGTCCTCATCCGACAATTCCCGGGTGCACAGTCGCCGAGGCGTTCGAGAAGGAGAGGGAGCGCCTGATGCCCTTGCCTCCGGAACTGCCGAGGACGGAGCTGGTCCTGCCGGTCGCCGTCGACAAGACGGCGAGTGTGCGCTTCGGAACGAATCGCTACTCGACGCCGCCCGAGTACGCGGGCGGCACGCTGGTCCTCTGCGCGTGCGACGAGCGCGTACGGCTCATCGACGGCGATCGGGAGGTGGCGAGCCACGCGCGGTCGTGGGGCCGGATGCAGCGCATCGACGATCCGGAGCACCGCCGCGTGCTGGTGGAGAGGCGCCCGCGTACGGTCGCGATGACGGTGCGTGATCAGCTTCTCGGTGCGGTGCCCGAGCTGTGGATGCTCTACGAGCGCTGGGTGCAAGAGGGCCGCAACGTGAACTTCATGACGGGGCGGGTGCGGGGCCTGATGGGCGACTACGGCCGCGAGGTCCTGTCCATCGCCGTCCGGGCCATGGTGGCGCGCGGCACCCACGACATCGGTGCGCTCACCTTGCTCTGCGAGCAGGAGCGCCAGCGGGCCAATCGGCCCGTGCCGTCGGCCATGAAGCTCGGCGAGCACGTCGACGAGCATATCGTGCCGACTCACGATCTCGCTTCCTACGATCGGAAGAACGGGGGCGAGTCATGAGCGACGTCTATGACGACCTCGGGCGCATCGGGTTGCGGGCTTCCAGGAGCCAGCTCGAGGCGCTGCTCACCCATGCGACCAAGAATCGCCTCTCGCCCGTCCAGGTGGTGGAGCACCTGGTCGAGGTCGAGCGACGCGAACGCGACGCACGGAATCTGGCGGCCCGTGCCAAGCGGGCGTCGGTCGGGGCGCACAAGACGATGGACCTCTTCGAGTGGGACCACCCGCGGAAGATCGATCGCGCTCTCTGCGAGGAGCAGGTCTTGAGCCTCGCCTTCGTGCAGACGCGGTCGAACGTCCTGTTTCGCGGCGCGGCGGGCCTCGGCAAGACGATGCTCGAGCAGAACACGGCGACCGCCGCGCTCGCGGCGGGCATGACCGTGTGCTTCACCAACGTCGGCACCGCTCTCGCAGACCTTCTGCGCCAGGAGTCCATCCCGGCGGTGGAGAGGCGCATCAAGCGTTATACGGGCGTCGACGTCCTCGCCTTTGACGAACTCGGCTACGTGCCGTGCGACGCGCGGGCGGCGGACCTTCTCTTTCAGATCATCAGCCGTCGCCACGAGAAGGCCTCCACCGTCATCGCCACCAACCTCGCCTTCAAGGAGTGGGGGCCCATGTTTCACGGGGCCGCAAGCCTCGTCCCGCTCATCGACCGCTTCACGCAGCATCTGGTGACGATCGACATCGAGGGCGAGTCGTACCGCCAGAAGGAGAAGGACAAGCCGCCGCCGCGAACGTCGGCGGCGGCGCGGGGCGCGCCGACCGTCCAAGTGCGACCGAGAGCGAAGGCCAGGAGGACCATGTGATGGCCAACCACCGACTCGAATTCTGTGCGCCATCCGAATGGGACGTCATTCTCTCGCCCGAGCTCGCCCCGCTCTTCGTGATCGACGCGGCCATCGTGGCCGCACAGCGCTTCTTCTCGATCCTCCTCGACCCATCGGCCTTCGGGCCCGGCGGGACTGACTATCCGCCCACGCAGGCGCTACTCGAGGCTATGCGCATCCTGCGTCACCACATCCGCGAGCACCGCGTGGCCGTGGCGACCTTCGACGACGACCCCGGTGGCGAGCTCGCCGCCAGCGACGACGACCTCCCCGAGGAGGAGACCGGAGACGGCTCCTTCTGACCTCGCCATCTCACACCCCGGCGCTGGCATCGAGCCCGCCGCGCCGGGGACCACCGAGACTGCCCCGGCATCACACCATCACCACCACCGACGCGGCCCACGTTTCACGTCGCATCCACCGCGGATCTCTGCGTCGCTCTACATGCTGGCGGAGCGTCACTGGTCGAAGCTCGCTGACTACGAGGTCGAGGAGGACCCCGGCGCGCCCGTTCGACAGGGCGGCATGAGCGAGCCGTTTCGCTGTAGCCGCGCCTCGGGCGAAGGGCTCAAGGTCGAGTACCGGGAGCCGGTACTGGTCGTGCGCGATGCGGCAACGGGAGTCGAGATCCTGCGCCGGACAGAACGGACCTGGTCGAAGAGTGGGGGCCCGCGCTGTCCAGGGTGCGGCGACTGCCCCGCGCCGCTCGCGAGCCTGACGTACGTGGGTGGCGACCGCGCACGCC
>Ga0182030_10021649_pt1 | contig 12032 bp, 8 predicted proteins | sample 812S3MmetaG_FD_121299 | JGI IMG/M metagenome (GOLD analysis project Ga0182030, IMG submission 121299) | Permafrost microbial communities from Stordalen Mire, Sweden - 812S3M metaG (Illumina Assembly) | ecosystem: Environmental > Terrestrial > Soil > Wetlands > Permafrost | place: Sweden...
CGTCGTTTCGCAGTGATTACAACGCGACGGCCTATTATTTGCCGGGAACCACTGGCTGGAGTCATCAATTTTTGTTAGAGCTTGGTCTTCCAACCGCGCCATGGTTCCTGCCGAACCCGGTGATCCTTAACCACGGCCCCGGCTTCGGCGTGCAACCGGGCGGGTTTGGTTTCACCATCTCCTGGGCCACGAACGCTTCCGTCGTGGTGGAAGCTACCACGAATTTGGCCAATCCGGTCTGGATTCCGGTCAGCACCAACACCTTGACCAGCGGCACGAACTATTTCAGCGATCCGCAGTGGACGAATTATCCAGGACGTTTCTACCGCATCCGTTCGCCATGACATAAAATGGCTGGAAAAGCGGTTCACAACAGTTTTTCCGGCTGCACTAAAAAATATCAATGGGAAATTTCAAGCTAAAACAAAACAATAATGTCAAAATGACCGGACTTAAAATTATGAAAACACATATTTATCTGGGGATTGCATTGCTGGCGCTGGCCACTGGCGCGTTCGCCGCCGAGCCGACCCTCAAAGTGGGTGATCCCGCCCCAAAACTTCAAAATGGCCAATGGGTGCAAGGCGACCCGGTCAAAGGATTCGACCGGGACAAGGCCTACATCATCGAGTTTTGGGCCACATGGTGCGGGCCTTGCCTTGCCTCCATTCCGCACCTGAATGACATTTATCTCAAGTTCAAAGACAAAGGGCTGGTGGTCGTCGGCCAGGATTGCTGGGAGCAAGACGATGACTTGGTCGCGCCGTTCGTCAAAAAAATGGGCGAGAAAATGACCTACCGCGTCGCCTTGGACGACAAGAAAACGGAAGAGAAGGGTGTCATGGCCAAGGCTTGGATGGCGGCTGCGGGGCAGGATGGCATTCCGTCTGCGTTCTTGGTCGGCAAAGACGGAAGGATTGCATGGATCGGCCACCCCATGGAGTTGCAGGAATCCGTCATTGAAGAAGTGCTGGCGGGAAAGTACGACGTCCAGAAAGCCGCCACTGCTTACGCCCAGCAGGTCAAAAACCAGGCGCGGTCTGAGGCGCTGTGGCAAGATTACAACACCGCCCGTCGGAATAAGAAGTGGGACGAGGCCATAAGCAAACTCGACGACATTGAGAAATTGACGCCGGAGGAACAGCGGTTCAATCTGGGCCAGCAGCGGTTCTCTATCCTGGTCGCCAGCAAAGACTACGCCGCCGCCTACAAACTGGCCGGACAAATGAGTGATGCCCACCCGGAGAATGCCAACATCCAGAATGAGTTGGCTTGGAAAATGGTCAGCGACGTGACGATTGAAAAGCCCGACTTGGAGCTGGCCGAGAAGATCGCCACACGCGGGGTGGCGGCTTCCAAGAGCCAGGATGCCAACATCCTGGACACATTGGCCTGCGTCCTGTTCATGGAAGGAAAGCAAAACCAGGCGGTCACGCTGGAAGAGCAGGCGGCGAATCTCGTCGAGGGTTATCAGAAACAGGGATTTCAGAAGACACTGGAAAGTTACAAGAAAGGCACCAACAAACCCGACGTTCTTCGTCGGCAGGCCCAGCAGTTCCAAAACGACGGCAAGCTGGCCGAGGCGGAGGCGGCCTGCCGCGCAGAATTGGCGCTGGAACAGAATCTTTGGGACACCAACTCCGCAATGTGGACGGGAACGGTGCAAATGCTGGCCAATCTCCTTGTCAGCGAGCATAAATCGGATGACGCCGAAAAGCTCTTTGCCGTCATCCTGACTCCCGACATGGTCGGAGAGAAAGAGAGTGCTGATCTTCTGCGCGCTCGCGGCGATTTTTTTGCCAAGCATGGGCGCTGGCAAGAGGCTGCCGCAGATTACTCAAAGGTGATCGCGCTGGCACCTGACGACCATTATGACTACGAGCTTCTGGCGGCGTTGCTGGTCCAACGTGACGATCAGGCCGCCTACCAGCGCCTTTGTGCAAGCATCCTGGCCCGCTTTGGCGATACCACCAATCCCACCATCGCCGAACGTATGGCCAAGAGTTGTCTGCTCACGACAAATTCAGGGGCGGATCTCACCGCCGTTTCCAAGATGGCAGACGCCACCATGATCAAAGACAAAAGCAATCTTTTTTTTCAGCTTGCTAAAGGCTTGGCGGAATATCGCCAAGGACACTTCGCGACTGCGGAGGAGCACTTGCAGATCGCTCTGGGTGGTCGGAATCCTTACCTGAATGCCGGCGCCCAGCTCGTCCTGAGCATGGCTCAATACCAGCTTAAGCAACCCGATCAAGCACGGGCGTCGCTGGATAAAGGCGCTGAACTCATTGACTCCAAAATGCCCAAGATTGACCGGGGAGAAATCGGCGACGATTGGTGGAACGACTGGATCATTAACCGCGCGCTCTTGCGCGAAGCCAGGGAGTTGATCGGCATCCCGGCCCCAGTGTCGGACCAAGCCGCCCGTAACTCGGCCAAATAGGCCGTAGCTCTTTGGTCGATGTTGCTTTGGCTACGCGGCTGTTTTGTAACATGTTTCGTAGCATGGTCCCCCAACCGTGTACTTTTCGACCTCCCCATCCAAAAAACCATCTCCATTTTCAGACCGGCGTGTTCACCCCATTTTCAAACCGGCGCTCACACTCTAACTCCGAACCGTCATTTCCTTCCTTGCAATCGAATCACGGCTCGACGGAGTCTCGCCCTGCCGGATTCCCGCGCGTCAATAATAAGCAAACACCGTCAGGTCCAGCATGTCGAAAACCCGGTCCAGTTCCAGCAGGTAGTCGGGCATCACTTCCGTCGGCACGGCGTCGGTCAGGGTGGCGTATTCCTCCTCCGCCCAAATGTGGCGATAGGTGGCGCCGGCCGTTTTGTGGAAATGGAATGCGAGGTTCTCCACAGTCTTGTTGCCCAATTCCAGGTTGACGGCTCCCGGCACGGTGATGTCCAAGCGGCAGACCTGGTGTTCGGGGTAAGTCTGCCCCAGCGGCATGGAGCGGAAGAAAACCTTGGGCTTGCGCAACGCGCGATCAATGTTCTCCGAAATGAATCGGAAGACGACAGCGGCGCCGGGGGCGCTCCGGGTCCAAAATTTGCCGAGCTGGTAATACTCCGTGACCGTCACTTGATTGGCCTCTTGGTCGTCCTGAAATTCCAGCGGGGCGGCGGTGGTGATGTCCGGGTAGAATTCCGCATGATCATTCAGGTATTGCGCCACGAGGGCGGGGCGGCCCGTGCTGGCGAACTGGCGGCGCAATCGCTCCGCGTCCGGGCCTTCGGCCACCGTGACGATTTTGAGATCCGTGGGCTGGGTGATGACTCGGACGAAAAAGTAGTCGGTGACGGTGGTCTTTGGCAGGACGGTGGATTCCGGGATGACGGCCAACTCGGTCGTGCCGGGTCGGACAACCAGGCCGCGACCAAAGCCGGGCCAGGAGCGAAGCGAGAGCGGGCCGCGTTGGTAAGTGGCCGTGGGGTCAAGCCAATAGGTCTGGCCGTCGAGGACGACTTGGACGATGGCGTGATCGAAGGCCGCCGGCGTCGGATGCCAGTCTTGCAGGGTTTTGCGGTGCCCGGTGGAAACCAGGACCGGCGCGGCGGCCACGCCCAATGCGCGGAGGATGGTGACATATAGCAGGGTCTTGTCCTTGCAATCGCCAAAGCGGCGCGCGAAAACGCTGGAGGGAGACGAAGGGGTGTAAGCGTTGGAGCCGCTCTCCACGCCCATGTAGCGAATTTCCTCCTGCACAAAACGGAGGGAGGCCAGGATCTTTTGCTCAGGGTCGGGAAGTTGACGCCAGACATTGATTTGCCGGGCAAGTTCGGGGGAATTCGTGGTGGCATTCGTGAACAGCGTCAAGGCCCAGCGGTTGACCTCGGACCATCTCGGGAATTCGCTGAGCTGCACCCAGGGCTGCGGGTCATACCAGACGGGCAACGGTTCTTCCTCTTCGAGGCCGGACACATCGCGGAAATCCCAGGTAAATTCGGTGTCCCCGCCTTTCTTGACCACAACCGGGGCGGCCTCCGTGCCGTGGTTCTTGGTGTAGAGATGACGGCCTTGGGACCAGACGAGGCGGGTGGTGAGGCGGTCGGCGGGCTCGTGGCGTTGGGCGGGGACCGATCCCGTGTATTTCCCGGCGGCAACCGGCTCGTCGCCGCGCAGGGTGAGGGCGTAATCGAGAATATCCCCGGGGCGGACGTCCTCCAATGGGAGAACGGCGAATTGCCGGCCGTCGAAGAGGAACTGGTCCAGGTTGCGTTCGGGCTGGGTCACTTGGACCTGGGACAATGCCAGCCGGTTCAGGGAATTGGTCCCGCGGATGATCTTGACCCAATGGAACACCAGGGATTGGTGGACGGGATCGAGGTCCACTTTGATGATGGAGTGGTTTTGGACGCCTTCACTCGTCAAGATCTGGCGGGTGAAATGCAGGAAAGTTTCGTTCGAGGCAACGTTGATCTGCCGGTCCTCCAAAAGCAGACGGGATTCGAGGCCGGAATCCGCGTCCTCGGGATGGTCGGCGCGCTGGAAATTGAGCGGTTTGACCCAAGCGGAGGGAGGAGCGGAGGAGGTGGATGATCCGGCCGCGCGGGCCAAATGGGACCATGGCATCAGGAAAGCAAGAACCAGGATGAAGGCGCGACCGGAAGGCGATCCGGCAAAGGCGGCGGCGCGGCCAGTTCTGGTTTGAGCTTCGTCCATGGCGGTTTCAGTGCATCGCGACTTTGATCATCCGGCTGACGTCGCCAACATACCACTTAATTGAGAAATAGGGAATGGTGAAAGGGCCGTTACCTCCCCACGGGCCGTTTCAATTGCAGGAGCATCTGTTCTTCGCTTTCGGTCCATTGGCTTTGGCGCAAAACCTTGTTCACCGCCTGGGCGGTGATCGCGTCGTTGGAAGTCTGGCGCACGGTCTGCGCCCAGCGATAGGCGTATTCGTAGCGGTCCGGCTCCGCGGCGGTGGCTTTTTGCAGGAGCGGCAGGGCTTTTGACCAATCTTCGGCCCGAATGAACTGACCGGCTTCCTTGAAATGCCTTTGCGCTTCGGCCTGACTTTGGAGGCGCGGTTTGCCTTTGATCGCGATGCTGACAGCCTGGTGCCAGCGGACAATTTGCCGGAGCAGTCCATTTTTGCGGGGTGGGGCGGGCGGGGCGGCCACCGCGCGAACCGCTTCCCAGCACATTTCGGCGTTGCCCCAATCCTGGCCCGCCAGTTTCAGCCAGCGATGGTTGCGATGAAATGTTTCCTCGACTTCATAATCGCCGGGCGGGATTTCCTGGTGCGACGCGGCGGAATCAGCCGCGATGGGGAAAAGAACCAATTCGTGCTGAATCGGGAAGCGGCGGCGGCCGGGAGCGAGCGGTTTGGCCGGGACTTGATGATGCTCTTCCAGAACGGCAAGCATCTCCATGACCGCCAGTTGTTGGGGAGTGGTTTGACTGAGGCCAATCAGGCGCAGGAGGGTGGCCACCGTTTCATCCACACTTCCGAAGTGGTAAAGGAGTTTGGCTTTGATGAGGAGGGCTTCGTAAGTGGGCCGGTGTTTCTGGAGGAGAGCGTCCAAGTCCGAAAGGGCCTGGGTGAAATCATCTTTGTCAATGAATCGCCGGATGGGCCGCAGCGCGATCTCCTCCTCAATCGGTGTCCAGTCTTGCGGGTCCAGCAAATTGGAGAGCCCCACTCCCCAGTGGTAGGCGAGATTGGGCACGAGCAAAACGATCAGGAACAGCAGCACGGCCAGGAAACAGACGAATTGCCCAATATCGCCTCCAGCGGAAGACCCGCCTCCGGCCGGCAGAAAGTGAACGGCCATGACAAAACCGAGAGGAACAAAAAGAAGCTGCGACAGGCGCAGGGAGCGCAATTCCGGCGCGCGGCTGATCAAGTGCGCGAACAGCAAACCGCCGAGGGCGGCAAGCACATAGGCTGGCGTGGAGTGCATGGGCCGCGGCGTTTGTAACATGCCGCGAGAGGATTGAAAACACCGGACTCTCAAAAACAAAACGGCTGGTGTTTCAGTGGCTTGCGACTTCGGCTGGAAAATCCGTCCCGGGCGCGGCCGCAGACAAGTTCCCGGAGGGCGGACGCCGCAGCCGCCAGGCGAGGTGCAGGATCGGGACGGCCATGAGGGACAGGGCGGCGAGAAAGGGCCACCAGAGGAAGCGGGTGGGCAAGACTTGGCGAATGGCGGTGGCGCCGCGCGGGGCGGCGGCAAGGGCGTCGCTCATAAATACTTGGAGGGCGAGGATGGCCCCGGCCACGCCGGTGGCGGCCGTCAATAGTTTTGCTTTGACGCTGGCTGGGGCGGGTTCAGCGTGGGAGGCGAGCGCACCCCAAAGGATCAATAGGAGGGAGATGAGAACTGGCGCCAGGACCGGCCCCCCACCACGGCAGCGGCATAAGAAAAAGGATGTCCCAATCCAGCAAATTCCGCGGCCAACCGCAGATCATTTTCAGAAAGGCGTAATAGAGGATGTCCCAAGTTCCAAAGGCGATGCCGGTGTAACCCAATCGGTTGCGCCATCCGCGGCCCGCCAGCGTCCCGACGGCGAGAAGCATGATGAGGGTGGCGGCTTCGCGGACAACTTCCACGGACGCCATGCCGCCGAGTAACGGCAAAGGGTTCTGTTGGAAGGGGGTGACGCGGTCTATCATCGTGCGCAAATAGAAGACGACTGCCGCCTCCACCCAGGCCATGTCCGCAGCGTAAAGGAAAACCACCCCGCAACGTTTTGGGTCTATCAAACCCCTCTTTGCACTTTGCGTCACAAAGTGCGTGACGCTACCGCGAGAGAATTGTTCAATTTATTTTGCGGAAGTTGGTTCGATCCTGGTTCCCATAAGAAATCGTCCTGCTAGGGCAGGGCGAGACTCGGTCGAGTCGTAAATTTCTTCCCTAAAGGGAGTTGCGTATCAAACGGGGTTCATTAACCGAACCTCTTCGAGGAGGTCGGCGTCAAGGGAAAGAGGATAATGCCAGGACCTGACGCGGCGGGTTAATTCGCATAGGTGCTGCGGGCATGCAGCCAGAGCAAGTCTGGAGAATTGGCGATGGTGGGGACGAAGTTCTCCTCCGTCTTGACCCCGAGGACAGCATGGTCTTTGTAATGGTGCAATTCGGCATGGCCGTCGGCGAAGGTGATGCCTCCTGACCCATTATGGTAAGTGCCGGGAATGTCCACCCATTCGGCATTCTGCGTCATATCCACCACGAAGGCGGCGTCGTTGATGCTGAAATTATTCTCGTCCAGCATGATCCAAGTCATGGCCGAAGCCCGAATATCCGTCACCTTCCGAAAAACTTCATAGCCAGGGCCCCAAGGCGTGTGAGGATTCATCCAAAAATTCCCCGACATGCTGCGGACATGCGCCGCCCCGCTGGGATCAGCCGGATCCTTGAACACCTTCCAGTTGCCCAAGTTCGGGTAAATCAAGCCGGCGATGAGCAAGTTGTAATTTGTCGCCGCAAGCGGGTTGCTCATGTCGCCGTAAACCCACTGATTCAACCCATTGCCCGGGTTGGTGATGGGATTGGGCAGACTATCCACAATCGCGGTCGGGTCCGCCGTGTCGGCCACCAAGGGGATTTTGCCCCCGGAGTCGTTGCAATAGCTCGTCCAAGCCAGGGCCAACTGCTTGAGATTGTTCATGCAGGATATCCCTTGCGCTTTTGCCTTGGATTTGGCCAAGGCCGGCAAAAGCATCGCCGCCAAAATGGCGATGATGGCGATAACCACTAATAGTTCGATGAGTGTAAAAGCACGACGCATTTGTTTCATGGCAAGTTGATCGGCGACAATTTAACTATAGGCAATTACCCGTAGTTGTCAATAGGGGGTTTTGAGCGGTCAATTCATGGAGGCAGATTAGCTTTTGCCGAGGCTCGTCAGAGGACCTGGAAATCGCAATTTGGACTTGTCTTTCGGGGTCGGCGGGATATATTCGCGGCCAGGTGTTGTACTAATGACTATGATTTCGCGAGTTTTTTGGGTTGGCTTGCTTTCCTCACTTTGTCTTGGGGCCGGTTTTGCGCCAGGATTTGCCGCGGGCACGAATGATACCAGCGTCGGGTCTTCCATGATGGCCAAAGCGGATGGCACCGAAGCCAGGACGGACGCGGCGCGCATCCTCGGCGCGAATGATGTGATTTCGATCACCGTCTATCATGAGGACGATCTGGCGGTGAAGAGCGCGATCGTTGACAAGAACGGCATGGTCATGGTGCCGCTTCTCGGCCAGGTGAAATTGAGCGGGATGACCGTGCAGGACGCGACGACGGAGATTCAGCAGCGCTACAAAAAGGGCTATCTGGTCAATCCGCAGGTCAATTTGGTGGTGGAGAAGGTCGCGGAAAACCATTTCGCGGTGCTGGGCCAGGTGCAGCGTCCGGGGAATTTTGAATTTCCGCAGGATGGGAAGCTGGATTTATTGAAAGCCATCGCCATGGCCGAGGGCTATACGCGCCTGGGCGCGCCGGCGAAGGTGACGGTGCGGCGGATCGAGAACGGGGTGCCGCAAAGTTATCCTCTGGACGCCGAAAAGATGGCCAAGGACCCGAGCAAGGCGCCTTTCCCCATTTTGCCGGGAGACACTATCATCGTCGGGGAAAGAAATTTTTAACGGTTCGGTTTGCGCAGCAAAAACTATGACAAACATTGATCCTCTTGACCTGCCGCCCCCGCAGGAGCCGGCCCCCTCTGACAACTTGGTGGACCTGAACGGGATTATTCGGCTGGTGCTGGACAAGAGCTGGCTGATCGTTTCCTGCGTGGTGCTGGGGGTGATCGGGGCGGCGGCGTATGTGCAGTGGACCCCGCGGACGTATGAGGCGACCAACACGATTCTGGTCGAGCAGCAGGAACAAAGCGTCGTGGATGCCAAGTCGGTGGTGGACGTGGATCAACGCGGCCTGGAAATCATGAACACCGTGGCGCAGAATTTGTGCAATTTTGCGCTGTTGGAGCAAGTTCTGGCGACCAATAATTTGCTGCCGCCCGAGGGGGGAAAGGTGACCGCCAGTGGAAAATTGCTGACGCGCGACGGCGCCGTCCGGCAGTTTGGCAAAGAAGTCAAGGCGACGGTGCGCCGCAACACGCGGCTGATTGACATTGCGGTGCGCAACACCAATCCCAAGCTGGCGGCGCAACTGGCCAACTCGCTGGTGGAGCATTATTTGGGCAATGACGAGCAGGTCGAACACAACAGCACCAGCGGCGCGAGCACATTCCTGCAAGAGGAAGCCAAGCGGCAGCAGACGAATCTCGAGTCGGCCGAACAGGCCTTGCAGAATTACCGCAAGGAAACCGGCTCGGTTTCCCTGGACCCAAATTCCGATGTCGTTACCCAGCAGTTGAACGATTTGCACAAGCGGCTGACTGAGACCAACTCCAGCCTGGTCCAGGCGCAGGGAGCTTACGAGGACTCGTTGAACATGAGCACCAACCTCGAAGACTTGCTGGCGTATCCGCAGGTGGCCAGCGATCCGGACGTGGCGCAGATCCGCGGCGATGTGGCCAAGCAGGAGAATGAATTTGTCATGATCAAACAGGAATATCTGGAGTTGCATCCCAAATACATCCTGGCGCAGACCTCCTTGAAGGGCCTGAAAGAGCAACTGACCGCGACGGTCTTGAAGGTGCGCACCCGCATTCAGGAAAACCTCCGGATCGCCTACGAAAACGTCAAACATTCCAAACAGGGTTTGGAGACGCAAGTGGCCCAAACCGAAACCAATGTGATGCAGTTGCACGAGGTCGCCGGCCACTTCAATGTGCTCAAACACAATGTTGAAGAGTCCCAGGCCTCGTATGATCGCATCATCAAGCGCTTTGGCGAGACGTCGGTGGCCGCGGAAATCAAGCCCGAGAGAGTCCGCGTGACCCAGTCCGCCGAGGTGCCTGAAATTCCGGTTTCGCCCAAGGTGAAACTGGTCTTTGCGCTGGCTCTTTTCGGGGGGCTGGCCGTCGGGCTGGTCCTGAGTTTTGCGTTGGAAACCATCAACACCTCCTTCCGCACGGTGGATGAAGTGGAGCGTTGCCTGGCCCTGCCAGTGTTAGGCTCGGTGCCCAAACTGCCCAAGCGCGAGGGCGCGGCCAAACTGGTCGCGGCCGAGGACCGCAATTCCGCCGGGGCTGAGGTCTTCCGCACCATGCGCACCACCCTCTCCATGCTGGGTCGCGAAGAGGAGCGGAGGACCTACCTGTTCACCAGCCCGCTGCCGGGCGAGGGCAAGACTTTCACCTCGGTCAATTTCGCCGTCAGCCTGGCCCAGCAGGGTCTGCGCACTCTTTTGATTGACATGGATTTGCGGCGGCCCATGGTCGAGCAGTTTTTCACGGAGAAGCGCAACCGCCTGCCGGGCGCGACTGATTTCTTCCTGGGGCGCAAGAAGCTGGCGGAAGTCTGCCTGCAGCACCCGGACGTGGCCAAATTGTCCTGGATGCCGGCGGGCACCCCGGTGCCCAGCCCCTTGGAATTGCTCACGCAATCGGACTTCGAGCAGTTCCTCAAGGAAGGCTTGACCCAGTTTGATCGTATTGTTATTGACACCGCCCCCCTGCTGCCGGTGAGCGACACCCTCCTCCTGGCGGGGAAGGTCAAAACCGTCGCGTTGGTGGTGCATGGCGGGAAAACCTCGCGCAAGGCCGTGGAACGCGCCGTGCAGTTGCTCAAGAAAGCCAACGCCCCGCTCGGCGGGGTCATCCTGAATCTCCTCCCCACCCGGCGCTTCACCGGCGGTTACTACTACTCTTACTACCACGGCTACGGCTACGGTTCCTACGGCAAGAACGACTCGAAAAAGGAATCGAAGAAGGACCGCGCGTTTTCTGTTTCGTAAATTGGCCGCGGGCCCAATCCGCCGCCGCGCCTCCCGTCAGCAACCCTGGTACTTCCAGTTCCTGGACTTGCCTTGCGCCAGCCATTCCACCGCCGTGGCCAGGCGTTTTTGCCGGGTTTCTTCGCGCTTGGCCTCGGCGATCCACTCCACGTATTCCTTCTTGTGGCTGTAACTGGAGGCGTTGAAGTTGGCCAGGGCTTTCGGATTCTGTCGCAAAGCGGCCAGGAAATAGGGTGGGGCTTTCAATTCCTTCTTGACAGCAGTTTTCCCCCGCGCCGCCGGCTTCGGCCCGGCCACGTTTCGCGCCGCTGCTTTCTGGATGTAGCCGAGCAATTCGGCATCCGGCGGAAGGTCCGCCAGGCGGGCAATTCTCCCAAATTGGCCCATCGCCGTCTCCCCGCCGGCGTCCGGCAATTTGCCGCGCCCCAAAATCTCCTCGCCGCGCCAGAAGTGCAGGCTGCAATGCGCCTTGAAAGCCCCCAGCGCGCACAGCATCCCGTGGTGCATGAAATGCGGCATCTGCCACTTGATGGTTTCCTCCGCTCCGGGACACCCGCGATGCACCAGGGCGCGCAGGTGGGTCAGGATCGGTTTGGCGAAGTCGCCGGACTTGGCGATGTAGGCGTCAACACGCGGGTCAGTCTTTGACATGCCCGCATTATGGTAAAACGACGAGCCAGGTGAAGCCCGAAATCCGAAATTCAAACCGGCAAGATGACGCAAGATCTTGGAGCAGAAACGAATCGAAAAAATCGAGGCATACCCAAAGCAGTCTGTCGAGATTTTTTCAATTCATTTATGCCCAAGAGTTTGTGTCAGATTGCCGGTTTGAATTTCGGATTTCGGGTTAAGGAAAAAACGCGGCGGCCTCGCGCACCCGCTCCAAAATGACATCGGCCAGGTGCGGCTCGCTTCCCACGCTGGGCGTGTACCAGAGGCGTTTGCCTTCGCGCTCGGTCGGATTGCGCCAGGTCGGCTGCCCCAGCTTTAACCTCTCCTGCACCACGCTCTTGGGCGCGCCGAGCATCACCGGGATGTCCTCGAACGAATGCAAACCGTCGCTGATGAAGAAAGGCGCCATCACGATATTCCGGACCTGGGCCAGCTTGTAACAATCGCCAATGCGCGGTTCTTCCTCCATGAAGACCGCCTGGACCTGGGCGTAAAGATTCCGGGCGCGAATCAACTCCACTTGTTGTTCAATGGCCTTGCGCGAATTCTCA
>Ga0182030_10021650_pt1 | contig 12032 bp, 12 predicted proteins | sample 812S3MmetaG_FD_121299 | JGI IMG/M metagenome (GOLD analysis project Ga0182030, IMG submission 121299) | Permafrost microbial communities from Stordalen Mire, Sweden - 812S3M metaG (Illumina Assembly) | ecosystem: Environmental > Terrestrial > Soil > Wetlands > Permafrost | place: Sweden...
AACGTCGGCCTCGAGCAGAGCGCGGCGCACTTCGCGCATCGCCGCGTTGACGTCCTCCTCGGAGAGGGCGCCGCGACCAGTCAGTCGATCCAATATGCTGGAGAGCTTTTCAGAAAGGCTCTCGAACATGACGCGCTCCTTTTGAGGCAGTCGGCAGTGGGCAGTCGGCAGTGGGCGCACGCGCCGTCGACTTGCCTACTGCCCCACCGCCTACCGCCTTCCTCGACCAAACGCCGAACGCGCCCGGGAGCGCATCGCGCCGCCGGACGGTGACCGCCGGCCTCTCAGGGACGGACGGCTTCTCGACGAGGTCAAGACCTGACGAAAACAGGCGGCAATTAAGCGCGCCGGGCGCAGAAGTCAATCGCGGCGCGGCCGACGTCTGGTTCACGGGTTCTCGGCCAGCCGCGTCAAGAGCCGCCGCCCAGCGGGGAAATTTTCCGCAAAGAGCGAGCGTCACGCGCATTAGGCATATTGCCAGCGGCAGCGCCTTGGTTATTGTCAGGTCCGTGGCTCACGACGTCTTCATCAGCTATTCCTCCAAGGACAAGGCGGCGGCCGACGCCGCCTGCAATGTCCTCGAGCGCAATGGCGTCCGGGTGTGGATCGCGCCGCGCGACATCCTTCCGGGCGTCGGTTGGGCGGAATCGCTCATCGCCGCAATCAACAACGCGCGGGTGATGGTGCTGGTCTATTCCAGCAACGCCAATTCCTCGCCGCAGATCGAGCGCGAAGTCGAGCGCGCGATCAACAAGGGCCTGCCGGTGGTGCCGTTCCGCGTCGAGGACGTCGCCCCCAGCGCGACGCTCGAATATTTCATCAGCGAGACGCACTGGCTCGACGCCTTCCCGCCGCCGCTCGAGCATCATCTCGAACGACTGGCGGACGCGGTGAAGCGGCTGCTCGCGTCCAAGTTCGTCCAGCCGTTGGGGCCGGAGCCGCCGCACGGCGCCGATAGCCAAGTCCGCGAAGCGGGCGACGCGATCCCCTCTCCGATCAACGCCGGCGCATCGGCCGAGCCGCCCAAGCCGCCGCCCTTGCCGCCGCCCGCCGAAGCGCGCGGTCCATCGCAACCCGCCCCCGCCGCGGTCGCGCGACCGGCGGCCGCAAATCGGACCAAATTCATCGCCGCGGTGGCGGCGGTTGCTCTGCTCCTTGTCGTCGGCGGCGGCATTTTCGCCTTCAAAGACAAGCTTTTCCCGTCGGCACAGGACCTTGCGGCGACCGCCGTCGCCACCGGCGACCGCTATCGCACCGGCCAGGGCGCGGCGCAGGACTACGGCTTGGCGATGACCTGGTACCGCAAGGCGGCCGACGCCGGCGACGCGGTTGGGCAGAACGCCATCGGCGATCTCTACGCCAAAGGCCAGGGCGTCGGCCGCGATCCGGTCGAGGCGATGATTTGGTACCGCAAGGCGGCCGATCAGGGCTATCCAGCGGCCGAGAACAGTCTCGGCGCCTTATACGCCAATGGCCAAGGCGTCGCGCTCGATCTTGCACAGGCTCTCGTGTGGTATCGCAAGGCCGCCGATCAGGGCTACGCCGCGGCGCAATCGAACCTCGCCAATCTTTACGCCTACGGGCGCGGGGCGCCGCAGGACTACGCCCAGGCGATGCTGTGGTTCCACAAAGCGGCCGATCAGGGCGACCCAGCCGGCGAGACCGGCGTCGGCTATCTCTACGCCTACGGCCGCGGCGTGACGCGCGACTACGCGGAGGCGATGAACTGGTACCGCAAGGCCGCCGACCAGAACTATGCGGTGGCGCAGAACAACATCGGCTACCTGTACGGCAATGGTCTCGGCGTGCCGCAGGATTTCGCGCAGGCGATGAACTGGTACCGCAAGGCCGCCGACCAGAACTATGCGGTGGCGCAGGCCAACATCGGCGAGCTCTACGAACTCGGCCAGGGCGTCGCGCAGGACTACGCGCAGGCGGCCGATTGGTATCGCAAGGCCGCCGACCAGGGCAACCCGGGCGCCCAGAGCGCACTCGGCAAGCTTTACGCCGACGGCCACGGCGTGGCGCAGGACTACGCCCAGGCGATGACCTGGTACCGCCGCGCCGCCGACCAGGGCAATTGGGCGGCCGAGAACAGCCTCGGCAAGCTTTACGCCGACGGCCGCGGCGTGGCGCGCGACTACGCGCAGGCGATGAGCTGGTATCGGCGCGCCGCCGACCAGGGCTTCGCGCCCGCTCAAAACGCGGTCGGCGATCTCTTCGCCAACGGCCAGGGCGTGACGCGCGACGATGCGCAGGCGCTGACCTGGTATCGCAAGGCGGCCGATCAGGGCCTCGCCGCCGCCCAGACCAACCTCGGCCTGTTCTACGCCAGCGGCCGCGGCGGGGTGGCGCAGGATTTCGCCCAGGCCGCCGACTGGTATCGCAAAGCGGCCGACCAGGGCGACGCGACGGCGCAGAACAATTTCGGCGATCTCTATGACAACGGCCAGGGCGTGCCGCAGGACGACGTCCAGGCGATGGCGTGGTACCGCAAGGCGGCCGACCAAGGCAACGCGCTGGCCGAGACCAGCGTCGCCTATTTCTACGAGCGCGGCCGCGGCGTCGCCCAGGACTACGCGCAGGCGGTCGCCTGGTACCAGAAGGCCGCCGATCAGGGCAACGCGATCGCCCAGAACAACCTCGGCCTGCTCTACATGAACGGCCAGGGCGTGACGCGCGATTACGCGCAGGCGATGACGCTGTTCAAGAAGTCCGCCGACCAAAACGATGCGTCGGCGCAGGACAATATCGGCTATCTCTACGCCAACGGCTACGGCGTGCAGCAAAGCTGGGCGCAGGCGATGACCTGGTATCGCAAGGCCGCCGACCTCGGCAACGCGGTCGCCCAAGTCGACGTCGGCGATCTCTACCTCAACGGCCAAGGCGTGCGGCAAGACTACGCCCAGGCGATGACCTGGTATCGCAAGGCCGCCGACCAGGGCAATGCGGTCGGCCAAGCCGACCTCGGCGACCTCTACGCCAATGGCCACGGCGTGCAGCAGGACTTCGCCCAGGCGCTGGCGTGGTATCGCAAGGCCGCCGATCAGGGCAACGCGGCGGCCGAGAGCAACGTCGGCTACTATTACGAGAAGGGCCGCGCCGTCGCGCAAGACTACAATCAGGCGGCTGTCTGGTACCGCAAGGCGGCCGAACAGGGCAACTCAATCGCTCAGAACAATATCGGCGTCCTGCTGATGAACGGCCAGGGCGTGCCGCAGGACTACGCCGAAGCGATGAGCTGGTTCACCAAAGCGGCGGCGCAGGGCAACGCCGCGGCGCAGGACAACATCGGCTATCTTTACGCCATGGGCCATGGCGTCGAGCAGGATTTCGCCCAGGCGATGACCTGGTATCGCAAGGCCACCGACCAGGGCAACGTGCTCGCCGCGGTCGACATCGGCGACCTTTACCGCGACGGCCATGGCGTGCAGCAGGATTACGCCCAGGCGCTGAACTGGTATCGCAACGCCGCCGAGCAAGGCAACGCCGACGGACAGTTCGACGTCGCTTCGCTGCTGGAGCACGGCCAGGGAACCGCCGTCGACGTCAACCAAGCGGTGAGCTGGTATCGCCGCGCCGCCGAGCAGGGCAACAACGCCGCCGCCGACGCCGTGAAGCGGCTGACCGGCCAGACGGTGACGATGAAGAAGTGAGTGGGCGGTAGCGTTCCGCGATCTCGTAATCCCCGCTCATGACGCGCCCTCGCGTCGGGCGGCAATCGACACTGACCGCCACCTGCCGTCGCCGTGCTCGCCGTCAAGGCCAAGCCGCTGCGCGGTCGCTTCGCGAGCCTTGACCGCTTGCGCGCGGCGCCGGCGCTTGGTTTGCAAGTCGCGTTGCTGACGAAAGCCGGCCCTCGGGCCGCTTTCGCTCAGCAACGCGGCTCGAAAGCCCCCTGCAGCGCCGAGCCGACGCAGTCACCGCGAAGCGGCCGCAGCGCAGCGCAGGAGCGGCGCAGCCGCTTGACGGCGACGGGGCGGCGTGGCCGGGCGGCCCTGGGGACTTGCATAGCGGCGGCGCGTTACAAGCGCTGTCCGCGTCACGGATCGCAGTTGACCGGCCGGAAGGGGAAGGGATTAATTCTCGCGGGCTCAGCGTACGGATTGACGTGTCAGTCGCGAGGGGCGACATGAAGTCGGACGGAGAGCAGGTCGGCGGCGGGGCGGAGACCGCGCCCAGGCCGGTGATCGACAAGCTTCAGGTCGGCGCCGCGGCGTCGGCGCTGGTTTCCGCGGCGATCGGCGAGATCGCCGTCGTCACTTCGCGCTCGCCCGAGCACAAGCGCTATTCGCTCACCGATATCGAATGGTTGATTCTGCCGGCGGTGTTGCGGGGCCAGTTCACTGTCGCGCAGGCGGCGCGCAAGGACACCGGCTTCCGCGCGCCGGTCGCCGTCGCGACCTGGGCGTTCGTCTCGGAGGAGGTCGACCGGCGCCTTTCCGCCGATCTGACCCATCGCATCCGGCTGCGTCCGGACGAATGGAAGTGCGGCGATATCGCCTGGATCGTCGATCTTGTTGGCGCGCCGGCGGGAATCGCCAATGCCGTTCAATGGCTGAAGGCGGGGCCGTTCAAGGAGCGCGAGGCGAAGGTGGTCGTGCGGGATGCGAAGGGCGGAGCGCGGGCGACGACGCTCGACAAGCTGGCGGTCGAGGCGGCTCACACGGAGGAAGCCCATTGAGCGTCGCGTTCCGCCTCGCGATCGTCGTCTGCGCGGCAATCGCGTTGACCGGGTGCGGGCGTAGCGTGAGCTATCGCTACAAACTAACACTGAGCCTCGACACGCCGGAGGGGGAAAAGACCGCGTTCAACGTCGTCGAGGTTCGTTATTTCGAAGTCAGCATGCCAATGCGCGGCATTATGCATGAATCGAAAGGGCAGGCTGTCTACGTCGACTTGGGGACGGGCCGCCGTCCCCTGCTCGCGCTCCTGACGGCGCCAACGGCAGGTCTGCCAGGAGCGGGGCCACGCCCCTGGGCCTTCAAGGAACCGCTCCAAATTATCGCCGAGCTTCCCGATCTCGTGACCTTCGCCGATGTCAATGATCCGAACAGCGTTACGCTCGTCGATCCGCGCAATTTGAGCGCCGCCCTCGGCCCCGGGATCACGTGGCGTTCGATAACGCTGCAGGCGACCAGCGTTCCGATCGTCACAGGGATAGACAAACAACTGCCCTGGCTCGCCGGTATGGGGACATATCTTAGCGGACGAAACATCCGCATGGGCAACTCTTTGCCGGAGATGCTCAGCGGCGCCGACTTCGAGCACGCGAGGTTCTATTAATGACCGCGACCTACTCCGATGTCGAAATGGCGGTGTTGGCTCTCGACGCGTACAACCGTGGGGTTACGGTGACACGACCGCCTTTACCAATTTGGCGCGCAATGCTATTCCATACCCCATGACCCGCATCGCCCGCGTCGTCTTTCCCGGCGCTCCCCACCACGTCACGCAGCGCGGCCATCGCGGCGAGCGCATCTTCGCCGGGGCCGACGACTATGCGCTCTATCGCGACTGGCTCGCCGAGTCCTGCCGGCGCTTCGACGTCGCGGTCTGGGCCTATTGCCAGATGCCCAACCACGTTCACCTGATCCTGACGCCGTCCGACGCGCAGGGCCTGGCGCTGGCGCTCGCCCGCGCCCATCGGCTCTATTCCGGCTTCGTCAACGCGCGGGCGCGGCGGACCGGGCACGTGTTCCAGGGCCGCTACGGCTCGGTGGCGATGGACGAGGCGCACTTGCTCAACGCCGTGCGCTACGTGGCGCTGAACCCGGTGCGGGCGCGCCTCGTCGCCGACGCGCGCGATTGGCCGCATTCGAGCGTGGCGGCGCATCTCGCCGGACGCGACGACGGAATTGCGGTCGTGCGGCCGATCCTCGATCGGGTCGCGAACTTCGCCGATCTGCTGGCGACGGCGGCGGACGATCCGGCCTTCGCGCCGTTGCGGCGCGCCGAGCTGATCGGCCGGCCGCTCGGATCGCCGGACTTCGTCGCCGCCGTCGAAGCGCGCCTCGGCCGCCGCCTCGCGCCAGGCAAGCGCGGACGCAAGCCCAAGGGCGGCGCGTCGTCGATCGATGATGGGTAATGACGGGCGTGTCACCGCATTACAGATGCAGCGCCGCAGCCGCGCCCAGGGACGCGTTTTGGCGCCTAACGCCTTGATTCCGCTCTCTCGCGCAACGGACTTGTCGCCCCCTTCGCCGCCGCCGCTGCAGCGTCGTCCGGCGCGCCGAGCTTGTCGTCTTCGCGCCCGCGGCGATGACAGCTCGAGGATCGGTTGCGACGCCGGCGACGAAGGCGCTCACGCTCCCCGCCCGATCCCCTCGTACCTGAACCCCATCGCGCGCATCGCGCCCTGCGGATAGATGTTGCGCAGGTCGATCACTACGGGGTGGCGCAGCGCCGCCTTGACGCGAGCGAGATCGAGAGCGCGGAACGCGTCCCATTCCGTGACGACAACCAGGGCGTCGGCCCCCTCCAGACAAGCGTAAGGACCGCTGGCGAACTCGACGCCGGGCAGCAGCTTGGCCGCTTGCTTCGCCCCTTCCGGATCGAAGGCGACGATCGTCGCCCCCGCCTGCTGCAGCAGCGGCACGATCACCAGGCTCGGCGCGTCGCGCATGTCGTCGGTGTTGGGCTTGTAGGTCAGGCCGAGCACGGCGATGCGCTTGCCCTTCACTGAACCGCCGCAGGCGCGCACGATCTTGCCCGCCATCGCCACCTTGCGCTTGTCATTGACGTCGACCAGCGTCTCCACCAGCCGCATCGGCGAGCGCGCGTCGATCGCCAGCTTGGTCAGCGCCAGCGTGTCCTTCGGGAAGCACGAGCCGCCGAAGCCGGGACCGGGATTGAGGAAGCGGCGGCCAATGCGTTTGTCGAGGCCGACGCCGTGGGCGACGTCCATCACGTCGCCGCCGACCTTCTCGCACAGGTCGGCCATCTCGTTGATGAAGGTGACCTTCATCGCCAGAAAGACGTTGGCGGCGTATTTGACCAGTTCGGCGGTGCGGCGCGACGTATAGACGATCGGGCTGCCGTTGCGCTCGAGCGGCTGGTAGATCTCGCGCATCACGCGCCGCGCCGCCTCGTCCTCGACGCCGATCACCACCCGGTCGGGCTTCTTGAAATCGTCGATCGCCGCGCCTTCGCGCAAGAATTCCGGATTGCAGGCGACGACGAACGACTCGCGCGACGCGCGCTCGGCGACGATGCGCTCGATTTCGTCGCAGGCGCCGATCGGCGATGTCGACTTGTTGACGACGACGACGAACCTTTCGATCGCTTCGCCGATCTCGCGCGCCGCCTGATAGACGTAGCGCATGTCGGCGCCGCCGTCGCCCGGCATCGTCGGCGTGCCGACGCAGATGAAGACGGCCTGCGCGGCGCGGATCCCTTCGCGAATGTCGCCGGTGAACGATAGCCGGCCGGCGCGCTGGTTGGCGGCGACGAGCTCGCTCAAGCCCGGCTCATAGATCGGCGATTGGCCGGCCTTGAGCGCCGCCACCTTGGCTTCGTCCTTGTCGACGCAGACGACGTCGTGCCCGAAGTCGGCGAAACAGCCGCCCGAGACCAAGCCGACATAGCCCGCGCCAATCATGGCAATGCCCATTGTTGTTTGCCCCGTTGCCGCCGCGTTCTACTCGTCCGCCGCCGCCCCGGCAATGCGCCGCGGCAGCCGCGATCGCAGGAATTGCGCGAAGCGCGCCGCTTCCGTCTGATCACGAAAGACGCGGGTCGGCGCGATCGCCGGCGGCCCTTTACGCGGCCATAGATAGACGAGGCCGCCGGCGTCCTCGGCTTCGAGGCAATCGGCGAAACGCCAGCGCGTCGGCTCAGGTCCGCCGTCGAGTCTGAGCCCGTCGGCTTCGACGCTGAGGACGAGCGGCGCGGCGGCGCGCAGCCGCTCGATCTCCGCTTCGGCGACGCGGCGGCTGACGAAGAAGCGCCGCCGCGTCGCCAACCGTTGCAAAAGAAAGGCGGCGGCGCAGACGAGCAGCGCGGCCTCGGCCGGGCGACGGCCGAGGAGCCCGGTCAGCGCCAGGACGGCGATGAAGAGGATCGCCAGAACGAAGGCGGCGAGCGGCGCGAAATGGTCGGCGGTCAGCCCGCCGGCGAGCGCTCGCTTGAGGCCCGCGCGCGCGGCGGCGACGCGCGCCTCGTCGGCGGTGAGGGAGAAGGCGTAGGGGCCGAAGTCGTCCTCTCCCGGCGCGCTCATGCTTCGTCCGGCGCCGTCGCGGCGATCGCCAAGGCGTGCAGTCCGCCGGCGAATTCCGCCGCCAGCGGCGCGTTGACCATGCGGTGGCGTTCGACCCGGCTCTTGCCGACGAAGGCCGAACTCACGATATGAAGGCGGTAGTGGGTTTCGCCGCCGGGGCGCGCGCCGGCGTGGCCGGCGTGGCGGTCCGATTCGTCGACGATCTCCAGTCTGATCGGGCGCAGCGCCTCTGTCAGCGCGGCGGCGATGCGGTCTTTTCTGGTCATTGTCGCGTTCCTTGCGCGTCGGGCTTGCCTCGCGGCGCGCGACTTGTCAAAGACGTGTCGCCGACTCGACCCTTGCCGCTCGGGCGACTCGGCGCCTAAGGTTCATCGATGGATATCAATTCACGCCTATTCGACCGTATTCGAATCAAACCGCGCCGCGCCGCCGAGACGCCGATGCCGACGACGACGCGCTGCGAGTTTCCCGGCTGCGCCGGCGAAGGCGTATTCCGCGCGCCCAAGGGGCGCGACCGCGAGGGCGAGTACTTCTGCTTCTGCAGGGAACACGTCCGCGAATACAACGCGACCTACGATTATTTCCGCGGCATGGACGACGAGTCGCTGGCCAAGTTCCGCCAAGCGGAGGTGATCGGCCACCGCCCGACATGGAAGATGGGGCCGATCGGCGGCGCTGGCGGGCGCCATGTCGACGAGACGATCTACGCCGAGGCGCGGAACATGCGTCGACGCGGCGCGCGCCGCGCCGACGGGCAGGCCCCCGCCCCGCGTTACAACGCGCTGGCGTTGAAGGCGTTGTTCGTCCTCGATCTCGACGCCAACGCCAAAGAGGCGGCGATCAAGGCGCGCTACAAAGAGCTGGTCAAACGCCACCATCCCGACGCCAATGGCGGCGACCGCTCCTCGGAAGACAAATTGCGCGAAATCATTCAGGCCTATAATTACCTCCGGGCCAATAAGCTTGTCTGACCGCCCGCCGCGGCCCTGGGGCGGTTTCGCGATATTTTCATGGGCCGAGCGGCGTTTCGCCCGTCAGCGAGCGCGCTTATAGTGTGATCGTAGTGTGATCTTCGCCCCGCCGCCCGCCGCGCCGGGGGATGGAGGACCAATGAGACCCGCGCCTGTTCCGCCTTCGACTGCGACGCCCGACGCCCCCGGCGCCCCAGACGCGCTGTATTCCGTGCGCGAGGCGTTCCGCATCGATTCGGACATGAAAGCGCCGGGCTATTCGGCCCCCGACGAGCATGTGCCGGACCTCGACCCCGACTACCTGTTCGACCGCGACACCACGCTCGCGGTCCTGGCCGGCTTCGCCTTCAATCGTCGGGTGATGATCACCGGCTACCACGGCACCGGCAAGTCGACCCACATCGAGCAGGTCGCCGCCCGGCTCAACTGGCCGCTGGTGCGCATCAATCTCGACAGCCACGTCTCGCGCATCGACCTCGTCGGCAAGGACGCGATCGTGCTCAAGGACGGCAAGCAAATCACCGAGTTTCGCGACGGCATGCTGCCGTGGGCGCTGCAGAACAACATTGCGATCTGCTTCGACGAATACGACGCCGGCCGCCCCGACGTGATGTTCGTCATCCAGCGCGTGCTGGAAGTCTCCGGGCGGCTGACGCTGCTCGATCAGCGCCGCGTCATCCGGCCGCACCCGGGCTTCCGGTTGTTCGCCACTGCAAACACCATCGGCCTGGGCGACACCTCGGGCCTCTATCACGGCACGCAGCAGATCAATCAGGGCCAGATGGACCGCTGGTCGATCGTCGCCACGCTCAACTACCTGCCGCACGACAAAGAAGTCGACATCGTGCTGGCCAAGGCGCCGCACTATCGCGGCGGCAAGGAAGGCCGCGACATCGTCAACAAGATGGTGCGCGTCGCCGACCTCACCCGCAACGCCTTCATCAACGGCGACCTGTCGACGGTGATGAGCCCGCGCACGGTGATCACCTGGGCGGAGAACGCTGAAATTTTCAAGGACATCGGCTTCGCCTTCCGCCTCACCTTCCTCAACAAGTGCGACGAACTCGAGCGCACGTTGGTGGCGGAGTTCTACCAGCGCTGCTTCGGCCAGGAATTGCCGGAGAGCGCGCTCAACGTCGCGCTGACCTGAGGCGGAGTCGCCGCCGACCGCACGCCTTGAGCGGCGGTCAGGCGGCTGCGTCTTGGCGGCCGCGGGGTGAGGCCGCAGCGGACGTAACCGCGACGGCCGCTCGGTCGGCCTTGGCGAAGGCGGGCCGCTCCGACGCAGCGGCGTTGCGCGCCGCGAGCGCGGCGGCGATCGCCTTGTCGATCGCGGCCTCCTCGGCCGAACCGGGAGCCAATCCATCGTTCGGCAGGTCGTGGGCGGCATCGAACATCGCTTCGCGCCCGACCTGATGGGTAAGCGCCGTGGCGGCGAACGGCAGCAGCGCCGCCGCCTTGAGAATCAGCGGCAGGCCGAAGCGCAACGCGAGCGGAACAAGCACAATCGCTAGGGCAGGCACAAATAGTTCGTGCGGCTGACCCGACGAACCGACGTTGATGACGAATCCGGTTCGCAGGAGCGGCGCGAACTCTTCCGGCCGCGCCCACCAAAACGCAGCCAGAAGCAAGAGCGGAAGAACGATTCGAGCAGATTTGAACGAGCGCACGACGAGATCCGAGAGCGAGAAATCCTCGGCGCGAGCGTGGAGTCGCCCCATTAACGGACGCTGAAATCGATCCCGGGGGCCGCTCGGAAAGGTTAACGCTTCCGCAAGCGGCGGGGGGACTTCGCCGCTATCGCTCGAGTTAGCGCTATCTCGATCGCCTCGACTCAGGGATAAGGCGTCATGACCGCCCGTTCTTCCACCGTCGCCCGCCGCGCCAACGCGGCGGCGATCTTCGCCGTCGCCGTCACCGTGCTCTCCTGGGCCTCGGCCTTTCCGCTGATCCGCGTCGGCATGCGCCACCTCGGCCCGCTCGAACTGGCGGCGGCGCGATTCGCGGTCGCCAGCGTCCTGGCGCTCGCCTGGCTGGCGATCCGCCGCCCGCCGCCGCCGACGCGCGGCGACGCCCTGCGCTTCGTGATCTGCGGCGTGATCGGCATTTCCGCCTACAACGGCCTGCTCAACCAGGGCGAGCGCACGGTGAGCGCCGGCGCGGCGGCGTTCATCGTCAATGTCGCGCCGATCCTGACCGCCGTTCTCGCCACCGTCTTTCTACGCGAGCGGTTTTCGGCCTGGGGCTGGGGCGGCGCGCTGATAAGCTTCGCCGGCGTCGGCCTCATCGCGCTCAGCCAGCCTGGCGGCGTCGCGTTCGGCGGCGGGGCGAGCCTCGTCGCCGGAGCGGCGCTGTGCACGGCGATCTATTTCGTGTTGCAGCGCCCGCTCGTCTCCCGCTACGGCGCGCTCGCCTGCACCGCCTACACGCTCCTCGCCGGGGCGCTGTTTCTTTTGCCGTTCCTTCCCGGCGCCCTGCCGCAGCTTGCCGCGCCCGGCGGCGCGCGCGCAGCGGCGGCGGTGGTTGCGCTCGGCGTCTTTCCCGCGGCGATCGGCTACGCGGCCTGGACCTTTGCGCTCGGCCGCTTCGGCGCGGCGCGCGCAGCCAATTTCCTCTACCTCGTGCCGCCGCTCGCGGCGCTGTTTGGCTTTGCGACGATCGGCGAGAGCCTGAGCGCGCTGACGCTCGTGGGCGGCGCGATCGCCATTCTCGGCGTCGTGATCGTGAATTCGCTCGGCCGCCCGACCGCCAACGAACGCCTTGCCGGCAAAGTCGGGCCGAGCCTATAGAGAACCCTCGCCCAGCCGCGTCCGACGCCCGAACCCAGGCCCCCATGTCGACCG
>Ga0182030_10021651_pt1 | contig 12032 bp, 11 predicted proteins | sample 812S3MmetaG_FD_121299 | JGI IMG/M metagenome (GOLD analysis project Ga0182030, IMG submission 121299) | Permafrost microbial communities from Stordalen Mire, Sweden - 812S3M metaG (Illumina Assembly) | ecosystem: Environmental > Terrestrial > Soil > Wetlands > Permafrost | place: Sweden...
GTCAGGAATTTGGTCTCACACCGCAACCCTTTATATATACACGACAGAGTCTCGTTTACTGGATATTTTAATATTGTTGCATATACAGTAGTCATTCTGTTGCACATTACATGCTCTATATACACAGCAGTGCCTAGCGATATTGCAAGCTCTTAGAGGTGCAACTGGGGGCAGAAGCTGCTTCATCTCAACTACTCAGATCTGCAACATGCTTCTTTTATCACCTTGCCACTCATCACAACCTGCTCAATATACAATAAAGCCATTTTTTCAACTTAGTTTCCTGTGCAATCATTGCCTCTCTTTGTCAGTTTTGCTACATATTATTTCCTTTTGAATTTGCAACAGCGTCTTCTTATGTTGCATATCGCACTCCCTTCGATATGCAACAAAGCATTGCTCTTTTTGATACTGTCGCACATCGCATTTCAGGCACCAATGCCCTTCTCTCAATTTGTCGTATATCTCACCACCTCAGACGTGCAACAAGAGTTTATTAAAATGGTTAGAGTCACCTAACTAGTAAGTTTGTTGAACGGAGTTGGGTGTCCTGAATAGGTATGCCTTTTTTAATTTGGAGGTCTATTACTAGACAGAAGGTGCCTTGAGGACTGGCTAATACGGCCCACATCATATGATCCAGATTTAGCCAGGAGCATATTATCTCAAGGTCTCCCGAAACGCTGCAAGGACTGCTTAGGAAGATATTTTGTTTGTCCTCCCAACATGCCATTCTGTACTCTAGATCACACAAAAAATTATAATTACCATACCTTGTCAGCTACCACACTTAAGAACTCCCCCTGCCCCTCCACTCCCAAGTGTTTGTCTATTTCAGGGCAAACCCATAAAAACCTCCCTCATCTTCGCATAGTCCGGCGTTCCTAACCCCGTTACCGGATCCCACCCTCTGCTTGCATAAAACGCCGGTGTGCTGTTACATCTAATGACCACATCATCAGCAATTACCAATCACAGTAAAATAGATTTTGAAATAAAAACATCTTTGCTCCGCACCCTCACTCCAATTCTGCCTTCCCCAATGGAAGAAGAGAAGGGAAAAACCCCACTTACCCCAAATTATACCCCTCAATCACGTCCCTAAACATTCCGGGATTCGCATACAACACGGGATTCAAAAACCCGACAGGTTTCTTCCCCACCGAAATGCGTTCCCCGTTCAATCGATTGATGATACTCGCGAAGATAGGGGCAGAAGCCGAGGTTCCGGCTTGAATATTCGGACCCCCATAGACGTAGGTTAGGATGTTATAGCCGATGGCAGAGACGTCGGGGAAAGCACGGTTGGTCGCGTTGTAGGTACTTGAAGAAGGGAGGGGGGTCGATGTGTTGAGGGGGGAGAGGGTGAGGTAGCTGGGGAGGGAGATTAGTGAGGGATTTGAGAGGAAAGGAGTCGGGGTAGATGTGTAGCTAGGTGGATGTTGTGTGGAGGAAAGGGCATGTTTGTTCTTATTTATTCTGGTATAGAAAGACTTTTAATGATTGGGCTTCACGTACGAGGAGACGGCGGCTTCTTGATATGCGGGACGTGGGAAAATGTTAGAGAAGCCACCGCCGGAAGAGAATTGTTGGTAGTATTGAAAACCGAGGGGGTGGAAGATCGGGGAGTCAGAAATTACCTCTTTAAGATAAGGTTTGGAGTTGAAACTTGTCTCATGATTGAGTAGGCTTTATGTCTTGGGAGCAAGCATGTTCATTCATGAGACAGTTTGGAATAGGGAGTTTCTACTCCCTGATGTTCACCTACGTTATTGAGCGGGTTAACAGCTACTTCGGGGGTTGTGATGGGAGAATTTGGAGGGAGTTGGGTGGCGCCCACGGAAGTCACTGCTATCAATTAATATATCGTTTCATATGAATTAAAGATTGGGAGGGGCCTCATACCGTAAGGGCAAGTTGAGGGCGAGCCTGGGTTCTGTTTCCCGTCCTCCAAACAGCCATAGATACCGGTACGAGACAGAGTACCATTGTCTCCTGATGCAAAGATGATCGAGGTGCCCATCAGCCCTAATTTCAGATATTCATGACATTGTCGGATTTCATAAGCTGCCGAGTATTCCGCCTCAGCGATCTCGTAAGAAAGTGAGACGACATTCGGAGGCTTATATATTCCACACTCCCTTGTACCATTGTACCCTGCGTTTGGAAACGTTGGATCATAATTTGAATCATCGCCTCCGTCATACGTGCAGTAGCTTGCATCGAGAGCGTCTAAGAATGGATCGAAAATGCCTTCCGTATATTCGGCAGTCTTCGGATCTAATGTCTGAAATAGCTTGATACTTTGAGGATAAAGAAGTGGATACGCAATATCGAGATCCAGCAAGCTCTCACTCCCACTTTGGCTTGTAGAAGCGACAGGGGCTGTTCCTCCATCGATCGCCTGCAAGATCGGATGGGTGCCATTAGGGACACTGGGAGCGAAGCGCGAGAAGAACCCATTCAAATCTTCTTGGTCATAAATATCATCTAACTCGAAAATCCCCATGTCGTTTCCTTTGACTTCCTTGGTAGGCGCTGGAACTCCGTAAAGGGCTTGGATACAGGCTGGGGAGACGTATTGGGAACAGGTACTTAGGTTGGTGGAGCTTTGGAAGTCATTGGGTGCTTCAGGAGCGGGATAAATCAGAGGTTGGAACCGATTTTGGCGTTTTTGTTGTGTCCGGCTTATTGGAGTACGAAAGGCTCCAAGGCCGATTTTAGGTCTGATGAAATCAATGTGGTGTTTGATAGTCTGTGGCACGTGGTACTCGTCGCAAGAGACACTGACGGATCCAGTTTTATGTTCCCAGACGCTGTAATTTGTCTTCAGCAGTGATTCGATCTCGTCCAGACTTGCTTCAAACTTCACATGACTACGAGATGAGGAAATCCGATGCCTGGCTGTAGATATCCCTGGTGAAGCTAGCCATTCCTGAACAGCTGTCATTACTTCCTTGCTGGGAGAGAAGAAATCGTGACCCCGTGCGGGTGTCCAATGGTTTCCGAAGTCGAGGGATGTAGGATCTGAGATGGCTATTAGGTTATCATGGCCTAGTTCTGCATTTTGTGGACTGAGCTCGATTCGTAGAGGTAATTTCAACTCTCGGGGAGCCTTTGATTTCTTGGTCCATTCAGATGGTACAATGGCTCTTTTCTCGTGGAGAACACGGGAGGAGGAGATACGAGCCGCATGTCCAACTCTTACAAGCAATAAAGCTGCAGCGATCAATCCGCCGAAAAGCATAGTGTTTTGGTTCCGGTTTTGGGAAGAGAGGATGAGAAACGGTTATTGGAGGACGGCGAGGGACATGCAGATATATATCCATCATCTCACTCAGGCCTTTTTTCTGTAGTTCTATAGCCTTGCGTTAGCATCAGCTGTTGACCCGGGCGGGCAACTGCCTGTGCCATCCCAAGTTGCCATTCCTGGCAAATGAAAAGCAGACAGAGCGTGTATTTTGTCCCAGTGTGGAGCATGATCAGCAGTTCCAATATTTAATCAAAATGTGTTCTTGCAGATGAGATTTAAAGAGACTGGCGCTATGGATTAAAGCTATGAATCGGTGAACTTTAAAAGCTTGATCGCACTATAAAGAGTTCCTTATTTGACAGCTTCTAGCGACAACGCGCTTAGTAATGATATCAATCAGTACCGGCAGTTCTTCTACAGCCATCTTTATTGTGTGCAGCTATGTCTAAGATGATGTACTCATTTTAAGGAGGTACATGGACTGCAGGTATCTATGTAACAAAGATTCATATCAAATCAGCCAGTTAATACCGTGCATACTAGTATACCCGATCACTTCTCAAGTTTTGGCCAAGAAACTTTTTCGCAAAGTTGCAAAGAAACCTTGGACCGAATCTAACAATTCCAATATGTTCGACACATAGTCTGTTGCATTTCCTTGCGGTATCTCGATGCGCATACCCTGCCTTGGCTAGCGGAGTTGATCGCAAAGATGCTCTCGATTTTGAGATCTTTGTCTAATACTGTGTGATGATTTGCAGATATCCAAAAGAGAGTCTCCAGGAGAGAGGTCAGGTCCATGAGTCGTGTCTTTTAAAGGGAGTCTTATTGTGTATCCTATCTAGGAGTACTCTAGCTCATGAAAGATATTACCTTCACTACCCAGGCAGGTAGCGTCTGTCGCAGTCCGTATCACGTGCACCCTCATATCCCGAACCTTATAACAATAATGCATCCTCCCAGCATTATCGATCCTGACAAGCCAGCCCGACCCGATTGCAAGACCATTCCCATCGCCTCGCCAAGCCGTAGAGCCCCCCACCCCTGCGGATGAAAACCTGCCATGGCAAGATAACCTTTCATGGTTTCCTCGGTCCCGTCTTCTTGATGCGCTACGTCATGCTAGACCCCTAGCCTGAGATCTGAATGATTTTGGGAGAATCGACTTTGAGATAGCGTCCGCATGTGGTTGTGGACGAAAAGCGCATTTTAATGCTATGCGCATTGATGGTTTCTGACTGATCGAGGGAAGGGATAAAGATCAGCTACTTCTCGGCTTCAAAGCACAACATCATCAGTTCCCATTTCCTCATACAACAACTCATAACAGAAGAACGACGTTCCCAACACTTCAATCGCCTATCAAAACCAACAACGGATCCCAGCTTCATTCATGGCGTTATTGGCATGGTTCCCAAGCCTGGAAGCATGGACAAGGTCCGTCTCCTTTGTCCCTCCCACGTGCCTATATCGGTTTTCTGACACGAACCTAGGTCATCGCGATGGCTTCTTCCTTTGCTAAAACCATTGAAGAGAAAGAGAGAGATGTTCATATTCTCGATTGCCAAGTCCCACCCTTCTGGGAAAGTTGATGCACTGGATGAGGTCATTATTGCTGTCACGTACTTTATTATGACGATGCTCAAAATACATCGAATGAGAGCTCATACTAAATAGATTCGAAGATAAGGTAGCGCAAGAAACTCATACGACTACTGAGCATATGGAGAAATTTCACACAGAGGCGGATGCAGCGGGTTTGTGTGTGGGGCCACCAGAGATGAGAGGTACGACTCCGGTACAGGTTTCGCTCCACGACCAGAGAGGAAAACCTTGCTAGTCGATGGCTTGAGGAAAAGATGCGCTGGATCTGAATTGGGAGCTAGAGCAAGGAGTGGGGAGCGATATAGCTAGAAAAGAACAGTAATACAAGAGAGTTGAAGTATGGCCATATCCTGGAAAGCGATATAGCTGCGGTCTTATCAAGATATAAATCATCGATCCAATTCCATAGGTCTTTGCTACTTGGCATCGAAGAAACAGCGTGCCCGTTGGACAGGTAGGAGTTCTGATATATCAATCGATGTTTGGGATATCACCTTTAAACTCCTCTTCTCCAGTTAACTTAAGTTTCCCTCCACCATCAAGACAAGTGCAACGAATGAACCGACCTAATCCTCTTGCTAATCTCAGCATCGCCAGCTGAACCATGGTCCTTTGAACAGGAAGCAAATACAACGCTAGCACCGCTGATGTGCTAGAAATGGACGCCCATGACCCAGCTTTGCCGCTTATCCAAAACATCCCGTACCAATTACGGCCAACAAGGATATTTTGACAAGTCCCCAAATGCCCAAGTAATCCAACGAACTGCGCATCTCATCTTCTTGGCGCGATGTTCTACCGACCCCTCAACGTATTTGTGTAGCTCATACATCCAAGATCTTAAACTCGGCCTTCTTCCTCTCCAGTTCCTCCTGTTCGCTCTTCTTTATTATGTTGTCGATATCCGCCGCCATATCCTCCTCCTTCCATTTCCCAACCTTGCTCGTACTCCCACTTGCCGCTCCCTCCCTCTTCTCCAACCGCTGTTTCTCTCCCTTCTGATCCCTAGCAAACTTATCCACCCACGGATTACTTCCGCCATCCGCTCTCAGATATGGATTCTGCCCACTATATCCCATAACCACACACCTCCGCACTTCCGGTTGTCTCATCATCTCGTCGAAATTATCCCGCACCAGGGCATATTGGTTCAACTCATAGTCTTTGATTCCCTTGCTTCCGGACGTGGTGTAGAAGATTATGCGGAGGGTGCCAGGCTCGAGGGGTTTGGGCACGACACCCGACCAGGCGATTTTCAGAGAGGTTTTGAGGGAGGAGACGTAAGAGTAGAGGTAGGATTCTTGTTCTTCGGGGTGGGAGTCGAAGAATATGGTGGGTGAGCCGACATCGAGGCCTTTCGGCAACCTGAAGGCGTCGCTGGAGAGCATTTTGGGCCAACAGCTGAGTTTTATGTACCGAGGGTAGTATATATAAACTTAGGAAGGATGACGGTCGACGACGGAGAGTAATGATGCTCTGTCGGATGGCAGCGGGATTTAATTTAGCGTGGGTCAATGATTAATAAGCCATTCCTCTGAAGAAATGGCGTGCATAACATCAAGTTTGGGGGTCAGAACAGCAACAAAATAGGACAAAAAGAATGAACATTGATAGACCAATGAAATTCCCACAATCTGTGCAAAGACCGAAAGTATCAATTTATTCTCCAACCAAATTATGATTGGTCTCCATTCTTGCCCCTTTTGACACGCTAATGCAACCACTCTACGCGACTCGCGACTTCCGTTTTCGCGACGCGTAAAAACATCCACCCTCCACCCTCCTCTTTCCTAATCTCTCATTCTTCAAATCAACTCCAGGATAAGATCAACAACTTCAAAATGTCTTCTCCGGGCCATCGCCGCCAGCGTAGCTCCCAGTCTGCTACTCCCAGACGATCATCTCAACGAAATGCAATTCCCAGCAGCCCCCCTGATCCAGCAGCTGCTCAACTCCAAAATGAAGCTTCTTCGTCCCAAGCAAATAGGACACCGAGACGAGTTCCTCCCTCCTCTTCGCCAATGAATTATCGATCTTCTCCTGCTGAATTAGCTCGAACAAACAGAGATGTCAGCTCTCCCTTGCGACAGATGTCCAACACCCAGACGACTCAGGATGGGGAACGGACTCCAAGAGCCAGTGGTCTCGCTGGCGGTAAGCACTCTTAGATGTGTATCTGAATCATGCTAATATCTCCAGAATCATCTCCAATCAGATATGCGTCAAGCTCCGTTGGTGGTGATCGTCAACAGTCTGCCCTCCCTGATATCCGAAGTGATAGCAGTGGTCTGTTCGTTCGTTCGTCTCGATCACTCGGTCCTGGCTCAGCCTTGAATAATTCCAGACGCGGAGACATCAATTCTGACAACCTCAATACTCCACACTCTCGCAGACGTATTTTCATGGACGAAAGTGGCCGAGTCGTCCGAGACATCCCTCCCGAAGACTCGGAAGCTCCAACCTTCTCGAACATCGATCCCACCACATCTGATGCACAGGCAATGGGCGGAAACTCTACATTGTGTATCTGGGGAACTAATGTATCAATCAATGATACATTGGCAGTCTTCAAGGAGTTTCTCCGCAATTATACCAAAAAATATAGAATGTGGGCCGAGGGTATGACTGAAGAAGAGACGAACGAGGATGAGGACTCCAATACAAAGGAATATGTTCAGATGATGCAGAATATGTTGACTCTGGGAGTAACCAGTCTCAACCTCGACTTCCGAAACCTCAAAGCGTACCCTCCTACCAAGAAGCTCTGGCAGCAAGCACAGGATTATCCCCAAGATATCGTCACGCTCATGGACCAAGCAATCAAGGATGTAATCTACGAGATTGCTGAGGCGGAGATGTCGAAGCAGAGACAATCCCAAAGTTCTGCTGGTCAGGCTTCACAGCGTAGCAGGATCATGAGCTCAGAGCCACCAGTCCCAAGCTCTGATCGAAGTGAGCCACCGGCGACACAACAAGAGCAGGAATCAAATGAAGTGGACCTATGCCAGGAAGTCCAGAAGCGGTCATACAGAGTTCGGCCATTTGGCCTTGATTCTACCGTTAACATGCGAGACCTTAATCCTTCTGGTACGTTTCTTGTGAGGCTCGAGCCTTCAATACTAATTTTCAATAGATGTCGACAAAATCGTTGCTATCAAAGGTCTCGTTATTCGAACAACACCAATTATTCCTGACATGAAAGATGCTTTCTTTCGATGCCAGGTTTGCAGTCATACGGTCAAGGTCGATATTGATCGTGGTAAGATCGCCGAGCCAACAAAATGCCCTCGTCCCATTTGCGACTCCCCGAATTCTATGCAAATCGTACACAACCGGTCCGGATTCATGGATAAGCAAGTCATCAAGCTTCAAGAGACTCCCGACTCTGTACCCGCTGGTCAAACACCTCATTCAGTATCCATGTGCGCGTACGATGAGTTGGTAGATCTCTGCAAAGCTGGTGACAGAGTTGAGATTACTGGTATCTTCAAAGCCAGTCCGGTCCGAGTCAATCCCCGCCAACGCACACAAAAGAGCATCTTCAAGACTTACATCGATGTTTTGCACATCCAAAAAGTTGACAAGAAGCGTATGGGTATTGATGTTTCCACAGTCGAGCAAGATATATCCGATGAAATTACTGGCAACATCGAAGAGACCAGAAAGGTCACTGAGGAGGAGGAACAGAAGATTAGAGAGACCGCTGCTCGACCTGATATATACGAACTTCTGTCTCGATCGCTTGCACCCAGTATCTTTGAAATGGACGATGTCAAGAAAGGAATCCTCCTTCAACTATTCGGAGGCACAAACAAATCTTTCGAAAAGGGAGGGAGTCCGAAGTACAGAGGAGATATCAACATTTTGCTCTGTGGTGATCCTTCCACAGCAAAGTCTCAAATCTTGCAGTACGTTCACAAGATCGCTCCTCGTGGTGTATACACCAGTGGAAAAGGGTCTTCAGCTGTCGGTTTGACGGCATACGTAACGCGAGATCCAGAGACTCGTCAGCTCGTGCTTGAGTCTGGTGCTTTGGTCCTTTCAGATGGTGGTGTTTGCTGCATCGATGAGTTCGACAAAATGTCAGAGGCGACTCGATCCGTCCTACACGAAGTTATGGAACAACAAACAGTGTCAATTGCTAAGGCTGGAATCATCACGACATTGAACGCCCGAACAAGTATTCTCGCCTCCGCCAACCCAATCGGAAGCAAATACAATCCCAACCTACCTGTTCCGCAAAACATCGACCTTCCTCCAACTCTACTTTCCAGATTCGATCTTGTGTATCTCATCCTAGATCGCATTGATGAGGCCAATGATAAACGACTAGCAAGACATTTGCTCAGCATGTATCTTGATGACAAGCCACAAAGTGCAGCAGGAGGAATGGAAATCTTGGTAAGTCCTGCAACATAATGCTTGAATATTCCTAACATTTATAGCCCATTGAATTCTTGACATCCTATATCTCCTACGCCCGCACCAAATGCCAACCAAAAATCTCACCAGAAGCCTCCAAAGAACTAGTCGATTCATACGTCGAGATGCGCAAACTGGGCGAGGATGTTCGCGCAGCTGAACGTCGTATCACTGCCACAACCCGTCAACTAGAATCCATGATTCGTCTATCCGAAGCTCATGCCAAAATGCGTCTCTCCGAAGTCGTCACCCGCGATGATGTAATTGAAGCCGTCCGTCTGATCAAGTCCGCTCTCAAGCAAGCCGCCACCGATGCCCGAACGGGTCTTATTGACATGAGTCTCCTCACGGAAGGTACCAGCGCCAGCGAGAGACGACGAAAGGCAGATTTGAAGACCGCCGTGTTGACTCTACTCGATGATATGACAAGACAAGGACAACCAGCGCGGTACACTGAGGTGGTGAAGCGAATGGGGGAGCAGGCTAGTATCCAAGTTGAGCCGCAAGAATTTGCAGAAGCTGTTAGGATTTTGGAACAAGAAGGCTCAATTATGGTTGTTGGAGAAGGTGCGAGGAGGAGTATTAGGAGGGTTACGGGCGTTGCATGAGAGATTAGTATCGGGAACGGCGTTTTTTTCTATTGTCTGATGTGGATATGAATGTAAGGTAGGGTACAATGTTATGGTAATGATAGAAATGTTTGTTTGATTGCCTATGAATACAAATTTCCCCTAAGGCTTTTGAGACGGTGCTGATCGAAGTCACCAAAATTTCAATGAACAATAATCCTCGCTTGAGCCAGGATGGCAATCCCACCCCACAACACCCGACCTTCCATCGCAACTTACAAAGTTCTAAATCCCCATAGACTTGTATGAAAATCAGTCAAGTCCCCTCAATTAGTTCCCCCAAATTAGTTCCCCCGAATTTCACTCAGTCCCGGAAGTTAAATCTGTGGCCCCACGACCTCATTCAGTATTCATCAGACCACCTGAAATCATCCCGTTTCAAAGGGCCGGAAGTACTGCGTTGTCTACTCCCCTTCTTCAACTCAATGGGCTTATTTTGTGGGACAGACGAAGCCTTTGTCGTCTCGACAGTTCCATTCTGTGGAGATGTTTTTGTCTCAGCAGCCCCGTTTTTCGGAGATGCTAGGGGTCCAGGAGGCGGAGTGGAGACATCGATTCCACTATCTTCTCTTACAAGAAGAGGAGGGGCTTCTGGGAGTTTGATTGTGCTATCTGAGGTGATACTCTCAGCAGCGGAAGGGGAGCCGGGGCGCGAGGGTGGAGGGGCTGGGGCCTCGGTTGTGTGCTGTTCGGAAACACAATCGGGCGCAGAGGCGGTGGGAGCCTTGTCTATTGTCTCAGAGTTGGTGGATGATTCGGGACCTGGCTGAACACTGCCAGGAGTGGCAATTGAGGCGGGAGAAGCGTCTTCCTGAGACTGGGCTGATTGTGTCTCTGGCTCTGGCACAATCTCATCAGCCGCTGCCGAAACCTGGGCTTCCACATTGTCTTCTTCCTTAGCTGATTGTGTCTCTTGTTCCTGGACATCAAGGGTAGTGGAGGAAACGTCGTCCTTTTCCTTCCCCGGTTGTGTCTGTTCTCCTCGGACAATTTCAGGGGCGTCAACTTGAGCGTGGATAGCGGTATGGTCGGCTTCCGTAGCCGATTGTTCCTCCTGTTCTTGGACATTCTTAACGGCATTGGGAACTGGAGCGTGGGCATTTTCGGTCGTAGCTAATTGTGTCTGTTGTTCTTCAACATGCGGGCGAGGAGCATTTTCATGTTCCTCGGATAGATGTACTTGTTCTTGGACATTTTTAGCAGCCTCTACAATGACCGGTGCGTCGATATTGGCTTCCTCGGCTGATTTTTCCTCTTTTGTATGAGTATTAATTTCAGGGATTTGATATGTTGTCCTGTCTTGCTCCTGAGCATTGGCAGCAGGGACTGCGTAACACTCCTTCACCACCGGCCAATCTAACCAGATGTTCTGGCCCTCGACTAGTTGTGGTTCTTTCTTTTGAACATTTCCCCACACCTTAGGTACGTGCTTCGTTCGCTTTTTACCTGTCAACTGTGCCTTCTGTTCTTGGTCATTGACATTTTCGACCACGGGTTCCGCTTTTCCATTCTTCTTTCGACTCACCTTTCTGCTTCTGACGGTGGTCCAACCATGTTCTGGTTGTTCAACTAGTGGATCTTCCCATTTGTCATCTTCATCATCCTGGATAAGGAAAGCAGGGACAGTCGCGATATGTACTGGGGTCTTCGAAGATTGTTCCCAATCATCTTGTAGTTGTTCTTGTTCTTCTGGAAGCGGGGAAGCAGGAACTGGGACCTTCGAAGGTGGCTCCGGAGTCAGCTCAGCACTCACGTTCTCGGGACTCATCTTCCTCCTCCTTTTCTCCTCCTTAGTCGGCCTCTTTCGTTTCTTCTTCTTTTTCTCCCCCTCCTCTTGTTGCACCACATTCCTACCTTCAAACTCTACTGGGCCGCTAGATGCTACTTTTGCCCATGGTTCGCACAAAGTCCTCCACCATACCGCGAGAAGTGTCCAAAAATCAAGCGGGTATTGAGACACGTACTCCCACGCAAAGCTCAACTTGTCCCATACACGATGCCACGGCACGGGTATTGTGAGAATCTTATTCTCTAACTTTTGCCGGTATTTTCGAGCCTTTTGGGCCTTGGTGAGCTTCTTGCCGTTCGCCATCCTGAGAAAGATCCAGTGATCGTCACAGGTA
>Ga0182030_10021652_pt1 | contig 12031 bp, 10 predicted proteins | sample 812S3MmetaG_FD_121299 | JGI IMG/M metagenome (GOLD analysis project Ga0182030, IMG submission 121299) | Permafrost microbial communities from Stordalen Mire, Sweden - 812S3M metaG (Illumina Assembly) | ecosystem: Environmental > Terrestrial > Soil > Wetlands > Permafrost | place: Sweden...
AAAATGTCTCGCGGAGAAGCCCGATGAATTTCCGCGCACTGCGTGCCATGCAGCTCACGCTGTGCGCCCTGGGCGCGCTGCTCTGCCTGGCAGCCCCGACATTCGCCGATACGACCACCGACCTCGTCAAATCCCTGCAGCTGGTGGCCGCCCCCGCGGCCGTGAAGCAGCGCGCGGACTGGCGCGTACCGCACAAGGTCATGCTCCTGGAATTCGGCAAGCAGGACTGGGCTCCCCGTCAGGCGCAGTTCGCCGCCGCCGCACCGCATAGCCAGATAGTCGTCGCCCACAACATGACCGAGGCCCTGGCGCAGGCACCCGGCACCGACGTGTTGGTGGGTTTCAACCCGGAGATCTGCGCGCCGCAGCTGCTGAGCGCGGCAACGGATCTGCGCTGGATCGAATCCCTCGCCGCCGGCGTGGAGAACTGCCTGGCAGTGCCGGGCCTGCGCGAACGGGGACTGCTGCTGACCAACATGCGGGCGGTGGACGCGGCCGTCATCGCCGAACACGCGATCGCCCTGACCCTGGCGCTGGCACATGGCCTGGATGTGTTCATGGTCGACACGGCGAATGCGCAGTGGAACAGCGCCCATGGCACGACGACGCCGATGCAGACCCTGGAGGGCAAGACCCTGCTGGTGGTCGGGCTGGGAGGAATCGGGACTGAAGTGGCGCGCCGCGCCCACGGGCTGGGCATGACTGTGGTCGCCACGCGCGATGGGGATCGCAAAGGGCCGCCCTTCGTCAGCCACATCGGGACGCCCGCCGAACTGGCGACACTGGCGAAGAGCGCGGATGTGATCGTCAGTTGTGTACCGCAGACGCCAACGACGCTGGGCATGTTTGATGCGAAGTTCTTCGCGCTGCTGAAGCCCACGGCGATCTTCGTGAACATCTCCCGCGGCGGCACCATGGTGATGCCCGATCTCACCCAGGCGCTCATCGACAAACGCCTGGCCGGCGCCGGTCTCGATGTCGCAGACCCGGAACCGCTGCCGCCCGACAATCCGCTGTGGCACGCGCCGCACGTGATCATCACGCCGCATATTTCGTCGCGCTCGGATCTGCCCGGCGAGGGCCGCTGGATCGTGGCGCGCGAGAACCTGCGGCGGTACTCGCTCGGCGCGCACCTGCTGAACGTCGTCGACCAGACGCGCGGCTACTAGCTTCAGACCCCCGGCAGCTCCGCGACGGCGCGATACGCCTGGTCGATGGCCGCGTCGGTGTAGGCCTGGCCCCCCGCATCGGAATTCGCGATGGTGATGTTGCCGAACGGCGCGCGCCCGATGACGTGGGCGCGTGCTTCAGGCGGCACGTCCGGATCGAACAGCGGGTTGTATTCCGGCGCGTAGCCATGCGGCCAGCGATTCACGGTGATGCCTTCGATGTCGCGGGCGGGATCAAAGCCTCCCAGCCCCAGGATCCGCGCCAGCTGTTCGCAATATTGCGTTCAAAGGCCGAGAACGGTGTCGTCAGCAACTCCGCGCGGCCGGCCCGGTTCTGATCGAACTCCGGAAGTCCCGGCGCACAGGGCGTGCGCGTCGTGTGCAGCAGCGTCGGCTGGCGCGGGTTGCGCGGTGAGCGGTAGCCGCCGATGTCCACGGTCATGTTGAGGTCGAGCGAACTGAAATAGCACCCCGGTGAGTAGATGCCGCGAACTGCGAGCCGGGCAAACGCCCGCCAGTCGCGCAGCGCGACGCTCGTATAGACGAGCGGTGTTTTCACCGCCTGGTGCAGCGCCGCTTTTTGCGCGTCCGGCAGCTGCGGGCACAGGTACGGAATCATTGTGTTCCAGCACGCCATGACACAGTGCCGGGCCCGCACGCGGCTGCGCTCACCGCCGCGTACATAGACGACGTTGACCTGCTTGCCGCCCGGCGTGCGCCGTGACCACATCTGCGGCTGAAGTTCCCGGCATTGACGCCGGTATCAGTGACCGCACCAGCAGCCGCGCGATCGTCGCATTGCCATCCGGGTCGTAGGCCAGCACGGCAGGGTCCACCTTGGCCACGTCGCGCAGGAAGTCGCGATAGCTGATCCGCGACAGGCGGTCCTTCTTCTGCTCGCCCGCAAGGCCGGGCAGATAGTCAATCGCGCCCTCCAGGATCCGTGCCATGTCCAGGCGGGCCTGGAGGCTCAGCGGTGCATGGGCGAGGAGCTTCGCCACTACCGCCAGGTGGTCCGCACCGAACGTTTCGCGGTCAAAGAACGCGGCCTGGCGCAGGCCAATGCTGGCGTAAAACCTGCGGTGCTCGACCTTGCGGGCGAGCGCGGGCATGTCGACACCCAGGCGGGCACGATAGAAGTGCGCTGCCGCAAGCCCGCTGATGCCGCCACCCACGACCACCAGGTCATACGTTTCACCCGTGTCGGTGACTGCCCCGCAGGCCGGTGCGGATCGGGGGATAGCAAGCAGGCAGATCGGTGGCCGGAACGAAGGCGTCGGCCACGGGAGCCCGCAGCAGCGAACGGCTCAACAAGGAGGCGGCACCGACCAGTACCCCCTGCAGTACGTCGCGCCGCGGCATGGATCGCTCTTCACCCAGTTCAGTCATTGACGCGCGCGATGCGGTAGATTTACGTTGTTCAATACTGCATGACCCCGGGCGATCGTGCGAGTTGTCGCACCATCCGCGGGCATGTCCGGCGCGAATGCCTTTTGTCAGTGCCTGAATCTGCCGTTATTCGCGCTTTCTATGCGTGGCACCGGTCTTGCTCGGTGAATGGTTCGGTCCGATACCAGTAATAATTCGGAGGAGATCCGCAATGCAGGCAACAGCCGGCCGTTCAAGGACGCTTCAGGTCGCCATACAGTCCGCCATCGCACCCATGCGGATTCTCCTGCCCGTGGCCATGATCGCCTGCTGCGTACCGGCATTGGCGCTGGCCGACAACGCCGCCGAGGCACCGACCACCGATGCGGCACCGGCCGCCCCCGCGGAAACCGGTGGCCTGCAGGAAATCGTGGTCACGGCGACCCGGCGCGAGGAGTCGCTGAGCAAGGTTCCGATCAGCATCACCGCGCTGTCGGCGGATGACATGGAGCAGCGCGGCATCAAGGACATCTCGGATATCGTCCGGTTCACGCCCGGCGTGAGCATCGATACCTCCGGCACCGAGAATATCTCCATCCGCGGCATTTCTTCCTCCGGCGGCGCGGGCACCACCGGCATCTACATCGATGACACGCCCATCCAGATGCGTTCGCTGGCCTTCAACCCGGACGAAGAAGTGCCCAAGATGTTCGACATCGACCGCGTGGAGATCCTGCGCGGCCCGCAGGGCACGCTGTTCGGCGCCGGCTCCGAGGGCGGTACCGTCCGCTACATCACCACGCAGCCCAGCCTGACCACCGACAGTGTGTACGGGCGCAGCGAGATCGACTACACCCAGGGCGGTGCGCCGAGCTACGAGGCCGGTGTTGCGGCCGGCGGGCCGCTCATCGACGACAAGTTCGGCGTGCGCGTGAGCCTGTGGTACCGGCGCGATGGCGGCTGGATCGATACCACCGATGCGACCACCGTGGACCCCACGGTCACGGAGAAGAACGCGAACTACACGAGCACCTACCTGGCGCGCGTCGCGGGCTTGTGGGCGGTGAACGATACCTGGACGGTGACGCCGAGCATCTATTTCCAGAAGCGTGACCAGCACAACACGGACGCCTTCTGGGTGGCCTCATCGAATCCGTCGAGCAATTCCTATTACAACGGCGATCCCACTCTGCGCGGGGCGCCGGACACGTTCTACCTGCCGGCGGTGAAGATCGAAGGCGTGTTCGACGCCTTCCATGTCATCTCGAACACCTCGTTCTATCATCGCGAGGAACAGACCGGCTATGAGGGCACCGAGTACAACTTAGGGTTCTACCAGGCGTTCGCGTCGACCGATGCGCTCGGCAATCCGCTGACCAGCACGGGCTATCTGCCGCTCGCTCCCGGCGTAGGGTTCCCGCTGCTCGACGCGACGGGTGTGCATCTGCCCGCGGACATCGCCAACTACCAGTCCCCGAACTCCATCGACAACGATCAGGAAAACATCGTTCAGGAAATCCGCCTGGTCTCCAGTGATCCGAACGCCAGGTTCGTATGGACCACGGGCCTGTTCTTTTCGGAGGACCGGCAGTTCTACCTCGAGCAGATCCACGACCCGATGCTGAACGCCTTCACCGAGGACGTCTTCGGCGTGCCCTACACCGACGTCTTCACCTACACCGACCCGACAAGCGGCGCCACCCTCCCCGTGCCGTACGATCCGGCCTTTCCGACCGACTCCTATTTCCTGCAAACGCATGCCACGGACAAGCAGTACGCCTGGTATGGCGAGGGCACGTTCTCGTTTACCGACACCCTCAAGGCCACGGTGGGTCTGCGGGAGTCGCACTCGAGCTTCACGATCGACTCCGTTACGGGCGGCCCGCAGCTGTATGCCCCGACGACCTCCGACACCCACAGCATCGCGGAAAATTCGTTCACGCCCAAGGTCAACCTGACCTACCAGTACACGCCGACGGATATGGTCTACGGCACCTATGCCAAGGGCTTCCGTCCGGGTGGCGGTGACAATCCGCTGCCGGCGGCGGCCTGCGCGTTGGGGTTCCCGCAGATCGGCATTACCAACGGCCAAAGTCCCACGACGTACAGCTCCGACACCGTCGACAGCTTCGAGGTCGGGTCGAAGGATAATTTCGACAACCGGCTGAAGATTGCGGCCAGCGCGTACTACATCATCTGGCACAACATCCAACAGAACGTCGAAGTGCCGGTGTGCGAGCTGACGTTCGTCACCAACCTGGGTGAAGCCGTGGCCAAGGGTGCCGACGTGCAGGTCGAGTGGGCCGCCACGGATGCGCTGTCGGCCGAAGTGGCTGCCGGATTTACGGAAGCCCGTTACAGCAAGGATGCCTCCTTGCCGAACGGCGGCCCGACGATCGCCTACTCGGGAGAAGCCATCACCGGCCAGAGCGGGTTCCCCAACTCGCCGTTCACCGCGTCAGTGGGACTGGAGTACCACGCCACGATCGCGCAGCACGATTCCTTCGTTCGCGTCGACTGGGAGTACGAGGCCCGCTCCAAGTGGCTGTCGCCCACCCAGGATCCCGCCAACACCGCGGAATACGACCCGGGATCGTTCATTCTGCCCTCGAACACCTTTGTCTCCGTGCGCGCGGGCATGACCTTCGGGGCGCTCTCCCTCGAACCGTTCATCGACAACATCACGGACTCGCACCCGCTGACGAACTACGACCTGTCGGTCCCGCAGTTCGATCCGAGCGGCAGCGAGACCACCTACAGCCGGTTGCTGCGCGGCTACTCGTTCCGGCCGCGGACCTTTGGCATAACATTCACCTACAAGCACTAGAGTCTTTGCATTTTACGAGGGGGGTTTACATGTCTGCACCATCCGCAGGGGACGAGTCCATCAGTCGCCGCAGCTTCCTGGGCGGCGCCACCACGGCCGGCGCCGTCGCGTTGAGTGGCCTGAAACTGTCGCAGGCCGCGGCCGACACGCCGCCCGGCTCCGGCAACGAGGCCTTGCCACCGACGTGGTTCGAGGGCCCCGAGCCGAATATTCCGCAAGTCGGCTTGCGCTGGGCGTTCTCCGCCAGAGTGTTCTTTGCCGACCGCGTCATGATCAATACCATGGACTCCCCGGCCGGCCGCGGCTACACCTCGGTGGGCGGCGGGGATATCTGGGGACCCCGCCTGCAGGGGCGCATCCTGCCGCACAGCGGCGCGGACTATTACAAGACGACTTTCACGACCTACTACATGTTCCAGGCCGCCGACGGCGCACTGATCTTCATCCACAATCGCGGCACCATGCGCCGCTTTGCCGCACCCTACGAACGCGGCAAGCCTCTGGAGCCACCGCCGGCGCCACCGGCGAAGCAGGATTCGGTGTGGACGCGCTTTCGCGCCACACCCGTCTTCACCGCCCCCCTGGGGCCCCATGACTGGATGAACCACACGGTGTTCGTCGCGAACTCCGTGCGACGGGCCAATCCCGACCATACGGTCTTCACCTACTACGAAGTCCTGTAAGGAGCAGACCATGCGCGAATTTGTCGTTCCCAAGACCGACACCAAGGTTCTCGGCAGGATCGAGCTTGCGTACGCGTTCAAGCTCACGGCTCACTACGATCCGCCCCAGGAGTCGCACACGCCGCGCGGCACGTTCCGTTACCAGGACATCGTCGGTGGCGAACTGTCCGGCGCGCGCGTCGCTGCGAGCGTCTATCCGGACAGCGGCGGCCAGTACGACACCGTGCGTGCCGACCGGGTCCGCGACGTGGATGCGCACTTCATGCTGAAGGCCGACAACGGCGAGTGGCTCTACGTGGAGCACGTCGGCTACCGGCGCACGGACGGCTACTACCGGGCGATCGCGTACGTCGAAACCGATCTGAAGGGCGCGTACGAGTGGATGAACAACACCACCTTCGTCGTCACCGCGAAGGAATCAGCCGATCAGCGCGAGGTCGTCTTCTACTACTACACCGCGAACTGACTACCTACTTGGACTCGGTCTCCACGCCACGCTTGCCGGCTTCGCGCTTGACGCGATCGATGAAGTCCTGCAGGTAGCGGCGGGAGGCCGAGGTCTCAAGTGCCGAGCCGTCGTAATTGCCGGTGTTGCACATCACGCGGTTGCGGCCGGCCGCCTTCGCTTCGTACAGCGCGGCATCGGCGCGGCGGATCAGATCGTCCGGCAACTCGTTGAGCGCTTCCATCCAGGCGACGCCGATGCTGACCGTGACGCGCAGCTCGGCCTCGCCGACGAGGAACGGCGTGCTGCAGATGTTCGCGCGCAGCGCGTCCATGAGGTTACCGCGGTCCTCGCGCGAGAGGCCGGGCATCACGACCAGCAGTTCCTCGCCACCGTAGCGCCCCAGCGAGTCGCGCTGGCGCAGCGTCGCGCGCAGGCGGCGCGCCAGTTCTTTCAGCACCTCATCACCCCCGGCGTGGCCGAAGGTATCGTTGATGCGCTTGAAGAAGTCCACGTCGATGACGGCCACGGCCAGCGAGCCGCCGTTCTTGCGGGCCTGCTCGATCTCGCCGGTGAGGAACTCGAGGATGGTCGCCCGGTTCCACAGATGGGTCAGCGCGTCGCGCGTGGCGCGCTCCAGCAGCGCCTCGCGCTCGCGATGTTCCAGCTCCAGGATGCGCTGGCGCTGCTGCATGCGCTGGTTCTGCCAGCGCCAGATGGCCGCCACCAGCGCTGCGACCAGCAGCCCGGCAAGGACCCTGAAGGCTGCGGTATTCCACCACGGCGGCTTCACATCGAAGCTCAGGCGCACCGTCGGCGAATGACGCGCGTGCGGCCCATCGACCGCCATCGCCTCGAGCTGGTAGTGGCCGGGAGCGAGGGCCGGAATATGGATGTCGAACGTGCGCGATGCGTACCATTCGGTCGACAGACCGAGCAACCGGTAGCGCAGTTCGGTACTGGGCGAGCGATCGAAGCTATGTGACCCGAAGGACACGTCCAGCGCCGCGTTGTCGCGCCACCTGACCGTGGGGCGCAAGCCCGCCAACAGGCTCTGCGTCCCCAGCTGCGCCCGGGTGATGTCCAGTTTCAGCGGCCGCGAGAGCATGTTGACCCAGCGGACCGGATCCTTGATATGCGTGACGCCGCGGCCGGTGCCGACCCAGATCGATCCGTCCGTGTCCGGGTAGAGCGCGAACTGCTCGGTGTCGGCCCAGATCAGTCCATCGTCGGCCTCGATGCGGCGCCAGGCGTGTCCGTCGTAGACCCCCAGGCCCTCACCGGTGTTCGCCCAGACCCAGCCGCGCGCATCCGCGCGCAGCGAGTACACGGTGGAGCCTTGCAGCGCCTCGGGCTCCTGCCACTCCGCTGCCGACCGCGGCGGCGGCGTCAGACGCAGGATCTTCTCACCGATGCGCGTGCCCCAGACCGAACCATCCGTCGCGGCAGCGACTGTCTGCAGACCGATCTGCTGACCGTCCACCATCGTGGAAATCCTGACGAAGTGATCGCCCTCGACGCGATACAACCCGGTGGTCGCACCCACCCAGATGCTGCCGTCGGCCGCCTGCACCACATCGTCCACACGCGGATTGCCGGGCAGCGGCATCCGCGTGACCGCAAGCGTGGTGCTGTCGATTTTCGCGAGCCCGTATTCCCAGGCGGCGATCCAGCCGGTGCCCGAGCGGTCAAAGAGAATCTCGGCGGCGTCGAAGTGATCCGGCACCGTGGTCACGCGCTGTGCCCGCGTGCCCCCGGGCGGTACCCGCCACAGCTGCGATGTCTGGTAGGACATCCAGAAACCGCCTGACGGATCGACCGCGCTGGCGTTGGACTCCTGCTCCGGAAGTCCCGGATAGGGGCAGGGCACGACCCGGTGCGATTTGTCATCCAGGGTGCGGCAGCCCAGGTCGGTGCCGAGGATCAGGCGGTGATGGCTGTCACGGATGATGTTCCAGACCGACTCCGGATCCAGGCCCTGGTCCTTGGTCCAGGACTCGAGATTGTCGTAGCCGCGCCATTGGTACAGGCCGATGCCCGATACCGCCAGCCAGAAATTGCCGTCGGAGTCCGCGATCGCCTGGGTGATCGGGTGATCCGGCAGGCCGTTCTGCGTTCCAAACTCCTGCCACGCGGTGCCGTCCCAGCGCGCAATGCCGCTGCTGTTGCGCGTGACGACGTGGCCCATGGGATCGAGCGTCAGGATCATGCGTCGCACGCGATTCGCGAGCATCACATGCGGCGGGTTGTTGCTCTGGAAATGGTTGGCACCGTGCAGGAGCGTCACGACATGATCCAGGCTGCGCGCCCAGATGTTGCCGTTCCGGTCCTGCAGCAACAAGCCGTACTGTGCCCCCGGCACGCCCTCCGTCGCACCGAAGACCGCGAGCTTCTGGCCATCGAAGCGACACACGCGCAGACCGCAGCCGAACCAGAGCGTACCGCCGTCCACTCGAATCACGCCCTCGACCGCCGCCAGTTCGGGATGCTCCGCGATGGTCGCGGGACCGAACAGGCCGCGCGCCTTCCACAGCGACCCGGGGCCACCGGTACGCTGAATCTGCGTGATCTGGTGATCCTTCAGGTACAGCACCTGATCGTCGGCCGGCGCGATCAGCATCGTGTACTGATCCGTGAGCACCGGACCTTCGGCTGTCAGCACCGGCTCGAAATGGTCCGCGTCTCCCGAGTACAATCCCGCATCCACGCGCGCGAAAATCCGTCCCGAAGGACTCTCGGCGAGCGACAGCGTCGCATCGGCAGGGATGCCACGGGATTTGTCGTACTGGGTGAACGAGGTGCCATCGTAACGGTACATGCCGCCATCGGTCGCAACCCACAAATCGCCGGTGCGAGCCACCAGCAGCGCCTCGATGCCGAGGTTCTTGAGGCCGGATGGCTGGGTGTAGCGGGTGAAAACGAATTGCTGCGCAGCGGCCGGCGCGACGCCGCTGAGCAACGCGATCAGCGCTGTCAGCACACTCGCCACCAGCCATCGGGCAACAGGTTGCCGCGCGCCGGCCTGTCCGCCGCCGCTGCCCCCTGTGGTTACCGGATCGCCCTGTAACATTGCCGTAAGTGCTACCAGTTCCCGAAACGGGGAAAAAGTGTCAGGAAAGTCTAGAGACGCGGGCAATTTCGTGCCGAGACCGGGGTCACTGATGGGGCGAAAACGCCACGCCCGAACGGCGCAAAACCGGCGTTTGTGACACCGGAAACCGCGGCTTGACCGCGCACTGCGCCACCCGCAGGCGAAGGGCGTGCGCTGAGTCACGGAATTCGCCGGCGACCGTGCTCGCGTACCGCTGCGGACCTTCAAACAGCCGCCGATTGCCGCGCGCGGTTCCCGTTGGCGGCAACGCATCATTACGGGAACTTCATGACTGCAGAGCTGCGACCAAGTCAGTGCAAATTTCGTTTGCAAGTGCTCATGCGGGTGCACGGTTACGATGCATTCAGCTGGCGATTCCGGCCCAAAAATCGTAATCTACGGCGTACCTTCGGCACGCGTACCCCGCGCGTGACTCGCTGATGATTTGATGAGATTGCACCATTGAGCTGTGTGTCATTTGCGCGCACCGCGCGTCGCCTGCTGGGCATTTTCGGTAGTGCGTTGCTGGTTGCCGGCCTGTCAGGCTGCAGCTACGCGCTGATGGACCCGCACGGTCCCATCGGCCGCCAGGAAAAGCTGATCCTGATCGATTCGACCGTGATCATGCTGGCGATCGTCATTCCGGTGATCATCGCCACACTGGCCTTCGCCTGGTGGTACCGCGCCGGCAACGCCAACGCCACGCGGCACCTGGACTGGGACTACTCCGGCCGCATCGAATTCATTGTCTGGGCCATCCCGGCACTGGTGATCCTGTTCCTGGGCGGCATCGCCTGGATCAGCGCGCATGACCTGGATCCGCCCAAGGCCATCGAATCAGGTACGGCACCGCTCGATATCGACGTGGTTGCACTCAACTGGAAGTGGCTCTTCATCTATCCGGATGCCGGTGTCGCCAGCGTGAACAAGCTGGTGCTGCCGGTCGGAACGCCGGTGCGCTTCCACATGACCTCGGCCGGCGTCATGAACAGTTTCTTCATCCCGCAGCTCGGCAGCCAGCTGTACACGATGGCCGGCATGGACACCAAGCTGAATCTGCTGGTGGATGATCCGGGTACCTACCACGGCCTGTCAGCCCAGTTCAGCGGTGATGGCTTCTCCGACATGACGTTCGACGTGTCCGCTGTGCCGCGACAGGACTTCGAGCAGTGGCTCGATGGCACCCGCACCGGCGGTGGTACGCTGGATGCGGCCGCCTACGAGACGCTCACGCATCCGACCGAACGGGAGTCGCCGCACACCTACGGCACCGTGAGCGGCGGGATCTACGAAGCCATCGTGGCGCATCCCGGAAACGCGCCGACCGCCGCGCAGATCGAACACATTGAATCCGCTGACTGAGCCGAGTTTTTCAAAATGCTGGGTAAACTGACCTGGGCCGCAATTCCTCTCCACGAGCCCATTCCGCTGATGACGTCCATCGTGATGGTCTGCGGGATCCTCGCGGTCCTGTCGCTGATCACGTTCAAGGGCTGGTGGCCGTACCTGTGGAATGAATGGATCAAGAGCACCGATCACAAGCGCATCGGCGTGATGTACATGGTGCTGGGCCTGGTGATGCTGTTCCGCGGCTTCGCGGATGCCATCATGATGCGGGCGCAGCTGGCGCTGGCGCAGGGCGGCTCGCCCGGCTTCCTGCCGCCCGATCACTATGATCAGATCTTCTCCGCGCACGGCACGATCATGATCTTCTTCGTGGCCATGCCGTTCGTGATCGGGCTGATGAACTTCGCCGTGCCGCTGCAGCTGGGCGTGCGCGACGTGGCCTTTCCGGTTCTGAATTCCGTGAGCTTCTGGCTCACGGCCTCCGGCGTGCTGCTCGTCAACCTGTCGCTGTTCGTCGGCGAGTTCGCGCGCACCGGGTGGCTCGCCTACCCGCCGCTGTCCGAGATCACCTACTCGCCCGGCGTCGGCGTGGATTACTACCTCTGGAGCCTGCAGATCTCAGGTCTCGGGACCCTGCTGGCGGGCATCAATTTCACGACCACCATCCTGAAGATGCGCTCGCCCGGCATGAGCTACATGCGCATGCCGATCTTCTGCTGGACTGCGCTCGCGTCCAACCTGCTCATCGTCGCAGCATTCCCGATCCTCACGGCGACCTTCGCGATGCTGCTGCTGGACCGCTACTGCGGCTTCCATTTCTTCACCGCCGACCTGGGCGGCAACGCGATGATGTACATCAACCTCATCTGGTGCTGGGGTCACCCGGAGGTCTACATCCTCATCCTGCCCTGCTTCGGCATTTTCTCGGAGGTCATATCGACCTTCTCCAGCAAGCCGCTGTTCGGCTACCACTCCATGGTGGTGGCGACGATGGCGATCTGCGTGCTGTCATTCGTCGTCTGGCTGCATCACTTCTTCACCATGGGGTCCGGTGCGGATGTGAATGCCTTCTTCGGCATATCGACGATGATCATCGCCATT
>Ga0182030_10021653_pt1 | contig 12031 bp, 9 predicted proteins | sample 812S3MmetaG_FD_121299 | JGI IMG/M metagenome (GOLD analysis project Ga0182030, IMG submission 121299) | Permafrost microbial communities from Stordalen Mire, Sweden - 812S3M metaG (Illumina Assembly) | ecosystem: Environmental > Terrestrial > Soil > Wetlands > Permafrost | place: Sweden...
GAACAGCCCCGACAGCTGCGTACTGGCGGTGCCGTAGGAACCGGTCAATAAAATGCTGGGAAAGAATGCGGCTCGTGCGGCGCCGATGTCGGCGTTCGCGGCGATCAAATTGTGCTCGGCCGCAAGGATGTCGGGCCGCTGCACCAGAACCTCCGAGGGTACGCCCGCAGGCAAGTCCGTGAGCAGGGTTTCTTCGTCGAGTTCAACGTCCGCCACGACATCACTCGGGAGCGGCGCGCCGAGCAATACGACCAAGGCATTCTGATCTTGTGCCACCTGACGCCGATACTGCGCGAGGTTTGCCTGCGCGGTCGCCACGGTAGTTTCCGCCTGGTGCAAATCGAGCGCGGTCTCGACGCCGCCCTCGAAACTCATCCGAATGAGCTTGAGAGATTGTTGTTGGCTGTTGAGCGTATCTTCGGTGATCCGCAAAAGCTTCTGGTCGGCCAGCCAGGTCAGATAAGCGCTGGCCACCTCCGCAATGACGCTGATCTGGGTGCTGCGGCGCGTTTCCACGTAGCCCAAGTACTGCTGCAATTTCGCATGATTCAGGCTGCGGATGCGGCCGAACAGGTCCAGTTCGTACGAGGTAAAACCCACGCCGACATCGAAGTAACGAAAGACGCCCGAGCCGGATGCAGTCGGGGCGCCGACGCCCCCGGTGCCGGTGGCGGTGGCGACGGGCGCAACCGCGGCCGGGTATTTCTCCGCTTGTTCGATCGCACTTGCGGATATCTTGGGAAAAAGCTGCGCGCGCTGGATTTGATACTGTGCGCGTGCGGCAGCAATGTTGAGCGCGGCGACTTGAGCGTCTGGGTTGTGCTGCAGCGCCTGTTCGATCAGGGTCTGCAGCGTGAGGTCGGTAAAGAATTCGCGCCAACCAATCTGCGCGGCACTGCGCTGCGGAGCGTCCGGCGCAGTTTGAGCTATCGAGCCTGCGGAGGCTCCGGCCGGCGCCGCCGGCCACTGCGGCGTTACGGCTGGTTGCGGACGCTGGTAGTGAGGTTCCAGCGTACAGCCTGCGAGACACAGGATCAGGCCGGCCCCAAGCAGGGTTGGATTCTTCACGGCGAGCCCCGCTCTGTTACGTCATTTGGCTCTGAGCCCGCGGCATCGTGCGGCGTCGCGCCCTTGAACCATTTCAATGTGGCCACGAAAAACACCGGTACAAAGAAAATCGCCAAAACGGTTGCCGACAGCATGCCCCCGATCACTCCCGTGCCGATGGCATTTTGGCCCCCCGAGCCGGCGCCGCTGGATATGGCCAAGGGCATGACACCGAGCATGAAGGCCAGCGAGGTCATGAGTATGGGCCGCAGGCGCTGCCGAGCGGCATGCACGGTCGCTTCCGCCAACTCCATTCCCCGATCGTGATTTTCCTTTGCAAATTCGACGATCAGAATCGCGTTTTTGGCGGACAGGCCGACCGTGGTGAGCAACCCGACCTGAAAGAACACATCGTTCTCGAGCCCGCGCAGCAGAGTGAAGAGGATGGCGCCAAAAACTCCCAGCGGCACCACCAGCATCACGGCCACAGGAATCGACCAGCTCTCGTAGAGCGCCGCCAGGCACAAAAAGACCACGATGAGCGAAATGGCATAGAGCGCCGGGGCCTGCGAGCCGGATAGACGCTCTTCGAAGGACAGCCCCGTCCATTCGACATCAAACCCCGGCGGCAGCTCTTTCGCGTGCCTCTGCATGGCATCGAGCGCCGCGCCGGTGCTGACCCCGGCGACGGGCGCCCCGAGAATTTCCACCGACGGTATGCCGTTATATCGCTCGAGCTTCGGCGAACCGAAGCCCCAATTGGCATCCGAGAAAGCCGAGAAAGGCACCATTTGCAGCTTCGAATTGCGCACATACCAGTCGGTCAGGTCCTGCGGCAGCATGCGCGAGGGCGCATCGCCCTGGATGAACACGCGCTTCACCCGGCCTCGATCGACGAAATCATTCACGTACTGCGATCCCCAGGCGGCGGAGAGCGTATTGTTGATATCCGCAACGGTCAATCCGAGGGCGCTGGCCTTCTCCCAATCGATGTTGACCAGATACTGCGGCTCATCGTCCAAGCCGTTGGCTCGCACCTGGGTCAGTTGCGGATCCTTGCGTGCGAGATCCAAGAGTTGGTTGCGGGCGGCCATGAGCTTGTCGTGGCCTTGATTCGTAAGGTCCACGAGTTCCAAGTCGAAGCCGGTCGCGTTCCCGAGTTCGAGCGCAGCGGGGGGCGCGAAGGCGAAGGCCTGCGCGTCCGATATTTTGCGCAGTTCCGCATTTGCCCGCGCGGCCACCGCTTGCACGCGATTTTTCTTGCCGGGGCGGTCGCGCCAGTCCTTCATGCGGATGAAGACCAGGCCCGCTGCCTGCCCGCGAGCCGCGAAGCTAAATCCCGGCACGGTGAACACGCCCATGACGGCATCTTTCTCATGCGTCAAAAAATAATCACGCACTTGCGTGAGCGATTTTTGCGTGCGTTCCAGCGTCGCGCCGGGCGGAGATGTAACCTGCGCGAAGATAATCCCTTGGTCCTCATCCGGCAGAAACGACTTGGGAATCTGGATGAATAAAACCGCCATCAAGACGACGATGAGCACAAAAATCAACAAGTAGCGCCCGGTGCGATGCACCACGTGCACGACGGCGCCCTCGTATTTCTGATTGGCGCGGTCGAAGTTCCTGTTGAACCAACCGAACAAGCCCGAGCGCGCGCGCGCCTGCTTTTTGGGCCTGAGCAGCGTGGCGCAAAGAGCCGGCGTAAAAATCAGCGCCACCAGTACCGACAGGGTCATGGCCGATACCATGGTGACGGAGAACTGCCGATAGATGACGCCCGTGGAACCGCCGAAAAATGCCATGGGCAAAAACACGGCCGACAAGACCATGGCGATGCCGACCAACGCACCCGTGATCTGGTGCATTGAATTGCGTGTAGCTTCCTTGGGAGACAGGTTCTCCTCCTCCATCACGCGCTCGACATTCTCCACCACGACGATGGCGTCATCGACCAGGAGTCCTATCGCCAGCACCATGGCAAACATGGTCAGCACATTGATCGAGTAGCCGAAAGCCTTGAGCACGCCGAAGGTGCCCAGCAGCACCACGGGTACCGCGATGGTGGGAATCAAGGTCGCGCGCAGGTTTTGCAAAAACAGCAGCATGACGAGAAACACCAAGCCGACCGCTTCGAACAAGGTCTTCACGACGTCTTCGATCGAGATTCGGATAAAAGGCGTGCTGTCGTTGGGATAGATCACTTGCAAACCGGCAGGAAAAGTCGGTTTGAGCTTATCCATGGTGGCGCGGATGGCGGCGGCGGCATCAAGCGCGTTCGCGCCCGTCGCGAGCCGCACGGCGATGCCGGAGGCGGGGTGTCCGTTCCATTGCGTATTGCTGAACTGATAGTTCTCGCTGCCGAATTCGATTCGGGCCACATCGCGCAGGCGCACTTGCGAGGCGTCGGGATTGACCTTGAGCAGGATGGCGCCGAACTGCGCGGGCGTATTCAGGCGCGTAGGGCCGATGATGGTCGCGTTGAGTTGCTGTCCCTTGACTTGCGGAAGGCCGCCGAGCTCGCCCGATGCAATTTGTACGTTCTGCGCTTGAATCGCGTTGCTGACGTCGACCGGAGTCAGGTTGAAATTGTTGAGTTTGGCCGGATCGAGCCAAATGCGCATGGAATACTGAGCGCCGAATACCTGATAGTCGCCGACCCCTGCCGTGCGGCTGAGGGAGTCTTGCACGTTCGATGCGATGAAATCGCCGATGTCGCCGCTGGACAGGGAGCCGTCTTCAGAGAAAAATCCGATGACGAGAAGGAAATTGCGCGTCGATTTCGCGACGCGGATACCTTGCAGCTGCACTTCCGGCGGCAACAATGGCGTCGCAAGCTGCAGCTTGTTCTGCACTTGAACCTGCGCAATGTCCGGATTGGTCCCCTGCTTGAAACTGAGCGTGATCGTCATGCTGCCGTCTTTGTCGCTCTCCGACGAGAAATAGAGCAGATTGTCGATGCCGGATAGCTGTTGTTCGATCACCTGCACGACAGTGCTTTGTACCGTGGCCGCCGAGGCGCCCGGATAGATCACGCTGATGGCAACGGCGGGCGGGGCGATGCTCGGGTATTGCGCGATCGGCAGGGTCGTAATCGCGAGCCCGCCGCCGAGCATGATGACGATGGCGAGAACCCAGGCAAATATCGGCCGTTCGATGAAAAAATCAGACACGGGCAGTTACTTCTGCGGCTGCGAAGGAGCCGGAGCTGCAGCAGCGGGCTTAAGTTCGTCGGGCGTCACTTCATGAGCGTGCACCACGCTGCCCGGGCGCACCCCTTGGATGCCGACCACGATGACCTTATCGCCCGGCGCCACGCCACCGCTCACCAACCATTGATCGCCTATGGCACGGTCGGTTTTGACGATGCGGACTGCCGCCTTGTTATCATCGGCAACAAGCGTGACCGTTGCCTCGCCTCGATCGTTGTGGCCGACGGCGCGCTGCGGGACGAGCAAGCCTTTCTCGTTTATTCCTTCTTCCAATCGCTCGCGTACGAACATTCCGGGCAACAAACTACTTTGCGGATTGGGAAAGACGGCCCGCAGCGTCACAGACCCTGTGCCCGAGTCCACCGTGACTTCGGTAAATTGCAGCTTGCCTGTCAGCGGATAAGGCGAGTTGTCCTCCAGAATCAATTTAGCCTCCGCCTGTGCTTCGCCCACCTTTTTCAGTTGTCCTTCCGAGAAGGCGCGCCGCAAATGCAAGAGCACCGTGCTCGCTTGGGTCGCATCGACGTAGATCGGATCAAGCTGTTGAATCACCACTAATGCGGTTGTCTGGTTCGCGCTTACCAAGGCGCCTTCTGTTACCGATGAACGCCCGGTTCGGCCTGAAATCGGCGCAAACACCCTGGTATAAGCCAGGTTGATGCGCGCAGACTCCAGCGCGGCCTTGGCGGAAGCCACATCGGCGGCAGCCTGATCTTGCGCGGCTATCGCGTTGTCGTAATCCTGCTGACTGACGGCGCGCGCTTCGCTCAAAGGCTTGTAGCGCTGCGCCAGCAGCCGGCTCGATGTGGCGGCAGCCTGTGCGCGATCGAGCGCGGCCTGGGCACTTTGATAGCTTGCCTGAAACGGCGCCGGATCGATCTGGTAAAGCTGTTGGCCTGCTTTGACTTGGCTTCCTTCGACGAACAGCCGCTTCAATATCACTCCGTTGACCTGCGGACGAACCTCCGCGACCCGAAATGCCACCGTGCGGCCGGGGAGTTCGGTAACGATGACGACCGGCTGCGCTCGCAAGGTTAGGACGGCAACCTCAGGCGGCGGGGGCGCCGGCGGCGCACTCTTGTGAGAGCAAGCGGCCGTCACGACGAAACTAGCGAGGATGAATTTTCGCATAGGGTCCGTTTTCGGCCGATCGGTCAGCCATGCCAAGTTGAGGGGTCGCCGAATAGTAGGCTTTCGCGCTGTTCCCAGCCGATCAACCGGCAGATGTTTGCGCAATAGATATTCACTTGGTAAAATATATTATATTGAATGGTTAGTATGCAAATGAATAATACCGCATCCCACCTCGAGCTTGTCGAGGCCAATCTTCAAAATCTTCGCGCGCGCATGCCCGAGTTGCCCGCCACGAGCATTCTACTGTGCCGGCTGGTGATGCATGTCGGGCGTGAGATGGCGGTGATGTTCGAGCAGCAAATCAGGCCGTTCGGACTTGCCGAACCGGAATTTCGCGTGCTTACCACGCTGTTCTCTGAGCCCGATGGCGTGGCCCATCCCAGCGATTTGTGCGTTCGCGCCTCGCAAAGCCCCGCCAATGTGTCGCGGATCAGCGATGCGCTGGTGAGCCGCGGCCTGATTACCCGCGTGTCGAGCCTTCACGATAGGCGCAGGATGGTCCTGCGAATCACGGAGCAGGGCGAGGAATTCGTACGTCAACTGCTGCCCAAGCTGTTTGCGCCCCTGCGCGAGATGCTCAAGGATTTTCCGGAGGCGGAACAGCGGCAAATGAACTCTCAGCTTAAGCACCTCGGCGTTGAATTGGACAAAGCGACCGCGGTCCTGGCGGAGCAGGCACCGTGACTGCGGCGCGAGCCGCTGCGGCGGTACTTGTCGCCTTGTCAGTGGGCTGCGCCGGACTGCCGCCGAAGCATAAGCCTGTGCAATTGACGGATTCTGCTCCGCTCGAGGGCTTGCAGGCCGCGGCAGGCGGTGATTGGCCGGCACCGGAGTGGTGGAAGCGATACCAGGACCCCACACTGGATCAGTTGATTGCCCTCGGAGGGGCCAACTCGCCGAGCTTGGCGACAGCACGCGCGCGCTATGATTCCGCCCGGCAATCCGTTCGTCTCGCGGCCGCGGAATCCGGCGCCCACCTCGATGCGAGCGCCGATGCCAACAGGCAGCGGTTGAGCGATAACGGACTGTTTCCGCCCCAACTGTTGGGATTCACCTGGTACAACCAGTACGACCTCGGCCTGCAAGCCAGCTATACCTTCGACTGGTGGGGCAAACAACGCGACGCCGTGGAGGCGGCGATGGACCAAGCCCACGCGGCGCAAGCAGACCGCAGCGCCGCGGCACTGATGCTCGCCAGTTCCATCACGGATACCTACTTTGGCTGGCAGTCCGATCAAAACCGCTTAGGCGTGCTGAGAGAGAAGGAGATCGTTGTCCAGTCGCAAGCGAGGCTCACCGCTGCCCGAGTACGCGCCGAGCTGGATTCCGCGGACGAATTGAATAGCTCCGATCTCGCGCTGGCCGCGGCCCGCGAGCAGATCGCCGCATTGGAAGGATCCGCGAAGCTGCGCGTGGTTGCGCTGGCGGCTTTGGCGGGCCGATCGATCGGCGACCTGCCGCCCCTGGTGCCGAAGCCTTTGCCGTCGTTCCCCGGCCTCTTGCCCGACAATGTCAGGATCGACTTGATATCGCGCCGCGCAGATATCACCGCGAGCCGTTGGCGCGTGGAAGCGGCGGAAAAGAGCTTGGCATCCGCACGTGCCGAATTCTTTCCCGACGTAACGGTCAACGCGCTGCTCGGCGTCTCGAGCCTCGATGTGGGCAAGCTGCTCGAATACGGCAGTCGCGTGCCTGAAGCCGGTGCGGCAATTCATCTGCCGATTTTCGATGCCGGCCGGATCAAGGCGCGCTACGGCGGAGCACAAGCCGCAATCGAGTCGGCCGTCTCAACCTATCAGGACACGGTGATCAGCGCCGCGCGCGATGTAGCGGTGCAAGCGACAACACTTGCGCAGATCGATGCACAGCGCCTGCAGCGTGCGAAAGAGGTCGAGGCGGCGCTGCGCATGAAAAATACCGCCGCGGCGCGCGTACGGCAGGAAGTCGACGATTCGCGCAGCGAACTGATGGCCACCGAGTCCTGGATCGAGCAACGCGACGCCATGATGCAGCTCGACTCGGCCGCTTTGTCGGCGGACATTGCGCTGCAACGCGCGCTTGGCGGCGGATATGAGAGGCAGCAAAAAAATAAGCTCGCCAATTCCTCTTCAACTACAGCGGCGCCATGAACGCAAATATAGAATCGTCGGCTACGAATCCCTCAAACGGCAAGCGGCGCAGGATTCTGCTGCTCATCGCCGGCATTTTCATTGTCATCGGCGTTCTATGGGCTTGCTACTGGGTGCTGGTGCTCGAGAAGCGCGAGAAGACCGACGATGCCTACGTGAACGGCAACCGGGTGGTGATTTCCGCGCAAATTGCCGGCACCGTCGTTGCGGTGCTGGCGGACGACACGCAGCTCGTCAACGCCGGCCAGGTTCTCGTCAGGCTCGATCCAATCGACGCACAGACCGCTTTGAGCCGCGCGGCGAGCGCCTTGGCGCAAACCGTGCGGCAGGTGCGCCAACAGAAGGCGACCGCCGGGCAATACGATTCGGAAATCGAATCCCGCAAGCTGGAGTTGGCCCGCGCTCAGGTCGATCTGGCAAAACGGGAACCATTGCTGGCCGATCGCGCCATCGCGGGAGAAGAAGTGCGCCACGGCCGGGAGAGCGTGCAAATGGCCCGCGCCGCGCTGACGCAAGCCGAGCGTCAATCGCTGTCGGCGCATGCGCTGGTCGACGGCACGCCGGTGGAAAGCAATCCTGCGGTGCTGCAGGCAAAGGATGCGTATCGCGATGCGTGGATCGCGGCGCAGCGCAACGCCGTCGTCGCACCGGTGTCCGGATACGTCGCCGAGCGCAGCGTGCAGCTGGGACAGCATATTCAGGCGGGCGAGGCGCTCATGACGGTGATTCCGCTTCACTCGCTGTGGGTGGACGCGAATTTCAAGGAAGTACAGCTGCGTAACCTGCGGATCGGCCAGAAGGCCGAGGTGCGCAGCGATTTATACGGAGGCGCTTTCATTTTTCACGGCCGCGTCCAGGGGATGTCCGCCGGAACCGGCGCGGCATTTGCATTGCTGCCGCCGCAAAACGCCTCGGGCAATTGGATCAAGGTAGTGCAGCGCGTGCCTGTGCGAATTCGGATCGACGATAGCGACCTGGTCAAGTCGCCGCTGCGCGTCGGTCTATCGGCCACCGTAACGGTGGACACGACATCCCGCGACGGACCGGTATTGGCACGCGAAGCGAGCGATCAGCCGGTGGGCGACACGCAGGTCTATACGCAGGATTTGGAAAAAGCCAATGCGGAAGCCGATGCGGTCGTGCGGCGAAATCTCGGCGTCGATCGCTAGCGGCAGGATGGTCAGTGGCTGATTCCGCGCAGCCGGCTAACACCGGCGAATACCCTCCGTTGCACGGCGGCAAGCTTTTTTTTCTTACCGTCGCGATCGCCACCGCCTCGTTCATGGAGATTCTTGACATGACCATAGTCAATGTCTCCGTGCCTTCGATATCCGGCAGTTTGGGCGTCACCACATCGGAAGGCACGTGGGCGGTCAGCTCGTACATGCTCGCTGCGGCGGTGATGCAGCCGCTCTCGGGTTGGATCGCGCGGCGCTTCGGCGAAGTACGAACCTTCATCACCTCCATTCTGCTGTTCATGGTTTTCTCGGCCGTCTGCGGCCTGGCGAACAGCCTGCCCATGCTGGTAGGCGCGCGGCTCATCCAAGGGTTCGTTTCGGGCCCGATGATGTCGGTTGCCCAGGCGATCTTGTTGCGCAACTATCCCATCGAGCGGCGCGGCATGGCGCTTGGTTTGTGGTCAATGGTCATCATGATCGCACCGATTTTCGGTCCCATCATCGGCGGGTGGATTACCGACAATTTTTCGTGGCCGTGGCTGTTCTATATCAACTTGCCGGTCGGCGCGTTTTCGGCCGTGGCAAGCTGGTCGATTCTGCGGCACCGCGAGTCGAAGACCATTAAATTGCCGATCGACGCGGTGGGACTTGCGCTCCTCGTCATCGGCGTGGGCAGCCTGCAATTCATGCTGGACAACGGCAACGAAAAGGATTGGTTCAACTCGCCCATCATTCTGTCGGCAGCCGCGGCCGCCATCATCGCGATCTCATTCTTCATTCCATGGGAACTCACCGACAAGCACCCGGTCGTGGATTTGCGCTTGTTCGCGCGGCGCAATTTCCGTGTCGGCACCTGCACCGTCGGGGTAGCCTTCTTTGCGTTTTCGGGCGTCAACATCATTTTTCCGCTGTGGCTGCAAACCACGGTGGGATACACCGCCACCTGGGCCGGATTAGCGGTGGCTCCGGTCGGGTTGTTGGGTCTCATCGTGGCCCCCATCGTGGGCCGCAACATGATGCGTCTCAATTTGCGGCTCGCCGCCAGCTTCGCGTTCTGTATCTTCGGTTTCTCCGTGTTTTGGACCGCGACGCTGAATGAGACCGCCAGTTTCATGCAATTTGCCACGCCGCGGTTCCTGCAGGGACTGGGCATGGCATTCTTCTTTCTGCCCTTGAATCAAATCCTCATGTCCGGGGTCGCGTCGAACGAGTTGGCCTCAGCGTCGGGGGTCAGCAATTTTGTTCGCACCATGTCCGGCAGCTTTGCGACCGCCATCACGGTGTGGATATGGAATCGCCGCAGCGATTACCATCACGCCGTGCTTACGGAGCACATCACCAACGCGTCCCAATCCTGGACTCAGTACCAAGCGCAGCTCGGCGCGCACGGCATAAGCGGCGTCGGCGCTTCTGAGTACGTAAATCAAGTCATATCCAATCAGGCATCGACTTTGGGTGTGAATGACGTATTCAATATGCTGGGCCTGATGTACTTGATCTTGATACCTTTCGTTTGGTTCGCGAAACCTCCGTTCGGCGCGCGGGCGGCGCCCGCGTCGCACTGAGCCGATGACCGATACAGTGTAGGATTGTCGCCGTGACTTCACCGTACATTGTTGCCGTTGGCGGAACGCTGCGTCCCAATTCTTCAACCGAATGGGCTATGCGTCATGTATTGGCCGCCGCGCAGCGCAGCGGGGCGCGCATCAAGTTGATCAGCGGGCCGCTGCTTCAGCTGCCGCTGTACCAGCCCGAAAATCCGGAGAGAGGCGAGGGCGCGCGCTTTTTAGTGGCCGAGCTTGCGAGGGCCGACGGCATCATTATCGGCTCGCCGGGCTATCACGGCAGCATCTCAGGGTTGGTCAAAAACGCCTTGGACTACGCCGAGGATTTGCGCACCGATGCGCGGCCTTACTTCAGCGGACGGGCGGTAGGCTGCATTGCCACGGCGGGCGGATGGCCCGGCGCCGTCAACACCTTGGGCGCATTGCGCGATATCGTGCATGCTCTGCGCGGATGGCCCACGCCCTTGGGTGCGGCCATCAACTCCGCGGAGAGCGTATTCGACGAAGAAGGGATGTGCCTGGTGCCGAGAGTCGGGCAAATTCTCGATCTGATGGCCGACGAAGTGATGAGCTTTTTCGCCCACCACGCAGCGCCGCCTCGGTAGACTGCCGCCTCCGTGGACTCCCGGGCTGTCCGCGCACGGAGGCGGCGGCACCAAGCGATGCGCACCGCCGTCTTTGTGCTTCCGCTGCTGATTTAAACGCGCGATCTGCCGTTCATCAGAAACGTGACGATCGCACCGATCAGAAAGACCACGAACAAGATTTTGGCGATGCCCGCAGCACCGGCGGCAATTCCGCCAAAACCAAAGACAGCCGCGATCAAAGCGATGACGAGGAAGACGACGGCATAGTGAAGCATGAGAGTTCCTTAATTTTGTGATGGATCGAATAGCGTCTAGGCAAGGCGCCTACCTTCAAGCTGAACCTTACGAGTGCGGATAAGTAAAATGTAGAGTCGCGTTCCCTCGGCCCGCGTGGGATTGCGCCTACGCCGACGCTAAGCGCTATTTGGGCGTGATTCCCATTTCGGTTGCGATTGCCGTAATTGCCTTCAAGTGCGACCGCACCGTCGGCAACGTGGCCGCGGCAAATGCCTTGGCGTCGGCGTCTTGGCCTGAGCTGATTTCCTTGCGAAATAGCGCAATCGTTTGGCGATGCGCGCTCACTTGACCCGTGACATACGATTTGTCGAACGTGCCGCCGGATAGCACGTCCAGCTTGGCCTTGGTTGCCATCTGACCCACGCTTGAACTCGTGGGCAGCGTTATATTCTTTGACGCAGCAACGGACTGAAGTTTCTCATTGGCGGCCGAATGGTCTTTGATCATCATCGCTCCGAAGTCTTTTATCTGCTGACTGCTGCCTTTGTCCTGCGCCAAATGGCCTGCCTCTATTTCGGCGATGCCGCCCTCGGCCGCGTGCTTGTAAAAGGACGCATCGGGGTTCGACGCGAACGCAGCGACGGGTAAAGTGAGCATGAGCGCGAGCAATGTGCTTTTCATTTCCTTCTCCTAAAGATGACGGACCATTGGCGACATTCTTGCGCAAACAATCTGGGCGCACGAGTTGTGATTGCCGCGCAAGAGCGTAGGAAAAAAGGCCATCGGACCCCGCACTCGCGGCGGAGGCCGGCAGTCGCGGCGGAGGCCCGCACTCGCGGCGGAGGCCCGCAGTCGCAGCGGAGGCCCGCAATCTCGGCGGAATACTGACGTAACGTTATGTAAATTCAGCAGTTATAGGCGCCGGCGGAAGCCGCCGACGGC
>Ga0182030_10021654_pt1 | contig 12031 bp, 8 predicted proteins | sample 812S3MmetaG_FD_121299 | JGI IMG/M metagenome (GOLD analysis project Ga0182030, IMG submission 121299) | Permafrost microbial communities from Stordalen Mire, Sweden - 812S3M metaG (Illumina Assembly) | ecosystem: Environmental > Terrestrial > Soil > Wetlands > Permafrost | place: Sweden...
CGACTGGCGTCCCTCGGCGGCCGCAACTTCTTCTTTCCGAACCAGTTGTCTTGCGTTGGCTCGCGATGCCGGGGTGGGCACTCTCGGCGAGCAAACCATGGTAAATTCTCGCGAGTGCCGAAGATTCGCAGGGCGGTTTTCACATCATGTCTTGCTTGAAGCACAAATCGATACTCTGGCAGCTTTCACTCCGACCGGAGCGAGCCTTCGACCAGCGTCAATGGGTACCGGGACGCCCGCCAGTCTCACTTCGTCGCGCTTACCCGTTTGGCCAGCAGCAGATTCGAAGTAACTTTCCCGAAGCCGTAACCCAGACGCAGGGTGAGCGGCTTTATCTTTTCGGTCTGGTAAGCTTTACGCAAGTCCGGCTGCTCCAGGAAGGCGAAGCTTCCGTAAGGCTTGGTATACTCCCCGTAAAGCTGGACCTTCCATTGGTCCGGCGTGAAGAAATGATACGGTATGCCGGAATCGTCCTGGAAGATGGCCGCGCTCTGCTTGAGTACCAGGTCGGTGATTATCGAAAACTCGGGATGGTGCGGCATGTACGAAGTGGCTTTCAGCATGCTCGTCGGCGCCGGCATGCCGTCCACGAAGTGCAGGAAGCCGGCATTTCCCTTGAGGTGGTTGTTGTCCAGATTCAAGGAAAAATAATACAGCCGGTGTGTGGACTCGTCCCCGTCCGTGCGAAACTCCAGTACGAAGCCCTTGTTGGCATACTTGGCCTCAACCGGAACGCCGCCCGGCCGGTCCACGATTTGCCCCTTCTCATCGATCCGGTCGTACTTGTACCCCACGATGGTGTGCTGGGTGCGCACCATCAGAAGCAGCACCGGCACCAGCAGTCCATCGGTCACCTGCCCGCGGAACTGGGCGTCCATCTCGCGGGTCACGAAGAAGCTCTTGCCCAATTCGGAAGCCACCGTGGTGCGCACCGCGTCGAGGTATTCCGCCAAGTGCTTCTTCTCCAGTTCGCGCAGCGTGGGCAGCGTCCCGGCCGGCTCTAAAGCCACCATAAAGTACGTCGGGCTATGCGGAAAACAGAGCGTGGCGGTGAGCGCATCGGGGCCGCTGAAGGGATAGAACAGCACATTACTGTCGAACGGCGCGCCTGAGAGTTCGCTTTGCTGAAACTCGCGCAGCCCGTGGGTCAGCTTTTCGTCGGCCCGCGCCCAAGCGGCGTCCATAAGCTGGCGGTGTTCCTGCCACGCCGGGTCCTGTTCCAGCACGGAAAACGGGCTGCCCGGATTCCCCGGCATGCCGGCCAGGAATCGCGCGGTGTCGTCGACCTCGCGGCTCGATGGCACGGTATCGGCCCACGCCGGGGCGGCGGAATCCGCCGGCGCGGCCGCCCTGGTCTCCGACGATTGGGGAGTGGCTTTCTGACAACCCCAGAACAGCGCTGGCAAAGCCAGCAAGACAATGTACTTCCGCGTTAAACGTTGCAACCGGCCTCCAAAGATCCCAAATCCATTGTAGCTTGCGAAGCCGGCGTATGTGCGGGACCACACGGATTGGCGGCGCCCGGCCGATCTGGGCTACCCTCTAGGCTTGGTAAGTTAAGGCAATCAAGCGGACCCAATTCCGAGTCCGGCCCGGAGGGCAACCCGTCAGCACGCCCTTGTAGGCCGAGATTCCCCGGATCGGTTAATCCAGGCACCCCAGGCGTGCCAAAGTGGCGATCTTGTCTTGTGGGTTAGGTTGGCGATGAAACCGAACCCCCTCGCGAAATTCCCCGAAAAAGAGCCGGCGCTGGCCGATAAGCTCTTTTGTGAGAACTTTTCTGCAGCAAGCGGAAGACATCCTCGACATAGCCGCATCCGGCGATTCCAGCCTGCAGGATGTGGCGATCGTGATGGACCGCCAGGGCGGAATGCGCATGCTCGACCCCTCCGGATGGTCCCTGCCGGCGCTCAGCGCGGAATTCGGCGCAACTGCGGTCTATAAGGTGCAAAGACGGGGCGAAACGGTTCGCCTGGAAGGCTGGGACGGGCTTCAGCGCTGCCTGCTGCAACGAAGTCTCTCATCGGCGCGGCTCTTCCAATTGCCCGGCATGGGCAGCGCGGCTCACGCCACTGCGTTGCGGCCGCTACTGCCAGCCACCGCCTGATGGAACGCGAGCATCATTCCAACTGATCGATCTGCGACGCCAGCAGGAAATCCTGCTCCGTCAATCCCCCGGCGTCGTGCGTCCAGGTCTCCACTTCCACGCGCCCCCAGGACAGGCGCACGTCCGGATGGTGCCCCTGTTTTTCCGCGATGGCGCCCACGCGATTGACGAAATCGAGCCCTTCCTGGAAATCCGGGAACTGGAACGTGCGCGCCAGTTTTTTCCCGTCTGCGACCTTCCAGTGCGGCCGTTGCCCCGCCTGCCGTTCGAGTTCCTCAGGCGATAAAATCTTCCGCGATCCGCTCATGTCGCACCCCCCTTACCGTCATACCACGTCAGGGCGGGCCCACGAACATCGCCGGGCGATCCCGCCTACCGGTTCGACGCTTCGAGCGGCGCCACTTCCACCTTCTGCGGCTGTCCAATGGGCACCAGTGTACCGCCGGCCAGTTTGCCCAGCGTCACGGTGTACGTGCCGGGCTTGACCATCGGGCCGCCTCTGCCGCCCCGGCCGCCGAAACCACCGCCGCCACCGCCTCTGCCTCCGCGACCGCCTCCGGCCGGCGGTTCCTGGCCGCCCGCGCCCCCAGCGGCCGCATTCGCCGGCGGTGCGCCGTTCCCGCCGCGTCCGCCCTGGACGTTTTGCGGAGGAGTTTCCCGCAAGTCCCAGGCGATCCGGTGCAGGCCGGCTTTCGACGAGGCATCCAGTTGCCGCACCATCTTGCCCGTGGCATCGGCGATCTGCAGCACCACCTTGGGGGCGTCCGCGCCGCCCACCGTGGGCTCGTCGTCGCGCAGATAGTAGCTCAGGATGGCGCCGAAGGGCGGATTCGGCGAGCCTATATTGTCGCCCTGCGCGCGGTAATAGCCGATCTCGTCGAACTCCCGCGCCCGGCGGCCGGGGGCGAACAGCGCGCCCTCCGATGCCAGCACCTGCGGGGTGATCTGGCGCAGCGCCGAATAGTCGTCCAGGATGAAGAAACCGCGGCCGAACGAAGCCGCCGCCAGGTCGCTTTCGCGCTTCTGGATCTCCAGGTCGCGGATGGGAATCGTGGGCATGCCGTTGCGAATCTTGATCCAATGCCGGCCACCATCCACGGTAAACGACAGGCCGTACTCCGTGCCCACGAACAACAGGTTGGGGTCGAGGTAGTCCTGTACGATGGTCCAGGCCGGGTCGCCGTCCGGCAGGTCGCCCGAGATCGCGGTCCAGGTGCGGCCCAGATCGGTCGATTTCATCACGTAGGGCTTGAAATTGCCGCGCTGGAAATCGTTGAGCGTGACGAAGAGCGTGTTGACGTCTACCGGTGACGGATGGACGTCGGTCACGTAAGTCATATCCGGCACTCCCGGCCACTGGTCCACCTTGCGCCAGGTCTTGGACCCGTCTTCGGAAATCTGCACCAGGCCGTCGTCGGTGCCCACCACCAGCAGCCCTTCTTTTAAGGGCGATTCCGCCAGCGCCGTGCCGGTGCCGTACTCGTCCGTGAATTCGTTCTTCCAGACGGCAGTCTCGTTAGGCCACACCTTGCCCATTACGGGGATGGTATCGCGGTCGATATTGCGCGTCAGGTCTTCGGACACCTCCCGCCAGGATGCGCCGCTGTCGTCGCTCTGCATCAGGCGGTTGCCCAGTATGTACAGGCGCGTATGGTCGTGCGGGCTGACGATGAACGGGATGTCCCAGCGCGAGCGCAGCTTGGGGTCGTTCACCTTGCCGGCGGGCGGTTGGCCGTTGGCGCCTCCGCGCCCGCCTCGTCCGCCGCGCCCGGCCTGCGGGTTGATGCTGGTTGTCTGGCCAGTCTTCAGGTCGAGACGCACGCAGGCGATCTGTTGGGAGCAGGTATAGACGATGCCGGCATCTTCCTGGTCGGCGCGCGACTGGTATCCATCGCCGCCGCCGGTATTCATCCAGTCGCTGGTGCGGATGCCGGCCGAGTCGATGGTGCCCGAGGGAACGCCCTGGGAGCCGTTGTCCTGCGTGCCGCCGTAGACGTTGTAAAACGGCAGCCCGTTGTCCACCGACACGCGGTAGAACTGGGTCACCGGAATGTTGTTGAAGTGCCGCCACGTGCGCCCGTGGTCGTAGCTTTCGTAGAGCCCGCCGTCGTTGCCTTCGATCAGGTGATTCTCGTCCGTGGGGTCGAACACCAGCGCGTGGTTATCGGAGTGCAGCCCCATTCCGCGTCCGCCGCCGCCCCCGCCGCCGAAGGCGTTCTGCACCGTCTTGCCGCCGTCCTCGGTCAGGAACACCGTCTCGTTCATGGCGTAGACGCGGTCGAACTGGAACGGATCGGCGAAGATTTCGCCGTAATATTCGGGATCCTGCACTTCCTTGTAGGCGCCGCGGGTCCAATGCTGGCCGCCGTCCTCGCTGCGGTAGTAGCCCGACATCTTGTTAGCCCGCGCGGTCATGATCAGGGCGTACACCACGTCGGGCTTCTGCGGCGAGACGGCCAGGGCGATGCGGCCCATGTCCACGGTGGGCAGGCCTTCCGTCAGTTTCTTCCAGGTCTTGCCGCCGTCGGTAGTTTTGAAAATGCCCGCGTCCGGACCGCCGGCCACCACCACGCTGGTATTGCGCCGGCGCTGGTAGGCGGCGGCGTACATCACGTCGGGGTTGCGCGGGTCGATATCGATGTCGGTGATGCCGGTGTTCTCGGTGATTTCGAGGATGGGCTTCCAGGTCGCGCCGCCGTCGGCGGTCTTGTAGAGACCGCGGTCGCCGCCGGGCGAGAATAGCGGCCCCTGGGACGCCACGTACACCACGTTGGAATCGCGCGGGTCGATCAGAATCTTGGCGATGTGCTGGGAATTCTTGAGGCCCACGTTCTTCCACGTTTTGCCGGCGTCGGTGCTCTTGTAAATGCCGTCGCCCCAGCCGATAGCGCGCTGCGACTGGTTTTCTCCGGTGCCCAGCCACACCACATCGGGGTTCTTCGGGTCCACCGTGACGCAGCCCAGCGAGTAGGAGCCGGCATCATCGAAAATAGGTTGGAAGCTGACCCCCCGGTCGGTGGTTTTCCACAGTCCCCCGGATGCCGTGGCGACGTACCAGATGTCGCGGTTCTTGGGATCCACGGCGACGTCGGCGATGCGCCCGGAGCTGAACGTCCCGGGGATGTTGCGCATGGCGATTTCGTGGAACGTGTCGGCGGCCAGCCGCGGCGCCTGGGCTTGTTGCGCCAGCAGCAGTCCCAGCGAGAGCGCGGCGGCGGAAGCGGCGAAGAATAGGATTCGTTTCATGACGATTGCAACCCAGTATATTCAATTCCGGGGGCCATTTGTAAGGACCCGCACTAAAACCTCGGGCGAGACGTTCCGCCCACAGAGAATGATGGCCACGCGCTTGCCGTCCCAGCGGCCGGCATCGCGCAGGTCGCGCCGGAATGCCGCCACCGCCACTGCGGCTGCGCCCTCGATGAGCCAGTGCTCGGTCTCCAGAATCAGCCGCATGGCATCGCGGATTTCGGCTTCCGATACCAGCACGCCGCGGTCGATGGCGTTTTGGCAAATCGGCAGGGTCACGCAGTCCGGTTCAAGGCCTCCGGCGGTGCTTTCGGAGAGCGTCGGCTGCTCCGCCACGTCGATCACCCGGCCGGCGCGCAGGCACTCGTAGAGGACCGGGGAATTCTCCGGCCAGCATCCCACGATTTCGGTCTGCGGAGACACCGGCTTCAAATAGCTGCCGATTCCGCCGATCAACCCGCCGCCGCCCACCGCCACGAATACCGCGTCGAGGTGCGGGACCTGCCGGTGGAGTTCCACCGCGATGGTGCCCTGGCCGGCCACCACGTCGAGATCGTTGTAGGGCGAGATGAAAACGCGGCCGGAGGTTTCCGCGGCACGCCGGGCGGCCAGCTCCGCGGCCAACGGGTGGTTGCCGGCCTGCCGGACGACTGCGCCGTACGCCGCGATGCGCTGCGCCTTGGCGGGAGAAACCTGCGCCGAGACGTAAACTTCCGCCGCGATCCCGCGCGCCGCCGCGGCCGCCGCTACCCCCAATCCGTGGTTTCCGTTGGAAGCCGCCACCACACCCGCAGCGGCCTGCGCCGGCGTCAGGAGCGCGATCTTGTGACAGGCGCCGCGAAATTTGAAGGAGCCGGTATGCTGCTGGTGCTCCAGCTTGAGGTATACGGAGGCCGTGCCGCCGAAGGCTTGCGACTCTTCCACCGGCGTTTCGCGCACGTAAGGCCGTATGCGCTCATAGGCGGCCCGCACCGCATCTTTCATAGATGTATGGTAACGCGCACGGCGCGTTGCCCCGCCCCGGCCGGACTGCCACCAACTCTCCGGCGCCCGGACCCCACGAAGGCAGGTAGCGCCGGCTCTGTGCTCTTTGCCACCTCTGTGCCCCACCTGGACGACGCGGCGGCCGCGTTCGCCGGATCCATCAGCTTCTTCCTCTGTGCCCCTGTGTCTCTGTGGTGAACCGGCAGCTCCCACAATCCCTGAATGCCGGCGCCGCGCCAGGAATTCGTCGCCGCGCCATCAATTTGCCGCGCTCCGGCAAGCCATTCCCTCTGTTTTCAAGCGCTTAGCAGGCGATTGCCATTGGCGAGCGAAATGCCAATGTGTGGGGCGTATGAGAATCACCGCGCACACAGCCTTCGCCCTCCAGCCGGTCAGCCCGAGGCGTATTACCACCCCGCAAGCGGGTTCTTCCTCGTCTACGGCCGCCGCCACCAAGCCGACGTTCCGGTCGTCAACTCCTACCACGTCGACCGATCCGTTCGCCAGCCTGTTTGAGACTTTCAGCCAAAGCGTCGCTGCCTCCGCGAGCCAGAGTACGGCGGCCGCCGCTACGTCCACCACCACCGCGACCACTACCGCGACGGCGGCTGCGGCCACCGCCGCCACGACAGCCCAAGCCCCCGGCATTCAGGCATTGGTGACAGCCATTATGAACGGCACGTTCCAGCCCACCTATGTCACCGATCCGTCTCAATTGCAGGAGACGACGCCCGCCGGAACCGACACTATGCCTAATTTCTACTATGCATCCGACCAGACGGCCACCCAGCTTGCGCAATTGCTGGGCGGCACGGTGGTGCAAAGGCCGGCCTTCGGCCAGGACAAGGGATGGAACGAACCCAATGCCAACTTCATCCAGTTGCCCAACGGCCAGACGTTCAACGCCGCCGACGTGGCGTATTACGCGCGTTGCGGAGTGCAAGGCCCGGCGCAACTTACCGCGGACCTGACCCAGACCATTAACGAGGGCGCCGCCTGGACCAACTACTACACGAACGGAGGCTCTTTGCCGAGCTTCCCCACGGGCTACGTCGGCCCCCCCATCAGCGGGATGACTTACCCGGCCGGTGCGATCGGGGCCGATGGCATGGTAATTAATCCGGCGATGCAGACCAGCGAGAATACGTAGGGAGGGGCAGGCCCTCCGGAGGGCGCTAAGTCAAAACCCCGGCTGCAGTCCGGCGATTATAGAGCGATGTTGGGCGGCCCGCCTTCCTGAAATCGCCGCCCGCAGCCGATAAGACAACAAGAAATGTGTGGCGATCAGCGAGCGAAGAGGTCACGGCGCCGGGGCAGCACCATGGTGGAGGCGGCCCTCGTGATTTTGCCCCTGCTGGCTGTCCTGTTCGGAATCCTGGATCTGGCGTTCGCTATTTTCGTCAAGAACACCGTGCAATATGCCGTCTGTCAGGGCGTCCGTTACGCCATCACCAGCCAGACCAAGCCCGGGATGGGGCAGGACGCCTCGATCAAAGCGGTAGTGGAAACCGACTGCATCGGGTTACTCGACGCGCTCAGCGCCGATCACGTCGGCACGGACGCCCTTTCCATTACCTATTACAATCCCCTGACGCTCACTCCGGTCACCGGAGTGGGCAGTAACATCGGCGGCAACATCGTGGTGGTGTCGGCCACCGGCCTGTCCTGGGCGTGGATGTTCCCGCTGCTGCGCGCCGCCACGCCCTTGCAGTACTCCGTCTCGTCGGCGGACATCATGGAGGCGACCCCCATTGGCGGCCCACCGGCGCGTTAAATCCGCCCCGCAGCGCGGCTCGGTAACGCTGGAACTGGCCCTGGCGCTGAGCGTGGCGTTTCCCCTGCTGCTCGGCACGGGGGGGATCGGCCTCGCCCTGGGGCGCACGCTCCAAGCCACTGAGCTCACCCGCGACGTCTCCCATATGTACGCCTGGGGCGCCGATTTCTCCCAGCCAGGCACGCAATTGGTCGCCTCCACGCTGAGCCAAAACTTCAACTTGACGTCCACCGGCGAGTCCGTGCTTCTGTTCTCCACGGTCTACGTAGTCCAGCAGACCGACTGCACCACCGCGGGGCTGCACAACTGTCCCAACCTCAACCTGCCGGTATTTACGCAGCGCATCGCGCTCGGCAACACCACGCTGTTCAGCAGCCATTTGGGAACCCCACCGGCGAATTACATCGGCAGTGGGGGAAACATCGCGCTGGCCGACTATTGCCAGCAGGCGTCCCTGGTGGCCACCGGCTTCAACGCCGTGCTGACGCTCGCCGGCGGGCAATCGTCCACCGTGGTGGAGGGATATTTCGCCATGCCCGATCTCGCCTTTCTAGGCGTCGCCAATTCGGGCGGAGGATACTATGCTCGGTTCCTGTTTTGAGGCTCCCGGAGGGCGCGCGGAAAAGCGCCGCGGCCGGCGGGGCTTTGTGTTGCTCACCACCAGCGCCATGGTGCTGCTGGTGCTCTTGCCGGCGATCGGCCTGGCGATCGACGTAGGCATCATGTACCTGGTGCAATCGGTGCTGTCGGCGGCTTGCGATGCCGCATCGCTGGCGGGCGCGCGGGACCTCGCCCGCGGCAGTAACAGCAGCGCCCAGACCGCCAACGCGGAGGCCACCGCCGCCGCCTACTTCAACGCCAATTTTCCGTCCGGGTACTTCGGCGCCACCAACCTGCAGTTGACCAGCGTAGCGGCCATCAACTCCACCTACATGCGGTCCGTGACCACCACCGCCAGCGTCAATCTGCCGCTGATCTTCCTCCGCGCCCTGGGGCAGAACTCCATTACGTTGAACGCCTCGGCCGTAGCAACGCGCCGCGATGTCAACGTGATGATCGTCATGGACCGTTCCGGGTCGCTCGCCCAGAGCGGCTCCTGCACGCCGCTGAAGGCCGCGGCAGTGAGTTTTGTGAACAAGTTCGCCCAGGGCCGCGACAACGTCGGTCTGATCACCTTTGCCACCAGTTCGCGCGTCGACGTCGCCATGTCGACCAACTTCCAGACGCCGGTGGACAATACGTTGAACAGTGTGACCTGCACCGGCGCCACGTCTTCCGCGCAAGCTTTGTGGCAAGCCTATCAGCAACTGGCCTCGCTGGCGCAAACCGGCGCGCTCAACGTGATCGTCTTCTTCACCGACGGCCTTCCCACCGCCGTCACCGAAAATTTCCCCATCAAAAGCGCCAGCACGTGTAGCAGTCACACCGCCAAACTGGGCGTGCTCACGCCGGGATACAACAGCAGCGGAGTCGTCACCAACACGATCTACGGCCTCTACAACCAGAACGCCGGCCCTCAGCCGCTGACGTCCGACCTGGTGGTAGTCTCGACCGATCACAACTGCGCCTTCTGGAACGACCAGACCAAGGTGACGTCGGATGTTTCCTACGCCCCCCTGACCGACTATTGGGGGAACTCTCTCACCGTCACCGGTTATCTCTCGGTCACCACCTCGGGCGCCGGGCTCAGCGTCACATCGGGGCAAAATGTCCAAAACTTCTCCACCAATGCCGCCGACGATGCGGCGTTGCGCATCCGCAGCGGCGCGGCGGACCCTCTGAACGGCAACCGCACTCTCCCCGGAGTGACCATTTACACCATCGGCCTGGGCGATGTGGACAGCGTCCTGCTCAAACGCGTTGCCAACGATCCGACGCTCACTCCCAACCCGGTGGCCGCCGGCAACTCCGGGATGTATGTCTATGCGGCCGATGCTTCGCAACTCAACCTGGCGTTCACTCAGGTGGCATCGCAAATGCTCCGCCTGGCCCAATAACCGCCCTAGGCTTTGGCGCCGTGGCCCCTACCCTCTGCGGAGACGCCTGCTCTCGGCAGTGCGGATGATATTGTCCAACCGCCGCAAGGTCTCCGCAGGATCCCGATGACCTCGCCTCGGATTGCTCACGGGCGCGCTTGCCATCTCCGGTGGGGGGCATTCCGCGACCGCTTCCTGCCGGCGGTAAAACTTGGCGCGGCAGGCCCGGCACTTGAAGGGAGCATACCCGAAGCCGCCCCTCAACTTGTCCAGCAGCCCCGCCGGCGGCAGCGGAATGGTGTCGTAGCGCTCGCACCGCGGGCAGCGGTACGGCGCCCAAGGCCTTATGTCACATTGTGTTGCCGCAAAAGGCTGCATTTCGCAAGAATCCGCTTTTTGCTAAGTGTGGTGCGGTCGAGGTTTCAGAATACAGTCCTTCGAGTACCATGTAAGTGTGTTTGAGTACTATAGAAGGGAGGTTGGTGGCCGGGCTGCTATATAGCCGCCTGGGGAACCATCCGATTAACTATGGTTGATGATGGGTTGGTACTGCCATCTCCTTTGAGAACTTGGACTTCCGAGAAAACTCCGATAGGCTGTATGCGGGAAGGTATTGACCGAGGTATGACTCCAAACGCCCAGACCCTAAGCCAGCGCCTCGCCGCCGGACGATTGTCGTCGAGTGACACGCTGCGTTACGGCTTGCAGATTGTGGATGCCCTTCGCCACGCGCACGAGGAGGGCTGCTGCCACGGAGCGTTGACTCCGGATGCCGTGGTCCTCACTGGCACGGGAGTGGAATTGGTTCCGCCGCAGCCCGGGGCCGTGGAGGCACTTACTCCGTATACCGCGCCGGAAAGAATCGCAGGGCATCCGCCCGACCCCCGGACGGACATCTTCTCCCTGGGCGCGCTGCTTTATGAAATGTTCACCGGGCGGCGCGCGTTTGCCGGTGAAAACGCCGGCGAATTGGCCGCCGCAATCGAGAATTCCATGCCGGAGGCCATCGGCGACACGGCCCTCGACCGGCTGGTTTTCAACTGCCTGGTCAAGGATCCCGCGGGCCGTTGGCAGCGCGTGCAGCAGGTGCACATGGAGTTCAAGATTCTCCTCTTCTCCGCCCGGCGGGCGCAGGCTGCCGCGTTGCCGCACCAGCCGGACCCCGTGCTGCAAGCCGAGGTGCGGATGGTGGAATCGCGCCTGACATCGCGCCTCGAACAGCAGTACGCCGAGGCGACGGCGGATTTGCGCCACTTGTCCGTCCAACTGCCGCTGCTGGAATCCCACCTGACGTCGCGTCTCGAACAACAGTACGGAGAGGCGACGGCCGAATTGCGGCATGTGGCCGCCGAGTTGCCGCTGCTGGAGTCGCACCTGGTATCGCGTCTGGAACAGCGATACGGCGAGGCGTCGGCCGGTCTGCAGCACTTGTCGGCGGAGGTGCCGCTGCTGGAATCGCGCCTCACCTCGCGCCTGGAACGGCACGAAGGGGCATTGACCGGGCTCCAGCAGGCAGTTGCCGAGATCCCGTCACGCCTGGAGCAGCACGAAGGCGCGTTGACGGGCCTCCAACAGGCAGTCGCCGAGATCCCATCGCGCCTGGAGCGGCACGAAGGCGCGTTGACGGGCCTCCAACGGGCAGTCACCGAGATCCCGTCCCGCCTGGAGCGGCACGAAGGCGCACTGAGCGGGCTCCAGCAGGCAGTTGCCGAGATCCCGTCCCGCCTGGACCAGCACGAAGGGGCGTTGACCGGGCTCCAGCAGGCGGTTGCCGAGATCCCGTCACGCCTGGAGCGGCACGAAGGCGCACTGAGCGGCCTCCAGCAGGCAGTTACCGAGATCCCGTCACGTCTGGAGCAGCACGAAGGGGCATTGACCGGGCTCCAGCAGGCAGTTGCCGAGATCCCGTCACGCCTGGAGCAGCACGAAGGCGCACTGACC
>Ga0182030_10021655_pt1 | contig 12031 bp, 6 predicted proteins | sample 812S3MmetaG_FD_121299 | JGI IMG/M metagenome (GOLD analysis project Ga0182030, IMG submission 121299) | Permafrost microbial communities from Stordalen Mire, Sweden - 812S3M metaG (Illumina Assembly) | ecosystem: Environmental > Terrestrial > Soil > Wetlands > Permafrost | place: Sweden...
GGCTTCACCACCGCTTCAAGCTGGCTGATGTAGCCAGGGTATCTGGTAACGAATTCTATTGCGTCCATGTTCTGATAATTTATGACCGCAAATCAGAGCATGGTTTAAAAGACACAACGTGTGAATTCTGTAACTATTTTAAGAAATTATATAACATTTTCAAATTTTATTAAATTACATTTGTATAATAATGACTACTTAAAAATAGCTAAATTCATCCATAACAATGAAAGCACTTATCTTATTAAACGAAGAGAAAGATAAAATATTTACGGAGCTAATCATAGCTAACAAAGAACTTGCATTTCAAAATGACGAGAAGGAGAAACGGGCGGCAGAACTCGTTATCGCCAACAAAGAGCTCGGCTTTCAAAACAGCGAGAAAGTGAAGCGAGCGGCGGAGTTAACCATAGCTAACAATCGTAAAAAGGCTTCGGAAGTGCGCTACAGAAGGTTGTTTGAGACGGCAAAAGACGGTGTCATTATCCTGAACGCTGAAACAGGTGAGATAGAGGACGTAAATCCATTTCTGATAGAAATACTGGGCTATTCAAAGGAAGAATTTATAGGCAAGGAGCTTTGGGAAATTGGCTTGTTCAAAGACATCTTAATTAATAAGGAGGCCTTTTTTAAGCTGCAAATAGGTGGGCATATCCATTATGAAAACCTACCACTTAAAACCAAACAGGGACGTCCTATTTGGGTTGAGTTTGTAAGTAACGCTTATGTCTCGGACGGGAAAACAGTTATGCAATGCAATATTCGGGACATTACAGAACGCCATAATGCGGCAGAAAAGTTACGGCAATCAAACAAAAAATTCCAGGAAATAGTGGAAACGGCACTGGAAGGAATCATGCTCACCGACAAGGATAGTAAAACAACTTTTATAAATAAAAGGTTTACAAAAATATTTGGTTATTCATCTGAAGAAATGGCTAAGAAAGCAATATCCGACCTCATAGATGAAGATTGGAAAATTATGGCCAAAGCGAAACACGAAAATCTGTTAAAGGGTATTGATGAGACCTTCGAGATGGTTTTTCGCACGAAAAGTGATGAAAAAATATGGATTAACGCTAGTGCCAGTGCTATCATGGGGGCCAATGGAGAATATGAGGGGGGCGTGGCCATGCTTAATGATATTACCGAACGAAAAATAGCAGAATACAAATTAAAAACCGAATTCGAAAACAGACAACTGCTATTAAATTCCATTGCCGAGGGGGCTTATGGGGTTGACATCAATGGAATTTGTACTTTTGTTAATAAATCATTTTTGAAGTTGACCGGTTATGATAATCCGGAGGAACTTATAGGAAAGCAAATGCACCTCATTATTCACCATTCGCATCCTGATGGCAGTAATTATCCGGCCAGCAAATGCAAAATGCTTAGTGTGATAAGGACAAAAGAATATATCACCGTTAGTGATGAGGTATTCTGGCGAAAAGACGGCTCGTTTTTCTGGGTTGAATACCGGTCGTCCCCAATGATTATAGACAATGAAGTAGTTGGCTCCATATGCTCCTTCAATGATATTACGGAGCGCAAAACGGCAGAATTAAAAACACGGCATCTTACCCAGGCCATGGAACAAAGCCCGGCAACAATAGTAATTACCGATACCTTCGGCGATATTGAGTATGTAAACCCAGCGTTTACGCAAACTACCGGCTATACTAAAGCCGAAGCGATAGGTAAAAATCCCCGTATATTAAAATCGGGTTACACCAGCGGTAGTGAATATAAAAACCTGTGGCAGGAAATTAAAGCAGGGGACGAATGGCGGGGCGAGTTCCACAACAAAAGAAAGAATGGCGAATTATATTGGGAATCGGCCTTGATTTCGTCTTTAAAAAACGAACATGGCGATATTGTAAATTTTATTGCCATTAAGGAAGATATTACCAGGCAAAAACTGGCTGAAATTGAAATAAGGGATTTGGACCAACGTCTGGAGGAAAAAGTAGTTGCACGCACGTCAGAATTAAGCGAAGCCAATAAATCGCTGGAGGCATTTACCGGCATGGTTTCACATGATTTACGCGCTCCTGTGCGGGCGGTTAGCAGCTTCGCAAAAATTATTCAGGATGATTATGCTGCAAAGATGGAACCTAAAGAGAAGGAACTATTCGCATATATTGAGGATAGCGCGAATCGGATGAACGTTATTATAGAAGACTTGTTGAAACTCGCCAGGTCGGGTAGTGTGAAACTTAAATCAGAACCTGTTAACATGAAGCGGCTTATTGAGGGTGTTTGGTTGAATATTAGCCGCACCACAGTTCACCACGCCAGCCTTGAATTAAAGGTACTGCCAGTTGTTAAGACAGATGAGTCGCTGATGCACCAGGTTGTGGAGAACCTGCTTGCCAACGCTATTAAATATTCTTCAAAGAAAGAAAAGCCTGTGGTAACAGTTTGGAGCGAGCAGACCGCTGGCAAAATAACTTTCTACTTTAAAGATAACGGCGCAGGTTTTGATATGAAAAATTACGACCGCCTGTTCGGCACTTTTCAACGCCTTCACAACCGAAGCGACTTTGAGGGAACCGGTGTTGGTTTGAGCCTTGTTAAACGAATCATAGAAAAACACGGCGGCACCGTAGGGGCAGAAGCTAAAGTTGGTGAAGGCGCCATGTTTTATTTCACCCTTCCGGTTTTATAAAACCTAAAAATGAAAAGACAAATAAACATTTTACATATTTAAAATAACGATGTTTATGTTGCCATTATTTTGCATGAGCTTTATAAATACTGGCCGAAGATTAGAAAAAAACAGATTGCTCAGCTTTCGTTATCCAGAATACCTTCAATTAAATTATGTATTGACTTCCTGTTTGGAGCGAATTAACTAACTGAATATCATTCAAAAGGTTCGGTAAGTCGTCTTGTAAGGCTACAAAACCAACCCATCATCTGAATAACCATCATTGGTTCAGTGACCTGTAAAGCGGCCGCATGGTTTTGTATAACCCCTTATAAAAAATCAGCCGCTTATCGTAAAAGCTGAAATTGGCAGGCTGCGGCTCAAACACCTTTTTAATCTTCAATCTTGTTTTCATTTCATCGTAACTCACTATACCCAGGTTATTTAAACACATAAAGGCAACCCCTTTGGTATTTGTTTGCCTGGGGTGTTCCGGCAAATAAACCGGTATCTGAAGTGCATCAGCACAAATTTGCGCCGCAGTCTCCCACAAAGCCCCGCCGCCCGAAAAATATATCTTTTCAATTTTTCGTTTCAGTTTGGCTTCGTAAGTCTTTAACACCCATTTAAGCGTTAAAGCATACGATTCAAACACTGCACGTACCATGTCGTTGCGGGTCGCCTGCGGGCTCAGGTTTATAAACCCGCCCCGCATGTTAGCATCCTGTTCGGGAAAAGTAGAACCAAAAATCCAGGGCATAAATATTGCCCCGTTGCTGCCCACCGGCGACTCCGCCGCCATTTGGTCGGCTATAGCCGCATAATGCAAATCGGTATCCTCATTTATTTTGGTAAGGTCATCCTCCTTTCGCAAAAAATTCTGTACCAAAAAATTCAGCGATTTGGTTCCGCTGCCCAGCTCACCAACCAGGTTAAACTTATCCTGCACAGGGCTTGTCAGCGAAAAAACCCCGCTCAGCACATCCATCATCCGCTTCGGTACCAATACACCTGCAGTCAGCGTGGTACCAAGGTCAACCACCATCTCGTAATCATTAAAAGCTCCGCTGCCCACCATAAATGCGGTTGTGTCTACAATGCCTGAAAACACCTGTACGTTTTCAGCAAGTCCGAGGTATTTAATCACTTCATCTATCGGCTTGCCAAGGTTTGCACCAACCGGTACTATTTCCGGAAACTTATCAAAATCGAGGCCCATCAGCCTGATAAGGCTTTTATCGAAATTGCCTTTGCTCCATGCCGCTTTTTTTATCAGCGCATAACCGAATCCGGTGTTTTCATTGGTGCTGAATTTCCCGGTAAATTTCAGGCTCAGATAATCTGAAGGCTCTAAAACTTTATAGGTTTTGCTCCATGCCTCAGGCATTTCGTTTTTCAGCAGCAGCATATGGCTGCCTCCGTCCGTTCCCGAAAGAAGAGGGGGTATTCCCACACTCCACAACCACCTCGCTACTTTAAAAACATTATAACCCATTACCGGGGGAAAGCCCCCCAATATACTTTTAGTGTATTTACCGGCCCGGGTATCTTCCCACATAATAGCATTATGCACCGCATTTCCATCCTTATTCACCGGTACTGAGCTAAAGTATTGCGCGCAGTTACTGATGGCAACAATGTTCTTAGCTGTGCCTGATTCGTCAATTACCTCTTTCGAAAGTTCGAGAATTTGCCGCCACCATTCTTCGGGGTTTTGCTCTACTCCTTTGCCATTTTCAGTATAAATATTAGTAAAAATACCGGAGCGGGTCGACAATATTTCCCCATTCTGATTCACCACCGAAACCTTGGGGCCGCTGGAGCCCAGGTCAATAGCTAACACACATTTCAAACTGTTATCAGGCATAGCGTTTATAACAAGGTTTGAAATTAAAAAGGATAAACACTCTGCGTTACATCCGTGTAAGCAAACAGCATAGGTATATACATCGAAGGGTCTATCTCTCTGCCTGCACCGCCATACATAGCCGCAGATTTAGGGTCTCCTTTTTGAACTTTAGCATAAGCCACCGCTTCTTTCAAATCTTTTTCAAACGAACTTACAATGCCCGGGTTAGTGATTTGCGGGCCGGTTATACAAAAATGTAACCCGTTTGGATTTTGCTGCCCGTTTAACCTCCAGCCTTTGGTTTTTAAATAGTCGTTAACATGATAGATATTAAACTGGTCCGAACCTATGGCGGTAATAAACAGCGAATCACCAAACAATTTCAATTCAGGAATGGCCCTCACCATATTTTTCATGTTCTTATTTACCTCAAAAATTTCCCCGGCCCTTTTCATGTAACCTTCGCGGCCATAGTTAACCATAGCTGCCCAGGTAGCCGCAAACAATCCACCACTCTTACTTCCGTTAAAGCCCGTTGAAATATAAATCCCGCCCGGCCAGTCTACCTGCCCATAATACTGGTATCGCCTTAATTCTTCATTGCTGAATAAAACAGTAGAGGTTCCTTTAAGCGCATAACCGTATTTGTGGGTATCCGCCGAAATAGCCGTTACCCCAGGCAACCTGAAATCAAATACCGGGCATGTAATACCCAGCGGTTCAGCCCATGCCAGAATAAAGCCACCTAAACAACCATCTACATGCAAACCAACGTTATGTTTCAATGCAAGGTCTGAAAGTTTATCAATCGGGTCAATCATGCCGTGTCCGTAATTTCCGGCACTGCCTACAATCAGCACTGTATCCGGGGTAATTTTGCTTTCAATATCCTGCACATCCGCCAGGTAATGCTCATCAACTTTTGCTGTCAGCACTTTTAAATTCAGGTAATGTGCCGATTTGAAAAATGCAGGATGCGCCGTGGCGGGAATAATTATTTCGGGTTGTGTAATGTTCTTTTTATCAAGCCCCCATTCGCGGTGGGCATAAACCGATTGGTAGATACTATCTGTTCCACCGGTAGTAAGCGAGCCGCAGGCCTTTTGATCCGGTGTTCTTTTATTTACTGCATCGCCATTAAAAATATCCAGGGTCATGGCAATTATCTCGCCTTCAAATTTAGTGAGCGATGGGCATACATCGCGTTGTATGGAATTTACCTGAGAGAAAAAGGCAAAAGCTTCATTCAGAAAATCATAATGGTCCTGGTCGCCCTGGTAAAACGAACCCGATATTTTACCATTTTTCCACGGAGCGCTTTCAATAGCATGCATCTCCTTTATTTGCCTCATCACTTCCTCTCTTGAAGTAGACTTCTCCGGCATTTTACTATTAATGGCATACTTATCTTTGTACGGAAAAAACGAGTCTGCCAGTTCAGGATTACTGCGCATTTCATTTTTTACAAGTTCTATTTTTTTATTGTCGCTCATACTTCTTTGCGCTGCCCTTGCTAATGCAGGAAGATGCTTGGTGATTTTCTTTTCCAGGAACTTTGCAATACCCATAAATTCGTAATTAGTCTTTTAAATAATATCGTCCAATCTATTTTGTAATAAACCTGCGGCAAAGCTAAAAATAGTATAATGCCTTATAAAATAGGAATGAATTAAAACCCTGAAATCGGTGCCAGGGCCTGGCGAGCCGTTCGGGTGCATATCAAAATTGTCCTTCGATAGACAAGTGGTTGGCGGGATGCCAAACCACGAGGGCTCCCGGTTTGGCGTCCCCGCCAACCGGAATTAAACCTCATAGAAGCTGTTTAAAATTAAAGAAAAGAGGTAGTGTCTTAGTTTGGACGTTATCGCCCATATTGTATATAATTACGCCATGGATGCTTTAACAGCCTTTGGGCTTTTCGCCGTTTCAGGAATGCTGGTCTGCTATGCCCTCGATGCCAGATCGCATTGGTGGGGCTTTGGCTTTGCGGTTTTCTGTCTCCTCGGCTCCGCCTATGGATTCCTCCAGGGCGCGTGGCCGTTCGGGCTTGTTGAAGGTATCTGGGCCATCATTGCTGCCAGACGTTGGTGGATCAGGCGAATTTCAAACTGAGACACTATCAGAAAAGAAATACCTGTTAACACAAAGTTCAATACAAAGAACACCAAAAAATGAACTCTTTTGTGGCCTTTGTATTGGCATTTTCCTTTGTGCTCTTTGTGTTAAATTGCATTTGGATTTAATTTTAAACAGCCGCATAGATAAACACGAAACATGAATTTGCATCATGGCGGAATGAGTTAGACAAGTGGTTGGCGTCGCCGTCAAACCACGAGGGCTCCCCGGTTTGGCGTCCCCGCCAACCGGAATTACTGCAGATAGCGACAATTTGATGTGCCCGGGCTGGTCTGCTGCTTTCCGAAAAAGTCAATTGAATTTCAAAATAGCTGCTATAACTTATTTTAACTATCGCAATAACCTGTCTGTTGTTAAAATCCCGGCAACTAAATACCTTCGCCGTTGTTATATATACATGCAAAATAATGGTTGCTGAAAATGAACAAAAATAAAATCCTGCTTTTTGCCGGCGTATTTCTGCTTGTGCTGCTTAGTGGCTGCAACTTTAAAAATATCGTCAACCACATGTATACGCAATACATCGTCAGGGCCCCTTACGATGTAATAATTGTGCCCGGTGTAGGTTTCGATACCGCTACACAACAAACAAATGGCTTTAATGCCCGCATAGTTTGGGCCAAAACCTTATACGAGCGTGGTGTTACAAAAAATATCATCTTTTCCGGTTCTGCCTGTTACTCACCCTACATCGAAGGAAAGGTAATGAAAATGATTGCCGAAAAAATAGGGGTCCCTGCTGCCAATATTTTTTGCGAAACCCGGGCCGAACATAGTAAAGAAAATGTGTACTATAGTTCGCTCATGGCCCGCAAACTGGGTTTCAAAAAAATTGCCCTGGCCACCGATCCTTACCAGGCGTTATATTTAGAAGCCTTCGTTCAAAAGAACATGCCCGATATGGGTATCCTGCCATTCGCCATCGACTCGCTCAAGTATTATTCGCGCACAGTTCCATCGGTTGATGTTTCCTCAGCTATGGTAAAAGATTTTATTCCGCTGGATAAGCGCGAAAGCTTCTGGGTTCGTTTTAAATACGCCAATAGCAACAGCTTGCCAGCCCTGCCAAAAGATGAATAGGTAATTGTCCCTGTAAAAAACTATGCGTTCTTTCTGTGGCTTAGTTCCTCAGCCAGGTACTTAGCTGTGTGGCTTTCTTTTACCAAAGCAACTTCCTCCGGTGTTCCGGTTGCAATTACCTTCCCGCCGCGGAAACCGCCCTCGGGCCCTATATCAATAATGTGGTCGGCCACTTTAACTACATCCAGGTTATGCTCAATCACCAAAACGGTGTTACCACGCTCAACCAGTTTGTTCAACACACCCAGCAGCACGCGGATGTCTTCAAAATGCAAGCCGGTAGTAGGTTCATCCAGAATATAAAAAGTTTTACCTGTATCTTTTTTCGAGAGCTCTGCCGAAAGTTTAACCCGCTGCGCCTCACCACCTGATAAGGTAGTAGACGATTGCCCCAACCGTAAATAACCCAGCCCCACATCATTTAAAGTCCGCAGCTTCGGAAAAATAGCTGGAATAGCCTCAAAAAATCCGAGCGAATCCTCCACTGTCATATTCAATACATCGCTGATAGATTTTCCTTTATACCGCACTTCCAGCGTTTCGCGGTTATACCTTTTACCCTGGCACTTCTCGCACATCACTTCTACATCGGGCAAAAAGTTCATTTCAATAATCTTCATACCGCCGCCCTGGCACTCCTCGCAACGTCCGCCTTTTACGTTAAATGAAAACCTTCCGGGGCTATAGCCACGAATCTTTGCCTCAGGTAATTGCGCAAATAGCTTACGTATCTCATCAAAAACCTTAATGTAAGTAACCGGGTTACTCCGCGGTGTTCTGCCAATGGGTGACTGGTCAATTTCAATCACCTTATCCAAATGCTCTAAACCTGTAACTGATTTATAAGCAAGTGGTTTATGATTAGTTCTGTAAACATGCGTATGCAAAATCGGGTAAAGTGTTTCATTGATAAGCGTTGACTTACCACTTCCTGATACTCCCGATACACAAATAAAAGTTCCCAGCGGAAACACCACATCCACATTCTTCAGGTTATTGCCCGATGCCCCTTTCAGAGAAAGATATTTTCCATTGCCTTCTCTTCTATGCTCAGGCACTTCAATATTCAGTTTACCTGAAAGGTATTGCGCAGTAGTAGAATTCTTTTTCAAAAACTCCTGCGGTGTCCCGTAAGCTACTATTTTACCACCATGCTCACCGGCTTTAGGGCCTATATCAATAATGTAGTCGCTTTCCAGCATTATCTCCTTATCATGCTCAACCACCAAAACAGTGTTGGGGTTGGCCGCCAGTTGTTTCAGCGCGGTTATCAGCTTGCGGTTATCGCGCTGATGCAGGCCGATGCTCGGCTCATCTAAAATGTAAGTAATACCCGAAAGCTGCGAACCAATCTGCGTAGCCAACCTGATACGCTGCGACTCGCCACCACTCAAACTTTTGGCAGGCCGGTCAAGCGCCAGGTAATCCAATCCCACGTCTAATATAAAGTTGATGCGCGCACGGATTTCCTTCAGCAAATCTTTGGCAATCGTGCGCTGTTTATCGCTGATGCGGTTTTCCAAACCGGTAAACCATTTTTCAAGGTCGCCCAAATCCATCATGGCCAGTTCGCCAATATTCTTCCCGTCAATTTTAAACCAAAGGCTTTCTTTTTTCAACCGGGTTCCGTTGCAGGTGCGGCAGGTTGTTTGGTTCATAAAACCTTCGGCCCAGCTGCGGATACCTTCGGAAGTAGTAAACCTGAAACATCTTTTTAATAAACCTACCAGCCCGCCTTTGCTCAATGTATACCACCGGTCGTCAAAATCTTCAATCACCAGGTCTTCCTCTTCAAACTGCTGGTCTTCATCCGGTGAACCGTAAAGAATATAATGCAACGCCTCAGAAGGTATTTTATTAATGGGGTCGTTAAGATTGAATTTATATTGCCGCGCTATGCTGGCCAACTCCCTGAAAATAAAATTATCCCTGGCCTCTCCCACGGGAAGGATTCCCCCACGGTTAATAGAAAGCTTCTCATCGGGTATTATAACTTCCTTTCTAACCTCGTATGTAACCCCCAATCCATTGCAGGTAGTGCAAGCCCCATAAGGCGAGTTAAACGAAAAAGTATTGGGGGAAGGTTCCTCGTACGAAATACCCGATTCAACGCACATCAAATGTTTGCTGAAACTGAATACCTGGTTATTCCCGGCATCCAGCAACATAATAAGGCCCTTGCCTTGTTTCATGCCCAGCGAAAGAGAGGTCCGCAACCTGTCGCGTGCATCCGATTCAATTTTCAACCGGTCAATAATCAATTCAATATCGTGCACTTTATACCGGTCAAGCTGCATTTTAGGCCGCACATCAACTATCTCGCCGTCAACCCTTATTTTTAAATATCCCTGCTTGCGCACCTGTTCAAATAGCTCGCGGTAATGCCCTTTACGCCCGCGCACAATCGGGGCCAGCATAATCATCTTCTTTTCGGCATGGTTAACCATCAAATGGTCAATAATCTGCTCCTCGGTAAACTTTACCATTTTATTGCCCGTTACATACGAGTAGGCATCACTCGCCCGCGCATATAGCAGACGTAAAAAGTCATATATCTCCGTTACTGTGCCAACCGTAGAGCGCGGGTTTTTATTAACCGATTTTTGTTCGATTGAAATAACCGGCGATAGCCCCGTTATTTTATCTACATCCGGCCTTTCATAACCACCAATAAACTGGCGGGCATAGGCCGAAAGTGAGTCCAGGTACCTGCGCTGGCCCTCGTTATAAATAGTATCAAATGCCAACGACGATTTGCCACTACCCGAAATACCCGTAATAACCACAAACTGGTTACGGGGAATAGATACCTCAATATTTTTAAGGTTGTGTACACGGGCACCAAACACTTCAATATTGTCTGGTTCAATACCGATAGCAGGCTCATCCTTTTCAAGGACGGCAACAGGTTTTTCTTCTTTAATCTTTTTGGTAGCCATTAAGGAGGTGCGAAATTACGCAAAAAGTAAGAACAAAGTGGGGTGGGAAAGGTTTAGAAAGGAATCTATAGTCTTTAATTGTTTAACAGATGCCCTTGCGCCCTTAATTAGCGGCATTTCGCTCACAAAGTCATCTGTTTTAATGTTTTTAAAAACCTCTTTAAATCTTATATTTGAGAAATGGGCAAGACGATGAAAATTATTTTACTTTTTCTATCATTTCTCATTCCCTTGATTTTGTTCTTTTCGTGCAAAAAACCTCCGGATACGCATTCTATAACCGATACAGCCGTTATCACTCACCCGGATTCTCTGGTTGTTGGTACTTGGCACGTACAAGCTTCTTATGTTACTTCCGGCGGACCAAATTACACGGATTCAGTTTTGGGAACTACCAACATAACTATTACTGAGGTAAGCCCCGGAACGGTTACGTTCAGAGATGACACTTTTACTCATCAACAATTCCAGATTTCGGACCCTGGTGAGGATTCAATTTACCCGCCCCCATATACCAACTACTTCGTAATGTACGGCAACTATATCCAACTTTCTCCCGCCAGCAGGGACACTATTACAATATTTGAAGGATCCAGGGGTATAAGTCATAGTGCCGGCTATTTCTGGACCGGCTATAAAGTTCATTGATGGACTTGTTAATTATTTTATGAGAAACCCGCCATTGTTACCCCATCACTAAAAAAATTAAAATCCTTTTGAGTTTAGAAAGCTTTTCCTTCAAAACGTGTCAGGAAATTTACAAAGAGCCTGCATTTTTTTCCTCTATTTTCGCCGCATGAGTTATTTAGATGAGTTAAATGAAGCACAACGTGCAGCAGTTGAAAATGTTGATGGGCCAACTATGATTGTTGCCGGCCCCGGCTCGGGCAAAACAAGGGTACTTACTTACCGTATTGCACACCTGCTTAAATTGGGTGTAGATTCCTTCAGCATACTGGCGCTTACCTTTACCAACAAGGCTTCTGAATCTATGCGCCACCGAATTGAAAAAATTGCAGGCACCGACGGAAGAAATCTTTACATGGGCACCTTTCACTCGGTATTTGCCCGCATATTAAGAGTAGAAGCGCCCAAAATTGGCTATCCTTCCAACTTTACTATTTACGATACCGAAGACGCAAAGTCACTGCTAAAAACAATTATTAAAGAGCAGGGGCTTGATGATAAAATTTATAAACCCAACCAGGTGCTAAACCGCATTTCAGCCGCTAAAAATGCCTTAATAACACCAACACGGTACGCCGCTGACCCGGAACTATTGACCGAAGACCGCCATGCCCAAAAACCTGCCATTGCTACCATTTACAGGCTTTATACCGAACGCTGTTTTAAAAGCGGCGCCATGGATTTTGA
>Ga0182030_10021656_pt1 | contig 12030 bp, 10 predicted proteins | sample 812S3MmetaG_FD_121299 | JGI IMG/M metagenome (GOLD analysis project Ga0182030, IMG submission 121299) | Permafrost microbial communities from Stordalen Mire, Sweden - 812S3M metaG (Illumina Assembly) | ecosystem: Environmental > Terrestrial > Soil > Wetlands > Permafrost | place: Sweden...
ACCCGCTACGCTGGACCGCCGCGGAGGCGTTTCAGTTTCTGACCGACGTACCGCAGCTCGAGGCGGCGGGGATCGTGGTGCGGGCGCCGAGCGCGTGGCAGACGGGCCGTCCCCCGCGACCGAAGATCAGTGCGAGCGTTGGGGGTCGTGTTCCCTCGGTTCTCGGCAAGGATGCCTTACTCGATTTCCAGGTTGAACTCATGCTCGGCGAGGAGCGGCTCACCGCCGCCGAGATCCGTACTCTGCTCAAGGGCACGGACGGACTGCAGTTCCTGCGCGGCCGCTGGGTGGAGGTGGACCGGGCGAAGCTCTCGCAGCTACTCGCGAGATTCCGCGACGTCGAAGCCGCTGCCGCGGCAGGCGGGCTGCCATTCATCGCGGCGATGCGATTGATGGCCGGGGTGACGGTTGAGGACGGGGCGGGACTCGCCGCGACGCCGGATCCGGAGTGGTCCACGGTCAGCGCGGGTCCGTGGTTTGCCGAGACACTGCAGGGCCTGCGTAATCCCGAGGGGCTCGCCCGCGTCGATCCCGGTACGGCGCTCCAGGCGACGCTCCGGCCGTATCAGCAGGCCGGCGTGCGCTGGTTGTACCTCTTGCACCGCCTTGGGCTCGGAGCCTGTCTCGCCGACGACATGGGATTGGGCAAGACGATGCAGGTGTTGTCGCTGCTCCTCGTGCTCAAGCAGGAATCGAACCGGAAGCCATCATCGCCGCAGGCTCCGGGCGGCAGTATTCTCGTGGCGCCGGCATCGTTGCTTGGCAACTGGGCGTCGGAAGTCGAACGCTTCGCGCCGACGCTCAAAGTGTTTATCGCCCATCCGTCGTCGGTCAGTGCCGGGGACCTCAAGGCGCTGGCGCCCGAAGCGCTGGCGCACGTCGATCTCGTGATCACGAGCTACGGCGCATTGCTGCGCTATGACTGGCTCTCGACCAGACGCTGGCGGGTCGCCGTGATCGATGAGGCGCAGGCGATCAAGAACCCGGGCGCCAAGCAGACGCGCGCCGTCAAGAAGCTCATCGCCGATACACGCATCGCCCTGACGGGAACGCCGGTCGAGAACCGGCTCGCGGACCTCTGGTCGATCTTCGATTTCACGCACCCGGGCTTGCTCGGTTCGGGCCCGGCGTTCGGGCGTTACGTACGCCGTCTCGCCGAGGCGCAAAACTATGGGCCGCTGCGCGAGCTCGTACGGCCCTACATCCTGCGCCGCCTCAAAACCGACAAGTCTGTGATTGCGGATCTGCCCGATAAGACCGAAATGAAGGCGTTCTGTCAGCTGAGCCCGATGCAGGCGGCGCTCTACAGCCAGGCGGTCGCGGAACTGGCCGACGCGCTCGGCACCGCGGAGGGTATGGGGCGCAAGGGGCTCGTGCTCTCGTTCCTGATGCGTTTCAAGCAGATCTGCAATCATCCGTCCCAATGGCTGGGCAATGGCGCGTGGGCCGAAGCGGACAGCGGCAAGTTCGCGCGGTTACGCGAACTCGCCGAGGTCATCGCCGCGAAACAGGAAAAGGTGCTCGTGTTCACGCAGTTTCGCGAGGCGACGCAGCCGCTCGCCGCGTTCCTCGGCGGCGTCTTCGGTCGCGAGGGGCTCGTGCTGCACGGCGGAACGCCGGTGGGGAAGCGCAAGGAATTGGTACGCCGGTTTCAGGAGGACGACCTGACGCCATTCTTCGTGCTGTCGCTCAAGGCCGGCGGCGCCGGGCTCAATCTGACGGCCGCCTCGCACGTCGTGCACTTCGATCGCTGGTGGAATCCGGCGGTCGAGAATCAGGCGACCGATCGCGCGTTTCGGATCGGCCAGTCCCGTAATGTGCTGGTGCATAAGTTCTTATGCCGCGGTACGGTGGAGGATAAGATCGACCGCTTGATCGAATCGAAGCAGGACCTGGTTAAAGACGTGCTTGAGGGCGGAGCGGAACTTGAGCTGACGGAACTGAGCGACAAGGAGTTGTTGCAGCTCGTCGCGCTCGACATTCATTCGGCGCAGGCGGAGGCCTGACGTGTCACGGTGGAAACCGTACGTTCCGGTGGCCGCGCGTCGTCAGCAAGCGGCGAAGCGGGCGGCAAATCTCGCAAAAAAGGGACAGATCCTGTCGCCCGTGACCGCGAGCCGCGGAGCGATCACGAAAACGTTCTGGGGCAAGGCGTGGTGCGAGAACCTGGAACGCTACAGCGACTTCTCCAATCGTCTGCCACGGGGACGGACCTACCTGCGCAACGGGTCGGTGATCGATCTGCGGATCGCTGCGGGCGAGGTGAGCGCCCAGGTCATGGGCTCCAGTCTCTACCGCATCAAGGTCAGGGTCACGGCGGTTGCCGCGGCCCACTGGAAAGGCATTGCGCGCGACTGCGCCCGGTCCATCGATACGCTGGTGGAACTGCTCCAGGGGGAATTGTCGACGTCGGTGATGGAGCGAATTACGCGTCCGGGCGCCGGGTTATTCCCGTCGCCGCAGGAGATCAGCTTCAGCTGCAGTTGCCCGGATTCGGCCGCGATGTGCAAGCATATCGCGGCAACGCTGTATGGCATCGGCGCCCGGCTCGACGCGGAGCCGGAACTGCTGTTCGGGTTGCGCAACGTGGATGCGAAGGAACTCATCGCACGGGCGGGCGACGGCGACGCAGTGCCTCAGCAAGCACCCCGGGCGGGACGCATTCTGGATTCCTCGAAGCTGGCCGAGGTATTCGGCATCGACGTGGCGAGCGTTCTGCCGACGGTTCCTGTCAAACCTGCGGCCAAGCCGGCCGCCAAGCGGAGGAGACCGCCGGTCCCTCGCACGGGCAGGCCGTGACGAGCTCGTGGTCCTGGACGCCCACGAGTACGAGCGATTGAGCCTTGGACACTCGCGTCGCCATGCCTGTGGAGGCCCTGAGTGAGGCGGAGTTGGACGATCTGGAACGTTCTGAGATCCCGGACGAAACCAAGAAACTCGACGTCCTCGTGCCTGGTCTCAAGGACCCAATGCGCGGTTGAGCACTGCAGCCAGCCGGACGCCGGCTTTCTCCAGTTGGGTAGAGACGGTCTCGCGGGCGGCCGCGTCATAGCCAGGCGGCAGGCTGAGGGGCGACGGGTCCAGGGTGCAGCCGGGCTGCGACCCGATCGTGTAGACCGCCGTGCGGGCAATATTGAAACTCTCCAGGGCCCATGCCTGCGGATCGCCTTTTTCCCAGGTGGCCTTGTTCTCGGGCGTGATGCGACGGGTGAGCGTATCGGCGACGGCTTGGGGGTCATCACCAAGACCCTGAACGACGGTGGTGTCCCAATAAGTGTGCAGATTGACCGTGCGCGGGCCGCCGAGGCTCAGCAGCACGCAGTTGCCGCCCTTATCATGGTTGTCGACGTCGTGCAGCGGCTGATGCATATCGCCGACGAAGTGGATCAGGAATTTGAGGGCCAACAGACGTTCCGCCGCGGGGGTCGCAGGATTGGCGAGTTCCGCGGTGAATTCCGACACCTTGTTGACGATGCAGTCGTGCGCGGGCCCTTGGGACGCGACGGGGTCGGCGGCGGGAAACCCGAAACAGGCCGACTTCAGGTCCGGGTGATCAAGCTCAATGTCCACGAAGTGCCATTCGCTCGTTTCCTTATGGCCGCTGCGATAGCGGTCAGCCCAGGTGGCCTCAGCCAGCATGTCGTGCGGCGTCAGCGTGTCTTGGTCGGCCGCCAGCATCTGGTCGACCTTCCCGCGCACTTGTGGCGTCAGATAGCCCCGAGCGATGGCGGCGACGATCTCATGGCCTTCGTAACCCCAGGCGAAGACTCCGGTCGGGAAGCTCAGCGCCCACATTGCGGCCAGCAGCGCCAGGCATCGCTTCATAATCATTGGGTCCATTCGAGAGTCCGCGCGGCAGACACAGTATAATTGATTACCGGCCGGCTACTGCACGACTACGCTCGCGCCGACGGTGAATTAGGCCTACAGGAATGCGACCCACACATATTCGATCGCGAACTCGAGGCCATCACCGACGTTGTGACCGATGCTCGGCGCAACGGCATAGATCGCGAACACCTTGCGAAAACCGCGCGCGAGACTCTCCGGCGCCAGGCCCTGTCGTTGCGCCCACTCGCGAAGCTGCAGCGTCGGGTCGTTGATCAGATCGTACGCCAGCAGATCCGGCCAATCCGCAGGCGCCGGCGTGACCGGCGTAAGTTGCTCGAACAATGATTCGGTCGCTGCGGGTAGATCCTTGCGAGCCAGCTGGACGATGCGATCCGGATCCACCACGCGACCGAGTCCATACGCGGGCGGCGATCGCAGGGGAAAATTCAGGATCCGGGCGCCGGTGATGCCAAATCGATCCAGGCGGCCGACGCTGCCACTTTCTTCATAGGCTCCGGAGGCTTGTGAGCACGCGCTTACGACCGCCAGCGCCGATCGCCGGCCGATAGAGCAGGGCTTTAGGAGCACGCTACTGCTTTAAAAGAGGCCAATACCATGACCGAACAACGCACTGAGGAATTCTCCGCGCCGCGGGTAAGCGTAAACCTGGCTGTTTCGGGCGATACGCGAAGCACCGATACCACGGATGCCACGCGTAACGGTGCTGAGTCCGACGAGGCTAAGCGCAACGGCGATGCTCAGCGCAATGACGATGCCGCGCGCAAGGCAACCGTGGCCCCCAGCAAAGAGAATGCGAGCGATAAGGGGCGCGATAAAGACCGAGACTCAAGGGTCAAGAAGGTCTCGGCGGCCAAGGCCAGAATGCAGAGCCGCTTACCCGGCCTGGAAGACGACGGCGACGCCGGAGTAGAGCAGGAGCACATTGTGACCCGGGACGGCAAAGCGGATCTGCTGTTTATGGGAACGCTGCTGGCGTCCGCAGCGCCGACGTCGGCGCCCAAAGGAACCTGGCAGGAATATCGGGTATACCTGACGAACGGCGGAAAGCACGTGTTCTCGAAGGTCAGCCGAAACGTGCTCGAGGACGAGGATGACACTCACGAAGCGGATGTTTTCGACCCCGCTCCGTCCTCGATGCCGTCGCAGCTGATGAGGAGTGCGCGCGAGATCGCGCGCGCGAAGCCGCTGACTTGGATGGACGCAGCGGTCGCGTTCTTTGGGTACGACCCGCTGGCCAAGGCTTTGTACAGAAAGCTCGACGTTCGCTTCGAAGAACAGATCACCTGATCGGGACGCTATGGACCTGAAGCGCATCCGCGGCGTAGGCGCGGGCACGGTCATGATGCTGGCCGGCGGTGCTGTAGCCGCGGCCGTGCCGACCCAGCAACAGGCGGTGGTTCAACACGGTTACGGTGGCCCCGAGGTTCTCAAGGTACAGAGTATTCCTGTATTGCAGGCCGGAGCCGGCCAGGTGCTCATCGAGGTGTACGCGGCCGCTGTCAATCCCGTGGACTGCCAAGGTCGGGAACGTTGACGTCGCGATCTACACCGTCGGCGGCGATACCGCCAGAGAGGCCCTCAGTACGGTAAAGAAGGGCGGGGCATTTCTCAGCGTCGCCGCGAAAATCGATCCGGCCGATTGTGCGTCCCATGACGTGAACTGCCTGCCGGGCGGACCACTGGGTCGCAACGGCCAAACGATGGCCGACCTGATGCAGCGGGTCGCGGAGCTGGCGGTTGCCGGCAAGCTCTCAATACACGTTTCCAGGACTTTCCCGATCGAGCAAGCCGCCGATGCGCAGGAATATAACCGTCAGGGGCACACAGAGGGGAAGGTCATACTCATCATGAATCCAAAGGCGCAGAAAAGATAAATCGTCCTCGTTCGGCGCGTCTGACGCGCAATACCGGCTATTCCTTCAGTTGGCCGACGGTAAGGGAGCCAATGGTGGCTTGGCGCGGCCTGGCGCTCTCAGTGATGCAGCGTCCGGTCCTTGAGCGCCTGGTCGATGTCCACATAGCGCCAGAAACCCGCCTGGGTGAACGGCCAGCGGTGGTAGTACTTCACCCAGGGATACGCCATGTCGATCGTGTAGCGGTGCGCGATGAATTTCATCGGCGCGTAGGCGACGAGTAGCGCGTTCATCTGGCGCAGCAGGAGGAGCCGTTCGGGACCGTCCGGTATCTGGTCTTCCTTGAGAAACAGCTCGTCGAAGGTCGCAAGCTTGAAGCGCGACAGGTTCTCCCCGCCCGAGAAGGGTCCGTACGCCAGTTCCATGGTGCCCGAGGGATCCGGTCCGACGGCGCTCTCACCCAGCGACCAGATCATGTAGTTGCCGGCGCGCGCGGCTTTGAGCTGATCGGGCCACTTGGCGACCTTGAAGGTGCAGCGGATGTCGAGCGCATCCATCGATTTCTTGAAAATCTCATCCATGGTCCGGCTGTGCTGATCGGGCTCCGTCGAGATCTCGATCACCAGCGGTGAACCGTCCGGCTTGTCGCGCCAGTGCGTGCGATGGCGCGGCACATAGCCGTACTGGTCCAACAGCGCCTTGGCGCGTGCGACGGAGGTCAGGCCGTTCTCCGTGCGCAGCATCGGATCGTAGCTGTATTCCGCGGGCATGATGGGCGTCTGCGCCGGGAACGCCTGGAGCTTGTAATAGGTGCGGATGAGCTCGGCGGTGTCGAAGCCGAGGCTGATGGCGCGGCGCAGCGCGACCTTCTGCGGCGTGTAGCCGCCGAGCACCGGATTGTCCATGTTATAGAGCAGCATGGTCACATCGATCTGCGGCTGACGCTCGATCTGGATGTGCTTTTTGACCAGGTTGGGCGCGGGCTTGCCATTGGGCAGCGCCAGATCGGCCATGTCGCGGGGCATGATGTAGAGGAAATCGGCTTCGCCGTCCAGGAACGAGAGCCAGCGCGGCTGGCTTTCCTCGATGACCGAGATCTCGACCCGGTCGATCAGCGGCAGGCGCCTGCCGTCGAGTTCCCGGGCGATTTTCTGTGCGTCCGGGTTGCTGGGATCGGGGGTGACGTGGAAGATGTCCGTCCGGTAATCCGGGTTGCGCTCCAGCGCCATGAACGAGGAGCGGCGCCACTCGACCAGGCGGAACGGACCCGTCCCGACCGGATGTTCCATGATCCCATCGCCGTACTTTTCCACGACCTCGCGCGCCACCGCACCCATGATGCTGGCATCTGCGAGGCTCTGCAGAAAGCGCGGCGAGGGTGTGGTGAGTTTGATCTGGAAGGTATACCGGTCGAGCGTCTTCAAGCCCTCGACGGTGTGGTCGTAGTCGAAGTGACCGCTTTTGCGTGCCGCCTCGCGCAGCGCCTCCATGCCAAGCACGCCGAGCGTCTCGAAGGTGCCATAGTTCGGACTGTTCCAATGCGGGTCGAAGATACGTTTGTACGAGTAGACGTAATCCTCGGCCGTCAATTCCCGCCGTTTGCCGTTGAACGCCGGGTCATCGGTGAAATAGATGCCCTTTCTAATGCGGATGGTGAAGGTCCTGTAGTCGCTCGACACCGTCGGCATGCCGTCGGCGGTCGCCGGTTCGAGCGTGCCCGGGGCCGCGAGATAGGCGAAGCGCAATGGCGCATCGAAAATGTTCCCGGCTATGTCGCGCGAGTACAGGTCGGAGATCTCGCCCGGGTCAAATCCGGTCTCGGCGATTTCGATGGCGTAGCGCAGGGTCTTGGGCTCGGCGCCGCGCGCGGCGGGCAGCCCCAGGGCAAGGAACAGGCACAGGACTATCCGGAGTCGGTTCATGCAGGGCAACATGATAGGCTTAAGCCCCAGTGACCAGCTACCTCATTCGCCGCATTTGGCAGATGATCCCGACTCTGTTGGGCGTGATCCTGCTCATCTTCGTCCTCTTCACCCTGTTCGGGGGCGACCCGGCCGAAATTATCGCGGGCCAGAATGCCTCCGCTCAGCAGGTCGACATCATCCGCCAGCAGCTCGGCCTCGACCAGCCCTGGTGGGTCCAGCTGTGGATCTTCTTTAAAGAGGTCATCACGTTCCATTGGGGCGACAGCTGGGCGACCCGCGAGCCGGTGTCGCATATTTTCCTGACGCGTCTGCCAGCCACCCTGACGATCATGATCCCCCTGTTTCTGTTGACGCTGGTGCTGTCGGTGCCGATCGCCCTGGGGGTCGCGTATGTGCGCGGTTCGCTCACCGACCGGCTGATCATGATGGCGACGACTGTCGCGCTCTCGATCTCATTGCTGGTGTACGTCATCGCCGGCCAATGGCTGTTCGGTTTCGAACTCAGCTGGTTCCCGATCCAGGGTTGGAGCCCGAGCATCTGGACCAACCTGGCGGTCTACGTGCCGTTGCCCGTGCTGCTGGTCGTGCTGGTGAGCCTCGCCCCCCAGGTGCGCCTCTACCGCAGTTTTTTTCTCGATGAGATCGACCAGGACTACGTGCGCACGGCACGCGCGAAGGGCCTCTCGGAGCGGCAGGTGGTCTTCAAGCATGTGCTGCGCAACGCGCTGATCCCGATTCTGACCGACATCTCGCTGCAGCTGCCCGGCCTGTTCGTCGGTTCGTTCCTGATCGAGGTGTTCTTTTCGATACCGGGACTCGGGCGCGAGGTGTTGCTCGCGGTCAATCGCAGCGACTATCCGGTGATCCAGGCGACGACCATCTATCTCGCCGTGTTCACGATGGTGATCAACCTGCTCACCGACGTGCTCTACAAGCTGGTCGATCCGCGGGTGGTGCTCCGGTGACCGCGGCTGGCGTCACGGTCATTGCGATGGGAACGCGGGCCGCGTCGGGCCACGGCGTCTGGAGCCTGGCGGCGCGGCGGCTGCGGCACGATCGCATCGGCATGGCCGCACTCGTCGTTGTGGGCGTGTTCCTGGTCATGATCGTGCTGGTGTCGCTGCACCTGCTCGCCGGCGATTGGGCCGAGGAGCGCGGCGTGCACTACGCCAATCCGACCTTCCTGGGGCCGGGTCCTGACGAACTAGCCATGATCGAACCGCCGCCGGGACACATGCTCGACCTGACCGCGGTCGATCCGCTCGCGCCGCACTATGCGGAGATCGAGCGGCGCACCCGCGAACTGCAAACCACCGTACGCGCGCGTGTGAGGACACTCCCGTTCGGGGGGGATCGTTATGGCCGCGACGTCCTGAAGAAGGCCATCAAGGGCGCCCAGGTCTCGATCATCGTCGGACTGGCGTCCGCGCTGGTGGCGACCTTCATCGGCAGCGTGCTCGGGGCTTTTGCGGGGTTCTTCGGTGGGCGAATCGGCGACGGCCTCGAATGGCTCTATAACGTATTCACGTCGGTGCCGTACATCCTCCTGGTCTTTGCCTTCGCGGCAGTGAGCGGGCGGGGCATCGGCAGCGTCATCGTCATTCTCGGCCTGACCGGCTGGACCGGGGTGTATCGCCTGCTTCGCGCCGAGTACATCAAGCATTCCAACCGCGAGTACGTGCGCGCGGCCCAGGCGATCGGCGCTGCGCCGCTGTCGCGCATGTTCGTTCACATCCTGCCCAATGTCTCGCACGTCATCCTCGTCCAGCTCTCGCTCAATGTGGTGAGCTTCATCAAGGCCGAGGTCATCCTGTCGTTCCTCGGTCTGGGCGTCTCGGTCGATTCGGTGTCCTGGGGCACGATGCTGAATGAGGCGCAAAGCGAGCTGATCCTTGGCAAGTGGTGGCAGCTGGCTGCCGCCACGTTGTTCATGGCGGTGTTCGTGACCGCCTTCTCCGTGTTCACCGACTCACTGCGCGACGCGCTGGATCCAAAACTGCGATGAGTGAGTCCGCCTTGGGTGCTCCGCTGCTGTCCGTGCGCGACCTAGCTATCGAATTCCACATCGCCCGGGAGGCACCGCGCGTTGTGGTGCGCGGCATCAGCTTCGATGTACCCGCTAACCGGACCGTCGCGCTGGTGGGGGAATCGGGCAGCGGCAAGAGTGTCTCCGCCTTGTCCATCCTGCGCCTGCTGCCCGACAACGCGCGCATCACGGGCAGTATCCGCTTTGAGGGACGGGAACTGACAACACTGCTGGACGCGCAGATCCGCGACCTGCGCGGCAGCGCCATGTCGGTGGTGTTCCAGGAGCCGATGTCCTCGCTCAACCCCGTATTCACGGTAGGCGATCAGATCGCCGAAGTGCTGCGCGTCCATGAGCGGATCGGCCGGCGTGCGGCACACGCACGGGCCGTCGAACTGCTGAGCGAGGTGGGATTGCCGGACCCACAACTGCGCGTCCGCAGCTATCCGCACGAGCTGTCGGGCGGGCAGCAGCAGCGCGTCATGATCGCCATGGCCATTGCCTGCAAGCCCAAACTGCTGATCGCCGATGAGCCGACCACCGCGCTGGACGTGACCATCCAGAAGCAGGTCCTCGAGCTGCTTGCGCGGCTGCGCAAGAGCCATCAGATGAGTGTGCTCTTCATCAGCCACGATCTCGGGGTGGTGGGCGAGATCGCCGACGAGGTCATCGTGATGCAGGAAGGCCAGGTGCGCGAGCAGGGCACGGTCGAGAAGATCTTTACGGCGCCCGCGCACCCCTATACGCGGGCGCTGCTGGCCTGCCGGCCGGATATGGAACGTCATCCGCGGCGCCTGCCGGTGGTCGCCGACTTCCTGGCCGGTAAGGAGCCTGATCTGCACGATGAGGCACGCGTACCGCGTACCGACCAGGACGTCGTGCTCGAGGTGAGTGGCCTCAGGAAGAGTTTCCGGCTGCGTGATGGATTTTTCCACTGGCGCGAAGTGCCGGCCGTCGAGGACGTGTCCTTTACGCTGCGGCGTGGCCAGACCCTCGGTGTCGCCGGCGAGTCCGGCTCGGGTAAGACCACCGTGGGTCTCACGCTGATGCGCCTGCACCAGGCGACCGCCGGTCGGGTCATCATGCACGGCGAGGGTAGGGCAGTGGATCTACTCACGTTGAGCGAGGCGGCGATGATGCCGTACCGCCAGCGCATCCAGATCGTGTTTCAGAACCCGTACGCCTCGCTCAATCCGCGATTCACCATCGGCCATATTCTGACCGAACCGATGGCGCTCCACGGCATCGGCGCCGATACGTCGGCGCGATTGGTAATGGCCGCTGAGCTGCTACAGCGCGTCGGCCTGCCGCGCGATGCGCTCGGTCGCTATCCACATGAATTCTCCGGAGGGCAACGCCAGCGCATCGCGATCGCTCGCTGCCTGACGCTGCGACCGGACGTGCTGATCTGCGACGAGTCCGTGTCGGCGCTGGATGTGTCGGTCCAGGCGCAGGTACTCAACCTGCTGCTGGATCTGCAGGAGGAGTTCGGCATGGCGTACATCTTCATCTCCCACGATCTCGCGGTGGTACGCTACATGGCTGACCAGGTCATGGTGATGAGCAAAGGTCGGGCGGTCGAAATGGCCGATGCCGAGACCATCTACCGAAATCCGCGCGATCCCTATACGCGGAAACTCCTCGAATCGATCCCGCGAGGCCTCGCCGGCCGGATCACATAGTAGACGACACCGATGGCGATCCAGCAGGCGCCGAGAATCTTTGCGGCACGATCCATCTCGTACAGAACGTACAGGATGATCAGCAATCCCGTCAGCGGGAACACGAAATGCCGGATCCACGCGCCGCTGCGCTGCCTGATCAGATAGTGATGAATCACTGAAAGGTGCAGCAGAACGAAGCTGGTCAGCGCGCCAAAATTCACCACTCGGGTGAGATCATCCAGCCGCGTCGTGAACAGCAGGCCCGCCAGCAGGGAAACGCCCGCGACGACCAGAGTACTCACATAGGGCGTCTGGTAGCGGGGATGCACTTTCGCGAGCACAGCGGGCAGCTTGCCATCACGGGCCATGGCAAAGAGGATGCGCGACACCGCGGCTTGGGCGGCCATGGCGTTGGCAATGGCGTTGGCGATCACGACGACGATGATCGTGATCAGTCGTAGCCACGCACCGCCGGCGCGTTCGGTTATTTCGTAGAAGGCTGTGTCCGGGGAGGCGAAGGGGGAGCCCCGCGCCAGATCGGTCGCGATCCAAGTCTGCAGCATGAAGAGTGCGCCGATTATCAGCAGCGATGCCACTGTCGCCCGACCGACGGCGTCCCGGTCGCCGCGGCTTTCCTCCGCGAGCGTCGAGATGCCGTCAAATCCGAGAAACGACAGAACGGCAATCGAGGTGGCACCGGCCACGGTGGC
>Ga0182030_10021658_pt1 | contig 12029 bp, 8 predicted proteins | sample 812S3MmetaG_FD_121299 | JGI IMG/M metagenome (GOLD analysis project Ga0182030, IMG submission 121299) | Permafrost microbial communities from Stordalen Mire, Sweden - 812S3M metaG (Illumina Assembly) | ecosystem: Environmental > Terrestrial > Soil > Wetlands > Permafrost | place: Sweden...
ATTGCCAAGAAGGGCGCTCGCATCACCAGCCACATTGCACTGCCGGGGCGGTTCCTTGTGTTCATGCCGACGGTGAGTCATGTGGGCGTGAGCCGCAAGATTGCTTCGGACGAAGAACGGCAGCGGCTGAAGCGGATCCTGGTCAGCGAGAAGGGCGATGCGTCGGGCGGGTTCATTGTGCGCACGGCGGCAGAGGGTGCGACGGAAGAGGAGTTGCGCGCCGATCTTCGCTTCCTGATCAATCTCTGGGCCGACATCAAGCAGCGCGCGGATACCTCGAAGCCGCCGGCGCTGATCTATCACGATCTGAATCTCATTGAGCGCATCCTGCGCGACCAGGTAAGCGATAACTTCTCACATATCTGGGTCGATTCAGAAGCCGATTACGAGCGCATTGTGCGCTTCCTGAATCGCTTCTCACCGGAGTTGGTGCGGCGCGTGAAGCTCTACACCAAGGAAGTGCCGCTGTTTGAGCACTTCGGCATTCAGGACGAAATTTCCAAGGCGCTGCGTTCCAAGGTCTGGCTGAAGAGCGGTGGATCGATCGTGATCAACCAGACCGAAGCGCTGGTGGCGATCGACATCAACACAGGCAAATTCGTGGGCAAGACAGCGCGGCTTGAGGACACCATTCTCAAGACCAACCTCGATGCCATTCCTGAGATTGTGCGGCAGATCCGGCTGCGCGATCTGGGCGGCATCATCGTGATCGACTTTATCGACATGGATGAGCGCAAGAATCGGACGCGGGTGATGGCGGCGCTCGAAGAAGCGCTCAAGTCAGATCGTGCTCCGACCAAGGTGCTCCAGTTCAACGATTTCGGGCTGGTGGCGATTACACGCAAGCGAGTCAAGCAGTCGCTGGAGCGCACACTGAGCGTACCGTGCCCGGTGTGCCAGGCAACCGGCATGGTGAAGAGCGCGGCGACGGTAGCGAACGAGATTTATATCGAGGTTCGCAAGATGCGCAAGCACTTTGATGGGTCGGAAGTGCTGTTGCGGGTCAATCCGGAAACGGCCAAGGCGCTGAAGGCCAACAATGCGAAGTGGCTCACAGAGCTTGAAGACCTGGCGGGCAAGAACGTGCTGGTCAAGAGCGATGCGACGCTGCACCCGGAGCAGTTCGATATTCAGGGATAAAGCTGCTGGATGCTTGCCTTTTGATAGAGCAAAACTCAAAGGGCTGGAGCGCGAGCTTCAGCCCTTCTGACTGGCCGACGGGAGAACAACTTTTTGGTGGGTGGTCGTGTCTAACTGCCTACGAGAGCATTGCACGACTCTCGGGCTAGTAACTCCTACTGAGAGGTCTCCCCATGTTATTTCCCGTTGCGCCCCTGTTGCGGCGTGCGACTCTTTTTGCCGCGCCTGCGATTGTTGCCGCGTCACTCTTTACCTCATCTTCCGCTCTTGCCCAGGACCGGGCTTCCAATAACTTTTCCAGTTCGAATGACGGCGCGAGCAGCAGCTCAGATGCTTCGCCGTTGCCGGCGGCTCCGGCTCCCATCTCTGAACAGCATGATTCTTCGTATGGAAGCGCCGGCGCGCGTCACGGCTACGCCCTGAGCCACCTGGCCTTTGAGGCAGGTGGTGGATTCAACGCGCCTTCGCAAGGCTCTTCACCTTACATCACGTATGGCGGCAACCTCACTGTGGGCGCAGGTGTCAGGCTGGAGAAGCACATCAGCGTTTTGGCGGAATATCAGTTCATGGACGACAAACTGCCGGGCGCGTTCATCGGCGAAACCGGCGCCAATGGCGGCCATGCGCATATCTGGTCGCTGTCATTAGATCCGGTCATCGATCTGGCCCCAGGGCGCAAGAATGATATCTATGTGACGGGCGGTTACGGTTTCTATCGCAAAGTTACGAGCTTCACCGACCCTCAAGAGGTGGAGTATTGCGACTATTACTATTGCGGAATCGGGACGGAAAACGCGGTCGTAGGCCACTTCTCCAGCAACCAGGGTGGATGGAATGCAGGCGCAGGCTATACGCACACACTGGGCTCTCAGATGCTTGGCAACAACGTCAAGCTGTTTGCTGAAGCGCGTTTCCTGGATATCGATACACCTGCGGTGCAGTCGAATCCGAATGGCCTTGGAACTACGACAGTGGCGGCCGGAACGAAACTGGTGCCGGTGACGCTTGGCATCCGATTCTAGAGAGCGAATCCCAGCCCTCATTCACTCAGCCCTCTTGTATGCCGAAATACCGGCAGGCAGGAGGGCTTTGTTATAGAAGGCCGGTTACTTTGAGGCGTAACAGGCCTCCGAGTAGAACTCCAACTGGGGAGAGCGCGACCAAGGCTAGTTGATACGCAATCGGTTGCTGACCGCGCTGCTGCACAGCGCTTAAAGCTGAGAGCAGAAGAACCACCAAAGCCAGAACGAGCACGTGAATCAGTGGATTGTTGTTGGCGATCCACGCGGTGATAAAACCGCCGGCTGCGGCCGCGATGAAGGAGTACGTGAGATTAAGGCCGATGTATGTGGGACGTGGATGGCCCATTTCGCCAACAAATCCGGGGGCGAGCTTGACCAGCAACGCAGTTGCCACGCCTACCAGCAGAGCCATGGTGAGGAAGCCGGCCACTAAGGCAAGAAACGCGCGAAGAATCACCATTTATCGATCTCCCGATAACTCGTTCAAGAAAGCGCGCGCGAGTCGGGGCTCGCCGGGGTCGCTTTCTCCGTGAATTGAGCACAGGTCGAGGAACTGATCGCAGAGCGTGTCCTGCTCGCCGGATTGGGCGAGAATCGATTGCAGGGCGAAGGCCAGTTCGCGGAGACGAGCGGCTTCGGGCCATGGCCGGGACTCCGCTGCGTCGTTTGCAAGATACTCACGATCGGAGAAGAGACCGCGGCGACCTTGCGCACACTCTTCGAGACAGGCATGCAATTGCTCGCGGAAGGCGCGCACAAGAGGCTCGTATTGTGTGTTGTCTCCGTACTCTTCTTCATCCATTCGGTGTGGCCTGATTTCTGGTTACTTCTCGGAATGCATCGCCGCTTCGACTTCGTCGGCAGTATGCGGCAGTTCGGCGATCATGTCGATGAGCTTGCCATCCTGGCCGACGATGAAGACGTCTTCAATGCGCACGCCGATTCTTTCTTCGGGGATATACACTCCGGGTTCGATGGTGAAGACCATGCCGGGCTTGAGCACCGCGGGATAACCGGATGGGTCGTGCACGTTGATGCCGACCATGTGGCCGAGGCCGTGAATCCAGTAATCGCTGAGCGACTCGCCGTGCAGCCCTTTGCCATGGGCGTGAATGTAGTTCCATGCCACGGTGTCGAGGGAGTTGGCGTCTTTGTGATCGCGGTCATTGATGGTGGACTTACCAGCGACGAAAGCAGCGATGGCTGCGCGTTGGGCGCCGAGGACTACATCGTAGACTTCGCGCTGCCGTTTGGTGAAGTGTCCGTTGACGGGCACGGTGCGCGTGATGTCGGAGGCATACATGCTGTATTCGCCGGCCGCATCGACGACGACCACGTCACCGTCCTTCATCGTGGCCGAGTTTTCCGAGTAATGCAGCGTTGTCGAATTGATACCTGTGCCAACGATGGAAGCGTAGGAGGGGCGTTCGCAGCCTTGCTCCATCAGCGTGGCGATGATCTTGCCGGCGACGGCGCGCTCGGTGACGCCGGGCTTGACGCTCCGCATCATCACGCGCTGCGCGGCCATGGAGGCGTCGCTGGCCTTCTTGAGTAACTCGAGTTCGCCGGCATCTTTGACGACGCGCAGTTGCGAGGTGAGGGAAGTTACGTCGTGGGCCGCGGGAGTTATGCCCTGACCGATGGTGGCGGAGATCCACGCGAGCAGCGCCCTGGCCTGCGGCGCGTCGGGCTGGGTCCAGAGATCGTAACTCAGACGGCGATCGGCTGAGACCAGGCCGTTGAGGCGCGTGGAGAGATCGGCCATCGAAGCAACTTCGTCAACGCCTGCGGTTTTCGCAGCATGGGGCGTGGCTGCATCCAGCTTGATGCCGGTGTATTTTTCCATGCGCAGGTTGCGGGACGGGAGAAAGAGCGTCTCGTGGTAGGTGCGCGCCGGGGAGGACGTGGAGGAGTCAGCAACGATGAGCAGGGCCGCTCCCGGTTCGTTCCAGCCAGTGAGGTAATAGAAATCTTCATCCTGGCGATAGGGCGAGAAATCGAGGATAGGCTCTTCGGCGGCAAAGATGATGGCTGCGCCGCCATCGAACTTTTGCGCGAGGGTTACGCGGCGCGCGTGATACGTGGAGGCTGGTTGCTTTTCGAGCCCACACGCTGCAGAGCAAACAACCAGCAGGACTGCGAAAACAGGTAGAGAGGATCGAAGCAAGGAGCGCATGGGTTAAGCCTCTGTGAGTGCGAAGGAACTGTCAAGTCGCATCAGGCGCTATGTGCAAGAGCCGCGGCCAGTGCCTGCGCAACTTCGGCGGCCTGATCGATCGACAGCCGGTTGAAGAAGGGCAGGGCGAGAGTGCGTTGAGCCACTGATTCCGTCACAGGTAAGAGAGCGGTGGTAGCGCCTGGTACACCTGCAAACGCGGGCTGCTGGTGGATGGGTGCGAAGTAGCGTGCGCAGGCGACGCCCTGCTGTTGCAGGCAGCGCATCAATTGATCTCGATCGGCCCGAGTACAGGGAGGGTTGAGTTGGATGACATAGACGAACCAGCTGATTGTGCTTTTGGGGAGAGTTAGCGGCGGCCGATGAATGTTGGGAATTGCGGACAGAAGGCGGTCGTAAGTCTCAGCGACTTCGGTACGGGCGGCGAGCATGGAAGGCAGGCGCCTGGTCTGTTCGATGCCAAGGGCGCAGGCAAACTCGGAGAGGCGGTAGTTATAGCCTGGTTCGCTGTGCTGCAGCCACTCGTCCGAGAGATAGCGACCCTGGTTGCGGAGCGCGCGGAGACGAGCGGCGAGTTGCGGATCGCGTGTGAGGAGCATGCCGCCTTCGCCCGTGGTCATCTGCTTGTTGGGATAGAAAGCGAATGTCGAGATGTCGGCGAATCTTCCAACGAGCTGGTTGTTATACGTGGCGCCGATGGCTTCGCAGGCGTCTTCGATGACGGCCAGGTGGTATTGGCGCGCGAGGGACATGAGAGCGTCCATCTCAGCTGGGACGCCGAATGTGTGGACAATGATGATGGCCCTGGTTCGCAACGTGAGGACCGCGGCAACGGAGGTGGGGTCGAGGTTCAGCGTATGTTCGTCGATGTCGGCGAAGACTGGCGATGCGCCGACATAGCGCACGGCGTTGGCGACGGCGATAAAAGTAAATGAGGGGACGATGACTTCGTCGCCGGGGCCGATGTTCAAGGCCAGCAATGCAAGATGCAGTGCGGCGGTGCCGGAGCTGACCGCAACCGCATAAGGCATGTTGTGGAAGGCGGCGAACACTTGTTCGAATTCCTCAAGTTTCGGGCCGAGGCTGAGCGTGTTGGTGCGCAGGACCGCCGTGACGGCTTCCACTTCTGCCTCGGTGATGTCGGGGGACGAGAGAGGGATGCGGTAACTCATGCGAGGTCGGGAAGCGGGGTGGGCTGCTTGATGAGGATGTCGTTGAGTGGGACGGTGGCGAGGACTTCGGCGGTGCGCTCCGCGGAGTGGCCGTCGCCGTAGAGGTTGGTCATGCCGGCGAGGGAGTCGCGAAATTTCGAGGAGCGGGCCTGTTTAATTGCGGCAAGAATAGCGTGTGATTCGGCGGGGGTGTCCAGCACATTGGAGTTGCGCTCACGGCCTTGTTGGCGAATGCCGATGTTAACCGTGGGCAGGGCATAGGAGGCGGTTTCCATGATGCCGCTGGAAGAGTTGCCGACGAGCGCATCGACGTGGCGCAGCAGGCTCCAATAGGTAATGGCGTCGAGGTTGACGAATATTTTCGTTCGGGGCCGTGCGGCCGCAAACGTTTCGGTACGTTGGATGAGCATGCGGCTGCCGGCATCGGCGTTTGGATAGACGAAGAGAATTTGGCCGTAGACGGCAGCGAGGGCGGCGAAGAGTTCTTCGGCTTCCTGGGTAGTGTCGCGGTAGATGGTCACGGGATGGAAAGCAACGAGGATGGTGGGCTGCAGCAAGTCGATGGCGAGGCGGTGCTCGAGCTCTTCGCGAGTATGCAGTTTGCTCCGGCGCAGGTGATCGAGCGAGGGCGCGCCGGCATGGTGGACGCGCCAGGGTTCTTCACCCATCGCGATGACGCGGCGGCGGGCTGTCTCCGTTGAGGTGAAGTGGATGTGAGCCAGCTTGGTAAGGGCGTTGCGCACACTGTCGTCGATGGCTCCCTGGCTGATTTCGCCGCCTTCAATGTGGGCGATGGGGATGCGCAGGGCGAGGGCGACAGAGGCGGGCGCGAGCATCTCGTAACGGTCCGCGATGAGCAACAGCAAGTCGGGACGCCATGATCCGAGTGTGTCCGCGAGCGACAGCGTTGCGAGGCCGATGGTCTTGGCCATACCAACATCGGAGTCGGAACTGAGCAGGCATTCGATCCTGGCGATTAGCGGGAAGCCGTCTTTTTCAATCTCGCGGAGGGTGTTGCCGAATTCAGGAGAGAGATGTGCTCCGAGGGCAATGACGCCGAGTTCAACATGGGCGCGGTGGGCCAGTTCATGAAGCGGCCAGTAGAGGTGGCTATAGTCGGCGCGCGAAGTAGTGACGACGGCGATGCGGCGCTTCATGTGGTGGGTACTCCGGTGCGTGATAGGTCGACGAGTTGTTGTAACTGAGGGCTGATCTGATAGGTCGGAACAATTTCACGGAGGGTCTCCATCGCTTGAGCAAGATTGCGTTCATGGACAGCGTGGGCCAGCCGGGATAGTTGGGGGGCCAGATTATGATTTTCCGCCGATGAGGTTTGAAGCTCAACGAGGCCAGGTATCACGGAGGGCGCGGCGCGTTCGTCAGCGGAGAAGAGCGATTCGTCGAGTTTCTCGCCGGGACGGAGGCCGGTGAAAACGCACTCGATAAGATGCGCCGGCGAATTCGCCGAAGTAAGAAACGTGGCGAGAGCCGAAATGCGATGGGATTTTTCGAGTCTGGGGATGAGCAGGCTGGGGCCTTGCACGGATGTTGCCGCGGTGAGCAATAAGTCGACGGTTTCGGCACCGGTGAGAAAAAAGCGCTCGGCCTGCGGATGGGTGATGGTGATGGGACCGCCGGCTGCGATCCGCTGAAGGAAGGTTTCGACGACGCTGCCTTCCGAGCCGAGGACGTTGGCCAGGCGAAGAACAATCCCGCCGGCGCTTAGTGTGACAAGCTCGGCGACGCGCTTGGTGGCGCCCAGGATGCTGGACGGCTCGACCGCCTTGTCGGTGGAAAGAAGGACGAGGCGCGGGTTGCCGTGACGGCCAAGGCATTCGACAAGTGTCGAGGTGCCGAGTGTGTTGGTGGCGATGGCGGCGAGAGGTTGTTTCTCGAGAAGCGGAGCATGCTTGTGGGCGGCAGCGTGGAAGACCAGATCGGGCTGATGATTCGAGCAGATTTCGCTGAGTAACACGGCGTCGTTCACGCTGCCGAGGATGGTGACGATGGCTGGTGAATCGACCATGGTGAGCTGCAGTTGCAGGCGGTAGAGAGCTTGTTCCGAGGCGTCAAGGAGAATGAGCCGACGCGGAGCCATGGAGGCCAGTTGCAGGCTCAGAGCGCTTCCGATGGAGCCGCCGGCCCCGGTAACCAGGATGCTTTGTTCTTGCAGGGATTCCAGGTCGGCGGATCGCGGCAGCGGCCGTCTTTCCAGGAAGGCATACCAGTCGATTTCTTCTGTGGTTGCGCTGATGGAAAGAGAAGAAATCACGCCCCAGTATAGACGTTCCGCAGGCAACGGAGACCAGGCCGGCGCGTTCTCGGAAAGCTGCTCGTCAAAAAGAAGCGGGATGTGTTGGCGAGATGAAGTAGTTTGACGGCTGGTCCCGCGGCTGGGATGCAAGCCGCACCCAGATTTGAGAGACTGTTGTATTCACAAAGTCTTTCAATGTTTGGCTGGATGTGTCCTGATGCATGTTTCTCAAATACGAGGTTTGCTGGTTGGCTTGTCGTTCGTGCTCTTGCTTGACGGTTCGCGGTTGGCCGTCGCGGAGCATGATCCCAAGGCTGTACTGCTCAACAACCATGGCGTTGCCCTGTTGAATCAGCAGCAGACAGAAAAGGCCGAAGCGGCGCTGGCCGAGGCTTGCCGTGTAGACAAGACGCTGCCGGAAGCCCAGTTGAACGACGGCATTGCACTCCTGTACCTGCAGAGACTGCCGGAAGCCGAGGCAGCGCTGAAGCGTGCTGTCGCTCTCAAGGCGGACGACCCGCGGGCCTGGTACAACCTCGGGCTGGTGCAGCGGGCGGCGAATGAAACGGACGATGCCATTGCCAGCTTCAAGCGGGCGCGGGAGCTTGATCCGACGGATGCCGACTCGCTGTATTTCGAGGGCGTTTGCCTGCAGGACAAGAAGGAATGGCAGCCGGCAATTGAGGCATTTTCTCAGGCGCTGAAGATGAATTCGCAGCATGCCTCGGCTGAGTTTGCCATGGCGCGCGCATTGCAGCGGTCGGGGCATGCCGATGAGGCGAAGCCGCATTTTGTGCGCTTTCAGCATTTGACGAGTGCGAAGGTTTCATCGGCGCTGGGGCTGTCGTATGGAGATCAGGGGCATTACTCGACGGCCGTGCCGGTGGTGGAGGAGCGGAAGCCGAAGGCGGGGATGATCCCCGTGCGCTTTACCGAACAACTATTGGTGCACGGAGCGGCGGTGGGCGAGAAAAAGGCCGGGACGGAAGTCTCCGGCGGAAGCTGCATGCTCGATGTGGATGGCGATGGGCTGTATGACTTGGTGCTGATGGAGAGCGGGCCTTCCGCGGTGCGCGTGCTGCGCAATCGCGGAGATGGAAGCTTTGAAGAGCTGGGCGTAGACAAGTTGGGATTGAGTGTTGCTGGCATGGCCCTTTCCTGCGCGGTGGGTGACTATGATGCCGATGGACTGAATGATTTGGCAGTTGCTCTCGCGGACAAGGTGGTGCTCTTCCATAACCTGGGCAAGGGCAAGTTTGAGGATGTGACGGCAAAGGCCGGCTTGGCGGCGCATAACAAGCCGCAAGCCATCACGTTTGCTGATTACGACCATGATGGCGATCTGGACCTGTTCATCACCGGCTCTGCGTTGAAGGACGGCGGGTCTGCGAATGTACTCTGGCGGAACAATGGCAACGGGACGTTTACGGACTGGACAGAGCCGACAGCGCTGGGTGGTTCGGGGCATACCGAGGCCGTTACGTTTTCGGATCTGAACAATGATCGTGCCGTAGATATTGCTGTGACAGGCGATGGAAGCGCGCCGCTGCTCTACTTCAATCCGCGCGAGGGCAAGTATCCTTCACAGGTACTTTACGATGAAAAAGGGCTGGCCGCGTCGGTGGGTGTGACGGCGCTGGATTTCAACAAAGATGGCTTCATGGACCTGCTGGTGACGCATGCGGGCGCGCCCGGCATGAGCTTGTGGCGCAACAAGGATGGGAAGACTTTCGAGCGGGTGGATTTGCCCATTCATGACGCGACGCGGGCCTGGGGTGCGACCGCGATCGATGTGGACAACGATGGATGGCTTGATATTGCGGTGATCGTGGAGACCAGTCATGGCGCGGAAATGCGGGTGTTTCGCAATCGCGGAGACGGCGGCTTTGACGACGTCAGCCAAGCGCTCGGTCTGGACAAAATTGTGCTGAATGCGCCGCGCGGCCTGATTGCCATGGACGTCGACAAAGATGGCGCCGCAGACTTGATTGTGACTTCGGCAAACGGGAATCCGGTGTGGCTGCGCAATGAAGGCGGCAGCAAGAATCATTCAGTTCTTGTGAAGCTGAAAGGACTGGCGGATAACAAGACCGGACTGGGAACGAAGGTCGAAGCCTACACTGGCACCAACTGGCAGAAGTGGGAAGTGGTGGGAGCTTCGGGATACTTGAGCCAGGGACCGCCGGAGGTACTGGTGGGATTAGGTGCGGAAGAAGGTGTAGACCTGCTGCGCTTCCTGTGGCCAACCGGTGTTCCTCAAGACGAGATCCAGGTGGCGCGACAGCCGGTGGTCGATTATCCCGAGGCGGATCGGCGAGGCAGTTCATGCCCGGTGCTGTTTGCGTGGGATGGCACGCGATACGTGCTGGTGACTGACACGATTGGCGCGGCCGTGGTCGGGCACTGGTTCACGCCGACGCGGAGAAACATCCCCGACCCGGATGAGTGGATCAAAGTGGATGGTTCTCAGTTAGCCGCCGTGAATGGCAAGCTGAGCTTGCGCTTTACCGAGCCGATGGAGGAAGTGAATTACATCGATCAGTTGCGGCTAAAGGCGGTCGATCATCCCGAGGGAACCGAGGTCTATCCCGACGAGCGCTTTCTGGACGAGCCGCCTTTTGCTTCCGGCGCAGTCGTGGTCAGCCAGGATGCGCATCTGCCTGCCGGCGCGTGGAACCAGGAAGGTCAGCGTGTACTGGAGCAGCTTTCCAAAGCCGATCACCAGTTTGTGAGCGACTTCACCAAGCTGCCCTATGACGGCTTTGCGGAACCGCATCGACTGACGCTGGATATCGGCAAGTGGTCGGCTGATAAACCGTTGCGGCTCTATCTCACGGGCTACGTGGAATACTTCAGCGCGACTTCGCTGTATGCGGCCTGGCAGGCGGGAATTGAGCCGATTTCGCCGTATCTTGAAGCGCAAATGCCAGACGGAAGCTGGCAGCGGATCGACCAAGAGATGGGCTTCCCGGCGGGCTTGCAGCGGACTATATCGGTCGATCTGACGGGCAAGCTGCCGGCGGGAGTGCGGCGATTGCGCATCATTACGAACTTACAAGTTTATTGGGACCAGATACTCGTCGATAACTCGGGAGCAACGGCTTCCCTGGCGCGTGAGACGGAAGTCCCCCTGGCCAAGGGCGTTTTGCGCTTTCATGGCTATCCCAGGCAGATTGATGGAGTAAGTCCCGGCGACTTGAGTTATCACTATGACGAAGTCAGTTTGACGGGGCCCTTCCAGAGACAGCGCGGAAGTTACACCCACTTTGGCGACGTGACTCCGTTGTTGACGGGCGTCGATAACAAGTTCGCCATCTTCGGCAGCGGCGAGGAGATCGGCGCGGAGTTTGACGCAACGGCGCTGCCGCCTCTGCCGCCGCATTGGAAGCGTGATTATTTCTTCTATGCGAATGGGTATGTGAAGGACATGGACTTCTACGATGCGTCGCCATTTACCGTGTCGCAGTTGCCGTTTCATGCGATGAGCAAGTATCCGTATCCGGCGAGCGAGAGTTTCCCTGAGGATGGGCCTTCGGTGAATTATCAGTTGGATTGGAACGATCGCTTTGAACGCGGGGAACCTTCGCGGACGTTCCGGTTTGACTATCAGCCGCGGCCTTCGACACCGGCCGATACTCAGATCGACAGGCAAGGGGCTGGAGCCGATCCGAAGTGAGCCCCGAAGCAAACGTGGTACTACAGTCGGCGACGCGGCAATTGGAGCTGTTGCGGTCTGGCGCGATCAGCGTTACGGAGTTGGCCGAGGAGCATATCCGGCAGATCGAGCGGCTGAATCCAGTCCTGAATGCTGTGGTGGATTTCGATCCGCAGCGAGTGCGAGCGCAGGCGCGGTGGCTCGATGAAAATCCGAATGCGGGCGGGGCGTTGCGAGGCTTGCCGATGACGGTGAAGTCTTCCATCTCGACAGCCGGGTACCTGTGCGAGATTGGCAGCTTGATTCATCGCGGCAGCATTCCGAAAGAAGACGCGCCGGTGGTGGGCCGGCTGCGTGAGGCGGGCGCTTTGCTCCTCGGGACGACCAACTGCCCTGAATTTCTGATGGCCTACGAGACGGACAATCGGCTGCATGGCCGGACCAACAATCCGTGGAACGTGGAGTATTCGCCGGGTGGGTCTAGCGGCGGAGAGTCAGCGGCTATCGCGGCCTGCATGTCGGCGGGCGGGCTAGGGAGCGACAGTGGCGGATCGGTGCGGCAGCCGGCCCACTTCACAGGGATCTGCTCGCTGAAGCCGACGCCGGGACG
>Ga0182030_10021660_pt1 | contig 12028 bp, 9 predicted proteins | sample 812S3MmetaG_FD_121299 | JGI IMG/M metagenome (GOLD analysis project Ga0182030, IMG submission 121299) | Permafrost microbial communities from Stordalen Mire, Sweden - 812S3M metaG (Illumina Assembly) | ecosystem: Environmental > Terrestrial > Soil > Wetlands > Permafrost | place: Sweden...
CTGCTGCTGCATGGTGAATGCACCTATGGATGGCATTGGATTCCTCTCTGCAAATCGATTCGCTGTTTCTCGCCCCCGCGCCTGCGGCCACGGAGCAGCCGCAGGATGCGTGTGGAACTGCGTAAAGGTCTACGGCGGATTGACGGGGGGTGAGTTGCCGCCGTCGCCTTCAAGCGTAACAACCACTTGAAAGCCCCCAGCCCCGTCGGACTGAACGTTGGGGGTAAAAATCGGCGCCAGCTGGAACTTCACCAAAGCGACCAGACTTTCCGCCAGGTTGACGTATACCGGAACAGGGTTCCCGCTTTGATCCATTGCCGTAAACTGCAACCGATCGAACGGCGACAGGTCTTCGACAATCCCGGCGTCCAAAGTGACCGGGGACGGGGCATCTGGCGACGTGTCGACCTCGATCTGAAAGTTAATTAACGCCATCTTCTTGCTCCTTTCTTCATTGAGTTGGTTACTGAATTGGTTAGTGGACATGGTATAAAGCCACCATTTCTAAAAAGCGACGATCCGCGTGCAATCCCGCCATATCCGGGTAGCGCTTCAGATCGGACAGCAGACTCGGGCGCATGCTTTCCGGGCAGTCGTTCAGCAGTTGAATGCTCTGATTGGTGATGCCCAATGCCTCAAACGTTGCCGCCGCCATCCACAGCGTGTCCTTGTCGTTCGGGGAGAAGCGGGCTGCTGCCTTCGCTTCCGATTCTGCCTGCGGTTTCCCCAGCACCGCGTACAGGTAGGCCCGCTCGGCCCGGAACCTGCCGCTGGTCTGGTTTGCGTCCAACTGCTTTTCCGCCAGCGGAAGTCCGGCACTGAAGGCTTCACGGGCCTGTTCTTTCTGGCGTGCCAGAGAATAGGCGACACCCAGGTTCAACCACAGCAGAGCGGTCCTGGGTCCGGGAGCTTTCAGGGCCTGATGGTAATGGAGAATCGCGTCACTATAGCGGCCTCCCAGCATATAGGTGTAGCCCAATTCGTGTTCGGCCTTTGCAGAGTCTTCAATGCCGATGGAGGCCTGCAATTCCTTTTCAGCATCGGAGAGCCGCCCCAGGTGTTCATCGGCCACACCCAGCACGTACCGCGCATTTGCATCCTTCGGCGCCAGGTCAACCATACGCTGAAACTCCTGAACCGCTTCCGCGTAGTTTGCCCGGTCAAAGTAGAAAGCACCCAGACTCTGCCGGCTCCACAAGTCGCGGGGAGCCAGTGCCACCGCGCGCTTAAACGCCGCCAGCGCGGCTTCCATCTGATTGTTCGCCTCGTTGGCGTCGCCCAGGCGCCTCCAGGCCTCGCTGTTGTCTGGATCCAGTTCGATGGCCCGGAGATATTCCGTCTGGGCTTCCACGAACCAGCCGGCGCTGGCTGCCTCCGCTGTGAGCAGACCGGCGAGGTTATGCACCGCCGCAAGATCCGGATTGCGAATCCCGGCTTGCCGCGCCTGCTCTTTGGCAAGATCCAGCCACGCCGCATCGCCCGTGAGCCTGTATTTCAGCCATAGTGCTTCGCCCAGTCCCGCGTGCGGCAGCGGCGAATCCGGGTCCTTTGCTACTGCCTGGCGCATCAATTCGAGTGATTCGTCAACAGCGCCGCTCTGCCGGGCCACAGCCAGTCCTGCCTTGTAGGCCGCTTGCGCCGCGCCGCTCACTGCGGGCGCCACCACCAGGGGCGGCAGATTCAGCGCGGCGGTCACGAAACCCGCCAAGGCCGGGGGAGCGTAGCGCAGTTCCCCCTGGTTGTAGTTGAACTCCCGGTCGGCGATATCAGCCTGCGTGCGGGTATCAGTGAGGAAGGCGTGCAGGATGAATCCACCGTTGTCCCGACTGAGCTGTCCATGCACGACGTGAGTCGCGCCGGATATGGAGTATGTTTTTCCTGTCGAATCTGCGTTCGGAAGGGTTACGGCGCTTAACCGAGCCACGGTGAGGCGCGCGCGCTTGCCGCCTTTGAGGCGCGCCAGTTCTTTGAACGCGTCCCGCGAAACGCCGTTCGCTGCAACCGATGCGTCCGGCGCGGCTTCGAGGGGGAGGAACGCCAGCCGAATCGATTCCCGGGGCGCTGTGGAACGCTCATATGTAATGGCGCCTACGCCGGCAGCCAGGGTAATGGCCGCCGCGGCCGCCAGCCACCACCGCATGCTGCGCGAGGGCTCCAGTGCCCGCGCGACCTGCGCGGCTTCGTGAAACCGCCTGGCCGGATCCGGCATGAGGCATCGTGCGATAACCGATTCCCACTTCGAACGCGCGCGAGAGGGCTTAACCGCGCCTTCCCTGCCCCGGGTTGGTTCATCGAAAGGACGCTGCCCCGTGGAAAGTTCGCAGAGGATCACGCCCAGCGCATAGACATCGGACGCCGCGGTCGGCTTACCACCCTTACTCAACTCCGGCGCCATGTAGCCCGGAGTGCCGCCTGCTTCGCTCGACCCCGCAGTGGGAGCGTCGCTGGCGTCGACCTGTGGCAGCGACCCGCGTGCCAGGCCGAAGTCGGTAATCACGGCGCGCACGCCGCCGTCCGCTCCCCGGGTAAGGATCACGTTATTGCTCTTGAGGTCGCCGTGGACTACGCGGTGACGATGCGCTTCGGCCAGACCCTGGCAGAGCTGCATGGCGATGGCGTCGGCTTCAGCTTCGGGCAGCCGTCCGCGACGAAGGCGCGCCGTGAGGGTCTCGCCGTCCAGAAACTCCATCGTGAAGAAATCGATCTCTCCGTGGGAGGTCGAAGCGGTGTGGATTTCGAAAATCCGGCAAACGTTGGGATGGCTGATTTCGCTGGCATGGCGCACTTCGGGGGACAGCCGATTATGGAAACCGGCCTTGGCGCATTTGAGTGCGATGCGTTTCCCGAGTCTCTCGTCCACCGCTTCATAGACGATGCCCATTCCGCCCTGCGCCAATTCGCGAACAATGCGGAATCGACCATCCAGCAGGTCTCCCGTTTCCAACCGGTGCTGTATTGCCAGGGGCCGGCAGAGCGGGTCGAGCAGAAAGCCCTCCATGCGGTGCTCCCAGCGCACGTAGTCCCAAGCCAGAGCGAACAGATCGAGGTCGCCGCGGCAGGCGCTGCGCAGATAGTTCTCGCGCTGGTCCGGTGGCTGGGCGAGCGCCGATTCCACCAGGCTCATGATCCGGTCATCGTCCTGCGCTGGCTGCACCGGCCGACTCCACATGCGCGAATAACCACTTGCGCGCGTCGCGCCACATTCGCTGCATCGTGCGGAGCTTGACGTTCATTGCCTCCGCCGTCTCCTCATCGGTCAGGCCGAGGAAATACTTCATCTCCACGAGCATGCTCCACTCAGGCTGCGTTTTCGCCAACTCCTCCAGCAGGCGGTCGACCGTAAGCGCCAGCTCGATCCCGCTCCTCTCCGCGGGCAGGATTTGTTCGAATCCCTCGAGTGGAAGGAACTCCCCGCGTGGACGTCCGCGCGCATGATCGATCAGATACCTTCGCATGGCTCTGGCTGCTATAGCGAAAAAATGGCGTCGGCTCCGCCAATCCCGGTCTTTGGCCGCGACCATTCTGAAATAAATCGTGTCGACGAGCTCCGTGGCTTCGAGGGCGTGGTCCTTCCGTTCCCTCTGCATGAAGTGGTGGGCCAGTCGCCGCAGATTCGGCAATACCAGGGCAAAGAGCTGGCTTTCGGCCTCGCGGCTTCCTTGCCTCCACCTTTGGAGGAGCTGCGTGATGTCCCCCTCAGGCTCTGACATGGGCATGTCGCTGTGTGCGGAATTATACCACAGCCTGAATCAAAAAAAAAGCCGACTGCCGTGTGGCGGACAATTCCCGCACTCAACGCTTCCCGATTGTAAGCAGTCACAGCCGGATCGCAGGATTCGGAAAAATCACCAGAATAAAAGGAGATCGTATGAAACGATTGATAGTTGCAGTTCTGTCTATTGCCGCCGCAGGCATGAGTCTGCAGGCGGAGGAGCATTACCTGAAAGCGAACATTCCGTTCGAATTCCGGGCCGGTCAAACAGTCATGCCGGCGGGTGAATACATCATTAAGGAGGACGGCCTGTTGCTCGTCGTCCGGGAAGCCCGCGGGAAAAGTATCTGTACGCTGATGTCAATTGCGGCAGACGCGCACAAAACCGGGTCCGCCCGCGTGACATTTCATCGTTATGGTGACACCTACTTCCTGAATTCGATCTGGGACGGCCAGTCCGAAGTCCAACGCGAGCTGATTCCGCCGCATCTCGAGCGCGAATTGGCCAGGAATCGAGGCGGTCATCCGCTAACCGCCGCTGTTCTGGCGAGCAAGTAGAAGTGCAAGGGAACGTGGGGCGAACAGCGCGATCGGGTTCGTCCCACAAATCCAATCGAAAGGCTCAAATCCGGCATCCGCCGCCTGCAAATCGGAGCAGGTCGTCAGCACCCCCTCGGAGTCCGCACCAGAAATAGCCGGTGATATCACGGCATAACAGCCGGCTCACAGCCATGCTTCCTGCATGAGGACTCTCGGCCTCATAGCGGCAAGATCCTTTCCTGATGCACACAGCCCCAAAAAACCACGGGCCGAGTCTCACTGCGATTCGCGAGGGAAGGGAGATTCACGATGGTCTTTATAGGGCAATAATTAACTTGACTGACCAAGCGGTTTGGCCTAAAATAAGTACATGGCTGACCAAGTTGCTGATCTCAAAACCCTTCAGGATGCGATCCTCCATTTCTCCGATTTCGACAACTGCCAGCGGTTTCTGATCTCTTTGCGCTGGACTGACGGCAATGTCCGGTGTCCGTATTGCGGTTCTGAGCGCGTTGTCTATCTGGCAAACGCCCGCGTTTGGAAGTGCTATGAGAAGCACGCCACTCCCAAGTTCTCCATCAAGGTCGGAACAATCTTTGAGGATTCCCCGCTCGGGCTGAATAAGTGGCTCCCTGCCGTGTGGCTGATCGTGAACTGCAAAAACGGCATCAGCAGCTATGAAGTCGGTCGTGATCTTGGCATCAGTCAGAAGTCCGCGTGGTTCATGGATCACCGCATCCGCTTCGCGCTCCACCAGGGATCATTCGAGAAGATGATGACCGGTCACGTCGAAGCCGACGAAACTTTCATCGGCGGCAAGGCGCGCAACATGCACAAAGACGTTCGCGCCCGTAAGATCACCGGGACCGGCGGCAAAGACAAAACGATGGTGATGGGTATCCTTGAACGCGGCAAGCACGGCAAGCAGAGCAAAGTGCGCACTACGGTCGTATCAAGCCGAAAGAAGAAAGCCCTTCAGGCTGAAGTGCGCAAGCACGTTGAGGCCGGGTCCGCGCTCTACACCGATGCGCTCGAATCCTACAAGGGGCTGAATGAATTTCAGCACGGCGTGGTCGATCATGCCGTCCAGTACGTCGATGGGATGATTCACACGAATGGTCTGGAAAACTTCTGGTCGTTGCTGAAGCGCGGCATTAACGGCACATACGTATCAGTCGAGCCGTTCCATCTGTTTCGGTATCTGGACGAACAGGCATATCGCTACAACAATCGCAAGGACGACAACGGTGAAAAGTTGACTGACTTCGACCGCTTCAAACTGGCATGCTCTCAAATCGTCGGGAAGCGGCTGACGTGGAATGCTCTGACCGGAAAACAGGAGAATCCCCCGACGAGCGTTAACTGAGAAGGAACGTCAACGTCAAAAACGGGGCAAGCGGGCGCGCAACTAGCGCGCCTTTTTCTTTGGTATGGTTTTCTTGAACGGCGCTGGCGGCATTGCTGATTTCGGAACTTTGATGAGCGCCTTCATTGCGGCGAGGAATCGGTCTGACGCCTCCTGTCCCTCGATCATCTCCGGGTGCGGTTTCATGAGCCTATTGTATGCCAAGCATCGCCGTCAGAGTTCATCGATGGATCGTGTCGGGATCGGAACAGGAGAGGTATGGAAATCGACGGTTGTGTGTATAAGCGCTTCGAGGTATATATCATCCCAATAGCCCAAATGCGCTCTATCACGCCATTCTTCCAACTCGAACATGTAGCTGTGGTCGTAGTCGGCAGCAATCACCTTCTCGCACGCACGCTTGGCAATATTCGCGATTAAGTCTGCTACCTGAAGCTGGGCACACTGTTTGTCATCCAGCACAGTGGCAGAGCCTATCCATTGCGATGTTGCGGGGAGACGCCGTTTTAAGTCTGCCCAACCGGCTAATAGTTGTTTGGCTTTGCAGTGCTCGTCGAAAACAAACGCGATGGGTGACTTCGCTTTACCTTTTCCCGCAGATTTGGCGACTTCGAAAACTATCTGCTCGTGAGCCTGAATGTAAGGGTCATCATGTAAACAGTTTTTCCCGAAGTCTTTGGCGCGCGCTCTTCTATATACCGCCATTGGCCCCATAAAAATAAATGCGTACAATTCTCTGGCTTTAATGATCTCCTTGAGATCGGCCAATAAATCATTCGCCATCTCTCTTGCGCGGTTCGGGCCGTGAGCCTTAACGAGCTTATAGAATTCACCGGTCAGAGAATTGCAATCAGATGCCCTGAAGTATTCCAGGCCATCCCGATCCAAACGTTTGTTCCATAGTCTCTCAACCTCAAACCACACGCTGGTGTCGGCAACAAGACCTGCGACAACGAAAAGTATTTCTCGTTTAGCATCGGCACTGTCATCCGCGTAAAAGGCTAGCAATGGACCGCTCCTGTTCCTGGGGAACAATATAGGACCCCAGTCGCTAATGGACAGGCGCGAAACGGTAGACAAAATGGATGCGGTCATGGCACACTATAGGTGCCATCCGTCACCGCCGTTTTCGAGTGCTGGTAACACCCGAGTGCGCTGACCATCCGAACAAACTCAAAAAGGGCCGATCACTCGGCCCTTTTCCATTCTAAAACATTTCCATTCCGGCCTGTCGCCTTAGTCTACCGCATATTGGTCAGGCAAGTTAGTTATTGCCCTTTATAGAACTGGTAGGCAGCGTCCACGGCGACACTGGCTACCTTGCCTCGCCAGCCGGCAATCTCGGCGAACTCGCCGGCCGTTTTCAGGATTTGGGCGTTACGGGTCTGGTTCGCATTCGAGCGGATGAAGGAGATGATTTTTTCGGTGAGTTCGTGGTTGGCCGGGTCGCAGGCCAGAACCCGCTCGTAATACCCCGCGCCTTTCAGCATTGTGTCCCTGTTCGCCTCCACGAGTCCTTCCAGAAACTGCGCCTGACCGGCGATGCGGAACGCAGTGCATCGATATGCGCGGTCGGCGGGAGCCACCTGGAGAGCGTTAGCCGCCGCGATCACCGCGCTGTGGGCGTGCTGTACCACCTGGGTGCGGTTCTCGAGGACCAACGACGGCGGAAGTGTGGGCTCCAGGGCCAGGGTAACCCGAGCCGCATCGATTTCGGCCGCAGCCAGGAGAACTTGCACATCGAAACTGTCGGATTGGAGGGCGACCAGTCGCGCGATCAGCGAGCGAAGCTCCTCGCGGGCCTGTAAAAAGTTCCTGCTGTCTTCCTGGGCGTGGGCATGCTGCAGAGCATTTCTTGCGTCCGTGAAGCCGAAAAATTTGAGGTAGTCGGCGAGAGGGCGAACGCCGGAGGAGGACTGTGCGGACTGCCCATAGCAGGACAAACCGGCCGTGAAGAATAGCGCCAGAGCAATGCGGTAAAGCATGCGCTACTGTAGCATCAATTGGAAAATCGGGGCGTAGGCCGATGCTCGCCTGCTGGTGCGGCACGACCGAATTGCCAACCGGCACTGAACGGGTTTCCCAATAATCTGTGCTGAATAGTTAATCGCGCTCGCGTTCGTCGCCTGGGCGTGGACCAGACCGCCTGGACCCGCTTATTCTTCGTATGCTTAACCTGATGACAGAGTTTTTCCGCCAGCTGTTTGCCACGGATTTCACGCCGCATGCTTACTGCATCCGACTTCCCGGGCTCATCCTTCTTCACGAAATTTCGGATCTCATCATCACGCTTTCCTATTTCGTGATTCCGGTCGCCCTCCTGTACATGGTTCGGACGCGTCGTGACCTCATTTATCCGTGGATGTTTTGGTTGTTCGGAATCTTTATTTTGTCGTGCGGCACAACGCACCTGCTGGCAATCTATGTTCTGTGGCATCCCGCGTACCGTCTGGAGGGATTTGTGAAGGCAATCACCGCGGCTGCCTCATTTCCGACAGCGCTGCTCTTGATCCGGCTGGCTCCTCAAATCCGTTTGTTGCCAAGTCCGGCCCTGCTTCGTGACAAGAATGCGGCTCTTGAACGAGAGGTGAACGAGCGCAAACTGGCTGAACGCAGACTGCAGCAGGTGAACGACGAACTGGAGCAGCGGGTCGCTGAGCGAACGGAGGCGTTGAACCAGAGCAACATGGAATTACGCCGTGTCAATGAAGATCTCAGGCAATTCGCATGGGCGGCCAGTCACGATCTGCAGGAACCGTTACGTATGGTGTCCATCTATTCCGAACTGGCGCAGCGGCGGGAGAGCGAGCGCCTCAGCGAGGATGGGAAGTTCTATCTTCAAACCGCGGCGCAGAGTGCAGTGAGAATGCAGAAGCTCATCGACGGCCTGCTGGCCTATACCGAGGCCGGCCGGGCAGGCGGGGAAGCCCCGCAAGCCAGCGCGCAAGCCGCGCTTGATGAGGCGCGGCAACATCTGGCTGGCGCGATCGCCGATTCCGGCGCGATCGTCAAACGCGGTGCATTGCCCGTGCTCGCCATCGCTCATGTCAAGCTCGTCCAGGTATTTCAAAATCTGCTTTCGAACGCGATCAAATATCGCCGCCAGGATGTCTCGCCGGTGATCGAGGTGTGGGCTGAGGCGTCGTCCGATACGGAATGGATCATTTCCGTGAGTGACAACGGTATCGGAATCGAACCGGAATACCGCTCGCGGGTATTCCACCCGTTTGAGCGTCTAAGCAATGACATCCCGGGTGCCGGGCTTGGGCTTGCTTTGTGTCAGCGAGTCATCGAACGGCAAGGTGGGCGCATTTGGGTGGAATCCGATGGCGCCGACCGCGGGAGCACCTTCCGGTTCACGCTGCCACGAGCACCAGAAGCGTAGCCGGGAAATCGCGGCGCTGCCCCCCCGCCTCAGACAGCCGACGTGATTACCTCTTATCAAGGCACCGTACTGCTGCAGCCAGTCGCTGCACTCACACAATCAATTCTCAGACGGCCTTTCCACCTTGTCGATGACCATAACGTCGACGGGCGCCCTGGTCTGTTCCAGCTTCAATCCCAGTTGCTGCTGAAAGGCGGCGAAAAGATCCGGAGCGGCATCGGGATTGTCGCCCGCAGGAGCCGGAGGTCCACCAAGGAGCGCCGCCATAGCCGCATCGGGTGTGAAGTTCAGCGTGAAGTCGTACCTCCCGGTAAGGCCTGACTGGTCCACTACAGGTCTGTCCGTCGAGTTTTGCAACACGGCGGTAAATTGCGACATCGGCGAGTTATGGAAGTTCATGATCATTCCCGACGCATTTCTTCCAAAACCCCATCCGGGAATGCCCTTCGGATCGTCCTGGCTTTGTGTAATCTTCGCGCCGGTCCTGGCGAGCCGTACAGCGTACACCGGGAGATCTCTCTTCTCGAAATGGAATTTAAGCTGGAAACGATCAGTCAACAGCTTCTGAATCATCATTTTCATCTGGTCTACGTTCGGCTGGCCCGGCGCATCGGGCTTACCCGCCATGTCGAACTTCTCCGTTTCGGTCCAGGCCGGTCCGCCGGCAAGCTGCTTCGGATGGAGCCAGTAAGCCAGGTTGATCAGAGCGTGCACCGTCACGTTCGTGGTGATCACCTCGGCGCCTCTCAACGTAATGATCTGCTCCGGATGGGCAGGATCGCTCGGTTTGATTGTGGCCACTTCGAATGCCGGGTTGGCATCCGGCGCCATGCGTTTCGGTGGAGGCGGAGGTTCAGGAATCGCCCAGGCGGTCTCGGGAGTGGCGCGTGCCAGATTCAGGGGAAGCTGCGCGCCCTGGCTAAACGTCCCCGTGATCGAGTTTCCGTCAGCGCTCAGCTTTCCTTCGTACTTGCCATTTATGGCGGGGATTGTGATTTTTATGGCCGAACCGTCCCGGGTAATTATGGTCGCGATAGGCGGCGATGGCTGGTCGGCGGTGCGGATTGTAGCCGTCAGCTTGTCATTTTCCGTCGCGATCTTAAACACGAGACGCACCTTCTGCTGTCCGGGCTGCAATGTGCCCTGCCAATTGCCGGTTATATCCTGGGCTTCGAGCGCGGCTCCCTGCAACACCCCGAAAGCCATCATCCACAACGTCAACTTTTTCATCGGCGACCTCCTGATCAGGTAGCGGCACCTTGAACGATGGCCACCCGGCGGCCTCAGTCTGCCCGGCAGATCAAATCCGTCGCGTGGTCGATCGAGCCCGCCTGAACGCTGCCATCTCTGTGCAGACGCCAAAAGGATGGCGAATGTTCCGTGCATCAGGAAGTTGACGTTCGTCGGGTTGCAGCGTGGAAAAGTTGTACCAGAGCTAATGTCCTGTTAGCTCCCGATATTGCATAACAGGTGCGAAAAGACTCAGCGCCGGGGTTCGGACCGTCTCGCCCGGAATGGATCTTTTGCGCAAAGGGCAAACGGTCAACCCAGAATATGAGCTCACGTACTCAGTTCCCCTGCAGGGGATTGGCGCCGTAAATGTCAGATTTGATCAGTTCCTCTCGGAAGCTGACGGTAACTTATTGATTGTATTGGTACACCCGAGAGGATTCGAACCTCTGACCTTTTGCTCCGGAGGCAAACGCTCTATCCAGCTGAGCTACGGGTGCACGCTTACAGATCGATTTTAGCGCATGCCGTGCTAACATCGGGAGGAAGTCAGCCCGAACTGCATTCGTCGATCTGCAATAACCATCAGGAGAGGTGGCTGAGTGGTCGAAAGCAGCGGTTTGCTAAACCGATGTCGACCCTCGAGTAACTCCAACCAAATCAAGCAAATCCTCTTTCCAGCCAAGGACTTGCCGACAGCGCCTCTTCATTTGTTTTCACGGCATTTCACTCGTTTTGACCCGGCTGTAGTGACACTTTAGTGACACTGGGCGACGCTGACGCGTTGTCAGAACCACTGTCACTACGATGTCCCCTAAGCCACATGTTGTCTATTCCATAGCTGTTTTCTCCGGGCGCTACGGCCTTCTCCAGAATCCGCAACTCTGCTGACCAATCTGCCAGCGCCAGGCAAAGTCCGTGAACGTCCGGGTGCCCGGCGTGAAGCTGTTCCTCGATGGCCGCGATCTCGCGTTTGCAGCGCTCTATTCATTGCGGAACTCCAGCGCGCTCTTCAGCTATCGCGTCGAACGTGCGTCCATCGCCGTCGAGTACGGCCTGTTTCCCGGTGTACTGCTGCCGGTGGCGAACGATGCAATCGGCGTGCTTCGGGTCAAGCTCCATGAGCCGTGCCTTGCGTCCCCGGCGTTCGCATCCAATCAGCGTCGAGGCGGAACCGCCGAACAGATCCGCAACGATATCGCCGGCCTTGCTGCTGTTGACGAGCGCGCGCTCCACCAGTTCGACTGGCTTCGCGGTCGGGTGGATTCGATTGGCCGCCGGCTTCTTTTCTTCCCACGGCGTGGATTGGGATTTGTCGCCCTACCAGGCATCTTTCTGGCCGGAGACATGGCAATAGAAGATCGGCTCGTGCTGGAATTTGTAGCGGCCGAATCCCCAGGCGAACGTATTCTTCGCCCAAATAATCTGGCAGCGGGACTCGAAGCCGGCCGCCTCGAGGGCATTCTGGACCTCCCGCTGCCACGACGACGAATGGCACACGTACATCGAAGCGCCGGGTTTGACGATGCGGCGATAGCTGGAGAAAGTCGCGAGCAAGAACTGCTGGAACCGCTCCGGCGTCATCCGGTCGCGTTTGATCTTCAGCCGGTCCTCGGTATAGCCCTCGTAATCGACGTTGTACGGCGGGTCCGTGAACACCAGATCCGCCGCGAAGCTTCCCATGAGCCGATCCACGTAGGTGTGTACAGTGGCGTCGCCGCAAAGCAGGAAGTAGTCGCGCAGAACAGGCGCGAGCACGCTGAGGAGCAGGCGATCGAGGTAGTTGATGATGGTA